>Ga0207719_100056_pt1 | contig 109813 bp, 102 predicted proteins | sample A23P1SouthBayCA_2_FD_187279 | JGI IMG/M metagenome (GOLD analysis project Ga0207719, IMG submission 187279) | Aerobic enrichment media microbial communities from Eden Landing Ponds, California, USA - A23 P3 (3) (SPAdes) | ecosystem: Environmental > Aquatic > Marine > Unclassified | place...
ATACGGCGACCACGCCCCGCTTGCTGTTGCGATGGGAGGCCACCAGCGCGAGCACGACCGCGAAGCTGCTCGTCAACAGGAGATAGGTGTTGACCAGCCCCGGGAACGTGACGTGTGCCGCCGGGATGAGTTCGTGCTCCCAGTAGTGCCAGCCGTTGGCGACCCTGAGGAAGAGATACGACCCGATGAACCCGCCGAACAGCACCACGTCCGAACCGAGGAAGATCCACATCCCCAGTTTCATGTTCTCGACGCCTTCGAAGGGCCACCGCTCGGCGATGGCCGGTTCGGGCGCGCTGAAGGGCTGTCTGGCCATCCCGACGAACCCGAACATGACCAGCAGGCCGCCGACGGCCGTCAGCGGGTAGTAAAAGCCCCCTTCGTCGACCCCCGAGAGGCCGAGGAAGGCGAGAAAGCCCGCGAGCCCGACGACGAAGGGCCAGATGCTGGCGTGGTCGGCGTGGCCGCCCCCGGCCTCGTGGTCGGCCGTGACGACCCCCGCCTCGCCACCCGTGGCGACCATGCCGGGGTCGGCGACGGCGCCGCCAGTTGCCGTCTCCGCCGCCGCAGTCGTGCCGCCGTCGGTCGCGGGGCCGCTGTCAGTCGCGGGACTGGCAGCGGTGTCGGCCACCGGGTCACCGCCGCCGTCGGCCGTCGCCTGGGGCTCGTCGCGGAAGCTGAGTTTGCCGCCCGCGTAGCTGGGGATCCCCGGGAAGTTCTCCAGCGGCGGCGGCGAGGCGACCGCCCACTCCGCGCTGGTGGCGTACTCCCAGGGGTTGTCGCCGACCTCCTCGCCCGCCGTGAGGCTCTTGAACATGTTGTAGAACATGATGAGGAAGGAGGCCCCGAGCAGGAACCCGCCGATGGTGGCGAGCTGGTGCCAGAAGGTGAGGCCGACCTGATAGTCGAAGACCCGGCGCGGGGTCTCCCAGGCGCTGAACATCGGGAAGTACAGCAGGTTGAACCCGACGAAGTAGGTGACGAAGTGGACCTTGCCGAGGAACTCGTCGTACATCCGCCCGGTGATCTTCGGGTACCAGTAGTAGAGTCCGGCGAAGAGGGCGGTGGCGCCGGCGACCATCACGTAGTGGAAGTGCGCGACCACCCAGTAGGTGCCCCGGAACTCGTAGTCGAGCACGACCGCGCCGAGGAACACGCCGGTGATCCCGCCGATGATGAAGAGGATGAGCGCGCCCAGCGAGAAGAGGAACGGCGTGGTAAAGCGGATGCGCCCCTTGATCATCGTGTAGATCAGCGAGAAGACCATCAGGTCGAACGGCAGCGAGATACCGATGGTCGTCACCATGAAGAGGGTCTTGATCTGGAGGTTGATCCCCGTCAGGAACATGTGGTGCATCCAGACGACGAAGGACTGGAGCGCGACGAGGACCATCGAGAGGACGAACCACTTGCGCCCCACGAGCCGGCGGCCGGTGAACGTCTGGAAACACTCCGCCATGATCCCCAGGCCGGGGAAGAAGACGATGTACACCTCGGGGTGACCGAAGAACCAGAACATGTGGGTCCACAGGAGCGTGCCGCCCTCGGAGGTGAAGTAGGTCGTCCCGATGAGGTGGTCGGCGGCGAGGATCATCAGCGCCGCGAGCAGGGCGGCGAAGGCAAACAGCATCATCCACACCGTCAGCAGGATCGACATCGAGAAGACGGGCAGGTCCCGCATCCGCAGGCCCTCGGCGCGCATGCGGTACATCGTGGTCAGAAAGTTGACCGAGCCGAGTGTGACGGCGGCGATGAACATGATGAGCGCGAGGACGACCGCCGTCCCGCCGACGTTTGGCATGTAGGTGGGGACGTTCAGCGGGGCGTACATCGTCCAGCCGCCGTCGAACGTCCCGCCCTGGAAGAAGGAGGCGATAAAGAGCAGCCCCGAAAACAGGTACAGCCAGTACGACAGCGCGTTCATGCGCGGGAACGCGAGGTCGTCGGCACCGATCTGCAGCGGGACGATGTAGTTCGCGAAGCCGAAGGCGAACGGCGAGATGAACCAGAAGACCATGATCAGCCCGTGGGCGGAGACGGCCTGATTGTAGGCGCCGCCCGAGAGGATGCCCGCGCCGGGCGACCAGAGCTGGACGCGCATCAGCATGGCGAGCGCCCCACCGAGCACCAGGAAAAACAGGGCGGTGACGAGATAGAGGATGCCGACGTCCTTGTGGTTGGTCGTGAGGAACCAGCGTTTCACCGAACTCGTCGGGGGGAAGTCGTGTCCGTGGTCGTGGTCGTGGCTCATGGCTGGAGAGCGACCCGGGCGTCCGGCGCGCCCGCGGCCGCGTCGAGGTCGTTCGTGGTCGGTCCGCCGACCGTCGCCGGTCCGTCGTTCGTGGCCGGTCCGACCGCGTTCATTTCGGTTCCGTTGCTGTCAGTCGCGTTCGTCCCGTCGTCGGTCCCATTCGTCCCGTCGTCGGTCCCGTTCGGCCCGCTCGTGCCCGCGTACCACTCCTGGTAGGCCGAGGGGCTCATCACGACGACGTCGGCGGTCATGTAGGAGTGGCCCGACCCACAGAGCTCGTAGCAGTTGGCGGTGTAGGTGCCGGTCTCCTCGGCGACGAACCACGCGGTCGTGGTCTGGCCGGGGATGGCGTCGGATTTTATCCGTAACTCGGGGACCCCGAAGTTGTGGAACACGTCGAGCGACGTCACCGAGAGGTTGACCACCCGGTCTCTGGGCACCCGGAGTTCGCTCGTCGAGTGGCCGTTGGGATAGGTGAACTCCCAGCCGAAGCGAAAGCCCTCGACGTGAACGTCCAGCGCTTCCTCGCTGTTGGTTTCCTCGACTGCTTGCGCCGCGCCGTCTTCGACGTACAGCAGCGACGCGTAGGTCCAGACGACCAGCGAGATGACGATGATCGCCGAGAGCGTGAAGGAGAGAAACAGCTTCTTCCCCTTGCCGCCGCCCTCGGGCAACTCCCCGAGTTCCGGCCGGTCGGCCTCTGGCGCGGGGTCTTTCTCCTCCCGGTAGCGGTACTTGTAGGCGTTGTACAGCGTGTACGCGATGACGACGACGCCGACGAGCGTCCCGAGCACGAGGAACACGACGAAGATGTCGTTGAACACGTCCGCCGGCGCTCGCACCCCCGACCCCGCCAGCACGGCGTCACCCGTACCCGGTCCGCCGCTGGTAAACACCATTTTCAATCACCAAGAACCCATCCCCTCTTAGCGTTTGTGGCCCGTTCACGTACCGTATATTACGACACGGGAACAGGTTCGGCGCACTCTTGGCGGTTCGGACCCCGTCCAGTCGTCGACGCGCGCTGGTTATTTATACGGGGCACGCTTCTTGTGTGATAATGTCTGGCAATCACGAGAGCGGCGTTCCGACGGGGGAGGAGGAGCCCGCGGAGCTGACGGACGTGGAGTCGCTGGGCGAGCTGCTGGTCGCGGTGCTGTGGGACGGCGTTATCGGTGCCATCGCCGGCACCGCTGGCAACGTCGTCATCCTCGGGACGATCCTGCTCGCGTCGCTGGCGGGCGGGTTCGACTTCGACTCGTTCGCGACGGTCGCGGAGATCCTCAACCTCGACATCGTGCTCTCGGCCGACGAGACGCTCTGGGCGGGCGTCGTGATCTTCGTCGGCGGCGGGATGACCACCCTGCCGCTCCTCCTCGCCACGCTCGGCGCGTACCTGCCGGGGCGCAACTACGCCGAGAAGGGACTGGTCTTCGGCGGCGTGATGTGGACCGGCTTCGTCCTCGCGTACTACGCGGGCTACGGCGGCGTCGCCCTCGCCGTCTACGTCGTCGCGACGTTCCTCGGGCACCTCGGCTACGGCTACGTCACCGGCTGGATGATGGACCGGTTGTTCGCAGAGGAGGGCCGCCCGGTGCTGGCCGCGTCGGTCACCTCGCCGGCCGCGATGACCGAAGCCAGCGCCGACCCCGACGGCAACGTCCCCCGCGAGGAGACCACGCTCGTCGATGACGTCGTCGAAGAGCCAGACGAGTCGGGCAACTGACCCGCCGCGCGCCGCCAGTCCCGCTCTCTTTCTGCCGTCGCCGGCGAACCGCTTAACGGCCGGCGCCGCGATGTCCGCGTATGCACCTCTCGGAGTCGACGTGGCCCGACGCCGCGGGCGTCGAGGCCGATCTCGCGATGCTCCCCGTCGGCAGCACCGAACAGCACGGCCCGCACGCGCCGCTCTCGACCGACGCGCTCGCCGCCGAGACCATCGCGGCCGCGGGCGCCGACGCCTACGACGACGAGGTGGTCGTCGCCCCCACTGTGCCGGTCGGCGTCGCCGAGGAACACCGCCACTTCGCCGGGACGCTCTGGGTGAGCGAGGACACCTTCCGCGCGTACGTCCGCGAGACGGTCGGCTCGCTGGCCGCCCACGGCTGGGACCGCGTCGTCGTCGTCAACGGACACGGCGGCAACGTCGCGCCACTCCGCGAGGTCTGCGGGCGGATCACCCGCCACGACGACGCCTACGCCGTCCCCTTTACCTGGTTCGACGCCGTCTCGCTCGACGGAGAAAGCAGCAGTGAGAGCGAGGCACCGCCGGTCGATCTGGACGAGATCGCGATGGGTCACGGCGGTCCGGTCGAGACGGCGCTGGTCCGCGCGGTCGCGCCCGACCTGATCAGAGAGGACCGCCTCGACGACGCCGCCGCCGACGCGGCCGACGGCTGGGGCGAGTGGGTGGCCGGGACGAACCTCGCCTACGACTCGGCGGAGTTCTCTGAGAACGGCGCGGTGGGTGACCCGCGTGCGGGGACGGCGGAGCTGGGCGCGTGGCTCCGCGAGCGAGCGGCGGAAAAGCTGGCGACACTGCTCGAGGCCGTGGCGGCGCGGGAGCGGACTGGCGACTGACCCCCGACTGCGGCGCTGGATCGACGCCGAAGGTTTCGTTCAGGCCTCGGCTTCGTCAGCGTCGGCGTCCGCGTCGGCCGCGTCGTCGGTCTCCTCGTCGCTTTCCTCGGCGAAGTCTTCGAGCGCCGAACGGAGCTGTGGGACCGTGCTCGCGAGGTCGCTGACCTGTTCGTGGGCCGCCTCGACGTCGCCGATGACGTCCTCGATCGCCTCGATCTCCTCGGCGAGGTCGTCGGCGTCCTCGAAGGCGTCGGCGCGCTCGCCCATCGTGTACCACTTCTTGGCGTCCCGGAGGTGTGTCTCGGCGTCCTCGACAGCGAGCGCCGACCGGAGCGCGTTGAGCACACCGAGGGTGTTGTCCGCGTCGACGTCCCAGATGGCGTCGGCCTCGGGCAGTTCCGCGCGCGCTTTCGCCAGGCTCTCCTCGACGTCCTCGCGCATCTCGCTGGCCGCGTCCTCGAACAGTTCGTCGTCGTCCAGTGTCGCTTGACTCATACCATCGCCTACGGCCCCCGCCGGTTTAAACACGTGCCTGAAAGTGAAAGTGAAACCGCCGCTGTGAGCGGCCGATACGGGCGATAACGCGCGAGGTGGTGATCAGTTACTCCGCGGTGGGATCGATCCGCCGCTCGCCGCCGTCGTTCCTCGGCGTCACTCGCCCGCGTCGACCAGTCGCATCAGCGGGTAGCCGTCCTGCATGTCCATCCGGGCGCGAGCGGTTGTGCCCTCGTAGTCGATGTCGATCTCGACCTCCATGAAGCGGCCGGTGAGTTCGGTGTAATCGGCGGGCGAGTCCGCGAGCGCGTCGGCGAGTTCGTCTTCGAGGACGTCGACGGTGACCCCCTCGCAGTGAGGCTGGTTCTCGATCGACTCCTCGATGGCGCGTGCGAGGCTGTCGGCGCTGTCGGGGCTGACCGGCGTCCCGGCGAACTGGTGGTACAGCGCGCCGAACTTGATGCCCGCCTCGAAGCAGGCGGTCTGGGCGTCCGTCGCGACGGCGTCGGCAGTCGCGGAGGGTTCAGTGTCGTCCATACCCGTCGGTCGGTCGCCCGCGAGTAATCAGTGTCGGGAGCCGTCTGTGTCGGGAGCCGTCTGTGTCGGGAGCCGTCTGTGTCGGGTACCGTCTGTGCATCGCCGGTCTCCGGTTCGGGGCGCGTGACCGCGGTCCCCGAACCCGAACCCGGTCCCCGGACCCAAACTCGGTCCCGTCACTGCGGGGAACTGCGCCCTTTTTGTCCGCAGGGGCCCGAAGGGCGGCCATGACTCCCACCGAGGCGACCGCCGAGGCGCTCGGTCGCGCGTGGCTGGCCGACGACGCCTGGGACCTCCTGACGCGACTGACGGAACTCGACGACCGACTCGGCGGCCACCCCGGCGAGCGCCGCGCGGCCGAGTACGTCGCCGAGGCCTTCACCGACGCGGGCGTCCGCGAGGTCCGCGAAGCCCCCTTCCCGGTCCAGCGCTGGACCCGCGAGCGTGTCGAGTTCGCCGTCTCGGTGCCCGACCGCGGCGTCGAGCGCTCCTTCGAGGCCGTCGCCTTGCCCTACTCGCCCGCCTACGAGGGCGACGCGCCGCTGGTCGACGTGGGTCACGGGACGCCCGAGGAACTCGACGCGGCCGACGTCGCGGGCGCAGTCGCACTGACTCGCACCGCGACGCCGCCCTGGTTCGACCGGCCCTACCACCGCGCGGAGAAGGTCGGCCACGCGGCCGCCGCCGGCGCCGAGGCGTTCGTCTTCGTCAACCACGTCCCGGGCCAGTTGCCGCCCACCGGTGCCCTGCGCTTCGACGCCGAGGCGGCCATTCCGGGGCTCGGGGTCAGCAAGGAGACCGGCGCGTGGCTGGCCGACTACGCCGACGAGGGTGCCCGAGCGCGCGTCCGCGTCGACGCCACGACCGACTCCGGCACGAGTCGCAACGTCGTCGGACGAGTCGGTCCCGACCAGGAGGGTGCAGACGAGATCCTCGTCCTCGCGCACTTCGACGCCCACGACGTCGGCGAGGGGGCGCTGGACAACGGCTGTGGGACCGCGACCGTCGCCGCAGCCGCGCGGGTCCTCGCGGCGATGGACCTCGCGCGACCGGTTCGGATCGCGGGCGTCGGGAGCGAGGAACTCGGCCTCGTCGGGAGTCGAGCGCTGGCCGACCGGACCGACCTCGACGGCGTCCACGCGGTGGTCAACGTCGACGGGGCCGGCCGCTTTCGCGACCTGAACGTCCTCGCGCACGGCTCCGAGGCCATGGCCGACCTCGCCGAGGGCCTGCTGGGCGAGCTGGGTCATCCCGCCGACGTGAGCACGCGCCCTCACCCCTACAGCGACCACTGGCCCTTTCTCCAGCAGGGCGTGCCCGTCGTCCAGTTGCACAGCAAGAACCCGGACGCGAGCGGGACGTGGGACCGCGGGTGGACCCACACCCGCGCCGACACCCGCGACAAGGCCGACCGGCGGACCCTCCGCGAGCACGCGATGATCCTCGCACTCCTCGTCGCCGAGGTGGCCGGCGCCGACGTGCCGAGACTCGACCCCGGCGACATCCGCGATCGCCTCGAAGCTGGCGGCGCCGACGAGGGGATGCGCGCCGCCGGTATCTGGCCCGACGAGTGGTCGTGAGTCGCTGAATCGCACCGGGTGACGCGACCGAAAGAGTGACCGCCCCGGCGCGTTCTGTCCTGTCCCGCGGCGCTAGTCGCCCGGGCGGATGACCGCACCGAGCGGCTCGAGATACTCCAGGCCCTGCAGCCCCTGGCTCTGCCCGGCGATGGTGATGTCGTACACGTTCGCGCCGGTGAAATCCGCCCCCCGCAGGTCGACCTGTGTCAGATCCGCACCGGCGAGGTTGGCCCTCGTGAGCGTCGCGTTGTAGAGAGAGGCCCCCGTGAAGTCGGCTCCCGAGAGGTTCGCGCCGTTGAAATCGGCGTCGCTCAGGTCACACCCACTGAAGTCGTGCCCACTGAGGTCGACTTTCTTGAGTCTGATGTTGGTCATGTCCGCCGCCTCTGAGAAGTCGACGTCCACGAGTTCGGCCCTGTTGAACTTGGCACTCGAGAGGTCCGCTCCGGCGAGGTCGGCCTCGTTGAGGGTGGCGTAATTGAAGTTGGCTCGATTGAGGGTGGCCCCCGAGAGGTCGGCTCTCACGAGGTTGGCCGAGTTGAAGTTGGCTCCAGTGAGATCGGCTCCCGAGAGAGTTGCTCCCGAGAGGTTCGCGGTACCGAGGTCGGCTCCGGGTTCGATATCTTCTGGCGTCACGTCGGGGTCGTTCGGGATTTCGTAGTCGTTCATATCCGGTGCAAGGGCCGGACTCTCAAATCGTTTGTCCGCTTCGCGGGGGTGGCAGCCGCTCGCACAACCGCGTCCCGCCCCAGAACCCGCGGAAGAACGCGCCCCCGTCGCAACACCGATAGGACGGACGAGCGATCCGGGGGCATGGCAAACCCGACCGTCGTCTTCCCCGAACCGCGCGAGGTCGTCGTCGAAGACCGCGAACGCCCCGATCCCGGCCCCAACGAGGTCCTGATCGAGACGGACACGTCGCTGGTGAGCACCGGGACCGAACTGACCGTCCTCTCGGGGGACTACCCGGAGGGGTCGAACTGGGACGACTACGGCGAGTACCCCTTTGTCGCCGGCTACGCCAACGTCGGCACGGTCGTCGAGCGCGGCGACGGGGTCGCTGACGCGGACACCGGCCTCGACCCCGGCACACGCGTCGCGACGTGGACGCCCCACGCGAGGTTCGTCACCGCCGCGGCCGCCGACTGCGTGGTCGTCCCCGACGACGTGAGCGACGCGCAGGCCGCGCCCTTTGCCATCGCACAGATCGTCTCGAACGGCGTCAGGCGGGGCCGCATCGACTGGGGCGAGACCGTCGTCGTCTACGGACTCGGTATCCTCGGCCAGTTCGCCGTCCGGCTCTCCCTGCTCGCGGGGGCCGAGACCGTCGTCGGGGTCGACCTCGCGCAGTCGCGGATCGACTACCTCCCCGACCACCCCGCCGTCGTCGGTGTCGACCCGACTGCGACCGATCCACAGGAAGCCGTCGCCGATATTACCGACGGCGACATGGCCGACGTGACCTTCGAGGTCACGGGCAACCCCGACGTCATCCCCGAGGAGTTCGCGACCCTGCGCGACCAGGGCCGACTCGTGCTCCTCTCCAGCCCCCACGGCGAGACCGTCCTCGACTTCCACGACCACGTCAACGCCCCCAGCACGGAGATCATCGGCGCACACATGCTCTCTCATCCCGACACAGCGACGGCGCAGGACCCCTGGACGATGGCCCGCAACGCCGAACTGTACTTCTCGTATCTGCGGCAGGGCCGCCTCGACGTGGACGATCTGTTCTCGCACGTCCGGAGTTACGAGGACGCGCCCGCGCTCTACGAGTCGCTGCTGGACGACCGGACCGAGGCGATGGCCGTCCGACTGGAGTGGTGAGCGAAGGGAGTGGGGCGAAGAGAGTGCGCGAGCGGGGAGCGCGAACGGACGGGGTGACAGACGCACGGACCCGCCACTTCGAAAGGGAGTTACGCGGCGGTCGCACACGGGGACACAATGACTGCCGACGACGCCGAGCCGACCGCGGATCTCGTCGCGCTCACACGCGAGGCGCTGGCGACGGGGCCGCTCTGTGACCCCTGTCTGGGCCGACTCGTCGCCGACCGGAGCTTCGGCCTCACGAATCGGGAGCGCGGCCGGAGCCTCCGCGTCGCGCTCGCGCTCCAGGACGACGAGCCGATCTCGGACCTCGAACCCGACGCCGAAGACCCGTGCTGGGTCTGCGAGGGCGAATCCGCCGAAGAGCGCGTCGAGGAGTGGGCCGACCGCGCGGCGTATGCCGTCGCCGACTACGACTTCGACACCTTCCAGGTCGGGACGCGCGTCCCGCCGCTCTACGAGGAGAACGACCGCCTGCTCCGCGAGGACCTCGGGCTGGATCCCGACGCGGGCGAGCAACTGAAAGCCGAACTCAACAGAGAAGTGGGCAAGCGCTTCGGCCGCGCGACCGACGCCGTGGTCGACTTCGGCCGTCCGGACGTGCAGGTGACGCTCCACCTCGGCGGCGACGAGATCGAGGCGCGGATCAATTCGGCGTTCGTCTACGGCCGCTACCGCAAACTGGAGCGCGACATCCCGCAGACGAAGTGGCCCTGCAACGACTGTAACGGCACTGGCCTGAACCGCGGCGAGGTCTGCGAGGGCTGCGACGGGTCGGGCTATCGCTACGACGAGAGCGTCGAGCAACTCTCCGCGCCCGTGGTCGAAGACGCGATGGACGGCGAGAGCGCAACCTTCCACGGCGCCGGTCGCGAGGACGTCGACGCGCTCATGCTCGAAGGCGGCCGGCCGTTCGTCATCGAAATCGACGAACCCCGCCAGCGCGCTGTCGACCCCGAGACCCTGCAGACCGAGATCAACGATTTCGCCGACGGGAAAGTCGAGGTTATCGACCTGCACCTGGCGACCTACGACATGGTCGAGCGCGTCAAGGAACTCGACGCGTCGAAGACCTACCGGATGGCCGTCGACTTCGACGAACCGGTCGCCACCGACGACTTCGCGGACGCGCTCGACCGCCTCCGGGGCGCGACGGTCGAACAGCGCACGCCCCAGCGCGTCGACCACCGCCGCGCCGACCTCGTCCGGACGCGCGAGGTGTACGACATCGAGGGCGAACTGGCGGGAGACGGTGCCGACTCCGGGAGCGAGAGCGGCGGACCCGAAGAGGCGACCGCGGCGACGGTCGAACTCCACGGCGAGGGCGGTCTCTACGTCAAGGAACTCGTCTCCAGCGACGAGGGTCGGACCGAGCCGAGCCTCGCGGGCCTGCTCGGCGTCGGCGCCGAGGTGACCAGCCTCGACGTGCTCGACGTCGAGGGCGAGGACGAACCGTTCCTCACCGAGGAGTTCGTCCGGGAGTACGAGAGTGGAGACGGAGAGAGCGAGGACGGGACGGACGACGGCGACGTGGACGCTACCTGAAGCCGGTCAGTCGTCGGTTTTCCGCGCGGGCGGCGTCTTCGAGACGATCTTCCCGAGTTTGTCGCGGTTGTCCGCGCCCCAGCGGTAGGCTCGCTCGCGGAGGTCGGCGTACTCCTCGAACTGCCGGGCGAACTCGTAGAGCGGGCGGATCTCGTCGGCGTACTCCGAGCGCAACAGCGCCTGTTCGACGGACTCGCCACAGGAGTAGACGGCGTCGTCGGTGACGAGGTGCGCGCACTCCTCGTAGTCGTCGGGCAGGCGCTCGCGCAGTTCGGGGGAGAGTTCGGAGAAGCCGACGAGTTCCAGGTCCGAGCGCTCGACGATCCAGTCCGCAGACCACGTGCAAAAGCCACAGTTGTCGTCGTACACGAGCGTCGCGTCGTCCATGCGTGTGCGTTGGTGTGCCGCCCTTTTCGGTTTCCCGGTCGAGAGCCACGTGATCGTGACGTCGGGACCGAGACCACCCCAGCAAACAGCGTGAAAGTTCCCGCGCGAGGCGGCTGTGCCGCGAGTGGCGAGGGGAGCGCGCAGCGAGGTCGTCAGGCGCCGCACGCCCGATTGCCCGGGGAACCTTCGGTCCCCACTGCCCCCGACTCGAACGGGGCGGGGCTTTCACGCTGTCCGCAGTGGGAGGGGGCCGGCCCGAACGACACCGGCGTTCCGGATCGAAACACCGATTCTCGCGGATGGAACCGAACGCTCTTTGAGGGGGACGGACCCGAGACGGGGTATGGACACGGACGAGCTGGCGGTGGCGCTGGCCCTGGGGCTGGTCCAGGGACTGTTCGAGTGGCTGCCAGTCTCCAGCGAGGGCAGCGTCGCGCTCGCGCTCACCGCGACGGGCGAACCGGCCGACGCCGCGACGCAGTTCGCCCTCTTCTTGCATGCCGGCACCGCCGTCGCCGCGCTCACCTTCTACCGCGACGACGTGCTTGCGATACTGCGCCGCCTGCCCGAGTGGCGCCCGGGCGACGCTTTCGACGCGGAGCGCGCCGACCTGACCTTCTACGCCATCGCGACGCTCGTCTCCGGCGTCGTGGGTCTGGGCGCGTACTTCACCCTCGAGGCCATCGTCTCCGAACTCACGGGCGGCGCCTTCGTCGTCGTCATCGGCGTGCTGCTCGTCGGTACGGGCCTGCTCCAGCGCGGCGCGAGCCGGTGGGGACTGGGCGAGCGCACGACGCCCGACGCCGTCGACGCGGTGCTCGTGGGGTTGATGCAGGGCTTCGCCCTCTTGCCCGGCGTCTCGCGCTCGGGGACGACCGTCAGCGCGCTGCTCCTGCGCGGCCACGACGGCGAGGGCGCGCTCGAACTCTCCTTTCTCCTGTCGATCCCCGCCTCCCTCGGCGCGGGCGTGCTCGTCGTGGTCACCGAGGGCGTCCCGGCCATCTCGCCAGCCGCCGCAGTCCTCGCGCTCGCGGTCAGCGCCGTCGTCGGCTACCTGAGCGTCGGCGCGCTCGTCGCGCTCGTCCGCCGCGTGGCCTTCTGGGGCGTCTGCGTCGGTTTCGGCGCGCTCGCCGTCGTGGGCGGCGCCGTTTTGCTGGTGTAGTGCGAGCCACTTAGGTGAAGAATGAAATCGGAAACTGCCACCAGAAAGAAAATCAAATCACTCAGAGAAAAGGGGAAGGAGCACGATCTCTATCACGCGGGTGAAATTGACGCTCTGGAATGGGTGTTGGAGGACGAATGAGTGAGGAACCGCGAGAGTACGACCGAGAGTTCACCACACCGCTGGAGTACCGTGTCCGTCGACGAATCGGCTACAGCCACAACCACGGTGAGGTGACCCGATTCGTGGTGCAGATGGAGTACCGACTCGACCGAGAGTGGGTCGAGATCGTCCGCTTCGATCACGACCCCGAGAGCGACCACGGCCACGACGTGACAGTCGAGGGTGTCCATCTGGATGTGTACCGCGACGGTGAGAAAATCCGGGCAGAAGAGGTCTTTCCGCCGATGCCCGCGAGTGACGCGCTCACCTTCGCCGAAGAACACTTGAACGAGCACGCCGAACGATACATCAACAGGTTCGAAACATGGCACGGGATCAGGAACCGATAACGGACGACGAACTCGAAGAGTTCGAGGATGCGATGGAAGAACAGGCAGAAGACCTTCACGAAGCACTCGCGGAAGATCTCGGCGGCGACCCCGACGACCACCGGAAGCGTCCAGTCGCCGATGGCGGCGAGTGCTGAAAAACTGGGGCAGGGAAGTCGGGACACTGACTCCACAGAAGCGGGGCGTAAAGACTTCATACAAGAATATCAAGAAGCGATTTCTCCTGCAATTCGGTTCGTCACAGATGGAGAACCGACAGTTCCTCTTCCCCTACGCGGTTCTCCCGTACATTCTCCGGCAACAGGTCTGAACAGCGGATAACATCAACCAAATTGCCAAGGACTGTTATACACGGCCGCACAACCGACGAACGACAGAGGCCATGAGCGGTGACGAGGCGAAACTGGTCGACAGCGCGGCCGACTACTGCGACGTGGTCCGCGACGGCGACCCGGTCGCGGATCCTGGCTGGCGCTCCGCGCGAGTGGTCGTCACGAACAAGCGACTGATCCTCGCCGAGTCCGGCGGCAATCGTTCGTTCGCCCACGACGCGCTCGAACTCGTCGACGACCCCGCGAGCGTCGCCCCCGACGGCCTCGCGGCCGAAGGTGCCACCGCCTTCCGCGCCGGCGAGAGCGTCTTCCTCGTCGACGCCGCGGACATCGACGCGCTCGACCGGGAGTACTGCCGCGCCGCGCTCGACACAGAAGTGATCCTCGTCAAACACCCGGCGGTCGTCGGCGGCGTCGTCCAGGACACCGAGTGGTCGAAGGCCCGCTTCCGGTTCGCCGACGACGAGGTGAAACTCGCCCTGCCCGGCGGCGGCGCGGCTTCCTTTCCCGTCGACGACGTCGGGACCGTCGAGACGGCGACGGAGACGGTGATGGGCGACTCGCGGACGGTCGTCCGCCTCGAGCACACCGACGACGAGGACCGCAGCGTCGAGACGCACTTTTCAGGTACCGCGGCCCACACGCGGGCGCTCACCCACCTCTTCGAGGCGGTCGTCGCCGAGCGCGGCAGCGAGGAGCACGAACTCACCGAGACGGAAAACCAGGTGCTGATGGCGCTGTACTCGGGCGTCTCGCCGTTCGAAATGGCCGATTTCGTGGGTCTCGACGTCGACAAGGTCGAGGAGATCTACCAGAAACTGCTGGAGATGGGCGCGGTCGACGAGGTGCGTGTCCGCACCGAGGTGTCGCTGAACGCCCACGGGCGCAACCTCGCCAGCGAGGCCATGAGCGAGCAGTAGACGTCACCCGCTATCAGACCCAGTCGTGTTCGTCCCAGCCCTCGTAGTGTTTCAGGCGACTCCTGATCTCGAACGGTTCCCACTCGCACTCGTCGTAAAGCACGTCAGCGAGTGCTCCGAACTCACTGTGGTTCAGTTCGATCCCCCGATTTCCCCTCGACGAGATGTAGTCCTCACTCCGTAGTTCGTCGAAAACCGCGCTCGCAGTGGGGTAATCGCCCGTCTCGATAGCGGAAATTGAGAGGAGGTTCTCCTCGACGATCGGCGAGCCCCAGCGGTGCTCGGCTATCATCGCCGCGAGGAGAGCACATTTCACCGACGGCTTGCGCATATTTTCTCTCTTCACCTCTCTTTTATAAATATATGTTAACTCGCGTTTACGCTCAGGCAAACAGTTATGTACGCCGACCGGCGTACTGGCCACATGAGCGAGTCGACGGGAACACATCCAGCGGAGGAAAAAGACACCAAGGAGGCCCGGCTCGAGAACCCGACCGGCGTGCTCCATCTCTTTCAGCACGAGAGCGTTCCGATCCTCGTCGACGCTCTCCTCACCCTCCCTCCGGGACGGGAATTCAACAAGACGGAGCTGGCCGACCATGCTGGTGTCACCCGTCAGACGGTAAGCAACTATATCGACCTGCTACTGGAGACGGATGTCGTCGAGGAAGTCCCGAATACCTCGCCTCGCCGGTATCGCGTCGCCAAGAGCGACGTCGTCCAGGAACTCTTCGAACTCAACAGCGCGCTGAACGTCGCCGGCGAGTAGCGGCATGGCCGCGACCGGCGAGAGCGCGCTCCTCGTGGTAGAGACTCACCGACGATAACGGGGCCGAAAACCCTAATGGCGGACGCGGGGAAGGCTCGACAATCCCACCGGCGCCATGAGCGACTCCGAGACGAAGATCACGGACGTACAGGGCCAGTACATGCAGGCCGTGGAGTCCGGCCGCCAGATCGACGACGCGAGGTGGCACTCCTGTCGGATCGTCCTGACGAACAAGCGCCTGGTTCTCATCTCGGAGAGCAAGATGTCGGTCGCGCTCGAGGAGATCGACTCCGTCGGCGGTCGCTACGACGTCAACCAGCAGACCGCACAGGTCGCGAGCTACCTCGCGGTCCACGTCGGCGACGACGTGTTGCTGGTCTCGGCGGCCGAACACGACGCCTTCGAGACCGATTTCTACCACGCCTGTCTCAACGGCGAGATCGTCTTCGCGAAACACCCCGCCGTCGAGGGCGGCGTCGTTCAGAGCGCCGAGTGGGCGAAAGCCCGCATCAAGATCACCGACGAGACCATCCGACTGGCGCTGGCCGACGGGCGCAAGGTCGACATCGAGCGCGACGACATCGGCGAAGTCGAGGAGGACGAACGCGAGGCCGCCGGCGAAAAGCGCCGCGTCATCGAAGTCGAACACAGCCAGGAGGAGATCAGCGTCGAGACCCACCTCACCGGCAGCGAATACAACCTGTCGGTGCTCTCGCTCGTCCTGGAGGAGGGCGTCGAGCGCAATCGCGCGGATCTGGATCTCGGCCCCGTGGAGAAACAGGTCGTCATGGCCCTGCACTCGGGCGTCTCGCCGTTCGACATCCCGGGGTTCGTCGATGCGGAGGTCGCGGAGGTCGAGGAGATCTTCGACCGGCTCATCGAACTCGACGTCATCGAGGTGGTTCGCGAGCGCACCGAGGTCGAGATGACCGCGCAGGGGCGCTCGGTCGCCGGCGAATCGATGGGCGATCAGTGAGGCGATGGCGAATCGTCGTTCAAGACTGAGAGTGGAGCAGCGGGTCCGCGAAACGACTGCAGTCGCTTGCTCCTGAACGGCTGAGCGACAGTTCTATGAGTGCCACTGACATGCCACGACATATGGACACGGAAGAGGACGACAACAGTAACATGGTGAAACTCGACGTCAAAGTCCCGAAACGATTGCTGGAAGAACTCGACGAGTTCGCGGAGGAGTTGAGCTACACCAATCGATCGGAGTTCGTCCGCGAGGTGTTGCGCGACACCACGGAACCGATTCTGACACCCGGTGCGCGAGAGGGTATATCTGAAGGATACGCGGACGTCGCCGCGGGCCGGACGATGTCGATGTCGGAAGCGAAGGACCGACTCGGCATCGAGAGCTAGCAGAGGAAGAAGTACATCCAGGCGGGGATATGGATGATTCCATCTTCATTATCAAGCACGTCCGAATTATTGACACAGATACCGAATTCAGCGTTGCGTTCATCTAGAAATCGCTTCATTCCACGCAACGACCGCGAGGTAGCATCACCATTTTTCACTTCGATCGGGAGGAGGTACTCGTTTCCGTCGAGAACAAAGTCGACTTCGCCGCCAGAATCGTAATAGGAGATATCCGCGTTCTGTGCATTCGAGAGGTAGAATTGTAATCGCCGAGTGTGATCGCAGACCGCCGTCTCGAAGATCGGTCCCATCGCTTCCGGATTCTCTACCGTCGACTCAGCGAGAGTTCCGTTCAGCGCATTATAAATTCCAACATCCTGTAGATAAATTTTCGGCAGGCCACCAGAGGAGTACTCTGAACCGCTGTACTTCGGACAGCGATTGACCAGATAGAACTCGTCTAAGTGCTCCAGATACGCATCAACCGTCTGTCGGCTAACATCTGCGGCCTCGGCAACACTCGACTTGCTCACTTTCGATCCCGTAGAGGCAGCCAGCAGAGAGAGCACCCGCAGCACTTTCTCCGGCTTTTCGACCTGAAACACGTTCGCAAGATCGCCAGTGACTGTGTTCCGTAAGTCGGTATCCAGAACGGTGTACGAGTTGGGAACAGTCTCGTTGAGAACCCCTGGATATCCCCCTTTGAGGAGGTACTCGTCTTTCAATCGCTGCAGTTGTGGCTTCTTACTCTCATAGACGCCAAAGAATCGTGAGAGTGCACCACGGAGTGCCGTTGAGTCACCTTCTTTCACGCTCTCTTCGAGCTTCGAGCGTAGTTCAGTGGATTCGTCGTAAACCGTCTTTTCATCAATAACAGATTCGTAGCGGACGTACTCGATGAATTTCATCGGCATCATAACCCGTTCGTCCATCCGGCCGACGAGCGTATCACCCGCATCACTCTTGATCAGGGTGCTGATAGAACCGGTGGCGACGAACTGGAGATTCGAGTACGTGTCAGTGTAATACTTTAGCGTATCTGCCCAGTTCGGTGTCTTCTGCACCTCGTCGACGAAAATGTAGACCGTCCCATCGACGTCCCGGAAGTCCTTCTGAAGGATATTTGTCTTGAACGTCTCGATGGCCTCTTCGATTATCCCTTCCGGATTCGAGAGGATCGCACTGTTTTCTATTGTGAGGTACAGGATTCGGTTACTGGGAATGTGGTCTTCCGTGAGTAGCGACTCGATCAATTGGCCACAGAGCGTTGTTTTCCCTACTTGCCGAGGGCCACGGATTGTCATAATAGACCGCTGAGACGTCATCAAACGCTCTCTGATCTTGTAGAAGTCGCGCCGACGGTGTTCCGCCTTTTTCAACGATTTCTGAACCCCTTCGCCCCCCCACCACAGATTCATCCGATTCAGCAGAGCCAGCAGATTCGCTTCGTCCATACTCCTTTGTGAGACTGGATCTCTATAATGTTGTTGACTGCAGTTAACAATATCTGGAAATAGTTGGGTACTGAAGTTTGCAATATCGTTCCAGATCTGAAGAGTGCAGTAGGCAATATTCGAAAGCGTACGTTTCGATGGACGGGTCGTTGCCGTTCACGTCGGCCAGTAGCTGCATTCGTTACGCCTCTTCGGACGAACGGTCCTGGTCGTGGCCGGGCGGAGCTGGGAACTCGGTTTTTCCTCCCCGGGTTCGGTCCACATACGTCAGACTCGCGCCCCAGAAAGTTGAAACCGGACCGGAGCAACCTACTGGTATGAGCATCGACACGGCGGTCGTCCTCGCAGCGGGGGAAGGGACGCGGCTCCGGCCGCTGACCCACAACCGGCCCAAGCCGATGTTGCCCGCGGCGAACCGACCGATACTCGAGTACGTCTTCGACGCGCTGGTCGCAGGGGGCGTCGAACGGATCGTCGTCGTCGTCGGCTACGAGCGCGACCGCGTCCAGGACTACTTCGGCCCGACCTACGGCGGGGTCGACCTGGAATACGTCGTCCAGCACAAGCAACTCGGGAGCGGGCACGCGCTCTTGCAGGCCCGAAACGCCGTCGACGGCCCGACGCTGGTCGTCAACGGCGACCGCGTCATCGACGCGAGCATCGTCTGTGACGTCACGACCGAGTTCGAAGAGTCGGGCGAACCGACGATGGCCGTCCTCGAACGGCCCGAGACCGCCCAGTACGGCGCGGTCGTCCTCCACGAGGGCGACGTGGCCGAACTCGTCGAGAAGCCCGACACCGACGAGTACCGGCTGATCAACGCCGGCGTCTACGCGTTCGAACCCACCGTCTTCGACGCCATCGAGGACACGCCACGACAGGCGGGCGAACTGGCGCTGACCGAGACGATCACTCGCCTCATGGAGTCGGGACGGGTCCGCGGCGTCCGCACCGAGGGGATGTGGGTCGACGCGACCTACCCGTGGGACCTGCTCGCGGTCGCCGACGAGGTGCTCGCGCGGGGCCACGTCGCCGACTCCGCGCGGGACAACGGCAGCCCGGCACACGGTGAGGCGTTCGACCGCGACCGGTACGAGCGCAACCGGGGCGACCGCGTCTGGGTCGACCGCGACGCGACGGTCCACGACTCGGCCGTGTTGCAGGGCCCGGTCGTGGTCGGTCCCGACTGCGAGGTCGGTCCCGGCGCGGTCGTCGGCCCGAACGCCGCGCTCGGCCAGAACGTCACCGTCGGCGCGAACGTCACCGTCCGGCGCTCGGTGCTCGACGCCGACGCGCGCGTCGAGGCCGGGTCGACGCTCATCGACACCCTGACCGGTCAGGACGTCCGCATCGGCGCCGGCACCGTCGTTCCGGGCGGCCCCGCCGACGTGCGCGTCGGCCGCGAGGTCTTCGAGGACCAGCGTCTCGGGGCTGTGCTGGCCGACCGCGTCGTCGCCGAGGGCGCCGCCTCCTTCTCGCCGGGGACGCTCGTCGGCCCGCGAGCACGCATCGGTACCGCCGTCCGCGCGAGCGGCACGGTCGGCGAGGGCGCGGAGGTGGTGCGCTGATGTGCGGGATCATCGGCTGTGTCGGCCGCGACGACGAGACGCTCGACGTGCTCGTTCACGGCCTCTCGAAACTGGAGTACCGGGGCTACGACTCCGCCGGCGTCGCGCTGACCGGCGACCGCCTCGACGTCTGCAAGCAGTCCGGCGAGATCGCCGACCTGAAGCGCGCGCTCGAGGCCCGCGAGATCAAAGGTGCGGCCGGCATCGGCCACACCCGCTGGAGCACGCACGGCCCGCCGACCGACGCCAACGCCCACCCCCACCTCGACTGCACCGGCGACGTGGCCGTCGTCCACAACGGCATCATCGAGAACTACCAGGAGCTCCGGGACCGGCTCGTCTCTGCCGGCCACGGGTTCAAGAGCGACACCGACACCGAGGTCGTCCCGCACCTCATCGAGGACGCGCTCGCGGGCGGCGCCGACCCCGAAGGGGCGGTCCGCGAAGCCGTCGCCCAGCTGGAAGGGAGCTACGCCATCGCGGCGGTCGTCGCCGGCGAGGACGCCGTCTACGCGGCGCGCAACGACTCGCCGCTCGTCCTGGGGATCGGCGACGACGCCGTCTATCTGGCCAGCGACGTGCCCGCCTTCCGCGATTTCACCGACAAGGTGGTGTACCTCGCCGACGGGGAGTTCGCCACGCTCAGAGCCGGCGACTACCGCGTCAGCGACGCCGACGGGAACGCGGTCGAGAAAAGCGTCGAGACCGTCGACTGGGACCCCGAGGAGACCGGCAAGAGCGGCTACGACCACTACATGCTCAAGGAGATCCACGAGCAGCCGCGGGCGCTCAGGCAGTGTCTCCGCGGGCGGGTCGACGAGATGAGTGGGACTGTGGACATCGAGGACCTGGGCGACCTCTCGCCGACCGGCGTCCAGTTCGTCGCCTGCGGGACCAGCTATCACGCGGCGCTGTACGGCGCGCAACTGTTCCGCGCGGCCGGTATCCCCGCCCAGACGTTCCTCGCGAGCGAGTACGCCACCGCCGTCCCGCCGATCGGCGACGCCCTCGTCGTCGGCGTCACCCAGAGCGGCGAGACCGCAGACACGCTCTCTGCGCTCCGGGAGGCGCGCAAGCGCGGCGCGCGCACCCTCGCGGTGACGAATACTGTGGGCTCGACGGTCGCCCGCGAGTGCGACCACGCGCTGTACATCCGCGCCGGTCCGGAGATCGGCGTCGCGGCCTCGAAGACGTTCGCGACGCAACTGGCCGCGCTGAACCTCCTCACGCTCGGGACGAACCGCGTCGACGGCGCGCGCTCGGTCATCGCGGCGCTCCGGGACCTGCCCGGCAACGTCCAGTCGATCCTCGACAACTCGAGCGCCGCGTCGGTCGCCGAGACCTACGTCGACTCGGACGCGTACTTCTTCATCGGCCGCGGTCACCAGTACCCCGTCGCGCTCGAGGGCGCGCTGAAGATGAAGGAGATTTCCTACAAACACGCCGAGGGCTTCGCTGCGGGCGAGCTGAAACACGGCCCGCTCGCGCTGGTCACCGAGGACACGCCCGTCTTCGCGGTCGTCACTGGCGACGACGAGATGGCGACCAAAACTGTGGGCAACGTCAAGGAGGTCGAGGCCCGCGACGCCCCCGTCGTCGCCGTCACCGACGGTCAGTCGGACGTCGAGCGCTACGCCGACCACGTCCTCGAGATTCCGGAGACGCATCCGCGTGCGGCCGCCGTCCTCGCGAACGTCCAGCTCCAGCTCGTCTCCTATCACGTCGCGAACGCGCTCGGCCGGTCGATCGATAAACCGCGGAATCTGGCGAAAAGCGTCACCGTGGAGTGAGGAAAGTTCAAAATTTAGTCATCGACGACACGAACCCCTTCGATCCGTTCGAAGTGGTCGACGATCGCCGTGAGAACGGGGAGTTTCTCGGGATCGGGTGTGAGAGGTCTATCACACGGGCCGGGTAGTTGCTGTTGCAACTGCACGAATTCGAAACCGCCACTTTTGCCGAATTAATTCAGCGAGCAATAGATATATCACCGCAAGTTTCGTAACGTACGCTGTAAGAGAGATGGATTTGACCGACACGACGGATGACATTCGAGATGCGGATGAGGAGCCGCCTGACTTCGGGGAGTGGGGTGACCCGGAAGCGCTGCTGAAAGGCGGGCCTATCAGAGAACGAATGCTGGATGTCGTGCTACAGATACGTGAGCCGACGAAGGTCGCAACGATCGCAGAGCGTGCTGACTGCGATACCGAGACTGCGCGGGATTACCTGGAGTGGTTCGCCGAGATGGGGATGGTGCGGGAGATCGAGGGACGGCCCGTTCGATATGAGCGCAATGGGTCGTACTGGCGATGGCGGAGAGTCGAACAGATCCGTGAGCGGTACTCGGATGAGGAACTCGTGGATGCACTCAGCGAGACGATAGATGCGATCGCGGACTATCGAGAGCGGTTCGACGCCGATTCGCCCGAGGACGTGTCGTTGACGAACGCCGACACCGGGATCGCGGTCGAGGAACGGTGGGAGGCACTGAGCGAGTGGGCGACGCTCGAACGCCGGGCAGAGTTATTGGATGCGGCGCGGCGAGATGAGAGTCCATCGGGCGGGAGTGTCGGTCGTATCGATGCCTGACGATTCGGGAGGTAAGACTGGCCCTCTCGATGCGGATGTGTTGCGCCGGATTGCACGCCGGTTGGAGACGAGTGACCGGTTCGCCACGGTGTCGTACCGTCCGGAGTCCGCGCCGAATGCGGTCGTTGCGGACTACGACACGGGATATTTCCCGGCAGCGATACGACGAGCGTCCCTCCGGATCCGGTGGTTCGAAACGGACGACTTCTCCATCCACTACTCGGAACAGTATCGAAATGGGGAGAACTGGGAGTGTCGCTGGGGTAGGCATCCAAATGCCCACAATACACGCGTCCATTTCCACCCACCACCGAATGCTGCGACGCCCGGGGAGGATACCTCGCACGCCGTGGATTGGCGGGACGTAATCACACAGATGTTAACCGAGCTGGACGAACACGTGCAGGCACTCTGGGGAGAGTTCTCGGGGTGAGGTCGGTTTCGTCGCGGAGTCGGTCGTAGAGGGCGCGTTCGGCTTTGATGGCCACACGTCTGCCGAGGAAATCCTCAACGAGACAGTGCGTCATACGGCAAGCAACGACACGCCTTGGTATTCGTCATCCCGGACCGTCGCGGAACCGTTCAATGGGGGTGTCCGTGACCTCGTCATAGTCGTCGTCGCCGCCGACCAGAAGCGTCGCCTCGACGGCCTCTGCGGCTGCCAGCGCGAAGGAATCGCCCAGCGCTGGATTGTACGTGAGGATATATTCGGAGGCTTCCATCCAGATGTCGCCGACATCTACGGTCTCGACACCGACGTCGGAAAGCCAGTCGAGATATTCGTCGGCGGTGTCGCGGTCGTACTTCCGTGCGATAGTGTATCGGACCTCGGCGAGGTTCACACAGCACGCGTAGCCGGTGGAGTCCGCAGCGGCGACCGAATCAAGGTACTCCTCGACGACATCGGCCCCGCGTTCGTCGTCGGCGTGCGCGATCAGCGGTTCGGCATCGAACACGACGTGATCAGGGACTGCCATCACTCCTCCGTCGAGAAGCGGACGTCGCGCTCTTTTCGGTCCTGCTCGCGCTTCTCGTGGAGGATATCGGTCGCGGGCTTGTCAGTGGTCGGATCGCTGTTCGCAGCGAAGCCACGCATCTCGCTCGGCGAGCGAACGTGTTCGACGATCACCTCGCCGTCTTCGGTCTCTCGGAACAGCACCTTTCCGGGGGCGTCGATTCCGAGCTTCTCGCGGAATCGCTTCGGAATCGTCGCCTGGCCGTGCTTCGTGACGGCGACGACCTCTTTCTCAGAGGAGTCTGTCTGCTCTGTCTTACTCATTATTCATAGTATTGGAATCGTTCATAGATAAGATTTCTCCATGATCGAAGATGCTATGAGCGCTGAGAAATACTCCGCCCTCGGAAAGGACAAGACTCATGACACCCGACATCTAGTTACTCAAAATATGAGTAACCCCGCGCACGTCGCGGTCACCGGGGCCGCCGGCTACATCGGGAGCCGCGTCGTCCACGAGCTCCAGCGAGTCCATCCGGACTGGGAGGTCACCGCGCTCGACAACTTCTATCTCGGAGACGTCCGGGAGATCGGCGACGTTCGCGTCGACCACGTCGACATCCGGAACCGCGATCGGCTGGAAGACGCGCTCGAAGGCGCGGACGTCGTCCTCCACCTCGCGGCGGTCTCGGGCGTCGACGACTGCGACGAGAACCGGGACCTGGCCTACGAGGTCAACGTCCAGGGGACGAACAACGTGGCGTGGTTCTGCCGGAAGAGCGGTGCCGCGCTCGTCTTCCCGTTCTCGATGGCGACGCTCGGCGACCCCGTCGAGTTCCCGATCACGGTTGACCATCCTCGAGACCCGCTGAACTGGTACGGTCGGACGAAACTCCTCGCGGAGCGTTCAATCGAGGACTTCGCCGACGGTGCGTTCCCGGCCCACCAGTTCATGATCTCCAATCTCTACGGCCAACACGAGATCGACGGGCAGACCGTCTCGAAAGGGACCGTGACCAACTTCTTCGTCGGCCGGGCGCTCGCTGGCGAGACGCTGACCGTGTACGAACCCGGGACCCAGTCGCGTAACTTCGTCCACGTGAAGGATGTCGCGCGAGCGTATCTCCTGAGTACGGAACGGCTGCTGGATCGGCTTGCGGCCGACGAGACCGGCGTCGAGAAGTTCGAGATCGCGACCGGCGAGGATCCGAGCATCATGACCGTCGCCGAGACGGTCCGCGACGCCGCCGCGGACGTGCGAGGGATCGACGTCGACGTCGAACTCGTCGAGAACCCGCGGAGCGGCGAGACGCTCGTCAGCGACTTCGACGTCGACACGAGTCGAGCACACGAGCAACTGGGCTGGGAACCGGAACACACCATCGAGGAGACGGTTCGAGAGCTATTGAACGAATAGCCTCACGGCGGTCGCGAACCGACACGTGACAGGAGTAAAGCTGTTACCGGTCGTTTTCTTCCGGAGGTTCTGGCGGTTCCAGAAGGGCCACGAGCACCGCGTAGGTTCGCGTCTCAGCGAGGTCGGCCGCCGAGACATCCAGACGCGTGCCGGCGAGTGCGAGCGTCGCGACGACGAGCCTGAGCCCGAGCGAAGTCGAAGAGAGGGAGCCCACAACCAGTGACAGCACGAGGCTCGCGGTGATGGCTGTGAGGACGACCAGGCTGACCACCCCGATTGGGCGAGCGCGGAGCGTTGTCTCGAGTCGTTCGAGTAGCGTTCGCGACTCTGTGTGTTGCCAGTTCCGGACCACAGGATCGAGGAACCAGTCGAGGAGTCCGAGTATCGGACCGACGATCAGCGTCTCGCGGAGGTCGATCACGATCACGTCCGGTTCCGGTTCAGCGGTGAGCCAGCCGTAGAGCCAGGACGCGCGGGTCACTTGCCCCAGCCAGTCCAGCAATCGTGAGAGAGCGCTCCCCTCGAACGCCGAGCGCCCGATCTGACCTGCGGCCCGGATCCACGTTACAACCGTCGCACTCGTGACCGCCGTACGCAGTTGCTGCCCTTGCTCGTTCGTTAGTCGGAGGAACCATCCCGTGATGGTCGCCGTCGCGAGCGCCGCACGGAGACGAGTCCCGCCGTCGATCAGGAGCCGCCCGGTCAGGGAATCGCGAGCGTTCATTCGTCGTCGGCGTCGAGTTCGGTGACGGTCGCGGTGATCGTCGTGACGCCGAGGTCGAGCGTGACCTGATTGCCCTCCTGGATCGTTCGACCCTTGAACCGAACGCCAGTCTCGCTTTCGCGAACGCTCAGTTCGACCGTGAGTGTAACGTCCTTGTTCACCGGATGTTCGCGCTCGAAGATGTCGCCACTCTCGCTCGTGAGCGTGATCACGGCCGGCGTGACATTGACGTTCGTAACGCGTGCGAACGTCTGACCGGCGTTCGTTTCAGTCAGTCCTGCTGTGACACTGTCGGCGCGTTCGGGCGAAACGTTCGCCATCTCGAGGGTGACGGTCCGGGTCGTCTGCTGTCCTGGTTGCTGGAACCCGTCGAGACGAACGATATCGCCGGTGAACTCGTAGGCGAGCGTCCGGAAGGGGAGCGTCGACCCCTCTCGGAGCGGGTTGTCCGAGCCGAATAACGGGAGTTCGCCGTAGCCGAGCGCCTCGACGGAGAGGCCGACGTACACGCGCTTGCGGTCGGGGTCGTCCGTCCCGTAGACCGCGACGTTCTCGACGGTCGCGACCGTCCGGCCGGCCACCTCGTAGGTGTCCTCACCCTGGATCCGTTGTGCGACGTCGACGTCGACGACGTCGGTCACCAGCACCCCCTCGGTGGTCAGTTGCAGATCCGACGTGTCGAGTCGCAGGATGTCTCCCTCGAACTCGTACTGTTGGGTTCGGAACGGGAGCGTGGTTCCCTCCTCGACAGCCTGCGTCCCAAAGCGGAGTTGCTCACCGTAGCCGAGCGTCTGCACCGAAAGACCCGCGTACACGCGTTTGCGGTCGGGGTTGTCGGTGTCGTAGGCGGTGACGTTCTTGACGGTCGCGACCGTCCGTCCCGCCACCTCGTAGGTGTCGCCTTCGTTCAGCATGCGCGCGGTTTCCGCACCGACGACATCGCTCACGATCACCCGCTCTGACTCGAGTTGCAGGTCGGCAGTTTCCGTGCGTATGATGTCGCCACTGAGTTCGTACTGTTGGGTTCGGAACGGAAGCGTGGTCCCCTCTTCAATGGCTTGCGTCCCGAAGCGGAGTTGCTCGCCGTAGCCGAGCGTCTGCACCGAGAGACCGGCGTACACGCGCTTGCGGTTGGGGTTGTCGGTGTCGTAGGCGGTGACGTTCTCGACGGTCGCGACCGTCCGTCCCGCCACCTCGTAGGTGTCACCGCTATCCAGTTCGCGCGCGATATCGGCATTGACGACGCTCGCCACGATGACGGACTCGGTTTCAGGTTGAAAGTCAGCCATTCCCATCCGGAGGACCTCGGCGTCGAAATCATACGTCTCGGTTTCGAACGGGAGCGTGACTCCTTCTTCGACGGTTTGGTCACCGAACCGCAACTCGTCGCCGTAGCCGAGCGTCTGGAGCGACAACCCGACGTAGACGCGTTTCTCGTCGGGGTCGTCGGTGTCGTAGGCAGTGACGTTCTCGACGGTCGCGACCGACTGGCCGGAGAGCTGGTAGGTGTCTCCGGATTCGATCCGGTTCGCGGTGTCGGCGGAGACGACGCCCGTCGTGAGGACGGGTTCAGTGGTGCGGTCGAGGCCACCTCCGACGCGATCTATCGTCCCACTAAATTGGTAGCCCGCGATCGGGAGCGTGAGTGACTGTCCCGCTTCGACGCGAGTCCCGCCGAATCGGACCGCGTCGCCGGTCGAGTACGTTCTGAGCGTCGCGTTGAGAAACAGCGTCTGGCGATCGGGATTTTCCGCGCTGTACGTGGCGATTTCTCGGACCGTCGCGACCCGACTGCCCGCAACGGTGATCGCCTCACCGGCGGAGACGTCGGCGGCAACGGCGTTCGGGACCGTCCCCCGCAGGACCACCGTCCGTTCCGGTGTGGGGAGTGCCGACTCGTTTCCGACTTCCCGGACGGTAGCGTTGTCGAGCGCGTACGACTCGTTGACGAACTCGAGCGACCGTCCGACGCGAAGCGGTTCGCCGCCGACAGTGAACGGTCCGCCACCGGTCTGGTTGACCGCGACACGGACGACCGCGTTCGTACCGCCTCCACTCGTCGTGAAGTAACTGTCCGTGATGGTGACCCCGTGGGTGTCGCCTCCGAGTGAACCGGTATCGCCGACCTCTATCTGCTCGATGAGGAATTCCGATTGGGTCCCCAGGTCGAGCGTGACGTACTGGGTCTCTGTCGGGCCGACTGGACCACCGCCGCCGCTGACGACCAGCGCGACGCCCGCGAGACCAACCGCGAGAACTAGCAGGACGACGAGCGCATCGACGACGTTGACAGTGCCGAACAGGCGACCCTTCTCGTCGATGATCTCCATTCTGTGTCATCGCTGGACGAGTGCGCGCTTAGTGGTTTCGCTTGCCTGACGATCGGATCCGTCCGTCGGCCGTGAGACACCACGTCGCGCAAAAAGACCCCCCTTTGAAAGACAAGATATTTACCTGCGCGAAGTTACTCAGAAAATGAGTAACTAATGACCATCCTCGTGACTGGGGGCGACGGCTACATCGGCTGGCCGACGGCCCTGCGACTCGCGACCAGAACGGACGACCGCGTGCTGATTGTCGACAACTTCGCCCGCCGCGAGTGGGTCGAAGAGGTCGGCTCGGTCAGCGCCGTGCCCATCGCGGGCATCGACGAGCGCATCGCCGCCGCGCGCGAGACGTTCGACGTCGGCAACCTCTCGTTCGTCGAGGGCGACCTCGTCGAGAAAGACTTCGTCGACGAACTGCTGACCGTCCACGAGCCCGACGCGATCGTCCACGCGGCCGCCCAGCCGTCGGCGCCGTACTCCCAGATCAACGGCGAACGCGCCAACTACACCCAGCACAACAACATGCAGGCCACGCGAAACCTCGTGTGGGGGCTGGAGGAACACAGTCTGACGGATACCCACTTCATCGAGACCACGACGACGGGCGTCTACGGCGCCCCCGAGTTCCCCATCCCCGAAGGTGGGGCGACGATGGAACACGAGGGCGAACGCGACGAAGTCCCGTTCCCAAATATGGGGGGATCCTGGTATCATGCTACAAAAGGATTCGATGCACAGAACATGCGACTCGCCGCCCAGCAGTTCGACATCCCCATTTCGGACGTCCGGACCGCGATTACCTACGGCACCGAGACCAAGGAGACCCGCGCGGACGAGCGTCTGAAGACACGCTTCGACTTCGACTACTACTTCGGGACCGTCGCGCATCGCTTTGCGGCACAGGCCGTCGCCGGCTATCCCGTGACGGTGTACGGCAAGGGCGAGCAGCGCAAGCCGTTCGTCTCGCTCGAGGACGCCGTCGAGGGTCTCGTTGAGTTAGCGCTCGCCGACCCCGACGACCGGCCCGACGACCTGACCGTCTACAATCAGGTGACGCGCGCGATTTCGATCGTCGAGATCGCAGAGACCATCGCCGACGTGGGCGGGGAGTTCGACCTCGACGTCGCCGTCGAACACTTCGAGAACCCCCGCGACGAGGACGAGACCCACAAGATGGAAATCGACAACGACCGCTACGCGGACGTGATCGGCGGGAAAGACCAGGACTTCGAGAGCGGGATCCGCGACGTCTTCGAGTCGTTGACTCGGTACGACGGGACGATTTCGGCCCACGAGGACCGGTTCCTGCCGGGCGTGCTCGAAGACCGGATCGAAGACGAGGGATAACGGCGTCGGAAAGGAGGAATCCGGTCAATCGAACATCAGTCGGACAATGATTAAAAACGTGATGTAGCGTTTTCTAAGTGTTCTATACCCGAAAACGCCCCCTTCAGTGGGATTTTTGGTTATTGACTGGGAGTTGTTGAGTGCGAAGCGACACCGTGGCTGCTGCTGAAGGTCAGTATTCAGGTATATATCGCTGGACTCTCGCTTTCGAAAATTATCGACTCTATCCCGAGGCCGTGCTGCATTCAAAAAGGCAGTCTCTCTGAGTGGAACAGTCCAGAGAAAGCTACATGATATTAGTAAATTAGATACGTGGCTGGTCTAGAACCCAGAACGATGGATCTCGATACAAAACTCGAAGCTCGCCCGGTCTTCGTTACTGGTGCCGATGGATTCGTGGGCTCACACCTTGTTGATAGGCTCGTGGATGCGGGAGCGGATGTCCATATTTTCGTTCGTGCAACATCCAGTGGCGAACTCAACAACATTGTCCACCGTTCGGAAGAGGTCACCGTTCATCGTGGTGATCTCAGAGACAGTCATTCCGTCCGCGAGGCGTTGTCGGGCTTTCAGGACTACAGCGATTCACTAATTTTTCATCTTGCTGCACAGGCTCACGTTGGAGAATCCTGGGATCGACCCTACGAAACGATCGAAACCAATGTCACGGGGACACTAAACCTCCTGCAAGCGGTAGTCGATCTCGATCTCGATGTCGCCAAGATAGATACAGCGGGAACAAGCGAGGAGTACGGGAACGTCAAAGAGGAGATGGAGGGAAAGCACGAGTTTCAGGACGACGGTCGTGTGCTCCTGAGCGAACGCTCTCCAGTGAACCCGACTAGTATCTATGCGACATCGAAGCTTGCATCAGATTTCCTCACGATGAACTTTCACGACGGGCATGGTTTGCCGACTGTGACAACTCGGATGTTCAACAATTACGGGCCGCGTCAGAACCCACGTTACATTACTGGAACGATCATTACGCAAGCTCTCGAGAACGACGCCGTCAAACTTGGAAACCTTCAGCCGAAGAGAGACATGTGTTACGTGAGCGACGGTGTCCGCGGTCATCTTCACGTAGCTTTAGAGGGGTCCCCCGGTGAGCAGTACGTCTACGGGTATGGCGAGAACATCTCAATGCGAGAGTGGACGAACCTGATTCTTGAGGTCGGAAGCGAATACGACTACTGGGACAATCCCGAGGTCATCCAGCGAGAGGATCGATATCGACCAGGTAATAGTGACGTCGAAGAACTTCTCGTCGGATACGAAAAGCTGCACGAAGAGACTGGTTGGGAGCCCGAAGTCAGTTGGCGCGAGGGTGTCCGTGAAACTATTGACTGGTATGATAAGAATCGAGAGCAGTGGTACGGTCGGGTGGACTGGCGATGAGTGAGAACCAGTTCTGGGACGGTAAGACCGTCATGGTGACTGGCGGATCAGGCTTCCTCGGGTCTCATCTTGTTGATGACCTTCGATCCCGATCCGACGATGTCGAGGTCTTCGTTCCGAGAAGAGACGAATACGACCTTCGTGAGCGAACCGCCATCAGGCAGGCGTTCGTGGACTCCGGCGCTGACACCGTCATACACCTAGCCGCGACCGTCGGGGGCATCGGTGCAAATAGAGACAACCCGGGACAGTACTTCTACGACAACGCAGTAATGGGTATCGAACTGCTCGAGATGGCTCGGAAGTTCCACGTCGACAAGTGCACCATCCTCGGGACGATCTGTGCCTACCCCGAGAAGACGCCCGTGCCGTTCAGCGAAGACGACCTCTATGATGGCTACCCCGAAGAGACGAACGCCCCGTACGGGATCGCGAAAAAGGCATTACTCACACAGTCGAAATCCTATCGCAAGCAGTACGGGTTCAACAGCATCTTCCTGATGCCGGTCAACCTCTATGGTCCTCGGGACGATTTCGACTTGGAGACGTCACACGTCATCCCCGCAATCATCCGCAAGTGCGTGGAGGCCCGCGAGCGTGGTGAGGACACGATCACCGCCTGGGGGACCGGTGAACCGACCCGAGAGTTCCTCTACGTGGAGGACGCGGCTGAAGGAATCCTCGACGCCACAGAACGCTACGACCGAAGCGAACCGGTGAACCTCGGGAGCGGGACGGAAGTCAGCATCCGGGAACTTGTCGAGACTATCGCCGACGTGACCGGGTTCGACGGCGATGTCGAGTGGGACACATCCAAACCGGACGGTCAAATGCGCCGCCGACTCGACGTCTCACGGGCGGCCGATTATTTCGACTGGCGGGCCGAGACCGACTTCGAAACTGGACTGAAGCGGACCGTCGAATGGTACGAACGCAACCGTGAGGACATCGTTGAGGAGTGACACCCACTCATTGGCAGGCGGCTCGAGCAGGGGGATTCGAGCTACCGATGCCCGAGACGACCCCCGGGCTCGCTGCCGTGCCTGTTTTATACTTCCGTTAGATACCGCCACCAGTAACGGACACGAGTGATATCTGGTCTAGAAAGCGGTTGGCGGCTCTCGATTCGGACACAAAATACTGGTCATCGATAACCCTCGATGACCAGTTCCTGCTACGTCCGCTCGAAGACTGAGAATCAATCACAAAGGCGTCCGGAGGTGCAAACAACGGATATAAACCACGAAGAGACAACTCTGTGTATAATGAGCGAGGCGGAAGATATCAGCCGGCGAGAGCAGTTCCACGCTCTTGTCAGAGTTTCTAAATATAGACCGAGATATTCGGCTGCGATCGTCGTGGCGAGTGTCTTCGCGGCTATGCTCGAAGCAGTCGGACTAAGTTTTATTTTGCCTATCGTCGAGATTGTCCAGTCGTCCGAGGATCCAGCGACAGAAGCCGGCGGGGTGCTTGGCGTGTTCGTTACTGTATATCAGACGCTAGGAATCCCCTTTACCCTCGCTTCGGCTATTGTTGGCGTGAGTCTGGTGCTCACGGTCCGGTGGACGTCCACGTTTATTGTGCGTTGGTTGCGTGGGGCGCTTGTCGTCGATTACACGCGGGAGTTACAGACGGAGGCGTTCGACAGCGCACTTGACGCGCGTACCGCGTACTTTGATCAAGAGGGATCCGACGATATCCTCAACGCGATCGTTACCCAATCAGAATATGCCGGACGAGTTATCCGCCAGGTGATCAATTTTCTCGAACAGTCGTTCCTGTGCGTCATGTATCTCTCTGTCGCGCTCGTGCTCGCACCGCTCTTGACCCTGTTCGCGCTCGTATTTCTCGGTGGATTCACTGTGCTGTTCCGGTACGTTCTAGAGGCAGGCTACGACATCGGGGATCGAGTCGCGGATGCGAACGAACGTATCCAGCAGACCGTTCAGGCAGGGACACAGGGTATTCGGGACACCAAACTGTTCGGACTCAAAGACGAACTGTTCGATGACTTCCTCTCGGCAGTGGATCAGTACGCGGCGGCGGGTATCAAACAACGACGGAACCAGGCGGCGATTCAGAACTTCTACAATCTGTTGACGGCTGTTTCGGTGTTCGTTCTCATTTTTCTAGCGATAGAGGTCGCGAACATGTCTCTGGGAGCACTCGGTGTCTTTCTCTTTGCGATGTTCAGACTGGGACCGAAGGCAAGTGGATTGAACTCGAAACTGTACAGTATCGAGACCAACCTCCCCCATCTCGTTCGAACGCAGGAATTCATCGACGAACTAAAACGGAATCGAGAGCCGGAAAACTCCGATGTACCAGTCCCGGCCGAAGTAGAGTCGGTAGAGTTCGAAGACGTCCGGTTTGCCTACGAAGGACAGGACGATGAGGCACTCGCGGGCGTATCCCTGGAATTCGAGAAAGGGGAGTTCGTCGGATTTGTCGGGCAGTCAGGTGCCGGGAAATCCACGATCGTGTCACTGTTGACACGCCTATACGAGCCGGATAGTGGTGAGATTACGACGAACGGGAACTCGATCCACAGGATGGATGTTGACGACTGGCGCTCGCACATCGCGGTGGTTCGTCAGGACCCGTTCATCTTCAACGACACACTCCGGTACAATCTGACTATTGGGAACCGAGATGTTTCACGGGCGGAAATGGAGAACGTCAGCCGAATCGCCTGTGTCGATGAATTCCTGAACGAATTGCCCGAGGGATACGACACGCAACTCGGGGACGACGGCGTACGGCTGTCCGGCGGACAGCGACAACGCGTCGCACTGGCCCGGGCGCTGCTAAAAGACACTGACGTACTAGTGCTCGACGAGGCGACGAGCGATCTAGATTCGAATCTGGAAAAGCAAGTACAGGCAGCCATCGAAAACATGGAACGAGATTACGCGATGGTCGGAATCGCACACCGACTATCGACGGTACAGAACGCCGACCGGATTTACACAGTCGATGACGGCGAAATCATCGAGACAGGACGGCACGAGGAACTCATCGACAACGGTGGACAGTACGCTGATCTGTATGCCATCCAATCACAGAGTGAGTAAAATGGCACTTATGATTGAGAATCTGATAAACATACAAAGTGCATCGACAAGCAATTTACGGAACCGTTATACCGATGGTGTGAGGACAGGTGGATATGTCTATAATAAATAAAGCGTCAGCAATCGTCGAATCGAATGGGTACCCTGCGTTAATACAAAGAGTCCCTCCATTTCTATATAAAAAATCGATTCGACTGTTCGTGCCGCAAAGTGGATATTACCACAAGAACAATGTCCGGTGGAAAGTGAAAAAATTAACAGATAGTTTGACACATCCCGATTGGTCAGACGATCCAGATTACGAGGACGCCTTGATTTCAGCTGTCCGGGAATACACCCGAAGTGGCGATTTCGTCGGTGTAATTGGCGGCGGCCGTGGTATCTCAGCTGTTGCTGCAGCTAAGAAAGCAGGTGAAACTGGAAGTGTCAACGTTTATGAAGCAAGCTCTGAAAGAATTGAGTGGATAAATCGTACAGTTGAACTAAACAACGTTGAGACAACTGTGAGAGTGGAGCATGCGCTTGTGGGACCAGATATTCAAGTATATGGTGAAATGGGTTCCGTGACCAAAGTTTCATCCTCTGAACTCCCTGATTTTGATCTACTAGAGATGGATTGTGAAGGCTCTGAACTTGACATACTAAATAACCTAATACAAAGGCCACGAGTGATCATACTAGAAGTCCACCCACCGGAGGTTTCTGTGAAGAAAGTGGAATCTACATTAGATGAATATAATTATGAAATTGTTGATCAAGGGTGGGAGAATGAAGATTCCGACAATCCTTTGCCTGTTATAACTGCTAAGCACTGCGGGTAGATATGTTCCCTCGCATGATCGGCTTCATCAACCCATTCTCAACGAGTGTCTTCCGCCAGATCAGTGGGCGGTAGCACTCCCAGATCAACGCCTCGTTCACAGAGATATCGAACATATCTGTTAACCCAGCAGATTATAAAAATTTATATTACGACTTACTAAACGCTATCGGGACGGTCACGTGTGTACAATGGATCGGTCGCCGATCCGTTATTTATAACCGTCGTACCGCCAGCGAGACTACACTGTTGCAACTCGAGCGCAGTTATCGAAGCCAGTCCGAGGCAACGGTATCGTCCGTTTGTCGGGCGATTCGGACCTCTTCATCGCGTATTTGGGTCAGTTCTGCAAGCGCGTCACCGCCATCGTCCCGTCGGTGCTGCATCCGGAGCCACCGAGACGGGAGGTGAACGAGCACGGACGCAACTTCACGCGCGATGGTCATGACGGGAGCTGACGCCGAAACCGTTCGATATCGCAGGAGCGATTCACGCTGGTCGGCCGGACGGCACACCATGTCGCCGATGAAGTTCCCCCGTTTCGACTCGGGCATCACCTCAACGACTGCACCGGCGTGTGCGGACGGTAACCCCATGTGTGAACCGTGGACCCCGACGACGACGTGACTCTCAGCGTACCGTTCACATAGGCTGACCTCCGCTGTTCGGTCGGGATGCTCGTAACGGACATCGGTAAACCAGTCGGGGAACGACCCCTCAGTTCCGACGCCAGCGACGGCACAGTCGACCGACGGGATCAGCGAGCGCAACTCACTGGCCGCAGCAACGATATTCCGACGCTGTTCGCGTATCGCGATCCGCTGGCTACCGAGCCTGTGGGCCGCGAGATTGATCGTGCCACGGAGCTTCTGTCGCCAGCGCGGTGATTCCGGGACCGAGGCCCAGAGGCGCCGAGGTGAACTGCCGCCGGTCGCACCGCGCCAGACGAAGGTGACCGTCGGTTCCGCGAGGCGGTCGGTCCACGCCGAGATGGAGAACGGATCGACACCGGTGAACGCCGCGATATCGTAGACATTCGGGTGGGGATGCGGGTGAGCTACGCTCAGGGCACACCGATCGAAACGCGACACTTCCTCGTGGATCTGGCCAGCGAGTCGCTCGTTCCACGTCCCACTTCCCGTCGGCGGGAGGTCGACGGTCCACACGCCCGCAACCCCGTCGGGAACCATCCACCGGAGAGACTCGGGTACGAGGACGATCAGGTCACGGTCGCCGTCCTCGCATCGACCGGCGTTCAGCAACTTGTTGACGTGGTGGAGGTAGTTCACGTCGAGGCAGTTCAGCAGGACCGGATTGGACACCTGTCCCTCGGAGGTCGTCTCGAACGACACCGACTCGTCAACGCGGTTTCGGTACGTTTCTTGGAGCAGATCCGCGAACCAGCCATCGACATCTGCATGGACCGTACCGGTGTCCCGTTCGAGAAGTGCCGGATAGAAGATGCCGTGTCCCGAGGCGAGGTCTCCGTAATACTCGCGGTCGCAGTCGGGACATGTCAGGTCAGCGAGCATACGCATTCCGGGAATGTGCCAGTCTCGTGGCGTCAGCGCGGTCCCGCAGTGGGGGCAGTCTCGGTCTATCTCCGGAATCGGATGGAGGTCAAGCATCGTGGCTCTCAGCCTACGTCGCCAAAGAGCACACGCCTTGACGAAGGTATCGATCCGCCCGATTGGACGGGAGATCAAACGGCTCACGTCGGACCGTCCGTCGCCCCGCCAGCCGCTCCGACGGGCCAAATCGGGTCCCCTCCTGGGACCACCCACGTATTCGTTCATGTGAAGTAGATTGTTGGCGAGTCAGAGCGCCCTTCGAAGAACGTGCTTGAGCGGTTCTTGACCGGGTTTACCGTAGACTTCACGCGGAGTTGGAATATCCTGAGATACGGCGTTAGCTTGTCTTTGGAGACTCCGCGGTGGGGCGAGAGCCACCGTCGCGTCAGCGACGCGTGGCTCTCGCAACCGTTGACGTGTACTCGCAATCAGCGTATTCACCGTCGCCGTGGACGACGTATTCGCGGTCGAACGCGTCGTCGCCCTCTAGCGGGTCGTAGGCCCGAAATCCGTCCGTGTAGACGGTCAGCGGTTCCTCATTGTGGTCCGCGAGCAGGAGTCGGACAGTCGATTCGTTGGCGGATTTCGCTGGCACGACGTACCGTTGATCCGTGCCACGATCGACCAGTGTGAACACTGGCGGTTTGTCTCCGGCGTACGATCCCCGGCCACACGTGGACGGTCCACGCGAGCGCGACTTCTGGTCGCGCTCGCGGCCCTTGAGCCCTGCTGAGACGTACACTTCGTCGATTTCTACTGGACCAGACAATGTGAGTGAAGGCGCATCGAGCGCTTCGCCAGAGCGCTCGACGCGCCGACGTAGTGATCGGTAGGGTACGTCGAGTTCGGCCTCGATCTGGCGGATGCTCGTGTTGAACCGGGGGAACGCGTAGATAACGAACAGAAGTTTTCTGAGCGCGATCTTCGCGTGAGCGAAGATTGTGCCGGTTTTGTCGTTGAAAGTGCGTCCACAATTCTTACAGCGATACCGCTGGAACGCTCCGTAGCTGCCGTAGTTGATCACCGACTCACTGTGGCAGCGCGGGCACTGGAGGCCATCGCGCCAGCGGACCTGCTGGAGCAGGTCCACGGCGCTCTCCTCCGATCTGAACACCGTGAACGGAAACATAGCATCCGGTGACGCTCCCGCGTCACCCTTGCCCGCTACGCTTTCACAGTGCCAGCTCTACCGACCAACAATCTGCTTCCCAAGAGCGTGACGAAAAATTCCGGACGACGAACTTTCTGGCAATCAGCGAGAACGCCAGGTGAGTGGAATCTGTCGACAATAACAGCAGAACACCGACATAGTGTCGGAATCAACACTGATCTGCGTATTCATGGCTTCCTGAAATTGTCAAACACGGCCGGAATCGTCAGGGCACAAAACTCCGCAAACTCAATTCGTTCGTTGACAATGGAACACCAATTCGTTTAGGAGCCTATCAGCGAACGGTACACTCCCCATAGCCCTATCCGCCTCAAGATTTTCGCAGTTCGGTGTTTCAATGGATACCATTTTCCCCCACCAGCAAATTCGATGTGCCGCCTGTGAATGTCTTCGTTGACAAAAGGCTCATCGGGAAGATTCATTGAACTAATCGCTGTATCATCTAAACAAACCTCGAATTTATCGTTCTTGTTCGAATGCGTACCGCGCCCTTCGTGCCCAATATTCCTGATTTTCGAATGGACTGGACAGAGGCTAACTCCCTGATTGGTAGCAATCGCGTAGCCCCACCAGATGGCCCAGGAATCGATGTCTCCACGTAGTTGGTCTTCCATCATTGGAAACATATCATGCCCGGATATTAGCATCGTTTCCTTCAAATCCGCTCGATGATTATTCAGGTAGTCGAGGGTGAACGGTTCGTGTTCGAAAACTTCCCACGAGGATTTCCAGGTGCCCCATCCCCAAGAGGACGCCCGATACGTAAAGAAACCATCGTATGGATACTCCTCCGGTATATCGATCGGTGGTGAGTAGCCACTGATATTCATCACTTGAGAGTCTTGTTCGTATCTATCGAAACATTTCCGCATGAAGGAAACGTAGTTCGCCGCCGGCACACAATCGTCCTCAAGTACAATAATCCGGTCATGATCTCTGAAAACACGGTCAATACCCTGGACAATGGACTGTGCAAGGCCAAGGTTTGATTCCCTAGTAACCACTGTTTTCGAACACCAATTAACCTGTTCAATGACCTTTCGTACAGCCTCAACATTTTCCGTATCTTCCTCCGTCTCGGGCCCGTCCGAAAAGATATACAGGTGATTTACTTCGTTTTGTTTGAGGCCCTCTAGAACATTCTTCAGATGGGAGGGACGATCGTACGCGAAGACGGCGATACCGGTCGTAGACATCCTACTGTTCAGATGTCCCTACTTGGTAGGCATAAAAGTCTATCCATTATAAGAGATCACTCATTCGCCGCTATCTGACGAAGCGAGGGAGAATATCATGGTCTTATTTTTCGATGAGAAAGTCTTCAACGACTAGTACGTCTAGTCCCATCGCGAAAAAGTCCTTGATGGCCTCCTTGGGTTTGGTGACGATGGGTTCCGCATGATCGTTGAACGATGTATTGAGCAAAACTGGAACACCGGTGATGTCTTTGAACTCGGTCAAAAGGTCGTAATACCGAGGATTTTGTTGTTTCGTGACTGTTTGTGGCCGAGTCGTCTCATCCCCAGCGTGGATAACTGCCGGGATTTCGTCTTTTTTCTCATCTCTGACATCAAACGTTTTTATCATGTACGGTGCCCGTTCGGCGTTGACGAGGTATTCGTCCATTTCGTCTTCACGGAGAGATGGTGCGAATGGCCGCCATTCCTCCCGGTTTTTAACGAACCGGTTGACTCGATCACGCGACTCCACCGACCTGGGATCGGCAAGGATGCTCCGGTTTCCCAGTGCTCGAGGCCCAAATTCGAGGCGAGACTGAAACCAGCCAACCAATTTACCGTCGGCAATGTGAGACGCAACCGACCGGCAGAGGTCGTCTGGTTGGGAGTAATCCAATTTGAACGTTTCGAGCTGTGCTTCGACCTCGTCACTCGAATAAGACGGACCGAAGTAGACTGTAGGCATGGCACAGTCGGTACCCTCCGATGCGAGCATTCCAGCGCCGAGCGCCACGCCGGCGTCGTGTGCAACTGGTTGGACATACAGAGTATCAACGGTGGGCAGTTCCATGACTTGCTTGTTCATCTTACAGTTGAGTGCGACACCCCCGGCAACACCGACGTTCGTCTCGCCTATTTCTTGGCAATAGTGTTCAACGATGCTCGTTACCGTCTCTTCAAGCATTCGCTGTGTGGTATGCGCAAGATTCTTGTGCCACTGTGTAAACTCGGCCCCCGGATCTCTACGTGGCTGGCCAAGTTGCTCCTCCAGCCGTTTCACACCTTGACTAAACCCGGAAGAGAGGAGTCTAGTTACATCGTAATCCACGCCGGTTTTGATCAGATTCCGAAGATGTTCTTCAATTTCCTCGTCGAATTCCCCGTATGGGGCCAGGCCCATCACTTTTCCCTCGCCGTTGTTTGCTCTGTATCCCAGATATTCAGTGACGACCCCGTAGAGAGTCCCGAGACTGTTTGGATACTCATACGTTCGTACACGCTGTAATTCCCCGCCATCCGCTCGCCACACGACCGTTGAATCGTACTCTCCTGCGCCGTCTATAGTCACGATCAGCCCGTTTTCGAATGGTGCCGGGTAGTATGCCGATACAGCGTGGCACCGGTGATGACTCCACGTGGTGATCGACGGTAATGGGTCTCCAATGGATCGAAGCCTGTTAGCGACCTGTTCGATCAAAAAACCCCTGAATTTCACAGTTTTGATAATAGACTTCCCGGCTTGATAGAACTTGCTGGAAATCGACTGCCCTTGCCGAATCGAGGTCAATAGATCGTGTTTAGCCCGTTTTGTCGCAAGCGTCGGATCGTACGGTATCGCAATCTCATCCACATCGCCCAGAGATATGTCGGCAAAGTCTAAGCATGCCCTTATTGCATTTTTTGGAAAAGTGTGAACGGCGTGTTTTTCCCTCGTGTAACGTTCTTCTTCAACTCCGAACACGAGCTCTCCATCCTCAAACAGGACCGCACTCGGATCGTGGCCCCATAAACTCGTCACGCCTACTTTGATTCCAAGTGTGTGCGTACTCATGGTTGAAAATTCGTCTCGGTATACCCGATATCCATCATACGGTTATCTAAATCCACCGATGTACGGTATCGGTAGGGAGGACAACTGAGACTGAGGGATGCAGTTGGGGGTAATACTGGTCGCACCCATCAGAACTAACCATTTTCCGTTGCCGAACTATCACCGGTTGAGGAAACAAACAGTCTTATACCGTGGATTCTGAAAGGCTGGAATATGGACGCGCGGCGAGTCGTTCGATTCGGATTATTATTTGCTGTCATGGTCAATATGGCCTATCTTCGCGGATTCGATATCGATAGCGTGACTAGTTCCTATCTCGTGGTCGTCTGGGTTATCGGAGGCGCAGTACTCGTCTTCGCCATATTCGCTAAAACAGGTTCCACGATGGTTACCGGTCGCTGGTGGCCATGGGTCGGCCTCGTGGCTTGGACGTGCGTCTCGTTCATGTTCAACCTCGTCGTGCGGCCACACTCCATGTTAACGATCCAGTTTATGATCGAGATGTTACTCAATTTCATGCTGTTTCTCGTCTTCCTCTACCTGCTCGATGAGGAACTACTCGAGGAACTCTACCGGAAGTTCCTAATTGTCAGTGCGGGCGCGGGTGCGGTGTTGTTAGCGTATCCGACCATTTCAGGAGCGAACAGCGTTCGGCGAGTCGGCGGCTACGAACTGCCGGGTGCCGTCAACAACATTTCGACGATGCTCGCGGTCGGTGTCGTGATAGCGGTCGTGGGGATTGTGACGGCCGACGACTGGCGGAACGCGACCGTCGAATGGATCGCACTCCCGTTGGTCACGATTGGAGTGTTCCTCTCGGCGTCGCGCGCGGCGATCATCGGACTCGTCATCAGTTTCGGGGTATTGGTGCTCGCCTCGAACATCGACCTCGGTCAAGCGGTCGCCGCCGGGAGCGCGTTCGTCCTGATGGTCGGAGCCGTTCTCGGGGCCCTCTACGACTTTTCAGGCCTGTACCGGTTCAGTCTGGCAGGGTTGCAAGATGCAGTCTCGACCCGACTCGTCCTCTACAGGGCCGCGATCCAACAGAGTGGAACCGACCCAGTGAGTCTCATCTTCGGCGGTGGAATGTACCGGTACTCGAAAATCGCAGGACCGGATGCGGTAACACCGTTTAATAATATTATTTATCCCCACAACTACGTTATCTCACTACTTGTCCATGTCGGACTCCCGGCCGCCCTCCTGTTCGGTATCGCGTTTCTCTGGAACGGACGGTCGCTCGTCTATTTTACCCTCGAGGGGGAGGAACTCGACTACGTCGCGACGACGACGCTGCTCTCACTAATCGTCGTGTCGATGTACGTGTTCACAAGCGGCCGGATAACCAGAACCTTCGCGCTGTGGGTCGTGTTGGGGATCTCGGAGTTCCTGTACGCGTCGCGTGTCCTTGACGTGGATCCGAAGACCCAACTCGCGGAGTTCGTTCGCGGGTCGAGATCGACAGACGGACCGGACCCGTCGCCGGAGGAGGTCTGAACGACCGACCGAGTCGGCCGTCGGGACATCGGTATTTGAGACCGCCTGCGATCGAGACCGGCGGGGATCGACTCGCCAGTATACCCGTGACGTGTCTGGTAGCGTCCCCGAGGGACCGGCCCGCGGTCGTCAGCGGAACGCCCCCCAGCGCCCCTCGCTGAGGAGGGAGAGGCCTTTGACCGCCTTTCCGAGGGGCCCGAGGACGCGTCGCGGCAGGGTGCGAGAGAAGAGAGTTTGGTCATAGATCTGCCGGCGCTCGTCGCTCCAGGCGTCAGCCTGTCGCTGTTGTGTCTTCCCTTCGGCCTGGACGCGAAAGGCCCCGAGCGATTCCGGGACGTTCATGAGTTCGAGGTCGGCGTTCAGCACGCGCCAGAAGAGATCCTCGTCCATCGCGTAGACGAGGTCCTCGTCGAGATAGCCGACGGTTTCGAAGACCTCGCGCGACAGGAACGTCGCCTGGTTTCGCGCGAACAGCGACCAGTACCGGTGGACGAACTTCGAGGGCCGGGTCTGGTACAGTCGCCGCAAACGCTGGCCGTTCTCGTCGACCACCACAACGTCCCCGTAGACCACGTCCGCGTCGGGGTTTGCTCGCCTAGCGTCGTCGAACGCCTCGAACGCCCCGTCGAGGTAGAAGTCGTCGGAGTTTTGCCACCCGATCCAGTCGCCGTCAGCCATCCTGATCCCCTTGTTCACCGCGTTCGACTGCCCATCGTCAGGCTCTGACACCCAACGGAGGTCGTAGTCGTCCTCGCAGCGTTCGAGAATCTCTGCCGTCCCGTCGGTCGACCCCCCGTCGACGACGATGTGTTCGACATCGTCGTAGGACTGGTCCCGTACCGACCGGATGCACTCCTCGACGAAGTCCGCCTGATTGTATGATGGAGTGACAATCGACAGCACCGGATCGGCCATTTTCGGGGTATATCCCGGTCCACAAATTGAGTGTTCCGGATCCGGCTCGTGCGACTGGCCGGTGGACGCCCGGACACAGTGGAGACGCGGGCGAGGAACCGGACGCCGGGGGCACTGCGTGTGGGGCGGGTTCGAGACGGATGGCCAGGGAGCGGGCGGTTGACACCTACTGGTCGAGGATCCGGCGATACAACTCGAAGTACCGGTCGACGGTCGTCTCGATCCGATAGGAGTCGGTCACGTGGGCCCGCGCGGCACGCCCTCGCGCCTCACGCTGTTCCGCGTTGGCAAGCGCCCCGTTGAGCGCCGCAGTGAACGACTCAACGTCACCGGGGTCGACGACCCATCCCACCCGATCGGTCAGTTGCTCCCCAAGTCCGCCGACGTCGTAGCCAACGACCGGCGTCTCGCACGCCATCGACTCCGTGGCGGTCAGACAGAACGACTCGCCGTAGGACGGGACCACAGTGACGTCGGCGGCGTTGTAGGCCAGGACCATCTCGGACTGGGAGAGAAAGCCCGGTGCTCGAACGGTACAGCCCGCCGGGACCGACTCCGGGGGTACCGACCCCCGGCCCAGCGCCAGCAGTGTCACCTCGTCCGGCCCCACCGATCCGAGCGTCTCCAACAGGTCCGAGAGTCCCTTGTTCGGGTCGGTGAGGTTGCCCGCCGAAAACAGCACGACCCTGTCGTTGTCGATGTCGAACCGATCCCTGGCTGCGACTGAGTCGACCGGCCTGAACTGCTCGGTATCAATCCCGTTCGGGACGTGCGTCACCGGGTCGTAGGGGATTGTCGAGGCCCGCGTCTGGCGCTCCATCCACGCCGACGGCACGGCGACGTGGAGGCGCTCGTGGGGCAACAGCCGTTTCTTTACCGCTAGGAGCAGTCGCGTCGTGTCCAGCCACAGCGGAGGGTAACTGTCCAGTTGCGGGCAGTTCCCGCAGGCCGACTGGAACCGGTCGCAGTCGTAGGAGTGCACACAGTTGCCGGTGACCGGCCACATGTCGTGGAACGTCCACACGACCGGGAGGTCGTCGGGCAACAGTCGGACGTTGAGAAGGTTGAAATAGTAGCCGTGGACGTTGTGGAGGTGGACGAGGTCAACGTCCTCGTCGATGAGTCGCTGGAAGCGGAGACTCGACGGGGAGCCGAACCCGTCGAGCGAGAGCGCCCGTTCGATCCCGTAGGTCAGATACCGCTCGCCGGGGAGCGAGCCGAGTTCGTGAACAGTCTCGTCGTCCCGATGCTTCTTGCCGACCGCAAGGGTGCTGTCGACGCCGTGGCGACGCTGGAGGCCGTCGTGGAGGCGGTACGTGAGTTTGCTCCCGCCGCCCTTAGCGTCGGTCGGGTGGCAATGAACGACCCGCATCGTGTCTCAGCCCGGCCCCCGGCCGCCCAACGGCACCAGTCGCGGGCGGTGGCGCCGTCTGCAGTCCGGTCGCGGACGGTGGCGCGGTCCGTTCATTTCGTGAGCACGTAGTCGTCGACCACGAGCGCGTCGAGACCGGTACTGTAGAACGTCTGGACGGCGTCTTTGGGCGTCGTCACGATCGGGTCGCCCGAGAGGTTGTAGGAGGTGTTGAGCACGACCGGCGTGCCGGTCCGGTCGGCGACGGCGTCGATGAGGTCGTAGTACCGCGGGTTGATAGACCGGCGCACGACCTGAGGCCGGGTCGTCCCATCGACGTGGGTGACCGCCGGGATCTCCTCGCGCTTCTCCGGTTTGACGTCGAAGGAGGTGATCATGAAGGGGTCGTAGACGGGGTCGACGAGGTACTCGTCGACGGCGTCCTCGAGGATCGAGGGAGCGAAGGGGCGCCACGACTCCCGGAACTTCACCGACTGGTTAACCCGGTCCATGCTGTCGTCGCGCGTAGGGTCGATAAGTATCGAGCGGTTGCCCAGCGCCCGCGGGCCGTACTCCATGCGGCCCTGACACCAAGCGACGATGTTTCCGTCGGCCAGCAGGTCGGCCGCCCGTTCGACTGAGTCCTCGGGCGTTTCGTACGGGAGCCCCCGCTTGTCAAGTTCCTCCGGGAGGTCGGTGTCGATGTCGGGGCCGTAGTAGGGATGTTCCAGCTTGAACGGCGTGAACGACGGGTCTCCGTGGCGGTACGCGGAGAACGCGGCGCCGGTCGGCAACCCGCCGTCGCCGGCGTTCGGGAAAATGAAGTATTCCGCGGGGTCGGCCTCGCGGATGATCCGGTTGTTGACACGGACGTTCAGGAAGACACCGCCGGCGGTCGCGAGCGTGTCGTGGCCGGTCTCGGCGAGCCAGGAGTCCGCAATCTCGAGGAGTTGGTCCTCGAGCAGGCGCTGGGCCGTCGCTGCGACGTCCTCGCGCCCGTGCTCGTCGGCGAGGGTGGCCACGTCGTCGGACTCCTCGAACGACCAGTGGTAGGTGTCGTAGATTTCGAACATCGACGGCTGGCTGAAGGAGGGTTCGTCGACGAGTTCACCGCCCTCGTACTCGGGGAGGTACCGCCGCAGAACCGCGGCGATGGTCTCGTCGTACTCACCGTACGAAGCCAGTCCCATCGTCTTCCCCTCGCCATTGCCGATCCACCAGCCCAGCGCCTCCGTGACGATGCCAAAAAACCAGCCCAGCGAGCCGTTGCGGCCCCACTTGCGAAGCGGTTCCATCTCGCCGTCGTGACAGTCCCAGACGGTCGTCGAGAAGTAGTTGCCCAGTCCGTCGGCGGTGACGACTAGCGCGTTGTCGGCCCCACAGCCGTAGTAGGCCGTCGCCGCGTGGGCCTCGTGGTGGTTGACTTTGCGTACCTCGACCCCCGGCCGAAACGAGGCGTCGAACACGTAGTCGGGGGCCTCGGCCGGTCCGCCGTCGTCCGGTGCGACCGCCGAGTTGGCTTTGTCTATCGCCCACGACGCCACCGACTCCGTTCGCTCCGGGACCTGCTTGATCCGCTCCACCTTTGTCATCGGGTCCCGCGAGATGTCCGTCACCTCGTACTCGTCGACGAACGGGTCAAGCCACCCGGTCCCCCCTTCAGTCGGGACCGCGAGCGCGTCGACATCCGCAGCGTCGATATCCGCTGCGTCCAGACAGTACTCGATAGACCGGAACGGATACGAACCGGCGTGTTTCCGGCGCGTGAACCGCTCTTCGTTGACCGCAGCGACGAGTGTCCCGTCACTGACCAGCGTCGCACCGGAGTCGTGACCGAACCAGAGACCCAGGATGTCGCTCATTGTCTGTGGATTTCCGCTTTGGAGATTAAGTGTTCCCCATTCGACCGATGGCCCCTCTCGAACTCGACTACAGCAGTCCGTCTCGCCCGATCGGTAGCCGAACGGAACTCCGGTTCGTACGACCCGTCCGGACCGACGACGGCAGTCAGGTCCCGGACCCCCTCGTCCCGCCCAGCCCGGTCTTTCGCAACCCTTGGACGACGGCGGCGCCAAGTCGGAGATACTGGCGCGGATTCGAGGCCCTCGCGCCACGGAGATAGTCGAACCCCTCGCGGAAGCGGCCGTCGGTGAAAAAACACCGCGCGAGGTGGAGGTCGTGATACCGCCGAACTGGGTAGCCCTGCGCCTCGAGGTCGTCGATAGTGTCGGCGTGGTTGGCGAGGTACTGACGCTTGGACTCGGCCATCACGTCCGCCGACGGGTCCGCTGACTCGTGGACGACGAACAGTTCCTCGTCGATGTAGCCGAGTTTCCCCTTCTCCAACAGGCGCAGCGTGAAATCCAGGTCCTCGTGGCGGGGGAGCGACTCGTCGAACCCGTCGATGGCCCGGACAGTGCTCGTGCGGGCGAGCAGGCTTGACCCCGCGGAGATGTTTCCTTGCATCGTGAGGATATCCCGTATCAGTTCCTCGCTACCTTCCTTGCGAATCTCGTAGGGGAACAACGACGCGAGGGCGGCCTTCACGCGGGAACTGCGTAACGTCGCGCCGTCGGTATAGACGCCGACCCACTCCTCGTTGCGATTCTCGATCCACGCGACCTGTTTCTCGAGTTTGGTCGGGCGCCACTCATCGTCAGAGTCGAGAAAAGCGACGTACTTTCCCTCGGCAGTCTCGATGGCGGTATTCCTAGCGGCTGCCTGGCGCCGGTTCGTTTCGTGGCGGAAATACCGGATTCGGTCGTCATCGTAGCTCTCGACGACAGACCGTGTCTCGTCCGTCGAGGCGTCATCGACGATCAGATGTTCCCAATCCTCGTGTGTCTGAGCCAGCACGCTCTCGATTGCCCGGTGGATCCGGTCCGCTCGATTGTAGGTCGGCGTGACGACGCTGACCAGCCCCATGTACGTCGGTGTTGGCCGTAGTCCGGTATTAAGACTGCGACCTGTCGGTCCTCACAGGGCCGTCGTGACGCTTCGTCACAGTGGGGAGCGAGCTAGCCCGCCCTTCGAAAGCGACTTTACAACGGTCCGACAACGGCCGGGTAATGAAGCCGAACGTCCTCTTTCTCGTCGTCGACTCGCTTCGGTACGACGCAGTCCATGGCGACGAGATAGAGACTCCTACGTTCGACCGGCTGGACGCGGAAGGGGTGACCTTCACCCAGTGTTTCGCCCAGGGGATCAGTACGGCACCGTCGATGACGTCGATGCTGACAGGGCGGTACCCGCTGGACTACGGTGGCCACTGGTATCTGGAGGAGGGGCAGCCCACGATGGCCGAGCAGTTCCACCGTAACGGTTACACCACCGGTGCCATTCACTCAAATCCTAACGTCTCCCGACTGCGCAACTTCCACCGCGGGTTCGACACCTTCGAGGAGAACATCCTCCCCTACGACCCTGACGGACTGGTCGCCGCCGCCCCCGACAAACTCCTGCTATACGCCAACAAACTCGTTCGGATCCTTCAGCGAACGCCCTATTCCCCCGCCGAACGGGTCAACGCCCGGATGCAGGAGTGGGCCTCGGACGCCACCGACCCGTGGTTCCTCTGGACCCAGTACATGGACGTTCACGGACCCTACCTCCCCGGCGACGATTTCACCTACCGGAACAAGGTCCGCGCTGAGCGCCTCTGGCGCAAAGCCGCCGTCAACGCTCCCGAAAAAGTCACCGACGCCGAACATGAGGAACTCCGCCGGAACTACCGCCTCGAAGTGGAGTATCTGGACCGAGAGATCGGTTCGTTCCTGGATGCCCTCGAAGCACGTGGTGAACTCGAAGACACTATCGTAATCGTCGTGGGGGACCACGGTGACGAATTCATGGAACACGGCCGCTACGGCCACGGCAACCTGCCCTACGACGAGTTGACCCACGTGCCCCTGCTCGTGCGGTTCCCGGACTGGGCCGATGTGGACCAACCCATCGAGGTCGATAATCTCGTTCGGACGGTGGATATCCTCCCAACAATGCTGGACTTAGCGGACGCAGACATATCGGAATCGATGCGCGAGCGCATGGTGGGCGAATCGCTGCTCCCGGTCATCGAAGGTGCCGAACCGAGCTACGACGTGGTGGTTACGGAAAAGGAGATGCGCGGCGAAGACCACCTCCGATTCGGCTTTCGTACCGACGAGTGGAAGTTCATGTACGACGGCAAGAGCGACGAGACGTTCCTTTACCATTTGCCGGAAGATTCCGGCGAGACGACCGACGTAAGCGATACGTACCCTGACCGCGTCGACGAGTTCGAGGCACTGTTAACCGACCGTCTTGAACGTATCGAGCAGACCAGCGAGGGGGTCACAGTCCCCGAAATCGAGGAGGACACGGCCGTTGAAGAGCGCCTAGAGGCGCTCGGATACAAGTAGAATGGCCCGTCCGAACGTTGTTCTAGTCGTGATGGACACAGCGCGTTCAAGCGACACGTGGCCGCTTGTGGAGGGTGAAGGAGCGAACGGAAGGGACGGCCTCGCTCAACTGGCAAACCACGGGACCGTGTATACAGCGGCAACAGCGAACGCTCCTTGGACGGTTCCATCTCACGGTACGCTCTTCTCAGGCGTCCACCCCTCGATCCACGGTGCACACGCCGGTCACAAATCCTTCGAACACGACCCGACGCTCGCGGGATTGCTCAGGGAAGCGGGCTACCGGACATTAGCCGTTTCAAACAACACGTGGATTAGCGATGAGTTCGGCTACGGTCGTGGCTTCGAGGAGTTCGTCGCGACTTGGCAACTGTTCCAAGATGGCGTCGACTTCGGACAGGTCGCCCGGACCGAGACGGGCGTACTTGACAAACTTCGTGGGGTGGCCCGGAACTTCTCTGGAAATCCAATTAAAAACCTCGCCAACCTTGTCTACGGGCAGTTCTTCCGTAAGCGCGAGGACGACGGCGCGGCCCGCACGAATGAAATCCTGGCCGACCGCATACCAGCCCTCGCCGCCCGCGAAGATCCCTTTTTCTTATTCGTCAACTATCTCGAACCGCACCTCCAGTACCGCCCGCCTGCAGACCTCGCTCGTGAGTATCTACCCGAAGGCATCACATTCGAGCAGGCGATGGACATCAATCAGGACGCGTGGGCATACATTACGGGCGATACGGAAATGTCCGACCGCGACTTCGAAATCCTCCACGCACTCTACCGGGCAGAACTGGACTACCTGGACGGTCGGATCGCAGACCTGCTCGACCTGTTCACCGACGCGGGAGTCCGCGAAGACACAGTGTTCGTCATAGTCGGAGACCACGGCGAGAACATCGGCGATCACGGCTTGATGGACCACCAATACTCGCTGCACGAGACGCTACTCAACGTGCCGGTGATCGCCAGCGGCCCAGGGTTCGACAACGGACGGACCGTTGACACGCCGGTTCAACTCCTCGATGTCTTTCCGACGTTGCTCGATGTCGCTGGGGTAGACCTTGAGGTGGACGACGTTCCTGGGACCTCGCTCTATGAGGTGGATAAAATATCCGGCGACAGGCCCGTATTCGCCGAGTACGTCGCCCCGCAACCATCGATTTCGACGCTGGAGGACCGCTACGACTGTCGAACCGACATATCAGGGTTCAACCGGCGACTGTGGTCCGTCAAACGAGACGGACTGAAACTGATCCGTGGATCCGACGGGTCCTCTTGGTGTTTCGACCTCAAGGCAGACCCAGACGAACGAAGCGACATCTCCGAGGAATATCCCGACATCCGTGACCGGCTATCGGAGGTACTCGACGAGTGGGTCGAGACGCTCCCTGAGGTTCGCGACGAAGAAGTGGCGATGGACGACGATACACGGGACCGTCTCGAAGACCTGGGATATCTCACGTAGCATCACTGTTCACCCCGGAGTGACTCGAGACGCTCCGTCGTCGCTTCAGTGGTGTCTCGCCATCTGTGGTCGTCAAGAACCAACTGGCGTCCGGCCTCGCCGGGGGCGCTTCGGTCGGCGAGAACGCGTTCCAGCGTCGCGGCGTAGCCTTCGACGTCACCTACCTGTACGGTCTCTCCACCGGTTTCGACGATTGGCGCCGTATGGGGCAGGTAACTCGAGACCACAGGGATGCCCGAGGCGAAGGCCTCTAACACCGTTCTCGGAAGGCCCTCAGCGCGACTCGGCAACAGGAGGAGATCGCCAGCGCGGTACACGGCTGGCATCTCATCGTAGGGAACCCGTCCGAGGAACGTGACCCGGTCTATCGCCCCGAGCGACTCGGCATGGGACCGGACCCCTTCGCGAAGGGGACCGTCGCCGACGACGTACAGGTGGGCGTTCACTTCGGCAGGGAGGCGGGCGACCGCACCAATGGCATCGCGGGGACGCTTCCCCTCAACAAGACGACCGATAAACAGGATGACCGGACCGTCGTGGTCGATTTTGTCACTCTGCGGTCCCTCAGGGGTGAACCGTTCAGTGTCGACACCGTTCGGGACAACGGCCACGTCTGTCCCGACGCCGAACTCTCGCAATCGGTCCTTGTCTTCTTCAGTATAACAAAATACGACGTCGGCAGCGTCGAACGTCCACCGGCCGAGCGTAGCGAGGTACCTCTCGAACATCCACTCTGGGGCACTCTGAGAATAGAGACCGTGATTTGTGATCGCGAGCGGCGTGCCTCCGAGTCGTCGCTTGACCGCGGCGACGTTCGTCGAGAAGTACAAATGCGAGTGAGCGTGAACGACGTCAAACCCCGACGCCTCTCGCAAGAACCGAGCGACACCCACCGACAGTTCATTTCCGAGAACAGTCGCAGTCGGTCGGCGACGAACGATCCTATAGCCATCCCGCTGTTCCCGTCGTGGCAGCGTTTCGTCGTCGGTCACGGTCAAGACAGTGACTTCGTGTCCCATCGACGCTTGGTCGCGGCTCATCGCGTGAACGTGATAAGCTCCCCCACCCGGGACTTCCGGATAGAGATTTTGCGCGACACGAAGTATCCTCATGACAACCACCTTCTGGAGGCAGACGAAGCCAGCATTACGAATCGGCCCCAGCTATTACAGTCAGTTCTGTCAGGAACGTCACCTCGTTCGAGTGCAAGACAGCGTGCGCCATCGATGCCGGTCGTCGCGCGTTCAAGCAGGATCATAATCTCGAACAGAGTGTGTACTGGTCGACATCGGATATTGCCCACAGTCTGGGGTAGAGGTTTCGATAGTGCCCCAGATCCTGTTCCCTCCGAATCTGCACCGCTGCGACTCCGAGATCACTCCGTCACATTCCCGTGTATCCGTCGGACATCGGTCCTCGACAGATTGTGGTCGTAGAGTCTGACTTCGTCCATCATTCCACCGAACGGTCTGCCGTCTGCCAGTCCTATGGACCGGAATGTGATGGCCGTCGAGTTCGGCTTCATCCGTCCGCGATACGTGCCGTTCTCGTATACATGAAGATATCCCTGTTCGTCAGCCGTTACGACGAGGTGAAACCGTCGGTCGTTGTAGGTTTCAGACAGTCCAACCTGCGAATACTGGCCGTTCTCGTCGCGGAATACGACGAAAGACTTTTTCGAGAGCATGATATACTGTCCGGTGATATCGCCGTTCGACAGCAGCACCTGTTCGTCGTCCTGGCTGTCAGGAGTTACCCACATCGAGGCTGTCCAAGTCTGGCCATCCCCATACTCGACAGGTGGGATCGAAACGCTGTCTTTCCCGTCGAACCGCAATGCGCTGTCGTTGACTCCCTCAGTCCACTCAGGACCCTGGAGGGTGCCGTGATGGCCACCGGAGCGGTCATACACGGTGTCGCCGCTACCCTCATCGAACGACCAGGCGTGCTCAGCAGGCCCCTCGAAGAGGGCCATTCGGTCGCCGCGAAGAATTGCCGTCTCGTTCACGCGTGCCGTAGCGCTACCGAGGTCGTACTCGCCAGCATATGGGACAGTGAATTCAAAGATGCCGTACTGATCCACCTCAACGGTTCGCGTGTACGTCACCGTTCCACCTTCGTTCGTCGGTCGTACTGTGACTTCGAACGAAGTGTTCGCGGGGGCTGTCCCTGTTATGATCGCCCCCGGAACGACTTCGAAAACCTTCAGTGACCTGTCCTTGTTCCAGTAGAGAGCCCGATAGTGTTCGAGGACCTCGCTAACACTCGTCTGACTCCCGTTGTTGTCGTGCAATTGTTCGTGTATCGTTCTTGGGCCGAACTCCCCATCCTCCGTTACAATAAACCCAACCCGCCCCTCGTACTCCGAATACCAGTCGGTACCATTCGTCGAAGTCAAGAATACGTCGTAGGTGTTTCGTGCGTACGTGTACGCTTGGGACTCTCCATTTACGAAGTAGTTATACATCCGGTTCGTGCTCCACTCACTGAGTACGTAGTTTTCGGGATACTCCAATCCCCGTTCGTCGGCGTAGTCTGCTATCCAAGCTGCTGAATTGTACGCGTCGCCGTCGGTCGTTACCTGACTCGTCTTCACTGGGACTTGCACGATGCTCAGACTCCCGACGAGTACAAAGAGGACCACGACATATCCGATGGTCCGCGCGTCGGGTAGCGAAACTGCTTTCCACGCGTCCGGACCGCGGTTGAACGGAACTGGAGATTCGGTCAGGTCAACGCGTTCAGCGATATGGACAAAGCCGAGTCCGGCGAAGACGCTCGCAAACATCGCGAGTTGGCCGGCGAACCTGACTTGAAGTACCGCTAAGGCGAAAAAATACCAACAGTAGACTGTCGGCACCAGCCACGACCGCTCACTGCGTGCCGCCCGGACGGATCCCCAGACCAGATACGGAAGCGCAAGCACGAGGAGGAATCCAAAGAGGAGGAGCCAGCCGAACGCGCCGCTACTGAGCAACGATTGCGTCTCGGCAATGTCACGAGTCGCTGTAAGCCTGCCCACACCTGCCATCAAGTTACCCCAGTACTCCGGGCGGAAGGTTCGAAGCGCCACGAGTCCACCTACTGCACCGACCGCTTCAACGAGGAGGACAGTCCGGGGTCCGACATCGTATCGAACAGCGAATTCACCGACAGCGAGGACACCACCAACCCCGAGAAGGAGCAACACAGGGGTGAATGCGACAGTTCCGGACAACCAACCGATCTGAAGGTGTGCAAAGGAGACAAGCACAGCCGCCAGTGCGACTCCACCGATCAGGGGCAGGTGTTCGGGAACCGGTTGCGTTACCGTCCGAACGTCATCTAGCACCCGGAACGCTACGTATATTCCAAGCGGGACAACCAAGAGCGGCCCCGCGTTCCACGCGAGTATCTGTCCGGCAATTCCGACGCCGAGGATTGCAGCCCACGCCCAGTGATGACTGTTTCGTACCTTCGCCTTGATTTCGACCCGCACGAGCGCATAGGCAGTAACCAGCAACCAGACGTAGTCGAAGGCGTGGTGGTCAGCAAAGCCGAGGCTCGTCCGCATCGCATGGGCCGGTGTGATCGCAAGTAACGCCAGCGCTGCCAGCGCAACTCGTCGATCCTCGGTCACTCGCATTGCAAGCAGGTAGACAAGTAGCCCCGTGACCGCGGCGGCAAAAACGGGATACCAGGCGAGTACAAGCCCTGCCGATTCCGGAGTCCCGCCCAGCAACGACGAAAAAAACCACAACGTCGCGACGAGGAGGGGTTCACCAACCTGGATGGCATCCGAGACGGTCGAGAGACTAGATACGTCGAGCGCTCCACCGGACTCCGCGAGCGCCTGCTCGACCCAGTAGCGATAGTAGTATGGATCGTTCGCTGAGAGCACGACGCCATCGTCACGGAATACCGACGAATAGGCGTGCACGCGAACGAGTACGACAGCCAGAATTCCAGCAATGACAGCTCCGACGGCCCGTCCGTCGATGGCCGCGAAGCGTGTGATCAGCGCGTCCGCATCGAGCGACACGTCCAACACATCCCCACCCGTACCCACATCAGATGGGTCGGCAGTGGCCGGGGCATCTCCGCGCAGTGCCGACCGGACTGCGTCAGGGTCCGCAAGGCGATATGCGTTACCGTCGTCGGTCCGTTCGACAAGGCCACGCGAGACGAGTTCGCCGAATGCGCCCGAATCGATCGGCAGGTCGTCGAACGTCCACGCCTCGTTGGCGTCGTCGACGTCGAGGACGGCACGGAGTGAGTCTTCAAGTTCGGGACGCTTGTCGAGAACCTCCGATACGGCGGCCGCGTCGTCCATACCGCCTCTCAGTCACGACGGACGATTAAACCCATCGAGTGTGAGAAACGGTAGAGGCTATCGGTTACGAGATGATCGCACGGCACCGACAGCGTCCGAGGCCACGATCCACAACTGCCGGATGACGACCTTCAGGTCGAACCAGAACGACTGTCTGCGGATGTACTCGATGTCGTATCGGAGTTTCTCGGCAGGTTCGTGTCCAGTCGCACCGTTAATCTGCGCGAGACCGGTCAGTCCCGGACGGACGAACCAACGACGGCGCCATTCACCAACGCTCGTCTCGATGTCCTCGTCCAATTCTGGTCGCTCTGGACGCGGGCCGACAACGCTCATGTCACCCACAAGGATCGACCACAACTGGGGAATCTCGTCGAGGTGCGTCCGCCGCAGGAACGCGCCGACACGGGTAACCCGCGGATCAACGTCACCACGATCCTCCTCGCTTAGTTTCGCTCCCGTTCCATCCTCGGCATTCGCCACCATGCTCCGGAACTTGTAAACAGTGAACGTGTCCCCGAATTCAGCGGTCCGCTCCTGTGCGTAAAAGACAGGTCCCGGCGAATCGAGTTTCACGGCAGCCGCGATCAAGAAGATCACCGGTGAGAGCACAAGCAGTGCTGTCGCGGAGAATGCCACGTCGAAAACGCGTTTCGCGACGTGATCCTGCCAGTCCCACGGTTCGAGATCGATCTCAATGATATCTCCACCAGCCGCGCCCTCAGTGAGGACGCTATCGGCGTGTTCACGATGGACTTCCGCGGTGACGCCGTGTTCGTGACACTCCGCGAGCGCGCCGAAGAACTCCTCGCGGTCGGTTTCGGCGAACGCCAACAGTGCCGTGTCCACGTCGTACTGGACGAACACCTCGTCGAGTCGAGAGAGTCCGCCGAGGTTCGAGAGTTCGTCGAGTCGGTCGATGGCTCGCCCCCCGTCAGTCAGTTCCGGTGCGCGTGCCGCGGCCTGCTCGTCGGTTGCGTACGACGAAGGCGGCGAGACGTATCCGAGGATCGGGATCTCGGTCGATTCGAGGATGGCCGCCATCGCCTCGGGGTCGTCGCCGACGATGACTGCTCGCGATTGAGCATTCGGCCGGCGTCGGATCGACACCATCCACGCGGGCAGGACGACGAGCAAGACGAGCGTCGCGACCATCAGGGTCGGGCGCGGCAAGCGATAGCTGTAGTTGTAGTAGCCCAGCGCCGCGAGCGCGACCATCGCGAGCAGCACGCGCTTCTGGGTGAGCAGGATGGTGTCGAGGATTCGGCGCGGACGAGGCTTGAACACGGGCCACATCGCGGCGAGCGCGACCACGAGCGTCGTCGACATCGCCAGCGAGAGGTCGCCGTTCGAGAGCACGGCCGGCGCGGGTCGACCGAAGTACGGCACCTGCGCGAACGTCTCCTGCGTGAGCGTCAGGTTGGCGATCCATACCGCAAGTACCGTGAGGAGTACGGTCCCCCCGACACTCGCGATACGGTACCGCCATCTGACAGCCATTGTTGAAGTAGACTCTCGCCCGTCAGTATAAGCTCTGCGACACGAATGTCACGACTTCTGAACGATATCGAGGGATCACAACGTGCCCATTTTGTCCCTCCGATGCAAATTACACACTTTCAGTGCGCATCACAACTGCCTGAGTCGACCGCCCGGCTCTCCAACTCACTTGCCTGTACACGAAACGGAAACCATCGCTCCCGTCGATTCCGAGCAGCGTCTCGGAATGTCCATCGGTATCGTTTCCGGTCTGTGCCGTCCGAATCCAATTCGCTGTACGCTCGCTCGGTGTACTCAGAGAGGGGTTCCACAGCCGCTCCTAGATCCGCGATCGGTTTTTCGAGAGTGTCGAGCATCGCGCCTTTCTCACGCGGATTGGCGTGGAGATTGATATCGGTCGTTCGCATACTCCGACTGCGTACAGCGGGTCACTTCGTCCTCTTCGTTACGCAAGATTCTCGACGCCGCCTACTTGCTCGCTTTTCGATGTCACAGTCAGATGTTCATAAAGTTAACCACACTTGTCGGAATCCTCTCGCAGAGCAGACAACGCGCGCTCGAACTCTTCTCGGTGGATTTCCGAGCCCGACTGGATTCGCTCGGCCAGGAACTGCACGTACTGCTGGCGCTCTGATGGAGAGAGTTCAGCCGCTGCGACACACTCGACGAAGCCATCCAGCCCATCGCGGAAGACGCCAGCGTAGTGGTCGTACGCTCCGTCGACGAGTTCGATGTTGTCGTCGATCCCGGCAACGAGGCCGCGATAGACTGCTGCGGCCTGGCGGTGGCGACCGCGCTCGCGGTATCGGTCCCCGAGGTCGGTGAAGCGGCTGAAATCGATCGCGTCGACGACGACGGGATACTCCCTGGTGTGTTCCTCGAACAGGCGTGCGACATCTTCGCGATACGCTTCGTGGGACTTCCCGGACGTGGCGCCGAACGTCGCGAAGAACCGATCTCTGAGTGCGTCGTCGCGTGCGAGTTCCTTCCGCAGGAACGCCTGCAGATCGGCCGACTCGATGTCTTCGAAGACGGCGTCGAGACGCTCGCCGTCGTCCCCGGGCAGGTCGTCGGTCAGAGACAACAACACGGCGACGACGTGTTTGCACTCTCCCGACCCGTCGTACGGACAGGTACACGACGTGTCGAAATCGGGCTCGGAGAGCGAGAGCGTCACGTCGTACAGCCGAGACCCCTCGACCGTGGCAGTGACGACGTCGTCGACGCGTCGTCGCTCGTGGATCCGGCCCTCGTCGTAGTAATTGCGACCGCGTTCGAACACGGCGTCGGTACAGAGCGCTCGGATGTCGGACTGGTCTACTGACATCGGTGGAACGGATATTGTAAGTGGATTTTACACAAACGGTCGTGAATTCTTCGAACTGAGAAGGTCATTATCCGGGACCAGATATTATAGTTTTCCAACTGATAATCGGCCCCGAACATATTTCGGCCCGTCAGGAGTGGCTTCGGTATGAGCTATCTCGGGAACGCCGATCCCGGCCATTTCGGATCTCCGCAGATCCGTCTTCTCCACGTCGACGACGATCGAAATATCGTCGAACTCACCGCGGATTTCCTCGAACGAGAAAGCGACGACATCACGGTCCTGACGGAGACCAGCGTTCGGGACGGACTCGACCGACTCGCCGGCGAGCCGATCGACTGTATCGTTTCGGACTACGACATGCCTGGGCGAAACGGGCTGGAGTTTCTCGAGCGCGTGCGGGCCGAACACGGCGACGTGCCGTTCATTCTGTTCACCGGGAAAGGATCGGAAGAGATCGCCAGCGACGCGATTTCGGCCGGAGTGACCGACTATCTGCAGAAACAACCGGGGACCGACCAGTACGCTGTCCTCGCCAACCGCATCGAAAACGCGGTCGAACATCACCGGTCTCGGCGCGCGGTCGAAGCCACCGAGGAGAAACTGTCACAGCTGGCCGAACGGACGGACGACATCCTGTTCATGTTCGACGGGGAGTGGGACGAACTCCTGTTCGTCAACTCCGCCTACGAAGAAATCTGGGGCGGTTCGGTCGACGAACTGCGAGCGGACCCGACCGCGTTTCTCGATCGCGTCCATCCCGAAGACCGAGACGTAGCCAGACAGTCTCTCGAACGCCTGCAGCGGGGCGAACCGGACACCGTCGAATACCGAGTCCGCACCGACGACGGCGACCGGCGCTGGGTCCGCGGGGAGACGAAACCGATCTTCGGCGACGACGGCGACGTGAGCCGGATCACCGGCTTCGTCCGTGACATCACCGACCGCAAGACCCGCGAGCAGGAGTTACAGGCCCGCGCGACGGCCATGGAGGCGGCGACTGACGGGATCGCTATCCTGAACGACGACCAGGAGTACGTCTTCATGAACGACTCCCACGCCGCGATTTACGGGTTCGACGACCCCGAGGAGTTGCTCGGCGAGAGCTGGCGAGCCTGTTACGACGAGGCCGAGACCGCGCAGTTCGAGAGCGACATTCTCCCGCAACTCTCCGAGACGGGGGAGTGGCGGGGCGAAATGACGGTCACGGGTGCGGACGGACAGACGATCCATCAGGACCTCGTCTTACAGCGACTCGACGACGGCCGCGTGGTCTGTGTCGTGCGGGATATCACGGACCGAAAAGAACGCGAGCGGGAACTGAAGCGGTACAAGATACTGACCGAGGAAGTGACCGACAGTATCGGCATCGTCAGCGAGGACGGAACGATCCGGTACGAGAACCCCGCTATCGAGCGCATTCTCGGATACGACCGCGGGACGCTCGAAGGGACCTCCGCCTTCGAGTATATGCATCCCGAAAACCGGCGAGAAGTGATCGACCGGTTTTCCGCGCTCGTTGCCGAGGACGGCCGAGAGACCGAGCGCGTCCAGTATCGCATGCGCCACGCCGACGGGTCGTGGCGCTGGCTGGAATCGGAGGCCAGCTCTCGCACAGACCCGGCGCTCGACGGCTATGCGATCACGTCGCGCGACGTCACCGAACAGAAAGCGCACGAACGGGCGATCAGAGACCTCCACAAAACCGCGCGTGAACTCGTCGAGGCGGAGACGCCCGCGGAAGTCAGCGAGATCACCGTCGACGCGCTTCGAGACGTCCTCGACATGCCGGCGAACGCCGTCCACCTCTACGACGAAGACGACGACGGTCTGGTACCGGTCGCGTGGACGAGCGTCGTCGAGGAACTCGTCGGCGATCCCCCGACCTTCCACCCCGGCGAGGGACTCGCGTGGGACGTCTTCGAGACGGGCGAGCGACAGGTCCACCACGACGTATCGACGGCGGACAGCCGGTTCAATCCCGAGACGGATGTCGGGAGCGAAATACTCCTCCCCCTCGGTGAACACGGTGTCGTGTTGATCGGGTCGAACGAGGCCGAGTCGTTCGACGAGACGGACGTCTCGCTCGCCCGCACGCTCTCCGCGCACGCGACGACGGCCCTCGACCGTATCGCGCGTGAAATCGATCTCCGCGAGACGACGGCGCGGTATCGGACGCTGATCGACCACTTCCCCGACGGCGGCGTCTTCCTCTACGACGACGACCTCAGGTGCGTTCTCGCCGGCGGACGGGGCCTCGCCGAGGCGGGCCTGTCCATGGACGAGGTCGCTGAGAAACGACCCCGCGACCGCTACCCGGAGGCGATCGCGACCGAACTGGAGGCGAACCTGCAGCGCGCGTTCGACGGCGAAGCGAGCGTCTTCGAGCAGACATATCAGGGGCGGTCGTACCGGATCCAGACCGTGCCGATCGGCGAGACTCCGGTCGACCACGTGATGGCCGTTTCACAGGACATCACGGCGCGCAAAGAGCGAGAAGACGCGCTCGAAAGACTCCAGGAGCGAACGCAGTCCCTGATGCACACGGCCACGAAAGCGGAGACCGCGCAGATCGCCGTCGATGCGGCCGAGGAGATACTCGGTGCCGAACTGAGCGGTGTCCACTTACAGACGGGGTCCCGACAGACCCTGGAACCGGTCGCGTTTGTCGATACGGTGCGAGAAGAACTCGGTGAGCCCCCGGTCTACGACCGGAGCGCAGCCTCCGACCCGCCATCGCAGATCATCTGGGACGTCTTCGAGAGCGGCGAACCCCTCTCCATCTCGAACACACAGAATCACGGTCGCCTCGCCGAGGCCACACCGGCGCGCAGCGGGATCATCCATCCGCTCGACGGCCATGGCGTGTTCATCGTCTCGGCGACCGAACCGGACGCGTTCGATTCGGCAGACGGAACGCTGGTCGAGATCCTGGCGACGGCGCTCAGGGCGGCCCTCGACCGGGTGGACCGCGAGACGCGACTCCGGGAGCGCGAACAGCGCGTCCAGACCGAACGCGACCGGTTGGCCGCGCTGTTCGAGATGGTGCCTGACCCGGTAACGCGGGTCCGATTCGAGGACGGCGAACCCATCCTGGTCGACGCAAACACGGCGTTCGGAGAGACGTTCGGTGTCGACCCCGACGCCGTCGTCGGGCAGTCGGCGAACGACCTGATCGTCCCGCCGGATACCCTGGACGAGGCCGAATCGATCGACGAACGGGTCCGCGCCGACGGGACCGTCAGTCAGGAAGTCCGCCGCCGGACGCCCGAGGGGACCGGGGACTTTCTCTTCAGGTCGGTCCCGATCAGCGATTCGGTCGAGACGAACGAGTACTTCGGCATCTACATCGATATCACCGATCAGAAAACGACGGAACGGCGGCTCGAAGAGCAGAACGAACGCCTCGACGAGTTCGCCAACCTCGTCAGTCACGACTTGCGGAGCCCGCTGAGCGTGGCGGAAGGCCGGGTGGCACTGGCCAGCGAGGAGTGCGAGAGCGACCACCTGGACGCGGTGAGCCGGGCCCACGAACGCATGGAGACGCTGATCGACGACATTCTCACGCTGGCGCGCGAAGGCGACCAGGCCGCAACCGCGGAGACAGTCTCGCTGTCGGAAGTGAGTGAAAGCTGCTGGCAGCACGTCGCCACGGAAGACGCGACGCTCGTCACCGACACCGAACAGCGAATCCGGGCCGACCCGAACCGACTCCGGCGGCTCCTGGAGAACCTGTTCAGGAACGCGATCGAGCACGGGGGCGACGACGTGACTGTGACGGCCGGTGAGCTGGACGGCGGATTCTACATCGCCGACGACGGGCCGGGGATCCCCGACGGCGAGTACGAGAACGTGTTCGAGACCGGCTATTCGACGGCCGAAGACGGGACCGGGTTCGGACTCTCGATCGTCGAAGAGATCGCGGACGCCCACGGCTGGGACGTTCGCGCGGTCGACGGATCCGACGGCGGGGCGCGATTCGAATTCACGAGCCTCGAGTACGCCGAGACGTAGCGTCGCTGGCCCCGAAAAGTGACGACGAGCGCTCAGACGACCCGCCGACCCAGGACAGTTACTCCGCGGTCGCGTCGGCCGACTCGCTCTCGTCGTCAGTCTCGGCGTCGGCGTCCGCGCCCTGAATACGTCGCTCGGCCGCCTCACGGTCCTCGGGATAGCCGATATCGGTGCGCCAGCCGTCCATCCGTATCGCGTCGATGGTCCGCCCGGAGTGAAGCAGGAGGTCGATCGCGTCGCTGATCTCGTACTCGCCGCGGTTAGAGGGCTGGACGAGGTGGCAGGCGTGGAAGATCTCCGGCGTGAACGTGTAGAACCCCGTCATCACGAGATTCGACGGCGGGTCGTCCGGTTTCTCGACGACTTCGACGATTTCGCCGTACTGGTTGGTGTCACAGACGCCGTAGCGGCTGGCCTCCTCCCACGGGACTTCCTCGACGAGAAAGGCGGCGTCGGCGCGGGACTCGGCCTGTCGGTTGACGACGTCCTCGAGATTGGCCTGGAAGATGTTGTCGCCGAGCATCAGCATGAAGTCGTCGTCGACGTCGTCCTCGACGGTCAACAGCGCGTGGGCCAGGCCCTTCTGCTCGCGCTGGTGGGTGTAGGTGATGGGAACGCCCTGGAACTCGTCTTCGTAGTGGTTGATGATCGCCTGTTTCTTGTAACCGACGACGACGAGGAGTTCGTCGGCGCCGAGGTCGACCAGCTGTTCGAAACAGTGTGTGAGGATGGGTTTGCCCGCGACTTCGACCATCCCCTTCGGTTTGTCCTCTGTCAACGGCCGGAGCCGGGTTCCCTCGCCGGCGGCCAGCACGACGGCTTTCATGACCGCTATTCGAGTGGCCCGGGGTAAAACTCTTGTTGAGTCGGTGACGTAGCGACCGCGACCTGAAACACGTTGTGCGGAGCGTTGCGGTGGTACGGAGCGGTGCGGCGATAGAGAGCGTTACGGATCACCCACAGAGACGCCCGTGCCGTTCCGGACGGCGGACTCGGGGACCGAGACGGTCGCTGTCTCGTTGCCGATAGTCAGTCCGTACTCGCCGGGGTACGGGACCACGAGGCGATAGTCACCGTCCGGACCGGCGGTCGCTTGTGCGCGGTAATCGAATCTCATGTTCGGGATCTCGACTTCCGTCTCGACTGCGACCGTCGTACCGGATTCGGCCGCTCCGGTTATCGACGCTCCCGGGACGAGAACGAACACCCTGTTTCGATAGTTCTCGGTCGCGTAGACCATGCGATAGTGGGAGACGGCGTCGTACCCGCGCTCCGACCAGCGGCTACCGTACGTCGTCCAGAGGTGGTGAAACAGCGTTCCGGGATACCGCTTCAGCGGTTCGAAGACGACGTATCCGGTCCCGTTCCAGGTCTCCGTCGCGTTCCCGATCGTGGTCGCGCTGTCCGTCCGGTTTTCGAGCCGGTCATACCAGATCGCGGGGTCGTCACTGTCGAGAAACTCGAGATAGTTGTCCTGAGCGTACGCGTAGCTCTGTGCCTCGCCGCTGACGTAGTAATTGTAGATACGGTTGTCACCCCACGAACTGAACACGTAGCGGTCGGACTCTGAGAGCCCGCGTCGGTCGGCGTCCTCAGCGATCCAGGTGGCAGTCTCGTACACCCGGTCCTCCACCGCGGGCGAGGAAACCGTGTCGGACACGCCCCAGGCAGCTGGGCCGACGAGGAGTCCGAGGAGGACGACAACGGTCGCTCCCGATCGAACCGTGAGTTCCGTGCGGTCGAACCACCCGAGATTCGAGTCGGCGGCACCCGTCCCGTCGTCGGAATCGGAGTCGTCGGCGACGGTGGCGAGTGTCGACGTCCCGTGTGCGAGATCAAGTCGATCAAGCACGGCGATCACCCCGAACCCGGCGAACAGCGCGACCAGCGGCGCGAGTTGACCGACGAACCGCAGCTGAAGTGCCGAGAGGAACAGGAACCACCAGCCGAAGACACTGACCACGAGCCACGGCGTCTCGCCGCGGACGCCGCGCCAGAGTCCCACGACCAGCATCGGCAGCGCGAACAGGACGACGAGGCCGACCAGGTCGACACCGAACGTCCGGCTCGGGTCGAACAGCGACACCGTCTCGCCGATGTTGCGCGGGGCGACCAGGAACGTCAACCGCGACCGGAGCTGCGAGACAGCCGCGGGCACGGCGACCGAGAGGACACCGAGCCCAGCGGCAGCCGAAACGACCTGAAGACCAGCGTGGGCGCGGATCGAGAGGTCGCGCCGCCGCGCGAAGACGCCGAGCGCGACGACCACGACGCCCCCGACACAGAGCAGGCCCGGGACCAGAACCACGGCGGGCACCTGCCAGCCGAACGCGAAGTGCGCGACCAGCGAGAGTACGGCTGCGAGGGCGAGACCGGCGAGAACGGAGACGTTCGCGACCACCGGCGACCGGTCGGCGTCGACCGCGAGTAGCGTGCGAAGTGCGAGCAACAGCGCCACGGGAGCCAGGACGACCGGGCTCCCGTTCCAGGCGAGGACGAGGCCGGCGACGGCCACGCCCAGCGCGATCGCACCTGGCCAAGGTATCCGGTCGGGCAGGGAGCCATCGCCGGCAGCATCGGCGTCGACGGTCGCCAGCCACGCCAGCGCGACGATAGTGCCCATCAGCCAGACGTAGTCGAAAGCGTGGTGGTCAGCGAACCCGAGCGCCGTCCGCATGGCGTGACCGGGTATGACAGCGAGGACAGTGACGGCGATGAGTCCCACTCGGTGGTCGCCAAACACGCGTGTGGCGAGCAGATACAGCAGTCCGGCGACGACGAGACCTGCGACGACCGGATACCACGCGAGGACGAACCCGGCGGCGTCCGCGGTCCCGCCGAGGAGACTGCTGACCCACCACAGCGTCGCAACCAGTAACGGTTCGCCCGTCGGCGCATCGGCCAGCACGCCGAGATCGAGCGGACCGCTCGACTCCGCGAGCAGCGTCTCGACCCAGTAGCGGTAGTAGTAGGGGTCGTTCCCCATCAGGACCGCGTCGCCGTCACGGAAGACCGAGCCCCGGTTACTGATTCTGACAGCGACGAAGAGCGCGAACACGGCGAGCATCGCGAGCGCGCGACGCACCGGGACCGTGGAAGGCGCGAATTCGCGTTCGCTTCCCGCGGCAGTCGAAATCGCGCGGGCGATACTGCTGACCGCGCCTGTCGTCTCTCCCGCCTCTCCCGCCTCAGCCGCCGTTCTCGTCTCTCTCGTCGCCTCTCCGCCGGTTTCACTCTCGTTGTCGGACTGTGGCGTCGGCCGCTCAGCGGCGGCGATGCCGGCCCGCACTATCGCCGGATCGACGACGTAGTAACCGTCGTCGTCCTCGTCGACGAGCCCCTGGCCGACGATCTCGCCGAACACTCCCGTATCGACCGGGACGTCGTCGAACGCCCACCGCTCTCGCTCCTCGTCGACCGCGAGGACGCTCTCCAGCGAGGAGGCAAGTTCCGGCCGGTCAGCGACAAGATTCGCGACGTCGTCCTCGTCGACCATCTACGTGGACCGACCGTTGAAACCGGCAAAGGAATTTCGATCGTGTGTCTCGGAGAGAAAAATCAGGACGCTACGAAGAATCGGGTTCGATCCAGCGGTCAAGGCCGAACACGACCGCCGCGACGACGATCACGACCACAGCGATTCGTGGATCGGATGTGACGTAGAAGCTCGGCGTCGGCGGGCGCCACCACGTGAGCGGGTAGAGCCACGGACTCGAACTCCCGTCCGCATATACTCTGAGACCGTCGAGTGCGAGCGACGTGAGACCGCCAGCGACGAGGAGCGCGTACGCCCGGCGCCAGTAGCGCCGCTCGAACACGAGCGTGATCGCGCCGGCGACGAACAGGACGCCGCCGAGCGTACTTAGCGGTGCCCACGTGAACGGCAGTCCGACTGCTTCCTCGACGATATTCGAGTCGAGGACGATATTTACCTTGACGAGATCGGGGATCGCCGCGCCAGCCATGCCGACCACGACCCACGGCGGAGTGAGCGCGTCGACGCGCCAGCTCGCGACGGTCAACAGGACGTACGCGGTCAGTACGTGCGAGAGCAGATCAGCCATCGTCGCGCACCTCGAACGCGAGTGACTCCGGGTCGAACTGCCAGCGTCTGAAGAACAATGCGACCACCAGGAGCGCCCCGACGGCGGAGACTGCGTACTTGTAGAGGTCCGAACTCCCGGCGGGGTTGACCACCTCGACGTTCGTCGCTTCGATAGTCCGGTCGGATTGGAGAGTTCCGTAGACCTGGACGACACCGCCGGGTTTCACGTCACCTCGGAACTCACGGACAGTCATCTCGAACGTACCCTCGCTGGAATCGACCTCGATCGTCGCTCGGTTCGGCGGCGTCGCGTTTCCCGCGACTTCGATATCGCGTACGGTCCCGAACAGGAGCGTCTCCTCGCCGACGTAATCGTCGTAGTTCGTCGCGAGTTCGTCGGTCGGCGGATACGGACTGTTCTCGTCGTATGCGGAATCGTACTGTACGCACAGACCGAGAAGGAGCCCGACCAGCACCACCGCCGCGACGAGACGGACGGCCAGATGCACGGCGATGAGTCACACCGGGTCCGAATTAGCGTTTTCGGTCGCTTTCGACGGAGACTTACTCGCTGCCGACAGTGACTCGGTATGCGCCAGTTCGTCGTCGTCGGCCACGACGCGCCGACGACACCCGACTTCGCGCTCGACGACCTCGCCGGCGGCGCCGGCCGCCTCGACGTCCTCTGTCGATGCGTCACGTCCGCCTTCTTCCTCTCGCACGACATCCGCGACGAGGTTCGCGTCCACCTCGTCCTCCGCGACGAGTACACAGTTACTTTCGACGGTGCCGACCTCCGGCGACTCAACCCCGACGAGCGAAGCACCGCTGCGCTCGTCCGCAACGCCCTCGAGGAGCGCGACGAAGCTATCGGCCACCAGCCCGTCGAGACTTCGCCGGGCGTCTCGCTCACGCGCCGGGGCTTCGAGCCCACGCTCGCCGACGCGGCCCGCGCCGGGACCGTCGTCCAACTCCACGAGGACGGCGACCCCGTCGTCGACGCGCCCGTTCCAGAGAACCCGGTGTTCGTCCTCTCGGACCACCGCGATTTCACCGGCGACGAGGCCGAGTTGCTCGCCGGCCGGGCCGACCAACGGGTGCGACTCGGGCCCGAGCGGTTGCACGCCGACCACGCGATCACGGTGGCACACAACTTCCTCGATACCGGCGGCTACGAGCGCTACTGACGGGCCCGCCGACGGCCACCGGCGACCTGTTCTGACGAGGTTCGCAACTGTTTTACCCGCCCGGCGTCTCGTCTCGAACGCTACCACTGCGGGCCGGTGGGGTAGCTTGGTATCCTTCGGCCTTCGGGTGGCCGTAACCACGATTCAAATTCGTGCCGGCCCACTACATTCATACCCTTTTTCCAGGGTTCGCTAACAGATAGCGACCGCTCTATCGGCGTACGTTTATATACCGGAGCGCGACCAGTGCGGCCCGGCATGCACGGATACGCAAGCGGTCCGACTCCGGCGGAGGCGGACGTCGTCGGGAAGCGCGTCGGCGCGGCGATCGTCGACTCGATCATCGGGTTGGTCCTGTATTTCGTCCTCGCGGGGACGATACTCGGCGGTGGACTGTCCTCGGGAAGCGCCGTGATGGCGATGTTCGTCCTCCCCTTCGCCGTCTTCGTCGGGTACTACATCGCCTTCGAGGGGTTGTGGGGCAGCGCCACCCCCGGAAAGCGACTGCTCGGCATCGAAGTCGTGAAAGAGAACGGCGCCCCTATCGACGTCGAGGACGCGGTGACCCGGAACGCGCTCCGGTTCGTCGACGGCATCTGCTACTACGCCGTCGGATTCTTCTTCATGGCGACCTCGGACCGGAAACAGCGCCTCGGTGACCGGGTCGCGTCGACGGTGGTCGTCTCGGCCGACTCGGCGCACGGACCCGGCGCCCGGCATCCACACCACGGTCGCGCTCAGCAGGGCACCACTGGCGCCGGACAGCGCAGTTCTCACTCCCATCCGAACGGGGGTCAGACGGGGCACCGGACCCAGCAGGCAGGGCGGCGAGGGCAGCAGACCGGGCAGCCGCGCGGTTCGGGGGGACAACGCAGTGGGACCCCGCCGGGGAGCGGCGAACGGACGAACGGACGGCAGGGCTCGCGAGCGTCCGACGGGCAACAGCGACCTGCTCTCCAGCAGGGCCGGACCGAACAGACGGCCAGCGAGGGAACGGGCTACCGCCCGGAGAGGAACTCGGGCGCTTCCTCGTAACAGCGCTCGCCAGGCCGGGCGGCCGAGCGTTCGTCGGCACGGTCGACCAGCCGCTCGATTTCGGCGGCGCTTCCGTCGGGTTTCTTGGCGAGGTAGTAGTCGACGATCTCCGCGCGGGTCGCGTCCTCGATCACCACGCCGTCGACCCGCGTCGACCAGAGCGCGTATCGCCCGTCAGGCTGGGTGAGTACCTTGAGTTGCATCGGTCGTCGGCGGTCAGGACCGGTCGAGCATAAGCGCCACTATCGGTCACCCGGACGGCGACCGAAACCGTTCAGGGCGGCGAGCGCCTCAGACCGGACATGGCGTCGGAACCGGTGTCGGTCACGGTGTTCAGCCGCGAGGAGTGTCACCTCTGCGAGGAGGCCATCGAGACGCTCGAAGCGGTCGCGGACGAGGAGGGAGTCGCGGTCGAGATCGACGAGCGGGACGTCGACGCCGACCCGGAGTTGCGAGAGCGCTACGGCGACCGCGTGCCGTACGTCCTGATCGACGGCCGGCCGGCGTTCAAGTTCAGAGTGGACCCCGAACGAGCGCGCCGGAAACTCCACGACGCGACGGCGTGACGGCGAGCGGGCGACAGACCGGCCTGACGGCGAGGGGATCGCAGGTTGGGCTGACAGCAACGGGCAGTTGCCGTCGGGGAGTCCAGAAACGCTATACGCGCGGGGGACAGACGGCCGGCATGGACGAGCGGGTGTCACGACGGCGGTTTCTCGGGACGGTCGGTGCCGCCACTGCCGGCGTAGTCGCGGGGTGTCAGAGCGCGCCGGCGGCGGACCCGACCGGACGGATCGACGACGAGCACCTGCCGCCGTCGACGGACGCCGAGACGCAGTTCCGCGGCGGCCTTCAGCGTCAGGGCGTCTATCCCGAGGCGACGATCCCGACCGATCCCGCCGTGGAGTGGACGGTCCGCGAGGTCAACACGGGCGAGCACACGGCGGCGAAAGCCAGCCCCGTCGCGACGCCGGACGGCGACATCGTCGTTCCCGGCGACGACAGGGTCGTTCGACGCGTGTCGCCGGACGGCGAGGTCAAGTGGACGGCGACGGTCGAACCGACGAGTCGCGGGATGCACGGGACGCCCACGATCGCGAACGGGACGGTCTACGTCGGCGCCTACGACGGCGCGCTGTACGCCTTCGACCTGGAGACCGGAGAGCGCTACTGGCGGCGGAAACTCGGCGACGCCATCGGGTCGAGTCCGGGGTATCACGACGGCACAGTGTACATCGCCGTCGAGTACTACGAACCCAGCGGCGCGCTCTTTGCGGTCGACGCGGTCACCGGCGAGGCCGTCTGGTCGAGCCAGCGACCGACGAACCACCCCCACTCGACGTGTGCGATCGACCGCGAGGCCGGGCGGATCGTCGTCGGGTCGAACGACGGCATGGTGTACGCGTGGACCTACCCCGACCTGGAGTTCGCGTGGACGTTCGAGACCGGCCGGCCGATCAAGGGACCGATCGCGACCGCCGACGGCAGCGCCTTCTTCGGCTCGTGGGACCGCCACTTCTACCGGGTGGGGCTGGCGGAAGGAGAAGAGGAGTGGGCCGTCGAGTCCGACGGACTGGTGATGTCCGGGCCGTCGGTCGAGCCGGCGACCGACACCGTCTACATCGGCAGCCACGACACGTACCTGTACGCCCTCGAGATGGGGACGGGCGAGGAGCGCTGGACGTTCGACACGGAGGGGTCGCTCATCGGCTGTCCGACGGTCACGAGCGAGCACGTCCTCGTCGGGTCGATCGACGAGTCCGTCTACGCCGTCGAGAAAGCGAGCGGCGAGGAGCAGTGGTCGGTGGGGACAGCGGGGGAGGCGACGAGCACGCCGCTGGTCCACGACGGCGACGTCTACTTCACCGACCGCGCGGCGAAGAGCTATCTCGACGCGCGGTACGGGACCGATACGGCGGGCGACACCGCGACCGGGACCGCGGACCCGAGCGAGAGCGGCGCGCTCTACAAGGTCGGCCCCGCCGAGTGAGTGCTTCGGCGGTCGCGAGACGCCGCAGCGCGGTCAGGCCTCGAGGTCGAGGTCCGCGAGATACTCTCGGACGTAGTCGTGGAGGTCGTCTTCGCCGCCAGAGACGAACCGGTAGTCGTCGTGTTGCTCGTCGAGCGCGACCGCGGCGTCGGGGTCGGTCTGTCGGACCAGATACGCGATGTTGACCGTGTGACGGGAGTCGGCGCCCGAAACGGACGAGCTGTCCCAGAAGTGGCTGTAGACGCCGATACGGTCGACGAGTTCGACGTCGACCCCCAGTTCTTCGCGGGCGATCCGGCGAGCGGCGGCCGGGAGTTCCTCGCCCTTGTAGAGGCGCCCGCCGGGCCAGAACCATTCTCCCTTTGCCGGCTCGTTCGTCCGGCGAGCGACCAGCACTTCGCCGTCGCGTTCGAGCAGCACCTCGACGCAGACCTGCGGGAGCGCGCCGAGACACGCGCCGAACGTCTCCTCCGGGATGAACTCGTCGTGAACGTCCATGGGGACGCGTCGCCCGACCGGACCTTCGGCGTTTCGGGACGGGCCGGCATCGCATGCGGCGAACAGTCGACACGGCTAACCCCCTCGCGCCGTCGGTACCGAGTATGACCGACGAGTTGGCCTGGGCGACCCTTGACAGTCGGACCAGCTACACCTGCGAGGGGTTCGACATCGTGACCGACGACGTGCGCTTCCCCGACGGAACGGAAGGGGAGTTCGACTACCTCACCGAGGGCGAGAGCGTCGTCGTCCTGCCCTTCACCGCCGACGGCGACGTCGTCGTCATCGAGGAGTGGCGCCAGGCCGTCAGCCGGGTGAACCGCAGTGTTCCGGCCGGCGGGATCGAACCCGAAGACGACCATCCGCGCGACGCCGTCGCGCGCGAACTCGAAGAGGAGACGGGCTACCGTCCCGGTGCGGTCGACCACCTCACCACAGTCGAGCCCGCGAACGGCTTTTCCGACGCGGTCTTTCACTACTTCGTCGCCCGCGACTGCGAACCGAGTGGCGAGCAAAATCTGGACTACAACGAGGACATCCGGGTCGAGACGGCCGCCTTCGACGAGTTGGTCGCTGCGGCGCGCGACGGCGAGATGCGCGACGGCCGGTCGATGCTCGCCGTGCTGTATTTCGAGCTGTTCGATCGAACGGAGTGATCAGTAGAAAGGTTAACTTAGTTTTAGACGCTACCGAATAGTATGGTATCGGCGGTCAAAATGGACGAGGAGTCGAAGTCCCTCCTAGAGGAACTACAGGCAGAGATCAAGTTAGAGACCGGAAAGAAAGTGACACAACAGGAGGTCCTCGCCCGGATCGTCGAGAGCGCCTACGAGTCGAAAGCGGACCTCATCGAGTCGTTCCGGGACGGCCACGTCCCGCTTTCGGACGAAGAGCGCGAAGCGTTTCACAGCGGCATGTTCTCCTCTGGCGTCGAGACGGACGAGGAAGACATCGACGACATCCTCTACGGATGACCGTCCTGATCGATAGCGGTGTGTTCTACGCACACGCGGACGTCGACGCGACTCGTCACGAGACCGCGGTAGAGGCCTTCGATAGGGTGATCGACGGCGATTTCGGCCGTCCCTTCGCGAGCGATTACATCTACGATGAGGCGGTCACACTGACCCTCAGTCGCACCGGGACGTTCGAATACGCGAAACAGGTCGGACAGCGGATCCGCGGTACGGGCGGCTATCCGTCCCTGATCACGCTCGAACACGTCACTCCGACGGTCTTCGAAAACGCTGTCGAGGTCTTCGAACGGTACGACGACCAGTCGCTCAGTTTCACGGACGCCACCACGATTGCACTCGCGAGAAACCAGGATATCGACGCAGTTCTGAGCTTCGACGACGACTTCGACGGCATCGCCGACCGGACCGACCCCGCGGACCTCGCCTGAGGCCGAACACAACCCTTAGGCCCGCAGGCGGGAAACGCGAGGCAATGACCGACGTCTTCGAGGTCAACCGCTACGACGCGGCCGGCCGCCTCGGCGAACTCAAGGTCCCGCGGGCCGACGTGACCGTCGAGACGCCCGCGCTCCTCCCGGTGATCAACCCCCACATCCAGACGATCTCACCTGCGCAACTCGAATCGGAGTTCGGCGCCGAGATCCTCATCACCAACAGCTACGTCCTCTACGGCAGCGACGAACTCCGCGAACCCGCCCTGGAGCGGGGCCTCCACGACCTGCTCGATTTTTCGGGTGCGATCGTCACCGACTCGGGATCCTTCCAGCTTGCCGAGTACGGCGACATCGACGTGACGACCCCCGAAATCCTCGAGTTCCAGCGCGAGATCGGGTCGGACCTCGGGACGCCGGTCGACATCCCGACCCCGCCCGACGTCGAGCGCGAGCGCGCCGCCGACGAACTCGCCACGACCGAGGACCGCCTCGAAGTCGCGCGGGGGGCCGATACCGGCGAAATGCTCGTCAACGCGCCCGTCCAGGGGTCCACCTTCGCTGATTTGCGCGAGTCTGCGGGGGAAACTGCGGGCGCTTCAGGGCTCGACGTGTTTCCGGTCGGCGCGGTCGTGCCGCTGATGAACGAGTACCGCTACGGCGACCTCGTGGAGGTCGTCGCGGCGGCCAAGCGCGGCCTGCCCGAGTCGGCGCCGGTCCACCTCTTCGGCGCCGGCCACCCCATGATGTTCGCGCTCGCGACCGCGCTGGGCTGTGATCTCTTCGACTCGGCAGCCTACGCCATCTACGCCCGCGACGACCGCTACATGACCGTCCGGACCACCGAACACCTCGCGGACCTCGACTACTTCCCGTGTTCCTGTCCCGTCTGCGCGAGCCAGACCCCGGCCGACCTGCGCGCGATGGACGACGACGAGCGCGAGCGCGCGCTCGCCGAACACAACCTCCACGTCTCCTTCGGTGAGATCCGCACCGTCAAGCAGGCGATCCGCCGGGGCAATCTCCTCGAACTCGTCGAGGCGCGGGCGCGCAGTCACCCCGCGATGCTCGACGGCTACCGCGCGCTGCTTTCCCACGCCGCGCAACTGGAGCGCACCGACCCCGTCTCGAAATCGACGTTCTTCCACCTCTCGACCGAGAGCGCGCGCCGCCCCGAGGTCGCACGCCACCACGACCGCCTCGAACGGATCGCCCCCGACGGCGACGAGGTGCTGCTCACGCAGGGCTCGACCGAGGACAGCTTCGACGAATGCTGGCGCGTCGAGCCGCCGTTCGGCCCGTTCCCGCGGGAACTCTCCGACGGCTACCCGCTGACCGCGGAGATGCCCGCTCGACTCGAACCGCAGACCTACGAACGGGCCGCAGCCGGTGTCCGGCGACTGGTCGAATCGAGTCCCGACGTGGCGTTCACGCTCGCCCACGACGACTGGCCGGTGACCGCGCTAGAGCGGGTGCCGGGGCGTGTCGACCTGTGGAATCTCGGGGAGTGAACGGGTCCGGCGCCCGCAGAGCGGGCGGCCGCGGTCGCCGTCACGCCGTCGACAGTCCGACCGCAACGACGGCGGCTGCGACGAGCCAGAAAAGCCCCGTCGCGGCGACGACGGCGGCCGACCGGGACCGTGAGAGTTCGTGTGTCTCGCTGACGCCGACGAACATCGTCCACCCGATGAACATGAATATCGGGAGTGACACGGCGAGAGCCGAGACGAGCGGTGTGGCGACGAAGAGGATGTCGTACGCGAACATCACGATCGGGAACGCGAGCAACGGGGCCGACGCCAGCCCGTAACAGACAGTAGCTATCGTGTCCTCGTAGTCACCGGTGCCGTCGAGAACCGCGGTGGCGATTTCGACGGCGGCGACCGCGAGCAACGCCACCACCAGCAAGAACAGGTAGATCTGCGCGACCGTCTCGGGCCATCCCCCCTGGAGGAACAGCTTGAACCCCCCGGGATCGAGCCCGAGGACCGACGTGACCGCCTCTTTGCCGAGCGCCCACGCGAGGAGGTTGGTCGCGAGAGCGGTGACGGCGACCGTCAACAGGAGGAATCCGAACATCTCGTCGGTCGTCTGTTGGGGGACTCTCGTTCGGAAGAACCGCCGGGGCGACCCGAACAGTTCCCGGACGGGCGTGACGTACCACGACCGGAGCAGGTCGACACTGACCCGCTGGAGGATCTGGTCGAGGCCGATAGCGGCGATGATGAACCCGCCGGTGATCACGCCCTGCCAGCCGCTGACGTTCAACGCCGCCAGCGACAGGACGTTGTTCGCGGTCGCGAGGACGAGCGAGCCGAGTAACACGCCGATCATCGACCCCCGACCGCCGCTGAGCTTCGTTCCACCGAGGACGACGGCGGCGATGACGACGAGAGCCGTCCCGTCACCGCTGCCCGACGAGACGGCGCCGAACCGGCCCAGGAACGCGAGCCCGGCGAACGCCGCAGTGAACGAGGCGATCCCGAAACAGCCGAGTTTGAGTATCTCCGGGTCGATACCCGTCGTCTCGACCGACTCAATGTTGTCGCCGGTCGCCTGAGCGTGGAGCCCGAACCGCGTGTAGTGCAGGGCGTAGTGGAAGACAGCGAGCAAGACGAAGATCCAGACGATCAGGATCGAGAACTGCTCGAAGGACTTCAGTTCGTCGTGGACGAACGGGACCCGATAAAAGATCGGCCCGCTCATCAACGGGAGGTCCTCGATGTAGATCGGTCCGCCGAGCCACACGAGCGGTCCCACGTCGCTCGCCGAGGCGGTCGTGCCGCCGAGGAATATCCGATGGACACCGCGCAACAGCGTCAGGGTCCCGATCGTGACGATGAGCGAGGGGAGGTCGAGTTTCGTCACCAGGAGCCCCTGCGTGATGCCGAAGAGGACGGAGAACACGAGGATGACGACCGCGGCGAACAGCGGGTCGAACCCGAACGCGTCGCCGCCGATCATGATCGCGCCCATACCCGCAGCGACGGCGTACATCGAGCCGACAGACAGGTCGAACTCACCGGTTATCATGAGGAACGCGACCCCGTACCCGATGATGGCCGTCGTGGCCGCGGCACGGAGGATCCGCGCGAAGTTGTCGAGCAGGAGGAACCGCGCCGGGTCGAGGTAGACGCCGATGGCGACGATAGCGATGAGTCCAACGAGCACGCTCCCCTCGCGCCTGTCGAAAATCGACGAGAGCGTTGCCTCGAGGCGGGCCCCTGCGGCAGGTGATTCGGTCGCCATGGTCTCAGCGCCTCCGTTCCCCGTGCATCCGCTGGACGACCTCCATCCGGTCGACCTCCTGTTGGGTCGTGTCGAATATCTCGACCAGTTCACCGTCGCGCATCACGCCGATGCGGTCGGCGACGTCGACGACGATGTCGATCTTGTGGGTGATGAGAATGACCGACTTCTCGCCGTCCGGGATCGCCCTGATGAGGTCGACTATCTTGTCGGTCCCGCCCGTCGAGACCTCGGAGGTGGGCTCGTCGAGGATGATGATCGGCGGGTCCCTGATGAGCGCACGTGCCACGGCCACGGCCTGCTGTTGCCCACCGGACAGGTCGTTGACTGGGGACCGCGGGTCGAAATCGAATCCGATGTCGTCGAGCAACTCCCGGGTCACCTCGGCCATGCGCTGTTCGTCGACCCGCCGAAGCAGCCACCCCTCGGGCCCGCGTTTCAGCGGTTCGATGCCGAGGAAGACGTTGTGCATGGCACTCGCGTTCGGGCTCAGGTGTTGGCCCTGATACACCGTGGCGATGCCGGCGTCGATGGCGTCCTTCGACGAGGAGAAGTACTGGCGGACGAGTCGGCCGTCCTGTCTGAGGTATATCTCACCGGCAGTCGGCCGGAGGACCCCCGAGACCATCTTGATCAGCGTCGACTTCCCCGCGCCGTTGTCGCCGACGATCGCGAAGATCTCGTCGGACTTGACGTCGATATCGACGCCCCTGACGGCCTCTATCGCCCCGAAGAACTTGGTGAGACCGCTCGTACGGAGCGCGACGTCGTCCGGGGCTTCCGCGACGGTGTCTGTCTGTTCCGCGTCGGATCCCGCTGTCTCCGATCCCGATTCTGCTTCCGCGTTTGTCTCTGAGTCTGAGGTAGACATGTGTGCTGTCGGTGTTCAGACGATCTGTCGTGTGCTGTCGGTGTTCGAACGATATGTACTATGGCGGTCTCGAAGTGTGGCCCGTTGCGATCGAGAGCACGCGAATCGCTGGCCCTCGGCCGGTCCGATCGGGCCGGTCACTGGAGGAAGTCGTAGTTGTTCTCCTGCCACTGCAACAGTCCGTTGTCGCCGGCCCAGGAACGGCGGCCGTTGACGTAGTCGATGTTGTCGTCGTCCCAGACGGAGACACCCCACTCCAGGTCCTTCATCTCGATCCCGCGTTCGAGGTACATCCACGCCATCGGGACGTTCTGGAACCCCTGGCTGTAGGGGTCCTGGCTGACCGTGAAGTCGACGTTCCCGGCGTCGATCTGGTCGAGAAGTGGCTGCAGTAGGTCGAACCCGCAGACGACCATCGGTCCCTCGAGTTCACCCGATTCGAGTGCCTGGCCGGCGCCGACCGCGCCCCAGAACGCCGAACAGACGACGCCGTCGACGTCTTCGCCGGAGATCGTGTTCACGATCTCCGTCTGAGCCGCCGCGATGTCAGCGTCCGGGTTGATGATCTGGTCGTTGTAGAGCGAGACCGACGGGTCGCTCTGGGCCTTGAAGTACCGCTCCGCGGTGCCGATGTCGGCCGCGTCCTCGTTGACCCGCCGGGAAACCGAGGGGTTGTCCGGGAGTTCGTTCGTGACCAGAACGGTGTACTCGTCCTTGTCGGGTATCTTCTCCTGGAGGCGGTCGTATGCCTCCGCGGCCATCGCGGCGCCGCCGCGGGCGTCGCGTATCCCCACGTGAGGGATTATCATCGGTTCGTCGCGGTAGCTGAACCCGACGTCTTCCTGCATGTAGTCGTAGTTCCAGTCCCGCGTCGCCGGCGTCGAGTGCCCGTTGATCACGACGATGTCGTTGTCGAGGGCGTTCTGGAGCGCGTCGTTGTACGCCTCGTTGTTCAGAATCGTCGTCACGAGCACGTCGCCGGCCTCCATGTTCGAGACGTTCTGCTCGATGAGGTCGACCTGGTCCGGGATACCGCCGCTGGACGGCGGGCCGGTGACCTCCCCGTCCCAGCCGAAGATGTTGAGCGCGTCGTGGAACCCACAGGTCATCGGGATGAAAAAGGGGTTGTCGATGTTCTGAAGGACGAACACGGCCGTGCGTTCGTTCTGTCCCGACCCCTGTGCGCTCTTCGACGCGTCCCACTCCGGCGGGGCCACCGCAGGGTGGCGCGAGAACTCGAAGTCCGCACTCTGTCCGTCGCCGCCGTCGCCGCCGTCGTCGCCGTCGCCGCCGTCGCCGCCGTCCTCGGTTGTACACCCCGCCAGACCGATGGCGGCGCTCGCTACCCCGATCTGTTTCATCAACGTCCGGCGCGAAACGTTCGCACCGACGTCGATCGAAATTCTCCCGTCGTCTACCGTGTCATCGGATCCCATGCTATGTCATATTAATACGCCATATATAATGGTTTGTGTGGTCCTGCGGGCAGTTTCGCCCGCGTGTTCCGGGCACGCGCGAGGCCGACAGTGCGCTGGGTCACCCCGGCATCACAACGCCCCCGACAGCAGGGGCCGACAGAGAACGGTCCGAATCGGGAGAGGTAGAGTTCAGTTTCGGTTTCCGCGACCTGGCCACTTTTTATTCGCCGACCCGGAGACGCGCATATGAATGCCGGACCTGCGGCCGGGCAGGCGGAACCGAACCGATCGGGGAGGTGGTCGGCGTGAGCCGGGAAACGGTGGCGGCCGACGAGGCGCGGCCGGGCGAGATGGTCGGCACGTCGGTCCAGCGCCGCGAGGACAGGCGCCTGCTGACCGGCGACGCTCGCTACACCGACGACATCCAGCACCCGCGGACGGGCTATCTCGCCCTGCTCGGGAGCCAGTACGCCCACGCCCGGATCGAATCGATCGACACGGGCGCGGCCTCGGCCGCCGACGAGGTGGTCGCGGCCTACACCTACGACGACCTGGTCGAGGCCGGCCTCGACGGGACGATGCCAGCCGCCGAGCTCGACGCCGAAGACCTCACGCGCGACGACGAGGACGGGGACGACGGTGAGGACGGAGCCGACGAATCTGACGACGGCGTCTCCGTCGCGCGACCGCTGCTGGCCGACGACCGCGTGCGCTACCAGGGCCAACCGGTCGCGGCCGTCGTCGCGACCGAACGGTACGCTGCCTTCGACGCGCTCGACCGGATCGACGTCGACTACGAGCGACTGGACTCGGTCACCGACCTCACGGACGCAGCCAGCGAGGACGTCGCTGACGACAGTGACGCTGTGGAAGCGATCCACGAGTTCGCGCCGAACAACGTCGCTTTCGAGTGGGACACGGGCGACCGCGAGGCCACGGAGGAGGCGTTCGACCGCGCGGCCCACACCGTCTCGCTCGACCCGTCGAACAACCGCGTGATCCCGACGGCGCTGGAGCCCAGAGCGGCCGTCGCGCAGTACCAGCCCTCCGACGAGCAACTGGTGGTCGAACTCTCAAGTCAGAACCCCCACGCGGTCCAGGAGCGCCTGAGCGACGCGCTCGAGCTCCCGCGACACAGGATAACGGTCCGTGTGCCGGACGTGGGCGGGGGATTCGGCGCGAAGCTCCAGCCCTACTCTGGGCACATCCTCGCGGCACACTGTGCGATGGACCTGGACCGCCCCGTCAAGTGGCAGGCCCGCCGCACCGACGACTTCCTCTCGATGGTCCACGCGCGCCGCCAGGACACCGAGATCGAGGCCGCGCTCGACGACGAGGGACGCATCCTCGGTCTTCGGGGCGAGATTACGGCGGATCTGGGCGGCTACCCGACCGCCGGCGGCGTCGGCATCCCACGCGGCACCGCGGGGATGCTCTGTGGCGCCTACGACGTCGACGCCGGCCACGTCACGGTGCGGGGTGTGTTGACCAACACCGCCCCCATCTCCGCCTACCGCGGGGCGGGCCGGCCCGAGGCGGCGTACATCATCGAACGGCTGGCGAACGCCTGCGCCCGCGAACTCGATATCGACCCCGCCGCGTTCCGCCGGCGCAACTTCATCGACCCCGACGACTTCCCGGCGGAGACGGCCCTGGGCATGGAGTACGACAGCGGCGACTACGAGGGCGCGCTCGACCGCGCCCTGGAGATGGTCGACTACGACGACGTGCGCGAGGGGGACGCCAGTAACTCGACCGCCGACGGTCGGGTCCGTGGCGTCGGTCTCTCCTCGTACGTCGAGATCTGCGGCGGCTGGTCGGGCGACATCGAGAGCGGGAGCCTCAGAGTCAACGCCGACGGGCAGGTCGTCGTCGCCACCGGCACGCAGGACACCGGACAGGGCCACGCCACCACCTACGCGCAGGTCGCGAGCGACGAACTCGGGATCCCCGCGAGCGACGTCGAGGTCGTCGAGGGCGACACCGACAAAGTCACCGAGGGCGGCGGGACCGCGGGCAGTCGCAGCCTCCCGATGGCCGGCAACGCCGTCCGCCGGGCGTCGGAGAAGATAGTCGAGAAAGGCGAAGCTATCGCCGCCCACCAGCTCGAAGCCGCGCCCGAAGACCTCGAGTTCGACGAGGGCGAGTTCCGCGTCCGCGGCGCGCCCGAGCGCGGAGTCTCGTTCCGGGCGGTCGCCGAGGCCGCCTACAACCCCGGGTCGCTGCCCGACGAGATGGAACCCGGCCTCGAGGCCTCGACGTACTTCGAACCCGAGGGCTCGACCGCGCCCTTCGGGACCCACGTCGCCGTCGTCGCCGTCGATCCCCGGACCGGCGACGTGGACGTCGAGCGCTTCGTCGCGGTCGACGACGTCGGCCCGCAGGTCAACCCGAAACTCGTCGAGGGTCAGATCGTCGGCGGCATCGCCCAGGGCATCGGCCAGGCCCTCTACGAGGAGGGCGTCTACGACGAGAGCGGCAACCTCGCGACCGCCTCGCTGCAGGACTACGCGCTCCCCAAGGCCTTCGACGTTCCCGACATCGAGTGGGACAGCACCGTCACGCCCTCGCCGAACAACCCGCTGGGCGTCAAGGGCGTCGGCGAGGCCGGCACCATCGGTTCGATGGCCGCCGTCGTCAACGCCGCCGTCGACGCGCTCGAACCGCTCGGCGTCGACGACCTCGACATGCCGCTGACGAACGAGCGCGTCTGGACCGCTATCGAAGACGCCGACAGAGAGTGAGCGCGAGCGTCGCCCCGTTCGCGTCGGAGACGGCGGTTCGCGTCGAGCGCCGACCGACGAGACGACAGGCTCATTCCGGCCAGTCCCGACAGAGCGCACATGACCGACTACTTCGAGGTCCACGAGCGCGACGGCGCCGCGCGACTGGCCGAACTCCGGCTGGCCGAGTCCGTCACGACGCCGGCGCTCGTGACCGACGCTGACGCCTCTCAGTCTGCGGACGCTGACGCGCCCGCTCCCGATCACGCCGCCGACGCCCCCCGCCCCGAGGCCGACGTCGCTCATCCGATCCTGCACGACGCCGGCGGCGCGTGGGCGACCGAACCCGACGACCCCGCGGGCGACGAGTCGCGACTCACCGTTCTCCCGCACCGCGGGCTCCCCGCCGGCACGCCCGAGGAAGTCGAAGAGGCGTTCGCGACGGACTACCCCGACACCGAGTTCCCGAGCGCGGCCGTCGTCTCACGGACGAGCGTCGCCGACCACGGCACCGACGCGTACGTCCTCTCGGGCGCACCCGGAATCGTCGGCCACGCGCGGAAGTCCGTCGAGACGATGGTCGACGTGCGCGAGGCGATTCCCGCGGACACCGCACTCTATCTCCCTGGGGTCGCGACACCCGCGAACGTCGCCACGCTCGTTTACGCGGGTGTCGACCTCGTCGACGCCGACCGCGCCGTGATCCGCGGCACGCAGGGTCGCTATCTCACCACCGAGGGGCATCACTTCCTCGAAGACCTCGACGAGTTCCCGTGTGCCTGTCCGGCCTGCCGAACGCCCCGCGATGAGTTCGACCGACGCGACTGCGCCCAGCACAACGTCAACGCCCTCGCGGCGGCGCTCGCGACCGTCCGCCGGCGGATCCGCGACGGCCGACTCAGGGACTACATCGAGGGCCAGGCCCGCCACGAGCAGTGGCTCACCGCCACGTTCCGCCGACTCGACCAGCAGTGGGGCTACCTCGAACAGCGCACCCCCCTCATCCGCCGCGCGGAGATCACCGCCGCCACCGACGACACCCTCCGCCGTGTCGAGATCCAGCGGTTCGCCGAGCGCGTGACGAAGCGCTACCGGAACCGCTTCGACAACCCGCTCGTGCTCGTGCCGTGCTCGGCGAGCAAGCCTTACAGCGACTCCCAGAGCCACCGCCAGTACCACGACGCCGTCCAGTTCCGCGGCCACAAGGTCTCTATCACCTCGCCCATCGGCGTCGTCCCGCAGGAACTCGAACTCACCTACCCCGCCCAGCACTACGACTCCGTCGTCACCGGCGAGTGGACCGCCACCGAAATCGAGTTCGTCGCGGACGTACTCCAGGGCTACCTCGAGAACACCGACTACCCCGACCACGTCGCCCACCTCCCCGCGGACTACCAGCCTATCACCGAGCGCGTCGAGGACGCCCTCGACATCGAATTCACGTACACCGTCGCGGACCACCCGACCACGACGGAGTCGCTCGGGAACCTCTCGTCGGCCCTGTCGGGCGAACTCAAGTACGGCAAACGCGAGCGCCAGCACAACACCGTCCGCGCCATCGCGGACTACCAGTTCGGCCCGGGCGCGGGCGACGCGCTGTTCGACGACCTGACGATCCGGGGGAGCCACCCCGGCCTGCAGGCCCACGACGGCGACGGCGAACAGCTCGCGGTCGTCACGCGCAACTACGGCACGCTCGCGTTCACGGTCGCCGGTGGCCGGCGCTGGGTCGAGTCCGATGCCCCGACCAAGCGGGTCGAAATCGACGACTTCGTGCCCCACGGGAGCGTCCTCGCGCCGGGCGTCGTCGACGCCGACGAGGAGATCAGGGTCGGCGACGAAGTCGTCGTCGAGGGGCCGAGCGCCTTCGCGGTCGGCCGCGCCGAGATGAGCGGCCCGGAGATGGCTGCCTCGACGCGGGGCATCGCGAGCACCGTCCGCCACGTCGAGGAGACCGACGACTGATAGTGTTTATCCCAAGTCTTTACCGGTGTGTCGGCTGGTGAGCCAGCCGACAGCGTTTCTCCCGGCCAATCTAGCGGGGTACCGTTGAATCTCTTGGGATAAACACTATAAGCCGTCGGGCGGGGGCGCGACTCGACCGAGGCCACGGACGCCGCAGAGCGCTTATCGCGTTCGATAATCCCCCCATAACAGTTATTCCCGGGTGTCGGGAACGTCCTCCCAGCATGACGAGTGGCGCGGTCGTGGCGAGTCAGCCCGCCTGTCAGGTGCGGGTGAGCCCGGGTCGGCGAAGCGGGGTGTGTCCCGATGGCGAGTGACGCGGCCGAGTCGCCGGACGGCACCGAACCGGACGTGTTCGTCCGGTTCGAAGCGGCGCGGGATCGCACTGAACGCGCCGCAGCGTCGGTCACGCGGGTCTGTTTCGGTGGGCGGGCGGGACTGACGGTGTTCGTCGCCTCGCTGGCGTTTCTCGTGTTGACCTGGCGCGTCGGTACCTTTTTCAACGACATCGAGGTGTTCCCGCGGGTTCTCGGACGCATGGCGGCGGGGGAACTGTCGCTCGGGACGGTGTACGAGGTCACCGACATCGAGCCGGGGATGTACCAGGCCGACGGCAAGGTGTACGGCCGCAACTACGGGCAGGCCGCGCTGGCGCTGCCGCTGCTCTGGCTCCTCGAAGCGGTCGACCCCGTCGTCGACCTGCGCTGGCTCGTCGTCGTCGGCTGGAGCGGCCTGCTCGCCGCGACCGGCTACCTCGTCGGCGAGCAGACGGGCTTTCGCCGGCGCGGACTCGCCATCGGCGTCGTCGTCGGTCTCGCGGCGCTCGCGGCCAACGCCCAGTTTCACAGGCCGTTCGTCTTCGACCTGAAGGTGATCGCGCTCCAGCTCTCGACGATGCTCATCGCGGCGTGTACCGGCGTCCTGGTCTATCGATTGCTCGCCCGGATGCACGGCGAGCGGATCGGCCTGCTGGCCGGCGCGGCGACCGTCCTCGCGACGCCGGTCGGCTTCTGGGCGATCGCCCCCAAACGCCACGCCCTCTCGGCGATGCTGGTCGTCCTCGCCGTCTACGCGTTCGCCCGGAGCCGCGAGACGCCCCAGCCCTGGCGCCGCCAGACCGGGTTCCGCGCGCTCGCCTACGCCAGTTCGGGCTTCCTCGCGTGGGTCCACGGTCCCGAGGGGTTCACGCTCTTTCTCGCCGTCGCCGTCGTCGACCTGCCGACCGCGCCGCGCAACGACCCGCGAACGCTCGCGGTCGTCGCCGGCGTCTTCGCGCTCTCGCTCCTGCCGTTCTTCCTCACGAACGCGCTCATCTCGGGCAACCCGTTCATGCCGCCGCGATTCCTCGATACGTTCGGCAGTACGGTCGCCCCGCCGGACCCGCAGCCCGCACCCGACCCCGCTCCGGGCGGCGGTAGCGACGGCGGGGCGACGCCGGCACCGGGCGGCGGGTCGAACGGAGGCGGTGCCGGTGGTGCCGGTGGCGGTGGCAGCGGTGGCTCGACCGGCAGCGGGTCCAGCGGCGGCGGTGCCGGCGGCTGGATCCCCTCGATCCCGACCGAGTGGTTCGCCGTGGGGGCCCATCTCGCGCCCGTGATCCCGCTTCTGGAACGGGGGATCAGCATGTACACCGATGGTGTCCAGGTGCTCGTCGACGAGCCGGAGCGGGTCGTCGACGTCTTCTTCCGGTGGGGCGAAGGCGACCGCAATCCGCGCAACATCTTCTTCGACGGCGAGACGAACATCTCGGTGCTCGAATCGGCACCCATCGTCGCGGGACTGGCCGCGCTCCCCGTCGCGTCCCGGGTCCGGGGACTGCGCGACGAGGTCGACCGACTCCGAGACGGGACGGGACGGCTCCGCGACCTGGCCGACCCGAACCCCGTCGACCTGCTCGTGGTCGTCTTCTCGCTGTTGCTCGTCGCGCTCTTTATCCACCGGCTCCCGATCCACGCCCAGGCGACAGTGCGCTATCTCCACCCGCTCTACCCACTGCTCGTCTACGGCGTCGCCCGCCAACCCCGGGTCCGGCGCGTGCTCACCGGCCACACCCGTCCGGCCCTGCTCGCCTACGAGGCGACGACGCTCCTCGGGACGCCCGTCGCGCTCTGGTCGCTGCTGCACTACGACGTCTCGAAGGGCGGGTTCGTCCAGACGTACGGACTGGTCGCGCTCGGCGTCGCGGCCGTCCTCGCCGTCGCCTTGCTCGTCGGGAGTCGCGACGAGCGCGCCGACCCCGTCGCCGCCGTCGCCTTCGGCGTCGCCGCCGGCCTCGTCACCGTGTATCTCCTCATGGTGGCCTTCGCGATCATGCACTTCGGCCCCTCGGCGCTGCCGTTCTTCGAGATGGCCTCCGGCGAGTACCGCTATCTCACGCTCACGTCGTAGCGATGCTGTCGGTGCGGTCGTCCGCGTGGGCCGGCCGTGACTTTATCTCGCGGTCGGCCGAACCCCCGGTGTGACCCACTGGACCGACCGCCTCTTCCGCGAGCAGGGCGACATCTTCGCCGAGACATTCGCGGAGCGGTTCGACGCGGCCGAGGCGGAGGTCGACGACCTGCTCGCCCTGCTGGCCGACGAGTACGACCACCGCCCCGACCGGACGCTCGACGTGGCCTGCGGCGTCGGCCGACACGTCATCGCGCTGGCGGACCGCGGCTGTCACGCCGAGGGCCTCGACTTCTCCGCCGAGTACGTCGAGCGGGCCCGCGACCGCGCCGACGACCGCGGCCTCGACGACCGCACCGCCTTCCACCACGCGGACATGCGCGACCTCGCCGAGTGGGGCGCCGACCGCGGCCCCTACGACCTCGTGACGATACTGTGGAACTCGCTGGGCTACTACGACCGCGCGACCGACGAAGCCGTCCTCGCGGCCGTTCGAGACCTGCTCGCCGACGACGCACCGCTCGTCGTCGAGATGGGCAACAAGGACTTCTACCTCGCCGACGACCAGCCCGCGGCCGTCAACGAGGAGAGCGGCCGGCTCACCGTCGACCAGCGCACCTACGACGTCGAGACCGGCCGCTTTCACACGACCGCCCACTGGTTCGACGCGACCGACGACGGTTACGAGTATCTCGACACCCTCGAGTGGGAGCAACGGATGTACGCGCCGGTCGTCCTCCGGGAACTCTGTCTCGACGCCGGCTTCGAGTCGGTCGACCTCTACGCCGACTTCGACGGTCGCGACCTGCGTCGGGAGTCGCCCACTGTGGTCGTCGTGGCGCGGTGAGTCCGCGCGTCGTCGCGGCGCGGTCGCCGCGCTCGGATGGACCGACCCACGTTGAAGGGCGCTCGACCCGAAGCGAAGGCATGGAACGAGTCAGCTTCGACGACGCCGAGACGTACGAACCGGACGAGGGGTGGCGGCGCGTGGCGCTGGCGGGCAGCGACGACGCCACGCTGGAGTGGTTCGAGAAGCCACCGGGCCACTCCTCGCCGATGCACGACCACGAGAACGGACAGGTCTGTCTCGTCCTCGACGGCGAACTCACCGTCCACACCGCGGACGCGTCGGAGCGACTCGCACAGTACGACTCGGTGTGGCTCGACCCGTGGGAGTCCCACCGCGTGGAGAACGAGGGCGACGGGACCGCCGTGGGTCTCGACATCTTCGTGCCCGGGCGCTCCTTCGACTTCTGGACCGACCGGGAGGAGTGAGGCGGCTCGGTGTCAGCGCTCGACCGCGGCGTCGCGCAGTCTTTTTGCGGTCCGGCCGCGACCGGACCGTCGATGACACTCCGACACGTCGCGGTCCCAATCGCCGACATCGAACGCGAGATAGAGTTCTACGCGGACCTGGTGGGCTACGAGATCGTCCGCGAGTTCACGGCCGACGACGGCACCCGCAACGTCTTCGTCGGTCACCCCGACCCCGCGGCCGACGACGACGCCGCGCTCCAGCTCGTCGCGGCCGACGGCCCGGTCGACACCGGCGACTTCGTCCACACGGCGCTGACCGTCGACGACGTCGACGCGACGGTCGCGGCCCTGGACGACGATCTGGTCACCGGCGAGCCGCGAACGCTCGAAGAGGACGGCCTCCGCGTCGCGTTCGTCGAGGACCCGGAAGGCTGGGGCCTCGAACTCGTCGAACACGTGTAGGCCCCGGCAGACGGCCGGGAGGCCCGTCGGTCGCTCCCGAAACAGTCACTCCCAGCCGCTTCAGACCCGGTCGACGAACAGCGCGTCGGCGGAGGTGTAGCCCTCGTTGAACGAGGTGACTTTCGCGCGGATCACGTCGCCCTCGGCGAGTCCGTCCGGAACGTCCTCGGTGAAGAGGACGAACCCCTCGACCTTGCCGACGGCGACGCGGTCGCCGGAGTGGTGGTCGGCGAACTCCGTGACGCCGAACTCGTAGGTGCCGCCGATCTCGACGGGCGGGTCGCGCTCCTGGGCGGCCTCGTGGGCCCGGCGCGACTCCGCCGCGCCGCTCTTGCGACGGCGCCACAGCACCACTGCGAGCAACACGACCATGACAGCGCCGCCGCCCGCGGCGATGTAGAGCGTCTCCATACCCTCGCTCTCGGCCCGGATCGCCTTCAGACCCGGTGGTCGGGCGGTCGCAGGCGGACGGCGAGCGCCGCGGCTGGAGTCGGGTGGTACGGTCAGACAGTCGGGCGGCAAACGGGGGCGGCCGACCGGTTCAGCGTTTTCGAGGTGGAGCCTCCGGCCTCAAGGAGCGACCGAAGCGTAGCGAAGGGAGTGAGTAGGCCGGAGAGGAAACCGACATGGTACGACACAATCGGCATACTGCGACCATCTGACTCCCGGACATATAAGTACCGCCAGACACTCTCTGAAGTCATGGATGTGCGTCGAACTGCCGTCGTGAAACTCGACCTTTCCGACGAGCAACGCGATGCACTCCACCGAACTGCCAAGCAATATCTGTACTGCGCGAACCGAGCCGCTGACTACTGTTGGTCCGACACCTCCTACACCGAGTGCAGGACCAACAAGAGACAGGTTCGTGACGCTCTCTACTCCGAACTTCGAGAGGAGACTGACCTACAGGCACAACTCGTCCAAGCTGCCATCAAACGCGCCGTCGAAGCCGTCAAAGCGTGTGTCGAACGATGGAAGAAAGGGCAGCGCGTTTCTTGCCCGACGTTCACCGCCGAGACGATAGACTACGACGCGCGGAGCGCGACCTTCTACCGAAACAAGGTGTCGCTGGCAACTGTCGAGGGCCGGGTCGAACCGTCGTTCGTTCTCCCGGCGGACAGCCCGACGCCCTACGAACGGTACGTTCTCTCCGGGGACTACGAGTTCCGCGAGAGTACGGTTCGATACGATGCGGTGGACGACGAGTTCTATATCCAACTCTCGATGCGGCGGATTGACGGTGACGCAGAGGTTTCGGAAGATTCTGGGCACCCCGACCAAACGGTCCTCGGTATCGACCTCGGCGTCAACTCGTTGGCAGTCTCCTCGACCGGCAGGTTCTGGCAGGGAGACGACTACGACCACTGGTGCCGTGAGTTTGAGAAGCGGCGTAGTGAGATGCAACAGCGCGGTACACAAGCCGCGCACAACGCCTTGCTTCGCCTCGGAAAACGCGAAGAAGCGTGGCGCAAACAGTACATCCACACCGTCGCTAACGAGATCGTCGCGGAAGCTGTCGAGAACGACTGCGACGTGATCGTGTTCGAGGATTTGACCGACATTCGAGAGCGGCTTCCGCAGGCGAAGTGGCACCACGTTTGGGCGTTCCGACGCCTCTACGAGTATGTCTCCTACAAAGCGCCCGAACAGGGCGTCTCCGTGGAGGAAGTCGAGCCGAACTACACGTCCCAACGCTGTTCTCGGACGGACTGTGGGTTCACGCACGAAGACAACCGCCACGGAGCACAGTTCTGTTGCCAGAAATGTGGATACGAGGTGAACGCGGACTACAACGGTGCGAAGAATATCGGGCTACGGTACGCACGGAAGCAGACACACAGACTCCGTTCCTCGCCCACGTCGGGGAGCGGAGACGCAGAAGTAGACCTGCGTGTGAATGGTGGGACGTTGAACGGCGAGAGTCACCGGCCTATTGCTGGTGACTGATTGCCGGGAGTCCACATCAAAGCCCCACCCTCAAGGACCGAGGCGCGTATGCGCCGAGGGAGTAGGGTGGGGTAGTTTACACGATGGTGAACTGGTCGCTGATGGTCCCTTCGACGTCGGCCTCGCCGCCGTTGACCGAGACGTGGTACTCGTAGGTGCCCGGCTCGGCGTCGTCGTCGGTGACGACCTTCGATCCCCAGGAGTCCCGCGAGAACGCCTCGTGGGGGCCTTCCCAGTTGAGTTCGAGCGGGCCGAAGTCGGCACCGGGGAACTCGACGGTCACCGAGTCGATGGCGTCGCCGCCGAGGGCCTCGCCGGTCTCGGGGTCGTAGATACTGACGTGCAGGCCGACCTCCATGCCGGGGAAGAACCGACCGATGCTGTCACAGCTCTCCGTTGGCGTCGCGGTCGGGGTCGCGGTCGGCGTCGGCGAGGGCGTCTCGGTGGGCGTGTCGTCGCCGCCGTCGTCGGTGCCGCCGGGGGTGCCGTCGTCGGTCGGCGTCGCGGGCGGGGAGTCGGTCGTGGTGGTGGTCGTCGTCACGGTGGGCGTGGGGTCGTCGCCGCCGTCGCCGCCGTCGCCACCCTCGTCGGGCGGGCCGGGGTCGGTGATGTAGTTACAGCCGGCAAGACTCACGCTCGCCCAAGTGGCCGCACCGGACGCGACCAGCCGACGGCGCGTGATCGTCGCGTCGTCGGCGTCTTCGCGGTCGCGCGACTCCGTTGCGCGGTCGCCTCCCTCGTCGCCGGGGTCGCCGGGCGTGTCGCCATTCATTTCACTAGCATCTTCGGACGGGTATTTATAAAAACCAGCGGCTGGGTTCCCAGAACTCTGGAACCCTGTCGGGGGCTTATATCTTCGGCTCGTGGAGTTGGGAGTGTACAATGAGTCAGGACAGCGGACAACACGGGAGCGACGGGACGGCCGGCGCTCCGGACGACGACGCAGCACAGACCGACGACGGCGGGACGACCCGCCGTCGACTGCTCGCCACGGGGGCGGCGAGCTGGGCGACAGTCGGCCTCGCCGGCTGCCCGAGCGACGGTGGATCGGACACGGACACGCCCGCGGACACGGAGGCACCGACGGACACGCCGACCGACACGCCGGAGCCGACGGCGACGCCCGAACCGGAGCCCGAGAACTACGTTGTGACCGCGGAGACGGGGACCGGTTCCGAGGGCGTCCCCGAAGACGCCGCGTTCGCGTCGGCGTGTGCCGCGACCCGCCGGTTCGTCCCCGGGATGCAGGTCATCTTCTACGTCGGGATCTACGACCCCGAGACGGGCGACCAGCTCACCGACGAGGACCTGGACAGCGTCGTCGTCAACGTCGAGGGCGGCCCCGAGGTGGAACTCGGATGGGCCGGCGACGACGAGGAGAACCCCGCCCAGGAGTGGGCCGGGTCGTACGTCCTCTCGGAGGACCTCGAACCGGGGACGATGCCGTACACCGTCGAGATCACCGACGGCGACGCCAACTTCCACACCGTGGGGATCCTCGAGGACTCCTTCGAGGTCATCGAGTACTCGAACCCGACGAACTACGTGGTCACGACGACCACCTGGTGGGACAACGCCGCGCCCGAGGAGGGCAACGGCTTCGTCGCCGGCTGTGGCCCCGAGCGCCAGTTCGCGACGGACATGAACGTCTCGTTCGCCATCGGCGTCTACGACGGCGAGTCCGGCGAGATCGTCGGCAGCGACACGCTCGACTCCGTGACCGTGGAGTCGACCGACGGTTCGTTCGACCCCGTCGAACTGAGCTGGCAGGAGGGCGGTGAGGACTCCACTGCCCAGTGGTTCGGCACGCTCGACACCTCCGGTCTGAGCCCCGGCACCTACGGCTACGAAGTCGTCGTCACCAACGGCGACGCGAACTTCTACAACGTCGGCATCGCCTCGAACCAGTTCACGATCATCGAGGTGTAATCGCGGTCGGGCCGGACCCCGGCTGTTGCAGTCGGGCCGACCCCCGACTATCGCAGTCGGTACGACACCCGCGCCTCGCGGGCGAACGCGAACCCCTCTTTCGACACGAACAATCGAGCTCTTTCGGCGCGAACACACCACCTATGAGCCACCACGACGACCCACCACCGATGGACGACACGCACGACCCCGACGAGCAGCCCTCCGACGAGCAAAGCGGCGCCGAGTCCGACCCGGCCGACGCAGCCGCCGATGCGGACGAACCGGACGAGGCCGACGAGCGCCTGGAGTTTTCCGACGCGGTCCGCATCGAGACCACGCCCGAGGCGCTGTGGGAGACCATCTCGGATCCGGCGACGCTGACCGAATGCGTTCCTGGCGCCGAGTCGATAGAGCGGGTCTCCGAACGGCGCTACACCGTCGACATCACGCGCGGCGTGAGCCACCTCACCGTCTCGCTCGACGGCGAGGCGGAGTTCGTCGAGATGAACCCGCCCGACTCGGTCGTGACGAGCGCTCGCGCGTTCGACTCGAAGACCGGCAGCGACTTCGACATCCTCGCCGCGATGGAGATCCAGCCCACCGACGACGGCGGAGCGAGGCTGGCCTACACCGCCGAGGTGTCCATCAGCGGCGGCGTCGCCACGATGAGCAACCGGATCCTCAAACCGATCGTCAGCCGCGACATCGATACGTACTTCGCGAACGTCAAGGGCGAGGTCGAAGACGCGTAGGCCTCGGCACCGCCCCGGCCAATCGCGGCGGGGACGGTGCGTTCATGTGGTCGCAGGCCGACATCGCAGGACATGAGCGACTCCGAAGAGACAGACGTAGCCGAGGAGACGGACGCACAGGCCGAGGGCGACCAGAACCGGACGGCGGTGTTCGACGAGGTGTCCGAGTACGACTCGACGGCGCTGTTCAAGCCGAAGGTCGTGGCGCTGGTCGTGAGCAACAGCGAGTCGAAGGGGCCGAACCTCATGACCGCGTCGTGGTACATGCTGGCCGGGTACAACCCCTTCCGGTACCTGCTCGCGGTGAGTCACAAGACCTACACCCACGAGATCATCGAGGAGAGCGGCGAGTTCGTCCTCGCCGCGCCCTCGACGGATCTGGTCGACGCGCTCACCCTCTCGGGGATGGTCAGCGGGCGCGACATCGACAAGATCGACCACCTCGGCCTGGAGACGGTCCCCGGGAAGGCGGTCGACGTGCCACTCCTGCGCGACGCCGTCGGCAACGTCGAGTGTACGGTGATGGACTCCTTCGAGTTCGAGGGCTGTACCTACTACTTCGGGAACGTCGAGAACGCCTTCGTCACCGCCGACGGCCTCGACGGGCGGATCCTCGACCCCGAGACGGACGTCCTCGCGTACATGGGCAGCGACTGGGGCGAGGAAGACACCCACTCGAAGTTCCGCCACTACGCCGACTTCGGCGCCGAGGCGATGGAACAGTTCCCCGGCGACGAGGTCGTCGACTCGCTCCCCGAGGAGTTGCGAGAGAAGCAGGTCGACTGACCAGCGGAGGCCGCGCTGTTCGGCCGACGGTCGCGCCGGTCACCAGATCGCCTGCGAGCCGGTGATGACGAAGTTCGGCTCCTCGGCGTCGCCGTCGCCGAACAGCTCCGAGAGAAACGTCAGCGAGAGGGTATGACCGCCGATTTCGATGGGGTAGCGCTCGGGTTCGTCGAAGCGCTCGGCGTAGCGGGCGACCGTCTCGCGGTGGACCTGCAGGCCGTAACACCGCCGCAGCGTCCGCTCGCAGGCGCTGGCCGATTCGGTGGCGGCGTGGAACCGACAGCAGTCGACGACCGGGCGAGCGTAGTCACACCCCTCGTAGAACAGTTCGCTCGTGTCACCCTGGAACGAACGCCCGCAGGCCTTGCACTCGTACTGCTGGATTTCACAGCCCACGTCCTCGATACCGTCGCCCGTGACGAGGCGAGCCACGGTCTTGGCCTCGCGCTGGTAGCCGTTCTTCCGCAGGTCCGTGCCGTCGCAGTTCGGACAGGGGCGGGGCTCCCCGACGCGCTCGTCCCCGTAGCGGCGCAACTCCTCGTGAACGGCGTTGACGAACAGCGCCGAGACGGCCGGGTCGAACGGCTTGTCCGCTGGCCCGCGCATACTACCACGTCTGTTCCCCGGCGGCTTCAAACTTCACGTCAATATTCGCAGACCGAGCCACGTCGCCGTTCGGGGAGAGTATCACGTCAGCGTTCGCAGTCAATATCACGTTATTATTCGAATCGGACGGGGTAGTATATCACGTGAACATTCGAACTACAGATTCCCATTCGGTAAAAACACACGGAAGTAGTTTATATACCCGCGGGGAAGGTGTTCGTATGAGCGAGAAGAGACCGGACGGCAGTCATCGGCAGAGTGTGACGGGACGGCGCGGGGACGGCTCACCGTCGCGGCTGGACAGCACGCGGACGCGGCGAGCGTTCCTGGCGAGCGGCGCCGCGGTGTCGGCCGCGGCGCTCGTGGGCTGTCTCGGCGGCGGCGGATCCGGCGGGACGCCGACGGGGAGCGAACCCGAGAAGCCGTGGACCACGGAGGCGCTGGCGGAGTATATCGACGACGATGCGACGGTCACCATCTACGCCGGCACGGGCGACCCACAGCAGTGGCACGACCTCGTGAGCGTCATCAACGACGAGTTCGGGACGAACGTCGAGTCGGACGTCTTCGCCAGCGACGCGCGGCGGGTCTCCCAGCGGTTCCTCCAGGAGCGCCAGGCCGACAACGACGAAGCCGACCTCGTCACCAAGGCCAACGACATCCGTGACCGGATCGTCACCGAGGGGACCGACGTGGCACAGCGGTTCTACGAGTGGGGCATCGACGAGAACTTCTGGTTCACGGACGTGCTCCCGAGCGAGCGCCAGCTCCCCTTTATGCTCGGTGCCTACAACGGCGGGGCCGGCCTCTGTCTCCCGCTCAACGAGACGTACTTCGAGGAGCACGGGCTCGACTACCCGACGACGTACAACGACCTGTTCGACGACCAGTACGAGGGACTGACCGCCGTCCTCCCCGGCTACATCGTCTCGACGGAGGTCGGCTGGATCATCGAACACCACGCAGCCGAGCGCGACATGAGCAACACGGAGTGGATCGAGGCGCTCGGCGACCACCTCTCGTTCTCCGGGGCCAGTTCGCACACTGCCGGCGCCCGCCGGGTCGCCCAGGGCGACGCGCCCCTGATGTTCTACAACTTCCCGTGGGTCGTCAGCCCGTTCGTCGGCGACCAGCCGCTGAAGGGCCACTTCGTCGACCCCGTCAAAAGCGACGCGATGGCCGGCGAGATGTCGATCAACGCCAACGCGCCCCACCCGTGGGTCGCACGCTATATCCTCAGCGCGATGGTCGAGGAGTCGGTCCAGCGCCGGATGATACACGACGTCGTCGACCAGGTCCCCGTCCGCCTCGACCTCGACTACGGCCCGCAGGACCCGAGCCCCTACACCGAGAAGCGCCTCAACGCAGAACTTACCACCATCGGGTTCTACGAAGACGTCGAGTACGGCCAGGTCGGCCAGACCGCCAAAGACCAGGGCGCCTTCGACATCTGACCGGCGCCGCTCACCGACGACCGACGGCGCGCGCCCCGCTCACCGCACCATGACCGACGACGCACAACTGACCGTTCGCGGCCTCACGAAGCGGTTCGACAGCGACTTCCAGGTCTCGGGAGTCGACCTGACCGTGGGCGACGACGAGATCGTCGCGCTGCTGGGCCCGAGCGGCTGCGGGAAAACGACGGTCCTCCGGTGTATCGCGGGCGTCGAGACGCCCGACGGCGGGACTATCCGGGTCGAAGACGACCTCGTCTACGGCGACGGTGTCTCGGCGTCACCGGAAGACCGCGCCGTCGGGATGGTCTACCAGAACTACGCGGTCTGGCCGCACAAGACCGTCGCCGAGAACGTTCGTTTCCCCCTGAAACACGCCGACCACGACGTCCCCCGCGAGGAGTACGACGACCGGATCGAGCGCGTCCTCGAACTGATGTCGATCGGTGACCTCGCGGACTCGCCGGCGACCGAACTCAGCGGCGGGCAGAAACAGCGCACCGCGCTCGCGCGCTCGCTCGTCCACGACCCCGACCTGCTCTTGCTCGACGAGCCGCTCTCGAATCTCGACCGCGAACTGCGCAAACGGACCCGCTACGAGCTCCAGCGCATCCAGCACGAACTCGGCGTCAGCATGCTCTACGTCACCCACGACCAGGAAGAGGCGTTCTACCTCGCAGACAGGGTGCTCGTGATGAACGACGGCCGCGTCGTCGAGCGGGGGGCGCCGAGCGACCTCTACCAGCGGCCGAGTTCGCCCTTTACTCGCGGATTCATCGGCGTCCGCAACCGCTTCGAGGGGCAGGTCGAGGAAACCGACGAGGGACGGGTCGTCCGCTCGAACCTCGTGGACTTCCGCCTCGACAGCGCCGACTACGTCTCCGACAGCGCGGCGTCGGGCCGGGTCGTCTGCTTTCTCCGCCCGGAGGACGTGTCGATCGGCGGCTTCGGCGGGAGCGCCGACGGCCGGATCGAACTCCGGGGGACCGTCGTCGCCGAGGGCGTCCTCGGTGAGGCCTACGAGGTGACCGTCCGCTTCGACGGCGCCGACGCCGAACTGGTCGTCCACACCGAGACCTACCACCAGTTCGACCGCGGCGACGAGATCCTCGTCCGGTTCCAGCCCCGCCGACTCCAGGTCTACGGTGAGTAACGGATGCGAGGGACCGTCCGTCGACGACCGACCCGGGCGCGCGAGAACGGAGGGCAGCGATGAGCACGCGCGACCGCCTCGCCGGCACGGCCGAACGCGTCGCCGAGGGCGCCAGGTCGGCCGCGGGGAGCGTCGCCAGCGTCGCCGCCAGCGCCGCGGCCACCACGAGCGCCGCGCTCGGAACCGCCACCACACCCCTCCGGCGCGTCGCCGCGCCGGTCGCCGACCCCGCGCTCGAACGGGTCGGGCCAGTCGCCGACGCGCTCGCCGACCGCGGGCTCACCGCGAAGCGACTCGTCCTCGGGAGCGTCGTCTCCGCTATCGTCCTGTTGACCGTCGTGCCGCTCGTCTTCCTGCTGTGGACGAGCGTCTGGTCGGGCTTTCCCGGCCAGTTCGACGCCTCCCTCACCGCCGAGAACTTCCTCGCGGTGTACACCGAGGGATTCTTCGACGTCGTCGAGCTGTTCTCGAACTCGCTGGTCATCGCCGTCGGGATGACGCTCACGGGGCTGGTCCTCGGACTGACCTGCGCCTGGCTGTTCGTCCGCACGAACCTCCCCACCAAGAGCTGGATGGAGCTGGTGCTCCTCTCCGGCCAGGCCATCCCCGGCTACGTCTACGCGATCATGTACGTCACGGCCTACGGCCCCGACAGCGGCCTCGTCGACCGCACGCTCCGGGACGCCGTCGGCGTCGGCCTCCCAGTCGACGTGTACAGCCCCTGGGGCATCGCCTTCGTCGTCGGCGTCAACGTCGTCCCGACCTTCTACCTGCTGACCGTCCCCGCGCTGCAGGACATGGACCCCGCCCTCGAAGAGGTCAGCCGGATCCACGGCGCGGGCGCGTTCGAGACGATCCGCTCGGTGACGCTCCCGCTGATCAAGCCCGCCCTCCTCTCGGGCGCGCTCGTGACGTTCCTCTACGGGCTCGGGGAGTTCTCCATCGTCGCCATCCTCGGGGCCCGCCGCGGCTTCGACGTCTACTCGACGGCCGTCTGGAAGGCCATCGGATCGCGGTTTCCCCCGGCCTACGGCGAGGCCGCCGCGCTGGCGTGTAGCCTCCTGCTCGTCACGCTCGTGCTCGTCTGGTACTACCGGTCGGTCACCCGCCGGAAAGAGGAGTTCATGACTCTCTCCGGCGGCGGCAAGCGCTCGCGGACCTGGGACCTGGGGCGGTGGCGCTGGCCGATCGCTGGCGGGCTCTGGGCCGTCCTCGTCGTCGTCTGGGTGCTCCCGACGCTCGTGATGGTCCTCGTGTCGCTGCACGGCTCGTGGACCGGCACCGTCGACCCGGGAGCGCTCTCGGTCGCCCACTACGCCGAGGCGGTCACGGACCCGCTGTTGCGCGACGCCTTCACCAACAGCCTGCTCGTCGCCGTCGGCGGCGCGACCCTGGGCACCGTCCTCGTCGTCGGCATGGCCTACTACACCGAGCGCACCAACGGCCGCTTTCGCGGCCTGGTCGATTTCCTCTCGCTGACGCCCCTCGCCGTCCCCGGTATCATCCTCGGCAGCAGCCTCCTCTTTACGTTCCTCTGGATGGGCAAGTTCCACCCACTCCTCGACCTCTACGGCACGCTCACCATCATCGCCGTCGGCTGTGTCGTCGTCTTTCTCCCCGTCGCCTCCCGCATCGCCGTCGGCAACGTCGTCCAGGTCCACACCGAACTCGAGGAGGCCGGCCGCATCGCCGGCGCCTCCTGGCTCGCGCAGATGCGCGAGATATTCCTCCCGCTGTTCAAAAACACCGCCGCAGTCATCTGGTTTTTCCTCGCTATCCACGTCTTCCAGCTGCTCTCGATCCCGATGATGACCTACACCACCGACACCGTCGTCATCCCGGTCAAGCTCTTCCAGCTGTACATGTACCGCCCCAACATCGAACTCGTCTCCGCCATCTCGACGGTCTTCATCGGCATGACCGTCGTCCTCGTGCTCCTGTTGCGCGTGTTCGGGATCACCTTCTACGAACTGGGGCAGCGGTGACCGCGCAACAGCGTACCGTCGCCACGGGGAACATTCACGACACCTCGTACCGCTCTACTATCACTCCGAATCGGCCCGACTCTCCCGGAAAACGCGAACACCTCGGAGCAAGACACCGAGACCGAACAACGCGACCAGAGCCTGGGCTTCGAGCGGTTGGATCACCAGCGAAACACCGATCAGAAAGACGCTGCTGAACACCAACCCGAGTGCCCCGTACCCCTTGATCGGCTTGTTCATACGACAGAGGTGTGGCGCTTCTCATATGAGCATACTGCTGGTACCTCCGCAGCTGACGCCGCTTTCCCGTGTCCGGTGTCTGCGACCGTTTTGACCCGGTAGCGATACCGCACCCATGACGCGTTCGAGGACACGCTGTTCTCCTGACACTGCATTACTAGAGGGCGTTCGCTCCGGCGGTCACGACTGCTAGCAACGAGACGTATGACGAACGCGTACGACAGAACAGACGAGATGAGCAAATTCGACACTGTGTACACGGCATCGCTGGTGGTCGGGAATGCGGGCACTGCCGGCGTACTGTATCTTCTGGGCAACCCCCTGTTCACCGTCGTGCTGGGCGCTCTGGGATTCGTCGTTTTGGCCGCGGCGGTGCTGACCAAATGCCCGGTGGCTCGGTTCGAGTTGACAACTTCCTGATAGGACGGTCGAGCAGGGACTGGTCGTGACTCGGATACCGACAGCACCGCACCGTCGTCAGCGATCGACCCCGGTGCCATCGGACGCCGCCTCTCGGATACGGAGTGTCGTCAGTAGAGACGCCATCTCGGGACGAGCAGGGTGACATATTTATTTCTGCCCGGTGTCGAGTGGGCGTATGGCAGTTCTCGTGGCCTACGATGGTTCCCGCCTGGCACAGAAAGCGGTAGAACGTGCGGTCAGAGACGTAGACGAGGAGGAGATCGTTCTCTTCCGAGTCATCGAAGCGGCTGACGGGATGATCGAGGCAGGGTTGGACATCGTCCAAGAGCGTCTCAGGGAGAGAGAAAAGGAGAAAACGAACGAGTTGTCCGAAGAGATCAAAGCAGTCCTCGAGGCGGAAGACATCGAATTCCGCATCGAAACTGCCGTCGGCAAGCCCGCGAAGGAAGTGGTTTCGTTCGCGGAGGAAAACGACGTGTCAGAGATCGTCATCGGGAGTCACGGCCGGGAAGGCGTCTCCCGTGTGTTAATCGGGAACGTCGCCGAAAAAGTCGTGCGACGCTCCCCAGTCACAGTCATCGTCGTTCGCTGATTCGTTCCGATCGCCCAGCGCATCGTAACCGGCCGTCCGTACTGACTGATACGGTCGGTTGTAACGATGTACCGGTGATTTGCCGGGTGGTCCGGCGAATCACGAACATGACTTACAACCGACCGTATGATAGGATTCTCGTAGCGATGGACCGAGAGTCGAACGTGGTGCGACGCGGCTCGCCGGACCCGAACGGGCGAGAAGGTGGCGTTTTCGTCCATTCCAGAACGGGCTCTGACGACCCTTCGTTCGCTTCGGTCCCGAAGACAGCGTTGCCAAAGAGCAGGCCCCACAACGCGCTCGGAAAGTCCGCGAGGACGGGCGACAAAAAGGTGGCTATCCGAAATAGTCGGTGTCGAGCGGGTCGGTGGCGAACAGATCCTCGACGGCGTAGCGCTCGGCGGCGACGCCCTGGTCGTGGGCGTACTCGATCAGTTGCTCCAGGGCGGTGACGTTGCCCTCGGTGAGCCCGTACTCCCAGGGGTCCTCGCCCAGCAGGTCTTCCTGCTCGTCGGCGTAGACGTCCGCCCAGACGAGTGGGATCTCGCGAGGGCGGTCAAGCACCGAGAGGCCGATCTCCTTGGCGCGCTCGAAGGCGGCGTAGAGGTTCTGGGCGACCCACGGTTCGCTGTCGAGCAGGTCGTCGTCGAGCGCGATGGCGTGCATGATCGGGAAGATACCCGTCTCGCGGTAGTAGGTCCCCTCAACGCCTTTCGCGTCGTCGAACAGTCGCTCGGCGCTGGCGCTGTTGACGTCGACGGGGTGGAAGACGGCGTCGACCTCGCCGCGTTCGAGCATGTCCGCGAGGAGTGCGACCGTCGAGGACTGGTGGTCGAGGTACTCGATGTCACAGGTCGGATCGACGTCGACGATCTCCGAGCCCGAGGCGACCCACTCGACCGACTCGAGGTCGAGGCCGTGCCGGTCGGCAAGGATCCCCCGCTGCCAGATCCCCGTGGTGGTCTGCCAGTTGACGATGGCGAGGCGGCCGCCGTTGAGGTCGGTCACCGACTCGACGTCGTCGTCGGCGCGCGTGTAGATGTACGCGTGGCGGAACTTGCGGAAGGGGAAGACCGGGATGGCGGTAAAGGGGTAGCGGTCGGGGTCGCGCCGGCTGGCGAGGTAGGTCCCCATCGAGAGCTCGCAGGCGTCGAACTCCCGCCCGTGGACCATCCGCGAGAAGCGGTTCGGGTTCGGGTAGTCGACGGCGGTGAGGTTCACGCCCTCGGGTTCGACGCGGCCGTCCCAGAGCGGAGCTGTCCAGGCGTAGTCGTGGCAGGCAAGTGTGATGTCGAGTGCCATCGTGAAGTGTCGCGTCGTCAGTCGGCAGTGCCGAACTGTCTGTCGGTTGTAACGGGCGGTCGTCCGAAAGCAGTATCGGTCCGAGGCGCGGCAAGCGACGGTCCGACGCCCACCGCCGAGCGTGGTCGGCGCGTCGCCGCCGGACGCCCGGACGCTACTCCTCGGTGACCTCGAAGGCGAAGTGCCAGGCCGGCAGCGGCCGCATCGGGTGGTTGTCGAGATACGAGAGGTGGGGCCGGAGCTCGAAGTCCGGTTCGTCCTGTTGCATCTCGAAGATCATCGGGTAGACGTCGATGAAGTGCCAGCCGGGTTCGCCGGCGGCCGGGATTTCCAGGCGGACGACGCCGCCGCCGTCGTCGTCGGTGAGCCCGCAGACGTACCCCAGCGGCTTGTTGTCGTAGAGGAAGTACGGTGCGTTCTCGTACACCGGCCACCCCACTCCGGACAGTTCGATCTCGATGGTCGTGCCGACCGGCCCGCGGTCGGGCGCGAACGTCTCGATCGACGGCTGCATCATGAAGCCGGTGACGGCCACCTCGCGGCCGTCGACGGCCGCGGTGATGGGCCGGGTGGAGCCCTCGCCGGTCGGGATACCCACCTCGACCTGGAAGCCCCCGTTCTCGTCTGTCGTGACGGTCGGGAGCATGTCGGGCTTGGGTTCGGGGGTGATCGGGATGCCCTTGACGCGATGACCCTCGTGGCGGTACCAGATCAGGTCGACCTCCGTCTCCGCCGGGAAGTTCTGCCCGGAGATGAACGCGGTCGTGCCGGGCTGGCCCGAGGTCGGCGTGATCTCGATCTCGGCGTCGGTGTCGGCGTCGATCGGCGGGTAGTGGGTGCTGATCGGGCTCTCGTCGAGCTGGGGGTCGAGCCACGCGGTGCGGGGCGGGTCCTCGCGCGGCGTGACCTCGACGGTCCACTGGGACTGACGGCCGTCGGCAACCGGGCCGTACGGTGACTGGGTGTTGTTCTGCAGGTAGGGCACGCCGCGGTAGTTGCGCCAGACCTGAAGGGTGTGCTTGCCGGGCGGACCGACCGCGCGGATCCGCGCCGTGGCGGTCCCGCGGTTCATCACGCCGGTCATGAAGCCCATGTTCGCGTTGTCCCAGGCGACCTGGTAGTTGTTCGTGACGACGTTCGGACCGATCCCGTAGCCGGTCAGCGTGAAGAAGTCACCGAGCGTCGCCTCCGTGGTGTCGAGTTCGAACCACGGGAGGATGGTGTACTCCGCGGTCGCGACGGTCGCCTCGCCGTCGACGACCTCGATCCGGTGGGCGCCGCCGTAGTCTTCGGCCACCGTCCACTCCTCGTCGAACTCGCCGCTGTCGTCGGTCGTGACCGTCGCCACCGTCTCGGTGCGGGGCTGGTACTGCGGGCCGACGACCTCGTTGGCCTCCAGAATGCCCCATCGCCCGTCGGTCGAGTGCCACCGGATCTCGTACTCCTCGTCGGCCGGGAAGTTCCGCCCCTGGAAGGTGATCGTGTCCCCGACGTAGCCCTCCTGGTCGCTCACGGCCAGCGTCCCGGACGACTCGCTACCGCGCCGGTGTTGCTGGAGCGACTCCTCGAGCTCCGAAGATATGGCTGTCTCCTCGTCCATGTCTCGACGTTCACTTTCCTCCCGGATATATCTGTCGGGCATTCCCAGAAGTAGGGGCCGCGAAAAAGTAAAACATATCTGGTAAAAGTTCTGTGATGACACTCGCACAGAACTGATTTCTCTGAATTATTCCACCATATAGCATATTATATCGGCTTTCTGACTGCCACCAGAAGGCAGCAGTAAATAACTGATTTCTTATATATTATCCACTGCTGTATCTGTCGAATTTGTTATTACACATCCGGATCAGCGTGGGGCGACGGGGGTGGGACGCGAGTGCGAGCGGGAGGGTGGTGACGGTTACCCGAGGAACAGTCGGAGTTGGGGGTACTGTTTGACGATGTCGAGTTCCTCCAGTCGGCGGTCGACGCCGAGGATCCGGCCGGCGCCGAACGCGCCGAGGCCGAACAGCAAGAAGACGTACACCATGTGGTAGTCGATGAGGAAGGAGTTCTCGAACGGGTAGCTGGCGATCCAGTAAAACAGCATCATGATCGCGCCCCAGAAGGCACTGAAGCGGACGAACAACCCGATTATCAGGGCGATCCCGACGAGGGTCAACCCGACCTGGTTCAGCGGCGTCAACAGCCACGCCCAGTCGTTGGCCATCGTGGTCCAGAGGTCGGTGAAGGGGTTCCCGTCGGGGATGGCGTACAGCAGGTATCCCCGGACGCTCCACTCGGGGTCGACGACCTTCGTGATCCCGGCGTAGAAGAACGTCCAGCCCATGATGATCCGGAGTGAAAACAGCGAGTAGCCGACCCAGGTCTCCGAGTAGGTGAACGACACGTCCCAGCCGAAGACCTTGGATTCGAGTTGTCTCGTGCCCATAGCTTACACTCACATCTTCGCCCACTCTTTCAATAAACCTATGCCGGCGTTCCCAGTCGCTGGGAACTCACGGGCCCGTCTTTCGGCGGGATCAGCGCCCCACCGGACTCCCCACTGTCGTCCGTTCCGACCCCTCGAACGCCGCCCGTTTTCGGAACCTGGGAACGGGGGGCGGGGTTTTCGACCCCGCTGGGCGTATCGTCGTGGTAGTGACCAGCATGACGATCAGACAACTCGCCAGGGAGGAGGTCGTCACGACCGACCCCGAGGCGCCACTCTCGTCGGTCGCCGAACTGATGCGCGAACGGTGTGTCGGCAGCGTCGTCGTCACCGAGGGCGACCGGCCCGTCGGCCTCGTCACCGACCGCGACATCGGCGTCGAGGTCTGGGACCACCCCGACCCGACCGACCTCTCCGCCGCCGACGTCATGACTCCCGACCCCATCACCGTCGAGGCAGACACCGGCGTCTACGAGTCGTTCCGCGTCGTCAGCGACGCCGCCGTCCGCCGCCTCCCCGTCGTCGACGACGGGCGCCTCGTCGGGATCGTCACCCTCGACGACTTCGTCGTCTTGCTCGCCGGAGAACTCGACGGCCTCGCCAGCGTCGTCCAGGCCGAATCGCCACCCTACTGATGGACCGCACATCCCACTCGAACGACCCCATGAACGGCACCGACTCGAACGACCTCCCGAACGTCCCCGACGTCGACTCCCGTTCGTGCTCCCCGCTCGAGTTCCTCGACGCGGCGGGTCGCGAGGTCCGGATCCGACCGACCGAGTCGGCCGAACGGGACGCGCTCGTCGAGATGTACGACGCGCTCGCTCCCGAGGACCGGGCACAGGGGCTCCCACCCGCGACGACCGCCCGGATCGAATCGTGGCTCGACGACGTCCTCGCCGACGGCCACCACCTCGCCGCCGTCCACGACGGCGCCGCCGTCGGCCACACGTTCGTCCTGCCCGGCGGCGAGCGCGGCCACGAACTCGCCATCTTCGTCACCAGTACCCACCAGCACGCCGGGATCGGAACGCGACTCCTCGACTCCCTGCTCGCCGACGGCGCCGCCTGCGGCGTCGAGCGCATCTGGCTCACCGTCCGCCGCGACAACGTCCCCGCCCGCCGCCTCTACGAGTCCGCCGGCTTCGAACGCGTCCGCCATCCCGAGCGTGATCCCCTCGCCGGCGACCTGCTCATGGCCCGCCCGCTGTGAGCACGAGCGTTCCGTGCTGTCCGTCCAGACCGGGGATCGGAGACGGATATATACGTGTGAAGTGCCAGTACCGGACTGTATGGCCACGGAATCGGACGGACGGTTGACCGACACTGGGCGGTTGTTGTTCGGCGCGGGCTTTGTCTTCGGCGTGATGGTGACGCTATTGATCCTCGCCGTCGTCGTCGCAGTCGTGGCGGCCAACGACTCGGGACGACTGCTGGACTCGACGGCGCTGGTCGTCGCCGCCGCGGGCGTGCTGTTCGCGACCATCGTCGGCAGCGGCCTCTACCTCCTCGCGTTCCCCGAGAACCGCACGAAGATCCCGGTCGACCCCGAAGCGTTCGGCCTCGACGACGAGGAGTGAGAACCACTTTCAGAGCGCGGGGAGACACCGACCGCAGGCATCACACGCGGTCGACCCGCGACGCGGGAGACAGGGTACTTTAGTCGCCGGTCGACCATCCCCCGAGTATGGCCACGTTCGACCCCGAGCAGTTCGAGGACAAGTACGCGAACTACTTCACGGAGCTCCAGCGGGCGTACAAGAACGCCTTCGAGTTCATGAACGACCGCTACGACTCCGAGCTGGTCCACGGCATCGATCAGCAGATCCTGAACGAAAGCGAACCCTTCTACGAGGGCGACGGCCAGTTCCGGGTCGAACTCCCGGAGAACCCGACCGACCGGCTGACCGCAGTCGTCGTCGACGACGAGAAACTGGAGACCGTGCTCGACCGCTACGTCGAGGAGATCGAGAGCGAACTCCGCGCCGTCTTCGGCTTCGAGGACTGACCTCCGCTCTCCGGACCGGCCTCGTTCCCCGGACCGACCCCCGCTCTCCGGACCGGTCCCTGTCACCGTGGCGCGCGAGAGACTTATGCTCGTTCGCCGTAAATGTCAGCCGTGTTCGTCGGCCACGGACTGCTCGCGTTCGCCATCGTCGCGCTCGCCGCGGAGCGGCTGGGCTGGTCGCGCGAGACGGCGCTCCGGCTCGGCGTCGTCGCCGCCCTGTTCGGGACGCTCCCCGACGTGGACATCGTCTACGCGCTGACCGGGCTCGTCGGCATCGAACCCACGACGACGGCGCTGGTCGACTCCTTCTGGTCCACCGGGAACCAGGTCCACCGCGGCGTGACCCACTCGCTCGTCGTCGGCCTCGTGACCGCCGCCGGCGTCGCCCTCGCGGCGCGGCCGTCACGGAGCGCGCAAAGCGCCGGCAACGCGGTCATCTGGGGGCTCGTCGCGGTCGTGTTCGTCATCAGCGGCCCGCTCGCGGCCGTGATCGCCGCCGCCTTCGCCGCCGGCGCGGCCGCGCTGGTCGTCGTCGCCGTCCGGGCCGACCTCCCGCCCGCCGGCGTCGGCGCGGCCGCGCTGGTCGGCCTCTGTCTCCACCCCTTCGGCGACCTGTTCACGGGCGCGCCGCCCGACGTCCTCTACCCCTTCGACGTGACCGTCTTCGCCGACCGCGTCCTGCTGGCGAGCGACCCGACGCTCCACCTGCTCGCCGCGTTCGGGGTCGAACTGACCATCGTCTGGGCCGCGCTCGCCGTCTACTTCCATCTCACCGGCCGCAGGCTCCGCGACCACGTCGACTATCGGGCCGTCCCCGGCGTGGGCTACGCCGGCGCCGCCGTCGCCATCCCTTCGCCCACCGTCGACGTGGCCTACCAGTTCGTCTTCAGCGTCCTCGCCGTCGGCGCGCTCGGCCTCACCCCGCCACCCCGCGACCGCATCCGCTCGTGGCGCGGCGCGACGACCGCCCTCGCCGCGGTGACGCTCGCCGCCATCGCCTACGCAGTCGGATATCTCTACCTGTTCGGGTGACGCCGACTGCGCCCGCATCGGAAACGGTCTCTTCCCTATCTCGATCTCATACGGCCACAAACCTTGTCCGGTTGACCATTTATCGATCAGTATGCACGTCGACAACCCGATCGTCGCGGCCGAGTTCGACGGCCGCGTCCCCAAGAGTCAGCAGCCGAGACCCGAGAGCGACTGGGCGACCGTCGACATCGACGCGGGACCGCGGCAGGTTGTCGTCCTCGGCTGTGTCCTGAACGGCGATTCGCGCCACGAACTCGCCTGTCGGGACGTCTCGATCGACGACACCGGAGAGCTCACCCGGCTCTCGGTGACGGTCCAACTGGAAAAACACGACCCAGAAGGTGAGGTGATCCTGACGGCCCCGGAGAGTTCTACTACCGCCTCCGGGTCGAGCACGAGGGCGCGACTCCCCGCGAATACCGCATCACGCACCTCGACGAGAACGGCGACGAGCAGCTGACCGCGAACGAGGTCCTCTTCATCAAACCTGGGACGCGCCGGGGATGACGCCTCACCAGCCCGCTCAGTACCCGTCTTCGGTCGGACTGTAATCCACGATATCGACAGCGCCGAGCGTGAGCGCGTCGGCCTCGAAGTTGCCGTCGGGTGGGAGATACCCCGTCGGCTCTAGCACGGCCGCGACGACGGCCTGTTGCTCGGCGCGGATCTCCATCGTCGCCTCCACTGACTCGATCTCGTGAGCCTCGCAGTAGACGCCCTCGATCTCCCAGCTGTGGTTCTCGTAACAGGAGAGCGCGACCGTGGCGCGGTCCCCCGACTCGAGCGTCGCGTCGCAGACCCGACAGCCGACCGTCCCGCTCCCGAAGTCCTGTTTGACGCCCAGGCTCTCGACGACCAGCCCGGTACACACCTCCCGCAGTTCTTCTTCACTCAGCGAGTAGCGGGACATCTACCCGCTGTTAGAGCCACAGAAACCTATACCTTCACGACAGCACCAGCCCGCGAACCGCCACCGTCCCGTCGCCCTCCTCGACCCGGCCGATCACGCGCCCGTCGGTCGCGTCGGCCAGTGCCTCGGCCTCCGACCCGGGCACTGCCGCCACGAACCCGGTGCCCATGTTGAACGTGCGATGCATCTCCTCGTCGGAAACCGACCCCTCGGACTGGACGAACTCGAAGACGGGCTGGGCGTCGAAGGGGTCCTCGACCGCGTAGCGGTGGTCGCCCATCCGCGCGAGGTTCGTCCAGCCGCCGCCGGTGACGTGGGCCGCGGCGTTGGCATCGTGAGCCCGGAGCGGCCCCAGCAGGTCGGCGTAGATCCGCGTCGGCTCCAGCAGTTCCTCGCCGATCGATCTCTCAGAGTTCGGCGGGAACGGGTCGGCGTACTCGTGGTTTCGGGTGGCGGCCTCGCGGGCGAGCGTGAGCCCGTTGGAGTGGATCCCCGAGGACGGCCATCCCACGATCGCGTCGCCGACGTCGGCCTCGCCGGGAAAGATCCCGTCTTTCGGCGCCAGCCCGGCGCAGGTGCCGGCAATGTCCAGCCCGCGGATCACGTCGGGCATCACCGCAGTCTCGCCGCCGACGAGGGCGACGCCGGCCTGCTCGGCGCCCGCACGCAGGCCCTCGCCGATGGCCTCGGCGGTGGCGTCGTCGGGTTTCTCGACGGCGAGGTAGTCGACGAAAGCGACGGGGTCGACGCCCGCGGCGACCAGATCGTTGGCGTTCATCGCGATGCAGTCGATACCGATGGTCGAGTAGTCGTCGAGCGCCTCGGCGACGAGGAGTTTGGTGCCGACGCCGTCGGCCGCCAGCGCGAGGTAGCGGTCGCCGATGTCGAGCAGGCCCGCGTAGTCGCCCTCGAACTCCCCTGCGGCGCCGACGAGCGCCGCCGTCGCGGCCTCCTGGCCCGCGATATCGACGCCCGCGTCGGCGTACGTGAGTCCCTCCTCCTCCTCGGTGTCCGGTCCGTCAGCGTCACCCTCGGTCATGTGCGAGAGGGCGCGGGGCGCGAGCAAAAGGCCACCGTTTCGAACGGGCCGCCCGCGCGCTCGGTCGGGCGCTCGGCGGGACGACCCGCGCAGTGACACCCGATCGGAGTCAGAAGAAATCGCGGAGCGCGACCGTCTCCGTGGGGAACAGTTCCGTGAGCGTCGCCGCGACCGACTCCGCGACGACGGTGAGGTCACCGACCCGGCGCGCGTCGGCCACGTCGCGATACCCGACGACGAGCTGGGAGAGCGTCGCCACGTCGATCGTCGCGTCGGCCTCGGCCGCCGGCCGGTCGCTCCGCGTGCACTCGCCGTCGCCCCCGGCGACCCCCAGATCGAAGACGCCGTCGTTCCACGGCGCCGTGGCGTCGGTCACCGACAGCGTGAGGTCGGCCGTCGCGTCGGCCGGGTACGGCGTCGCCGCGAGCGCCCCGGCCACGTCGACGACGCGGACCATCGGCCCGGTGTGGACCGTGCACTCGACCGCGCCGGGGTCCGGGACCCGGTCGAGCAGGGTGTCCTCGGGCGCGTACAGTTGCACCTCCGACACCTGGGAGTCGTGGTCGGCCAGGAAGCCGAGCAGGCCGCAGTAGGCGTCGTCGTCGGCGACGGCCAGATCGGCAACGGCGATGCGTCGGTCGTCGATCCCCTCCCCCGTCGACTCGACCGTGTAGGCGACGTGGCCGCGGACCTCGCCGTTCCGTTCCCACGCGTAGACGTAGCGGGCCTCGTCGCCGAACCGCTCGAAGACCCGGTCGCGCCACCACCGCTCGTCGCGGCGGATCCCTAGCGTCTCCGCCGCGACGTGGCGCTCGTAGGCGCCGTCGAGGGCCGCCCACTCGTCGGCGGTCACGCGGCGGGCGCGACCGGCGGCCGCCTCGCGGGCGAACGCCAACTGCTCGGCCGGAAGCACGAATTCGCAGGTCGTGTTCGCGGTCGCCCAGCCGAACTGCTCGTAGTACGCGCGGTCGAACGGCCACAGCGCCGCGAGGGGGAACTCGCCGCGCCACCGTTCGAGGCTCTCCTCGACCATCCGTCGGACGTGCCCCGCGCGACGGCGCTCCGGCGGCGTCGCGACGGCCGCCAGCCCCGCCAGCGGAACCCACTCGTCGCGGAGTCGCGCGGTGAAGTCGTAGTGGGCGCAGACGCTCACGAGATCGTCGCCGGCGACCAGGCCGAACCGCTCGGCGATGCGCTCGGGCGTCTCCGCGTCGGCGTCGCGCGGGCCGTCCTCGGGGTGGAACGCGTAGTCCGTTATCGCCGCGAACTCGTCGTACCGTTCGGGACCCAGCGCCCGGAACTCGACGTCGCTCATGGCGTGGGCTGGGTCGGCGGACGCCAAAGGTCTTCACCCGCCGTGGCACGCGGGCACAGGAACCCAGTTCAGAACAGGTCGCCGGCGTCGGGCATCGTGTCCCCGAGCGCGTCGCGTTTGTCGACGGCGCCGTCGCCGCCGGGCGCGAGCGCGCCCTCGACGGCCTCGCGGGCGCCCGGGATCGGGTCGTGGGTCTCGACGTACGCCGCGAGCGCGAACGCCCGCTCGGAGACCCCCGCGAGTTCGATCGCCTCGGTCCGCGCGAGTCGCCCGGCGAGCCAGTCACCGACGATGTCGCGACCCATCGGCCCGACCGGCGAGACGGACTCGCCGAACAGATGCAGTGTCTTCGCGCCGTCGGTCGGTGCGACCCCCGCCGCGCGGGCGGCGTCACCGACGCTTTTCCCCCCGGCGTAGGCCTCGACGAGCGTCGCGGCCGCGTCAGGATCACAGGGCAGGTCCTCGGCGTACGGTGCGAGTCGCTCGGCCAGTGGCTCGGCGGTCCGGTCGACGGTCGCCACCCCGCGCTCGCGTTGCTCGTCGACCACCTCGATCCCCGCCGCGATCTCCGACAGTCCCATTGGACCCGTCTTTTCCCGTCCTCCGTTTAATAGTTGTGGCTTCGACAGGTCCGCGAGACTGGAAATCGCACCGAATCGCCCCAGCCCGCCCGCAGACGAGCGACAGACCGGCGACAGACCAGCGGATCACGTACCGGTTACCGGTACGTGCGAGCGGCGCCGAGACGGCCGATCCGGGGGGCGACCGCACCGTTTATTAACCCCGCTCCGGGCGAAGCGTCGCATATGAGCACGACAGAGACCGCGTGCCCGGAATGCCAGGGGAGTCTGCGAAGCGACGACCGCGAAACCATCTGCACCGAGTGTGGGCTGGTGGTCGCCGAGGACAATCTCGACAGAGGGCCCGAGTGGCGCTCGTTCGGCGACGACGACACCAACCCCGAGCGCACGGGCGCCCCGCTCACCCGCTCACGACACGACAGGGGACTCTCGACCGAGATCGGTCGGTCGTCCACCCGCGCCAAGGGTCGTAAACGCCGCCGGCTCGCCCGGATGCGCCGCCAGCACAACCGCACCAAGATCGGGTCGAAAGCCGAGCGCAACCAGGTGTACGGCTTCACCGAGATCCGGCGGCTCGTGAGCGCGCTCGGCCTCTCCGAGCACGTTCGCGACCGCTCCTGTGTCCTCTTCGAGTCCGCACAGGACGAGGACCTCCTGCGCGGGCGCTCGCTGGAAGGCTTTGCCGCCGCCGCGGTGTACGCGACCTGCCGGACCTCGTCGGTGTCCCGCACCATCGAGGAAGTCGTCGCCGACGCGAAGGCCTCGCCCGCGGAACTGCGGGCCGCCTACGACGCGCTGAATCGCGAACTCGGCCTGCCGACGGGGCCGATCGATCCCGCGGAGTACCTCGCGCGCTTCGCGAGCGAGCTCGACCTCCCTCAGGGGATCGAACAGCGCGCCCGCGAACTGGCCGAGCGCGCCCACGACGACCACCTCGTCGCCGGGCGCAACCCCGCAGGCGTCGCCGCGGCCTGTCTCTACACCGCGGCCGACGAGCGGGGCTACCCGCTCACCCAGCAGGAAGCCGCCGACGCCGCCGACGTGACGCCCGTCACGCTCCGCTCGACGTACGTCGAACTGGCGGAGTGAGTCGATAAAACGGTTTCTCGAACGATCTCAGAACGCGACGGCAGTGGCGACGCGGTCGGCGAGTCGCCGGAGCGCCCGCGCGCTCTCGCTGTCTGGCGCGGTTGCGGCGACGGGGCGGCCGGCCGCCTGCGCCTCGGCGAGTTCCGGCGACTCGGGCACGACCGTCACGGGGCCGCCGAGTCGCTCGGCGACGAGGTCGGTCGGCGCCTCCGGTCCCGCCCTGTTGAGCGCGATGGCCGCGAGGCCGGCGTCGAGTTCGCGCGCCAGCGCCCGCGCACGCACCGCGTCGCCCAGCGCCGCCGGCGTCGGTTCGGTCACCAGCACGCAGACGTCGGCCGCGAGCAGCCCCAGTCCGACATCGCCACACAGCCCCGCCGGACAGTCGACGACGCACCCCCCGTACTCGTGGGCGACCGCCTCGACCGCGTCGACAAGTGCGGTCGGGTCGCAGGCCCGCGCGCCCGCCAGCGACCGCCCGCAGGGCAGTATATCGACCGGCCCCGACTCCCGGACGGCCTCGACCGGCGCGGCCCGACCCGCGAGCACGTCGTGGAGGTCCGGGCCGCGAATCGCTGGACGGCCGGTGGAGCGCGCGCTCCCCTCGCTTCGGTCGTCGAGCGCGCGCCCGGGCAGATCGGCCATCGCGAGGTCCGCGTCGACGGCGACGGCGTCGAGTTCCGAGGCGAGGTTGTACGCGACGGTCGACTTCCCGACACCGCCTTTCCCGCCGACGACCGCGAGGATCATCGGATCTCGTCGCCGTTCGGTCGGCGTGTCACGTCGTCGAGACGGCGGGCGACCCACGAAAGCGCACGCCGGTCGGCGGCCGCCGCGTCCGCCAGGTCCGCACTGCGCTCGGACGGTTCGCCCGCGTTACCCTCGGGAGCGGCGGCCGCGGCGTCGAGACGCCGCTCCACGTCCCGGAGCCACGCCCGCACCGCACCGGGGACGAGCAACGCGTCGTCCCCCCGACGGTCGACCGGCGGACGCCCGTCGCCCGGTCCGGGCTCGTCCGCGCGGGTTCCGTGCGGTCGGTCGGATTCCAGCGGGCCCGTCCCGTCGGTCGGGCCCGTTCCGTCGGTTTCGCCCTCGGTCCGCTCGTCGGGGACCGGGACGCAGTCACGCGGCACGACCGGGTCGCCGAGCGAGCGGACGACGCCGGCGGGCGTCCCCTCGACCGTCGGCGCGTCGGCGGCCTCGCCGCCGTCGGCGAGCCGCGGACTCCGTCCGGAACGGTCGCCGTCGCCCGTGTCGGGCGGGCCGGTGGCGACGACTTCGGCGGGCGGCT
>Ga0207719_100058_pt1 | contig 107670 bp, 116 predicted proteins | sample A23P1SouthBayCA_2_FD_187279 | JGI IMG/M metagenome (GOLD analysis project Ga0207719, IMG submission 187279) | Aerobic enrichment media microbial communities from Eden Landing Ponds, California, USA - A23 P3 (3) (SPAdes) | ecosystem: Environmental > Aquatic > Marine > Unclassified | place...
GCCGAGTACGGTATCGTCGAGTTTGTCGACGAGGGTCGCTCGAAGCGGCCCGTCGTCCCCTTCGACGATATCGAGGTTCGGCTGCCGTTGCGAGGCGATGACGGGGACGCCCGGGAACAGGCAGGAGCGTAGCAGAACGTCTATCGAACAGTGCTAGTCAGCGCGGGGAGACCCCACGCTGACCGAACTCATCCGCTCGTGTCGTTCACCACCGTGAAGTTCGACTCGTCGAGATCGATGCTGACGCTATCAGCCTGTTCAGACGCATTCTGGACGTCGACCGTCTCGATGTCCGATTCGTCAATCTGCATTTCGCCCCACGAGTGGAGGACGGTCCCCGCGTCGAGGTCGACGGTCAGCATGACCGTACTCCCGTTCCCGTCGGGATGCTGGAGTTTGATATCGACGTTTCCACTGGCGGTCGCTTCCGTGACAGTCGCCTGCAACGCCGTCGCATCCAGGTGAGTCCGGACGTTGTAGCTCGTCTGCTCGTCGGTCACGACGAGGCGCTCAATCAGCTCGCGATCGTCCTGATCCAACACGCCAAGTTCCTTCGTGTAGTTCAGGCTCACCTCCTCGATGTCCGAACGGACAGTCCGCACGTCAACTGTCTCGTTGGCGAGGTTGACCGTTCCGCGTACCGACGGGAGGCAGCCGTCGGCAGGCCGAACGTGAATGCCGGCAGTGTCCAGCGGTTCCTCACGCGCTGTGGACTCGTAGTACTGATTCACCTGTACCTCAAGCTGACTGTACTCACCGAGACCTGCACGATCGCCCGTCGCATCGACGACGAGTTCGGCTAACTGTTGTCGCCCGATGTCGTCAATCGCCGCACTATCGTGGTGTGAGACCAGCGTGACAGTTACATCCCCGACCTGGTGGCTGGTGCTGTTGCGGTCCGGGCTGTTGAGGCGGAGGGCCCCACCGCACGTGCGGTGGGCTTGTTGTAGGGTGTACGTGCTGTTCCCAGTCTGGGCCAGCGTCTCGTTGATTCGCTGCTGGCGGTCCGCGTCCAGCATTGTGACGTTCGTCTCATTGCCGACATCGTCTGTCGGTCCAGGAGACAAACTGGCTCCTGCGATGACGGCGCCACCACTGGCCACGAGCAATACAGCTGAGATGCCGAGAGCGTACATCGCGAGTCTATAGTCGCGGTGCATTACTCTCACCCCATTCTTGTCGATTGTGTCGTATCATTGGTTGCTCTGACAACAGCCGGGCGGAGACCGACAGGGCGGCCACGGCACCGTAGCACTGGTCCCGTAGTCGAATGGGCCGGTCATCGCCGACTGCTGTGCTCGCCACTTGTAAGAAAGTCCCTGTAAATCACCGTTGGAAACGGCTGTGAAACACGACTGAAACGCGTTTCATAGGTGTTTCACACCTTGAAAACCATCAGATTCATACTGCAGATGTTTCGAGAACGAACTATGTCCCCGCTCCCTCCATCCAGACTGGCATTGGTCCTTTCGCTGGTCATTCTCGGCGGCAGTCTCGCGGTCTTTGGTGATGTTACCGGCATCGTTCCCGGCGAAACCCACGAATTCGACATCGAGGATGGTGCCCTTGCCGTCACGACCGACGACGGGCACCAACATCGGCTGGTTGAAGACATTCGTACGGTTTCCCGAATCGAAATCAACCGCGCAGACGGCTATCACGTCGTCGGAACGGCCGACCGTGACCCTACAACAGTAGATACACGGACACGTCTACGGGCACAGCGGACCCTCACCTCGGCAGCGACTGTCGGTGACAATATTCCGCCGACTGACAGTGCGGCGTACGCTGTCAGTCGGATTCCAGCACGGCTCGGCAGCGACCGTGCAGCGGCGATTGGGGCCACACCGAACACGTCACTTCGAATGGCGGTCGCCCCCAATGCGTCCGCATTCACCGTCCAACAGAACGACAACACGATTGTCTTCGAGCGGCGCGAGTCGGGGTGGAGCGACGACCGTGTGCTCGTTAAGGTGACACCGGACGAGTCTGGAGTACAGTACAGTGCCGTAGTTAATCTTCGTACTGAAACCGTCGAATCACTTGTCCGACTTGACCAAGGTGACCTATGAGAGACGACTGTTCGCCCCATCGCTGGACCCCTATCCGGGATCCAACGTGGAATCCACTGCTTGTGGTCGTCAATCACACCGCTATCTCGGCGTGTGAGCTCCCGCTCACTCACCACTCACTTCGGTAAAAATCGATGACACAGATACCCTCCCGTCCTCGCTCCGAGTTACTCGCTGCCGGGGTTCTCGTCACTGCCACGGCCGTCCTTGTCGCACAGTTTCTGATCGCGACACCGTCCGTTGTCGTGGTCGGGGACGAGAGTACGCGACTCGGGACCGTCGGCTGGCAGTTCGGGCTCTATGACGTAATCGTCATCGCTGTTTCAGCGTGTGCCGCCGGAGCGAGTGCCACAGCGCTTCTCCGTGGAATGGGTTCGTCGTCGACAACTCCAGCAGGCGCCGAGCGCTCGGACCCCTCTACACAACAGTCCACCGACAGCTCCAGCAACGAGATCCTGCAGGCCCGTCGGGAGGAGTGGGAGACTGTCTCGGAACGGCTAGCGAGAAATGAGAAACTGGTGTACGAGACGGTACTCGACGCTGATGGTGTCCTGCCACAGAGCGAGATCGTTGACCGGACGGAGCTCTCGAAGGCGACTGTCAGTCGTACGCTTGACAGCCTGGAAGCCAAAGATCTCGTTGAGCGCAAGCGCCGTGGGATGGGGAACACCGTATTGCTTACCTAGCTCTCTACCACCCACCTCATTTTCACTTCCCCCGTGCGTGGCTCTTGGTTACATACCCGACGCCAGAACGGTCTGGGTATGATTCAGGACGCGTGGGCCTTCCGCTCGGAAACCACTTCCCGAGGAGATGCACCACCGGGAGGGGAAGGTCCAGCAGCTCACCAACGCGTTGAACGCCATCACGCGCGGGATGCCGGGCATCGACGCGCTGATTACGGGGCCCTAGCGGCGCCGGGAAGACCACGGCCGCGCGCTATGTGTTGAACCGCCTCGAACCCAAGGCGCTCGACTTCCGCTGGGGGCTCGTGAACTGTATCCCGCACTCCTCGCCGTCCGAGGCACTTTCGGCCGTCCTCCAAGGCGCCGGCATCGCGAGCGAGAAACCGAAGGACACGCCGCCTGGACACTACGTCCAGCAGTTCCGCGACTTTGAGGACACTCAGTTCGTGATCGTCCTCGACGAAATCGACGTGCTCAACGACCCCTCCGTACTCACCGCGCTTGACAAGGTCGAGAACGTCACCACTCTCCTGATTACGCTCGACGAGGACGAGTGGATGGCCGAGCTCGACAAGCGCGTGAACTCCCGCGTACGCTCCATAATGGGTATCCATCTGGAGAAGTACCACCACGACGAGATGGCCGATACCTTGCGGAGCCGCGCCGAGAAGGGACTTCGACTGTCTGTTACGACGACGTGGTCCAGAGCGCGAAAGAGGACATCGCCGACCGCTACCGGGCCGATTTGAGCACGCATCAGCGCGCGCTCTACGATATTACCTGCGAGTACGGCCCGCTCGGGAGCGATGGGTTAGAGCGTCGTTGTCGGGCAATGGTAAGCAATCCGCGGTCGTGGAGCCGGTGTCGGGACTTCCTGTCCAGTTTGCAGAAGTACAGGATGGTGAAGACCGAGAGGGGTGGCTGCGGTGGGGCGACGTATCGGAGGGGGACGTACTGAAGTTAGCCGTCGTAGGTCACGACCAACACGATAGCCACTCCGAAGAACTCCCGGATGTCTATCGTTGATGGCGACGCTTGACGAGAGTCAGCGCTAGCGTGGCGGTTCGATTATGAGTTGGTCACGGACGGCTTTCATTACGCTTGCCGGGAGGTGGATCCGCCCGTCGTCCTGTTCTTGGATGCCGAAGAGCTCTGAGTGCTCCGTATCCACGATCACCGTCTCTAGTTTACCTGTATCGGGATGGAAGGTGAGCATGTGCAACTCACCGACCTCCCGTCCATCGGTACTCACCACGGACTTCTCGGAGAGCTCGCTTGCAAGAGTGGGGGACACGGGCAGTCATGTTATCTGTGGGCAATTAAAACACCATGTTCGCAGAGCAGTTCGACAGCGAGAGGAGCGAACAGCATCAAACGGCGGTCGCTTTCGTCGGTACTGAAGATATCTGACTATGACACGATACACTGCGGATATGCCCCGATGAGCGGGGGCTCTGAGGACCTGGCGTGTTGCAACGCGCCAGAAACCCAGCACGGGACTGAAACTAGAGTTAGCCGGCAAAGCAGACGTCGAGTACGGCGTCGAAACCCCAACTGTCTGGAATTGTCTGGGGAATCGTCTGCGGGAGTAGCGGTGTCATCTCCTCTGTAAGCGCCCGTATTCGGGGGGTCGGACAAGAGCTCATCGCGGGCGTCTACGATCAGCCTGAAGCACTGATTCGCGGCGCCAGCCGCCGGCAGCATCTCGACAAACTCGACGACGATTCAAGTACATGATTCACTTCGAAACACACCGAGTTATATCGACGCCGTCGGTCGATTTGGCCCGCATCTCAACGGTCCCACTTTTGCGAAGCAAACGCGGGGACACGAGGTATCGTGGTTCGATACCTCGACGGTCCCACTTCTCACGAAGCGACGACCCGGGGGGTTTCGTTAACTAGCCCGTACGCCCTTATGGTCTTGTGCTGACAGACGACGTATGGTGTCACGGGGAACAGATGTGTCCGGAGGGAACGAACTGGAGCGCTCTTCCGGGCGAGTCCGAACGCTCCAGAACTGGGTCGGGCGGCAATTGTCGCTGGAGAAGCGTCGCGCAAACGCGTTCAAGCGTTGCGTGAGGGGGTCGGACGCCGTCTCCGTCATCCAGGACCGGAACACGGAGCGCGGCGTCGAGGTCCTTCTCGAAGTTCATACGACGCCGATACGGGACGACGAGTTCGTTCGGATGGCACAGGAACCCTACGTCCACCTCGGCGACATCTCTCCGGGTGGCGGCGCCACCTGTCTCAGAGTTCGCATCGAGTGATGCGGCCTGTCGGCGCACGCATCCCGTTCCGGGACGGTTCGTGGCCCGTCGCGGAACCGGGGCGGCGGCCGGCGGTTCCCCGCTTTCGGCGCTCGGCGAGTAGGTTTATCCGCGTTCGCCCGCTACGTCCGCGTGGAAGCATTCCGTTCCCCACGCTATGCATGGAGGACTCTCCGACTCCGGCGGCGTATCGGTGCTCGATTACTGTGCGGAGTGTGGCACCGTGCTGAACGAGCCCAATCGTTGGTACCCTTCGCTCTCCGTCGAGCACGGCGGTACGCTCCACCTGTTCAGTTTCTGCACCGACGACTGCAAGGCGGCCTTCGAGTTCGACCCCGAGGAGTGGCTGTAAGGCGACGGGCGTGGACGAGCGCCCGCTGTCGGCGGATACATACGCGTTCGGTCCCAAATCCTTTGCATGCCTCCGACCGAAACCGCGACCCTCGCCGGCGGCTGTTTCTGGTGTATCGAGGCGGCCTTCGAGGAACTCGACGGCGTCGAGTCCGTCACCTCGGGCTACGCCGGCGGTCACACGGAAGACCCCTCCTACGAGGCGGTCTGCACGGGCAACACCGGCCACGCTGAGGTCGTCCAACTCACCTACGATCCCCGCGAACTCTCCTACGAGGACGTCCTCGAGGTCTTTTTCACGGTTCACGACCCGACCCAACTCGACCGGCAGGGCCCCGACGTGGGGAGCCAGTACCGCTCGGCGGTCTTCTATCACGACGACGAGCAACGGGAGCAAACCGAGGCGTTCATCGAGCGCATCGCGGACGCCTACGACGACGACATCGTCACCGAGGTCGAACCCCTCGACACGTTCTACGAGGCCGAGGAACACCACCAAGACTACTTCGCGAAGAACCCGAACGACGCCTACTGCCAGTTCCACGCGAAGCCGAAAGTCGAGAAAGTGAGAAAGCAGTTCGCCGCGGACGGCGTCGACGGCTGAACGACCGCAGACGCTCGCGAAGAGACGGCGAGAAAACCAGCGTGTTCCTCTCACCGAACGCCGTATTCAGGGTCGAGCCGGAAAATCCGTGAGAGTCGGACGCTCAGAACCGCCGTCGAATTGCGTCGGCGGTGCGCGGCCCAACATCTATCACGTGTCAACGCCAACGTCAACGTAAGATGGCAACTGCCGACGAACAGATTCGCGTGAGTGACCGAGTGAAGAGGGAGCTTGACCGACTCCGTCGCGAAGGAGAGAGTTACAACGACGTGCTCGAACGAGTCTTAGAGGACGACGAAGCCGGCGACTTCTACGACGGATTCGGCCGGTGGTCCGACGAAGAGGCCGAGCAGGTCCGCGAGCGACGCGAGGAAAGCAAGGAGAAGCGGAAGCGTCGGATGCGACGACGGGAAGGCGGAGACGCATGAAGGTCCTCGATGCGACATTTCTCATTGACTATCTAGACGGGGTCGAAGCCACCAAAGAGTTCTACGAGGCGAACGGCGCCGGTGAGGAACGGTGGGTGATGCCTGTCCCTGCCTACGCCGAAGCGCTCGTCGGGGAAGGGAACCTTCCGAACGGAGACGTTGCCGGTGCACGCGCCGCGCTCTCGTGGGGTGAGAAGTACGCTGCCGACGAAGATACCGCCGTAACAGCAGGCGAGATAGCGGACGAGATTGCACCCGGTGGGGCGTATCTCGATGGGCCCGACGCGCTCATCGCCGCGGTCGGGCGCGAGCTAAACGCGCCGGTCGTCTCCGGGGATGGCGATCTCACTCACGAAGAGACGAAGAAAGTCGTCGACGTTGAGGAGTACCGGCAGTAGAATCTACCTGAATTCGACCTAAAACCCTCGATTTACTTGTTCTCGTCCCACTTCGCGCCGGGGTTGGTCACCGCGCCGTTCGCGGCGGAGCCGAAGGCGGCGCCGTACTTCGCGAGGACGCCCGTCTCGTAGTTCGGTTCCGGCGCGGGGCGGTCCTCCAAGCGCTCCGTTATCTCCGCGTCGCTCAGGTCGACGGACATCTCCCGATCGGGGATGTCGATGGTCACCGTGTCGCCGTCCTCGACGACGCCGATGGGGCCGCCGGCGTACGCCTCGGGCGCGACGTGGCCGATCATCGGGCCCCGCGTCGCGCCGGAGAAGCGACCGTCCGTCAGCAGGGCAACGTCGTCCTCGTGGCCCTGCCCCACCACTGCACTGGTCACGCCCAGCATCTCGCGCATCCCCGGGCCTCCCCGGGGGCCCTCGTTGCGGATAACGATGACGTCGCCCGACTCGATGTGGCCCTCCTGGACGTACTTCATCGCCGACTCCTCGTCCTCGAACACTCTGGCCGGACCCTCGTGGTGGAACGCGTCGTCGCCGGTCACCTTGAGCACGGCGCCGTCGGGCGCCAGGTTCCCCTTCAGGATTTTGATGGCGCCCTCCTCGGTTTTGGGCTCCTCCGTGGTGTAGAGGAAGTCCGCGTCGATCTCGTCGTCGTCGGGCAGGTCGAGCGTTTCGAGTTCCTCCTCGATGGTCCTCCCGGTGACGGTCATCGCGTCGCCGTGGATGTACCCCCCTTCGAGCAGGCGGCGGATGACGACGGGGAGCCCGCCGACCTCGTGGAGGTCGTTCATCACGCGCGACCCGCCGGGCTGGAGGTTCGCGATCTTGGGCGTCCGCTTCGATATCTCGTCGAAGTCGTCGATGTCCAACTCGATGCCGGCCTCCGCGGCGAGCGCCAGCAGGTGGAGCACCGCGTTCGTCGAGCCGCCGACCGCCGTCTGGACGGTGATGGCGTTCTCGAAGGACTCGCGGGTGAGGATGTCGCTCGGCTTCCGGTCGTTCTCGATGGTGTCCAGCGCGAGTTCGCCGGCGCGCTCGGCGGCGTCGTAGCGTTCTTCGCTCTCGGCAGGCGGGCTCGCGGAGCCGAGCGGCGCGAGGCCGATGGTCTCCGCGATGGAGGCCATCGTGTTCGCGGTGAACATCCCGCCACAGGAGCCCGCGCCGGGGCAGGCGTGGCGCTCCATCTCCTCTAACTCGTCTTCGCTCATGTCGCCGGACGCGACGCTCCCGACGCCCTCGAAGACGTTCTGGACGGTTATCTCCCGCCCTTCGTGCTCGCCCGGCATGATGGACCCACCATAAAGGAACACGCTGGGGAGGTCCGTCCGGATGGCGGCCATCATCATCCCGGGGAGGTTCTTGTCACAGCCTGCCACCGTCACGAGGCCGTCCATCTTCTCGCCGAAGGAGACCAACTCGACGGAGTCGGCGATGACCTCGCGGGAGATCAGGGAGGCCTTCATCCCCTCGTGGCCCATCGAGATGGCGTCCGAGATGGTGATGGTGCCGAACTCGATGGGCATCCCCTCGGCCTCGTCGACGCCGTCGTAGGCGGCCTCGGCCACGTCGTCGAGGTGAACGTTACACGGCGTGATGTCCGCGGCGGGGTTCGCGATGCCGACCATGGGGGAAGAGAGGTCACGGTCGTCGTAGCCCATCGCGCGGAACATCGCGCGGTGTGGGGCCCTGTCGACCCCTTCGGTGACCTCGCTGCTCGGCAGCGAGTCGGGCTTTTCTGACTCCTCTTCGGGCGGCTCCTGTTGCCCGTGGCTCATATCCCGGCTTTCGTGCCCTGCAAGATAAAGGGTAGCGGTCCCGGCGGCGGGTCTTTATCACAGGCGGCTCCCCTCTCCGCATGCGACAACTCCTGCTCGCCCTCCTGCTTGTGGTCGCGGCCTTCGCCGGCTGCACCGTCCCGACGGAGGAGCCAGCCCCCGCGGAGCCCGACGCGAACCTCTCGATGACGCTTACGGTGACCGACGGGGGCGACAGCGTCACGGTCGTCTGTTCCTGAGCCGAGTCCGAAGGTATATCCCCGCCACGGCGGTCCCACGCCTATGGACATCGCGGTCGCTCACTACCCGGAGGGGGCAGGCCACGCCACCCGGATGCTTGCGGTCGCCCGCGAACTCGAATCGCGGGGCGCGAGCGTCTCGCTCGCGGGCGGTGGCCCGGGAAAGCGCTTCATCGAGCGCCTCGGCTACGAGGAGTACGTCCCCGAGCGGGTGGACTTCGTCGACGACTTCCAGGGCCAGGGCGGCTCCCTGTGGACCGTCTGCACCCGAAGTATCCCGGCGAGCGCCCGGCGCGCCCGTGACTACGTCCGCTGGCTCCGCCGGGTCGACCCCGACGCGCTCGTCACCGACGACATGTTCGCGGCGATGGCCGCGCCCGTCGCGGGCGTGCCCCTCTTCGTCGCCACCCACAACGCGCCCTCGCTCTACCGCGAGTTCGCCGAACGCGCCGGTGCGGCCGCGCTCACTCTCCTCCAGACGGCGCTCGCGCGGGCCTTCTACTTCCCGGCGGTCTGGCCCCCCGGCGACGCGGACCCCCGCGGCGTCGAACGGGTCCCCCCGATCGCGCTCGACTGCCCGGCGACGGCCGTCGAGGCCGACGTCGTCCTCGTTCCCTCGACGTACTCCGCCGCGCTCGACCGAGCGGCCGACCGGTTGGACGAGCAGGGCTACGACGTGGCGCGCGTCGGCGGCCCCGACTGGCCGGGCGTCGACTCCATGCTCCCGACCCTGCGCGCGGCGGACTGTGTCGTCTGTGCGGGCTACTCGACGGTCATGGAGGCCGCCGTCGCGGGGACGCCCTGCGTGGTCTACCCCCACACGAGCGAACAGCGCGGCGTCGCGCGTTTGCTCGCGGACGCGCCCGGGTTCACGCTCGCCTGGTCGGTTGAAGAGATATCCGAGGCTGTCGCCGACCCGCCCGCCGCGATGGAACGCGAGAACGGCGCCCCCGTCGTCGCCGAGCGCGTCCTCGCGGCGCTGTCGTAGGGCTCACCGAAACCGCCTTTGCCCGCCCGCCCGGACTTCCGACGATGACTGTCCGCGTGGCAACCGGTGCTCGCCTCCACGCCGGCTTCTGTAACCTCTCGCTCGCCCACGAGCGCCTCTACGGTAGTCTCGGGGTCGCGCTCGATACGCCCCGCGTTGTCGTCGAAGCCGACCCCGCCGACGAACTCCGCTGCGAGCACGACCTCGCGGCCGGCTACGCCCGCGACGCGCTCGGTCTACTGGGCGAGGAGGGGGCCGCCGTGGCTGTGCGGGAGGAGCTTCCCCGCCATGCCGGTCTCGGGAGCGGGACCCAACTCGCTTTGGCGACGCTCGCCGCGGTGGCCCGCGCGCACGACCGGGCGCCCGCCGTCCGCGAACGCGCACCGGACCTCGGCCGGGGCGGGCGCTCCGGCGTCGGCGTCGCCGCCTTCGAGCGGGGCGGGTTCGTCCTCGACGCCGGGCAGCCGACGGAGAAGTTCACCACGGATGCCCCCGAGCCGGGTGGGTGGGACGTCCCCCCCGTTACGGCCCACCACTCGGTGCCCGACGACTGGCGCTTCGTCGTCGTCCTCCCCGACGCCCCGCCCGGAAAGAGCGACGACGCCGAGGACGAGAGCATGCGTGCGGCCGTCGAATCGGCGGGCGCCGACACCGCGGACCGGATTTCGGGCCTCGTCGTCCGCGAGGTGCTCCCCGCAGTCGCGGAGGGCGACTGGAAGTCCTTTGGCGGGGCGCTCGCGGAGATAGGGAGACTGAACGGCGCGTGGTACGCCGAACAACAAGGGGGCGTCTACCGACCGCCCGTCGGCGAGATACTCGCCGAACTCGACGACAGCCCCGCGGTTTCCGGCGCGGGCCAGTCCTCGTGGGGTCCGGCCGTCTACGGCGTCACGCACGCGGATGTGGCGGGCGAAGCGACGCGGGCGGCCCGCGACGCGCTGGCCGCGGCGGGCGTCGACGGCGAGGTGCTGCTGGCCGAGGGACGGAATCGCGGCGCGCGCTTCGAGGCGTAGCGGCGCTCCCCCGGTGTTCTATTCGGGGTGGGAATTCGAAAGGGGCAGCGGGGTCGCCGGAGGCGAGCGCGCTGGGGCTTTCGGTGGTTCCGTTCACCGGAGCGGTCGCGGTCGTCGCGACTCGACTTTCCTCGGCAACTAGCGGCGAAACGCATTAGCGCCCGGCCCCGGAACCACCCCCATGGACCGGATTCCGTTCGGCGTCTCCCAACTCGACCAGCGCGTGGATGGCGGGATGCCGCCGGGGAGCGTCGTGCTCCTCGCGGGGGAGGCCGGGGCGGGGGCCCGGGAGTTCTGTTATACGAGCGCCGTGATGAACGGGCTCGGCATCGCCGACCCGGACACCTTCGAGTTACAGTACGGCGAACTCCGCGGCGAGGCGACGCTCCCCGAGGAGGTCCATTACCTCTCCTTTACTGCCAGCGGCGAGGACCTCACCGAGGAGATGGCGTTCACCATCGAGGAGGACCTCGTCGCGGGCGGGCTGGAGGCGGTGACGTTCAAGGACCTCTCGCCGGAGTACTTCCAGATGAGCCCCGTCCCCCAGGAGTGGTACTCGGGCACCCACGCCACGCTCACGGAGTTGGGCAAGAACACCGAACGCGAGGGCGCAGTCGCGGCGCTGGCGACGTACATCGAGGAGTACGCGGCGGACAACCTCCTCATCGTCGATTCGCTGACCGACCTCGTCGGGCTCCGGGATGACGATGGGGTGAACTGGGACGACGTCGTCTACCTGCTGAAGGGCCTGCGGAAGGCGGCTCGGGACTGGCGCGGCGCGATTCTCCTCCTCGTGAGCTCCGACGCTCTCTCCGACGAGCGGATGGGCAACCTGATGAGCAGCGTCGACGGCACGATGTCCTTCGAGTGGGCCTCCGGCGGGAACGAGCTCTCGCGGACGCTTATCGTCCGCGAGTTCCGGGGTGTGCTCTCCCAACTCGAAGAGGAGGAGATCGTCCGCTTCGAGACCGAAATCCACGAGGCGGGCTACGACATCACGAACGTCCGCAAGATACGGTAGGACCCCCCGCGGCGGGAACGTTTACTTATCGGGAAGCCCAACAGGGTGTAGGATGGCGGGAAACACCTCCGAGGAAGGCCCACCGACGGAACGGGAGTTGGCGTCCGTCGAGGCCGACTTTCAGGACAAAATCGACGACGTCCGCGAGCGCGTCATTCAGATCAAACGCGAGGTGGACGGGAAGGCCCCCGCCGATCACGACCACGAGGAACTGGAAGCGGCGCTCTCGGAGCTCGAAGGGGAACTCTCCGAGCTTGACGCCGACGTCGCGGACATGCGCGAGGACATCGACACGGGCTTCGAGAACTTCGAGGAGATTCTGGAGAGCCTGACGGACCGCGCGGACCGCCTCGCCGACCGGACCGACCGGTTGGCCGGCGCGATACTCGACCTGCGCCGGGTCGTCGAAGCCCTCGGCGCCGAAGGGGACGACCCGGTCGACCCGATCGCCCGGACGGCGAACCGCCACGGCATCCGGACGGCCGACTGTGAGGACTGCGATGGCGAGGTGGACATCGCCCTGCTTCGCCGGCCGGAGTGCCCCCACTGTGGCGCCACGTTCAACGACGTGCGCCCCTCCTCGGGGTGGTTCGACTCGGCGACGCTCGCGGTCGGCGCTCCCCCCGCGCTGACGCCCGCACCGGACGAGGAACTGGAGGACCACGGTATCGAGGACATGCGAAATGAGTGAGGAAGACGACGGCATCGACCTGTTGGGCGGCTCCAACGGGGACGAGGCGAGCGACGACGAGTCGCACGACGCCGAACGGGACAAACCCGAAGTAAGCGACGCGGACGAACCGGACGGCGCTGGCGGCTCACCCGACGACCTCGATACGTTCCCCGCCGGACCCGACGAGCGGGGGGCGACGAACGACGCCGAGGGGGGTCCCCGCGAGCGGATTGACGAACCCCTCGGCGACCTCGCCGAGCGGCTCAACCGCGAGGACCGGGAGGCCCTCGAAGCCGGGGAGAGCGCCTTCGAGGAGGTCGACACCGGCGAGGTGAACATCGAGGACGTCTGGGAACGACTCGAAGCCGGGCCGGGCCCGCACGGCGAGGCGCTGGACGAGGAGGAGGACGTGCGTCGCATCCCCCGTTCGGTCTGTCACGATTGCCCCCACTTCGGCGACCCCCCGAAACTCCACTGCACCTACGAGGGGACGACCATCCGGGAGATGCCCGACAGCGAGCATTTCGTCGTCGTCGAGTGTCCCGTCGTCGCGGGGGAGGAGGACATCTGATGCAGTTCTGCGACGAGTGCGGTTCGATGATGAAGACCGACGACGGGGTGTGGGTCTGTCCCGACTGCGGCGCGACGGAACCGAAAGGGGATACGTCCGACTTCGTCACCACCGAGGCCCAGGACGACAGCGACGTCATCGAGACCAGCGAGGACGCCAACTTCGAGGGCAAGCCAATCGCCTCGGACGTGCGCTGTGACGACTGCGGCAACGGGGAAGCGTGGTACACCATCAAGCAGACCGCGTCCGCGGACGAGGCGCCCACGCGGTTTTTCAAGTGTACGGAGTGCGGGCACAGGTGGAGAGAGTACAACTGAAGCAAGCCCTCGGCGCGAGCGGCACACAAGCCGCTCGCGCCTCGCCCTTGTCGATTCCGCCAGGCCTCGCGCTGTCGCGCTCGGCGCGGCTGTGTTCGCGGCGCTCTTTCCACGACCGCACCGCTCTGGTCGGATTCCCCTGGTCCGTTCCGGTGTGTGGTTCGTTTCGGCGTTTTGATTAGTTCCGACGTGTTGATTACCGCCTGTCGACTCCGGGTAGTATGACGCTCGTCGTTCCGTTCGACGGCTCCGAGTTGGCGAGGGCGGCGCTCGTCCGCGCGGCGCAGTTCGGCGAACTGCTCGAAGAGGACGTCCTCGCGGTCAGCGTTGTCCCCCGGGGGAACGCAACGTACGCCCGTGACCGAGGGTGGCTCGAACCCGGCGAGGCGTTCGGCGAGGACACCATTGTCTCCCGTCTCCGGGCGTCGGTGAGCGAACTCCACCCGGCCGCCGAGTTTCACCACCTGCCGGTCGACCGCGCTGCGCCGCGCGGGACAATCGCGAACAAACTCCGGAACTTCGCCCGGAACCACGACGCCAGCATCGTGTTCCTCGGCAGCGAGAACGCCGGCCGCGTCGTCGCCGGGATGAGCGTCGGGCGTTCCATCACCGCCGACCCCACCTACGACACGATGATAATCCCCGCCGCTCGCCCCTCGAAGGCCAAGAAGCTCGAAGCGGCGAAGTCGACGCGCGAGACGCTGTAATCCACGACTCCGGCGACCACTGTTTATCGGACGTTTCGCGCCCGAATCACGCGACGACGAGCCACGCCACCAGAACTGCCACCCCGCCCAACAGCGTGCTCCCGATTGCGTGGAAGCGCAGTCTGTCCAGTCGCGCGTGGGCGTCTCCGTGCTCGTCCGCCGCGTCGCCGGTGACGGCCTCGTGGACCTCACCGCCCGTCTCGCACCGGGGGAGGAAGTCCAGCGCGACGTGGAGGAAGACGCCCGCGGCGAAGCCGAACACGGCCGCCTGGACGGCCGGGACCGTCGGCGGGTCGAGGAAGCTCACCGCGAGCGCCGCGATGCCGACGCCCGCCGCGGGGAGGAGAATCGCGACGACCGGCCGGCCGTTCCGGACGAGGCGACTCGCCGCGGCGTATCCCGCCGGCCCCTTGTGCGAGACGATGGCCAGGCCGAGGAGCGGCCCCAACTCCGGCATCGCGGTGTAGACGATGCCGATGATGCTCCCCGCGGCGAGCGCGTGGGCGGTCAACTCGGCGGCCGTCCGGTCGATCGGCCACTCGAGGTGCGCGAGACGGTGGCCGATAGTGTGGGCCGCGAACCCGGTCAAGAGGCCGGCAGCGATGCCGAATCCGCCCACGTTCGGGTCGTGGTTGATGGCGTCCGGCACCAGAAAGACCGAGGAGGAAGTGACCATCGCACCCGCCGCCAACCCGTAGCCCCAGACCAGCCCGGAGGCGCTCGCGCCGCCCGTTTTCCGCCCGAGCACGGCCATCCCGGCCATCGCGGCGAACGCGGCCCACCCGATGCCGACGAGTTTCGACTGCGAGGCGGCCCCGGCGCTCAGGGCGTACGCGGAGAGGGCAATGAGGACGACGGTCGCGCCGACGCCGAGCTCGCGCGCGCCGACCAACCGGTTTGTAGCTCCCATCGATATTAACGAACAGGACTATTTTAATAAACCCGTCGGTCGGCCACAATCACGAAGGTGTCGCCGGCCCTTCTTTCGGTATGGAGTCACCCCGTCTCTCGATGCGCTGGCGCGACGTGCTGTTCGCCAGTTGGCCCGCGGAGCCGGCGACCGTCGCGGAACGGGTTCCCGAGGAATTGGCGGTGGACACCTTCGACGGCGACGCCTACCTCTCGGTCGTGCCCTTCGAGATGGACGAGGTGCGCCCGACGGGCGTCCCCGCGTCGCTGGGCCGGCGCTTCCCCGAGTTGAACCTCCGGACGTATGTCACGGCCGACGGCGAACCGGGCGTCTACTTCTTCAACCTCGACGCGGAGGACCCGCTGGGTGTGGGGCTGGCGCGGCTGTTCTACCACCTCCCGTATTTCAATGCGAGGATGGAACTCGACCGCTCCGGGGAGGGGTTCGCCTTCGAGAGCGAGCGCCGCCACCCCGGCGCCGAGGACCTCTACTTCGCCGCCGACTACGAACTGACGGCGGAGCCCGCGCCGGTCGAGGAGGACGGCCTGGAGGCGTTCCTCGTGGAGCGCTATCGCCTCTACGTCGGCGGGGAAACCCTGAGATACGCCGACATCTCTCACGACCCCTGGGAGGTGGCGCCCGCGGAACTCGACGTGCGGGCCAACCAGATTTTCGCGGCCAACGGCTTCGACGAGCCCGACGGCGACCCCCACGTCCTCTACAGCCCCGGAGTGGACGTGGAGGCCTCGTGGCTCCACCGGCTTTGAAGGTCTTGGCCGCGGGAACCCGGCTGACGCACGCGTTCCACCTGTCGCGGACGAGCGTTCGACTGTGAGCGGCCGAGGACGAAGGTCAGCCACGTGCGACAGCCGACCCACCTGATACCCTTCGCGCATCGCCCCCTTTTATACTGCCTTCGGCCCAAACGTCGGGTATGCAGTCTCTTTCCGGGCGCTCCGTCACCGTCATCGGGGCCGGCTTCGGCGGCCTCTCCACCGCCTGCTATCTCGCCGACGCCGGCGCCGACGTGACGGTTCTCGAACGGAACGAACAGGTCGGCGGCCGGGCCTCGACGCTCCACACCGACGGCTACGACTTCGATATGGGCCCCTCGTGGTATCTGATGCCGGACGTCTTCGAGCGCTTCTTCGACGCCTTCGGCCGGAAACCCCAAGACTACTACGAACTCGAACAGTTGGACCCCCACTACCGGATTTTCTGGAAGGACGGCGACGACCTGGATATCACCGGCGACATCGACGCGACGAAGGAAGCCTTCGAGTCCTACGAGGACGGGGCGGGCGAAGCCCTCGAAAACTACCTGGAGGAGGCGGCGTACACCTACGACGTGGGGATGGAGCGCTTCGTCTACCAGGACCGCTCGAAACTCCGTGACTTCCTGGACCCCGAGGTCGCCCGCTCCGCGAACGGCATCTCGCTTCTGGGGACGATGGACGACCACGTCGCGGACTACTTCGAGCACCCCAAACTCCGGCAGGTGATGCAGTATTCGCTGGTTTTCCTGGGCGGCGCGCCCTCGAACACGCCCGCGCTCTACAACCTGATGAGCCACGTCGACTTCAACCTGAAAGTGTGGTACCCGGAGGGTGGGATGAGCGCCGTCGCGGACCGCATCGGCGACCTCGCGGAGGAGTTGGGCGTCGAGTTCCGGCTGAACGAACCCGTCGAGCGCATCGACCCCTACGCCCGGGCCTACGTCACGCACACCGAGGGGGGAAGGTATCGCTCGGACGCCGTCGTCAGCGACGCGGACTACGCACACACCGAGATGGACCTCCTCGAACCGGAGTACCGGGGCCACGACGAGGCGTACTGGGACGACAGAACGTGGGCGCCCTCCGCGTTCCTGCTCTATCTCGGGGTCGACGGCGACCTCGAAAACCTGGAACACCACACGCTCGTCCTCCCCGAGGACTGGGAGCCCCACTTCGACGACATCTTCGAGCACCCGGCGTGGCCCGAGGACCCCGCCTACTACGTCTGTGCGGCCTCGGAGACCGACGACTCGGTGGCGCCTGAGGGCAAGTCGAACCTGTTCGTTCTAGTCCCTATCGCCGCAGGGCTGGACGACGACGAGGAGACCCGGGAGCGCTACCGGAACCTGGTGCTCGAGGACCTCGCGGAACACACCGGCGAGGACGTTCGGGAACGAATCGAAGTCGAGGAGCGCTTCTCGGTCTCGGAGTTCGCCGACCGCTACAACTCCTACGCGGGGACCGCGCTCGGGATGGCCCACACGCTCACCCAGACCGCGCTGTTCCGACCGCCCCATCGCTCCACGGAGCTCCGGGGGCTCTACTTCACCGGCGCGAACACCACGCCGGGCATCGGCGTGCCGATGTGTCTCATCAGCGGCGAACTCGCTGCCGACGCCGTCGCGGAGGACTATGGCGGGTAGGCTTCGATACCTGCTCACCCTCTCGCGGCCGCGCTTCTGGTTCTACCTCGCGGGCCCCGTTCTGGTGGGGGTCGCCTACGGCGCGGACTCGCTCGGAGACCTGCTCGCGCCCCTCCCGGTGGTTCTGTTCGCTTACTTCCTCCTGCCCGCGAACGTCCTGCTCTACGGCGTCAACGACGTCTTCGACGCCGACGCGGACGAACACAACCCGAAAAAGGAGGAGAGGGAGGCCCGCTATCGGGGCGGGCCGTTCGTGAGGGGTGCCCTCGTCGTCTCGGGCGTGCTCGGCCTGGGGCTTTTCGCCGCCGTTCCACGGGTCGCATGGCTACCTCTGGCCCTCTTTTTCGTGCTCTCGGTGGCGTACAGCGCGCCCCCTGTCCGATTCAAGGCGCGGCCGTTCCTCGATTCGCTCTCGAACGGGCTCTACGCGCTCCCGGGGGTCGTCGCGTACGCCGCGCTGGCGGGCGAACTGCCCCACGCGGCCGCGCTGGCCGGCGCGTGGGCGTGGACGATGGGGATGCACACGTTCTCAGCGATCCCCGACATCGAACCCGACCGACGCGCCGGCATCGAAACGACGGCGACCTTCCTCGGAAAACGCCGGACCTACGCCTACGTCGGCGCGTGCTGGGTCCTCGCGGCCGCCTGCTTCGCGGCGCTCGCCCCCGAGGCCGGCGCGCTAATGGTCGTGTATCCGGTTTTCGTGGCCGGCGTCGCGTTCTCGGACGTCGACGTGGGGCGCGCGTACTGGTGGTTCCCCGCGCTGAACACCGTCGTCGGGGCCGTCCTCACGATGGGCGGCCTCTGGGGGGTGGTCTATGGATAACCAGGAACTGAGCGCCCGCCTCGACGCGCTCGTCGCCGAGCATCGCTTCACCATCGCCGTCGTCTTCCCCTTCTTCGGGGCCGTGATGATGGTCGCCAGCGCCGAGGGGCTCTTGCCTCCGGCTCTCTCGTTCAACCCGGCGCTCATCCTCTTCGGGACGCTCGTGATGCGGACGCCCCTCGTCGCGGGCCTGCTCCCGACGCTCGAACGACGGGGCGCCGTCGCCCTCCTGTTGCTCACCGCGTACACCTACGCCGTCGAGTTCGTCGGCGTCCGGACGGGGTTCCCCTACGGTCCCTTCGAGTACGGTATCGAACTCGGGCCGATGATTTTTGGGACTGTTCCCCTCGGGCTACCGGCCTTCTTCTTCCCGCTCGTGTTGAACAGCTACCTTCTCGTGTTGCTCCTCTCCGAGCGCCGGAAAGCCGGAGCGCTCGGCCCCGTGGCAAGGGTGCTGGCGGCGCTCGCCGTCGTCCTCGCTATCGACACCGTCCTTGACCCGGCCGCCGTCGCGCTCGGGTTTTGGACCTACACTCCCCCGGGCGCCTACTACGGCGTGCCGCTCTCGAACTACCTCGGCTGGGTGTTGAGCGGCGGCCTCGCGGTTCTCACCGTCGAGGTCGCCTTCGACCGGGACGAGCTGGCTGCGCGGCTGGCGGACTGTCCGTTCATGCTCGACGACCTGGTGAGTTTCGTGCTCCTCTGGGGCGCGGTGAACGTCTGGTTCGGCCAGTGGGTTCCCGCCCTTCTCGCCGCGGGTCTGGCGGGCGCGCTCGTGGCCACGGACCGTTTCGACTTCGCCGTTCGCCCCCGGTTCGCTTAGGCGGCGTCGGGGGTCGCTTCCCCCGCTCCGGGGTCCCGGTGGCGCCCGTCCGTCGAGTGGTTCGTCGGCGCCTCGATGTCCGTCACCGCGTAGAAGACGGCCTCCGGGTCCTTGGTGCGTCGCCAGCGGTAGTACGTCCGCGCGAGCAACGAGATTTTCCGGCGCCTGCTGAGCGAGGGCGCGGCGCTGAGCACGTCGAAGTCCCGCTCCCGGATGGCGCGGTGGTGGTCTGCGTAGAGAACCGCCGCCAGCAGGACGGGAAACTGGCAGTCCTCGGGGAGCATGGAGATTCCCTTGACGCCCTCGCGGTAGAGGTCCTCCGCTCGCGCGAGTTCGACCTCCATCGCCGCGGCGAAGGCGCTGTCCGCCTCGCCGGCCCGCAGTTGCTCGTCGGTGACGCCGTGCGAGCGCAGCGTCTCCTGGGGAAGGTAGACCCGGTCGCGTTCCTCGATGTCCTCGCGGACGTCCCGGAGGAAGTTGGTCAGTTGGAAGGCGTTGCCCAGGGCGCCGGCGTGGGGCGCCGCGGCCTCCTCGTCGTCGGGGTCCATGACAGCGGTCATCATGTGTCCGACGGCGCCCGCCGAGCCGCGCATGTAGGCTTCGACCTCCTCGTAGGTCTCGTAGCGCGCGACGGTCACGTCCTGTTCCATTGCGTCGAGGAACGTTTCAACCTCCGCGTCCGGGATGTCGTGGCGCTCACAGACCTCCGCGAACGCGGCCAGCACTTCGTTGTCGGTGTCGGCGTTTCCGAGGACGACCTCGCGGATATCGCCGAGTTCGCGGCGCTGTTCCTCGGGGTCGCCGCGGTCTTCGGCGTCGACGACTTCGTCCGCGATTCGGAAGAACCCGTAGAGCACGTACGTCGGCTCCCGCACTCGCTCGGGCAGGAACCGGGTCGCCAGATAGAACGTGGGTCCCGTCCGACGGTGGATGGACTTGCTCGTGGCGAGTTGCGAATCGGACGGCATTGTATAACCGTTATACGCGATGTATCCGCATAAAGGTAGGTGGCTACCCGACCGGCGTTCCAAATCACTTTTAGGCACGACCCCCGAGAAATCCGGTATGGCGACAGAGCAAAAGCAGGTCCGCGAACTCCAGGAAGGGGCGTACGTGATGCTTGACGACGCCGCCTGCGAGATCGACTCCTACAGCACGGCGAAGCCGGGCAAGCACGGTAGCGCGAAGGCCCGCATCGAGGGCCGCGGCGTCTTCGACGGCAAGAAGCGCTCGCTCTCCCAGCCCGTCGACGCGAAGATCTGGGTCCCCATCGTCAACCGCAAGCAGGGGCAGATCGTCAACGTCGAGAGCGACGACGTGGCTCAGGTGATGGACCTCGAAACGTACGAGACGACCTCGATGGCTATCCCCGAGGACCTCGACATCGCCGAGGGCGACGAGATCGAGTACCTCGAGTTCGAGGGCCAGCGCAAGGTCCTGAACTGAGATGTTCCCCGGCGCGACGGCCGACCGCTCCGACGCTTCCTACGCGGTCGTTGGCGCGCCGCTGGACCGTTCGGCCTCCTTCCGCCCCGGCGCGCGTTTCGGCCCGGAACGGACACGCCGGTTCGCACAGGGATTCGAGGACTACGACCACCACACCGGCGCGCATTTCTCCGAACTCGGCGTTTTCGATGCCGGCGACCTCCGGGCCTGGGACGACGCCGCCGAGTATCTGGCCTTTCTGGAGGGCGACCTTCGCGAGTTCGTCGATGAGGGAACGATGCCGCTGCTCCTTGGCGGCGAACACACCGTCAGCGTCGCGGGCATCCGTGCGACTGACCCTGATGTCTTCGTGACGCTGGACGCGCACCTCGACCTGCGCGAGTCCTACGACGGCAACCCGCTGAGCCACGCGACCGTCACCCACCACGCGCTCGAGACAGCGGACGAGGCGGTGATACTCGGCGCTCGCGCCGGCTGTGAGGCCGAGTGGGAGCGCGCCGGCGAGGCCGACGTGACGGTCGTTCCCCCTGAGGAAGTCGCCGAGTGGGAGCCCGAGTTCGAGGGCGAGGTCTACCTATCGGTGGACGTGGACGCTGCTGACCCCGCCCACGCTCCGGGGACCGGCACGCCCGAACCGTTCGGGCTCGCGCCGCGGACGATGCGCCACGTCGTCCGCGATCTCGCACCTCGGTGTGCGGGCTTCGACGTTGTCGAAGTGACCGACCGCGACGACGGCCAGGCCGCCACGCTGGCCGCCAAGTTCCTCCGGGAGTTCGCCTTCGCACACGCGGATTAACAGGCGCCACAGACAGAAAACACGGGGGGTGTGTCGCGCTCCCGCCTCGGCCGCCCCGTGACAGCGTCTCAGTGCATGGCGGGGTTTCGTCGTGTTCTTTCCCTTGAACCGTCGCTTCCTTCGTCGCACTCAAGGGGCCGGCGGGCGGCCTTCGGGTATGGAACTCCACGAGTTCGCGTCCCGGTTCGACGAGGAGCTCCGGGTCGACGCCTTCGCCGAGTTGGACGCCAGCGCCAACGGCCTGCAGGTCGCCCCCGAATCGGGCGACATCGAACACGTCGCCTTCGCGGTCGACGGCGTCCTCGAAACCGCCGAACGGGCGGCCGAGACGGGGGCCGACGCGCTCGTCGTCCACCACGGCCTCTCGTGGGGCGGCATCGAACGGGTGACGGGTCAGTCCTACCGGCGAATCGCCCCCCTCGTGGAGCACGACGTCGCGCTCTACGCCGCACACCTCCCGCTCGACGCCCATCCTACACTCGGGAACGCCGCGGGGGTGGCCGACGTCCTCGGCGTCCGGAACCGCAACCCCTTCGGCGAACTCGGCCCCGAACACGTCGGGCTCCGTGGCGATATCGACGCCACGAGCGCCCTCGACGTCGCCGCGGAGCTGGAGGCGGAGCTCGACACCGGCGGCGAGGACGTACAGGTGCTGGATTTCGGCCCCGACGAGATCGAGTCCGTCGCGGTGCTCACCGGGAGCGGCGCCGACTGGCTGGACGAGGCCGCCGACGCGGGCGTCGACGCCCTGATTACGGGCGAGGGGAAGGGGAAACTCTACCACGAGGCCAAGGAGGCGGGAATAAGCGTGTTCCTCGCGGGTCACTACGCGACGGAGACGTTCGGCGTGCGCTCGCTGATGGGGCTCGCCGAGGAGTGGGGACTGGAGACGACGTTCCTGGACGCGCCGACGGGGCTCTGAGCTACTCCCAGTCGCGCTCGGCTCCTTTGCCGACCAGTTCGTCCGCGAGCATCGGCACGAACGCGCCGATGTCCGTGACCATCCCGATGGCCTGACTCGACCCCCTGTCCAGGAGTTGCGTGACCGTCGCGGGGTTGATGTCGACGCAGACGACCTTCGCTGTCGACGGAAGGCAGTTCCCCACGGCGACGGAGTGTAACAGCGTCGAGAGCATGAGCACCACGTCGGCCTCGTGGGCCTGCTCGCGGATGGCGTTTTGCGCCTCGATGGAGTCGGTGATGGTGTCGGGGAGGGGTCCGTCGTCACGAATCGACCCCGCGAGCACGTACCCCACGTCGTTCTCCACGCACTCGTACATCACCCCCTCCTCGATGGTACCCTCGTCGACGGCCTCGGCGATGCCGCCCGCGCGGATGACCTCGCTGATGGTGTAGATGTGGTGTTTGTGGCCCTTTCGGGGATGTTCCATCGTCTCCATGTCCATCCCCAGACTCGTGCCGTAGAGGCCGCGCTCGATGTCGTGGACGGCAAAGCCGTTGCCGGCGGAGAGCATGTCCACGTAGCCCTCGCGGACGAGGCACGCGAGGTCGTCGCCCGCGCCGGCGTGGATGACTGCCGGGCCGGCGACGACGAGGACGTTCCCGCCCTCGGATTCGGTTTCGGCGATGGCCTCCGCGACCTGCCGGATAAGCGCCTCCGAGGGGCGCTCGGAGGAGACGCCGCCGCGCATGAACCCGAAGGGCCCTGACGCGTCGCGGGGCCGGTCGGGCGGTTGGACCCGGATGCCGGCCTCGCCGGTGACGACCGAATCGCCCGCCTCGATGGCGTTGAGGACCTTGGTGCGGGCGCGCGTCTCGTCCCGGTCGACGACGATGGCACAGTCCATCTCGATACGCTCCACGTCGACCCACTCGCCGTCGACCCGGACCTGGGTGGGGTGGTTCGTCGTGGAGTAGAACCCGTCCGGAACAACCCTGTCGGCGGGCGCCGCTTCGAGGGTCGCGTCCACCGGGTCCGAGAGGTTCGCGCCGTTCTGGTGGAGCTCGTGGAGGATTTCGCGGAGTCCCCCCTCGGTGTCCGCCTCCACCTCCATCCGGCAGTACGATTCGTCGTCCTTTCGCTTCCCGACGTCGAACTCCTCGACCTCGAAGTCGCCTCCTAGATCCATCACGATGCCGAAGCAACGCTGCATCGTCCCGGAATCGATGATATGGCCCCGGAGCTCGACCGTCCGCGAGACGCTCATGGCAGACCCTCGCGGAGCGGCCCAATCAGGGTTCGGGTCGCCCCAGCGCGTCGAGGACCTCGCCGGCGTGGCCCTCGGGGCTCACGTCCTCGAAGACCGCGACGATTTCCCCCTCGTCCACGACGTACGTGTTCCGCAAGGCGATGTCGTGTTCCTCCCCCTCGATTTCGACCGTCCCGTAGCTGTCGTAGGCGGCCGCGACCTCGCCGTCCGGGTCGCTCAACAGGGTGTGCGGCAGGTCGTACTTCTCCTTGAACGCCGCGAGCGCCTCGGGGTCGTCGTTCGACACCCCGAGTACGGAGACGCCCTCGAAGGCGTCCCAGTCGTCGCGGAAGGAACAGGCCTCGGTGGTACAGCCGGGCGTGTCCGCCCGCGGGTAGAAGTACAGGACGACAGGTTCCTCAATATCGGAGAGCGAGACGGGTTCGTCGTCGTGGTTCCGCAGGGTGAAGTCGGGTGCGGCGTCGCCGGCGTCGAGCATACCCCGACTGGGGGCGCGCCGGGGAAATGGTTTGCCACCAGCGTTTAGGGAGCGGCCGAACACGCTCCGTTCATGTCGGCAGACCTGCCACGACCCCGCGACCTGCGCCGCGGGCTGACGGTCGAAATCGAACAGGAAGACGGCGACCGCCTCGTCGGCGAGATTCAGCGAATATTCGACGACGAACTCCCTCCGGAGGGCGTGAAGGTCCGTCTCGAACAGGGCGCCACGGGCCGCGTGAAGGGGATTCACCCCGACGAGTAGCCCGGTCGCGTCGGGCACGAGGGCCGCTCGGAGTCCCGCCCCGGCTCTGGCCCCGACGGCGAACGTACCCCGAGGCTTTACGCCCTCGCGTACCCTTCGTCGCCTATGGACGAGTTGCCGCCCGTCGGGCTCGGGACGATGGGAATCGGGGACCCCGACCTTATCGAGACGGCCCTCGACGTCGGCTACCGACATCTCGACACCGCACAGATATACCGAAACGAGAACGCCGTCGGCGACGGCATCGCGCAGGCGGGCCTCCCTCGCGACGAGGTTTTCCTCGCGACGAAGGTGTGGGCCGACAGCCTGGCGCCCGACGACGTTCACGAAACGACGGCGGAGAGCCTGGACCGGCTGAACACCGACTACGTCGACCTGCTCTACGTTCACCGCCCGGTCGACACGTACCACGCCGAACGCACGCTGGGGGCCTTCGATGAGCTCGTCTCCGAGGGGCGGACGCGCCGTGTCGGCGTCTCGAACTTCACCGTCCCCGAACTGGACGAGGCCCTCGACGTTCTCGACGCTCCCCTCTTCGCCCACCAGACGGAGTACCACCCGCTCTTTCAGCGCCCCGAACTCCTCGCCCACGCCCGCGAACACGACTACTGGCTCGTCGCGTACTCCCCGCTCGCGGGCGGCAAGGCGGACGAAATCGAGGAAGTCACCGCAATCGCCCGGAAGCACGACACCTCTCCCGAGGCGGTCTGTATCGCCTGGCTCGCCAGCGAGGAGAACGTCCACCCCATCCCGAAGGCCTCCTCGCGGGAGCACATGGTCGCCAACCTCGAAGCCGCAACGCTGGAACTCGACCCTGAGGATGTCGAACGCATCGAGGGCATCGAGCGCGAGGAAGAACTGTTCCCCGAATAGGCTAAGTCCCCACCCCCACACGCCAGCGTATGGCGACGCCACAGGACCTGTTCGTCTCCATCGCCGGGACAGACCCGCTGATGCAGGGGTTGCTCGGCGGCGTTATCATCGCGCTCTTCAACACGCTCGGCGCCCTGCTGGTCGTCGTCTGGCGAAACCCCTCCCAGCGCTCGCTGGACGGCACGCTGGGCTTCGCGGCGGGGGTGATGCTCTCGGCGTCGTACACCAGTCTCCTCCTCCCGGGCATCGACTTCGCCTCGGAACCGGGGTACAACGCCCTCACCGTGTTCGGCTTTGACGTGGCGGGCGTCGTTCCGGTGCTCGTCGGCTTCATATTCGGGGTGGTGCTCCTGGACGCTGGCGATGCGTGGATGCCCAAAGTCCAACGGGTCATCACCGGCCGCCGCGTCGAGAACGACGACGCCGACGGCCGCCTGGCGGGGGTGTTGCTCTTCATCGTCGCCATCACGCTCCACAACGTCCCCGAGGGCCTCGCGGTCGGCGTCGGCTTCGGCTCCGGGAACCTGGGCGACGCGCTCGCTCTGATGTTGGCCATCGGCATCCAGAACATCCCCGAGGGGCTTGCGGTCTCCATCTCGGCACGGAACGCCGGGCTCGGCTCGCTCTTCTACGCGGGCGTCGCCGGCATCCGCGCCGGCCTCGTCGAGATCCCGGTCGCCGTGTTCGGCGTCCTCGCTGTCACGGCCGCGTCCTTTCTCCTCCCCTACGCGATGGGCTTCGCCGCGGGCGGGATGCTCTTCGTCATCAGCCACGAGATCGTCCCCCAGACCCACGCCCGCGGCAACGAACACGTCGCGACCGCCGGGGTGATGCTCGGCGTCGTCGTCATGCTCACCCTCGACGTCGTGTTGGCGGCGTAGGCTTTTGTTCGCCCCCTCCGTTGTGCAACTATGGCAATCGAAACGCGCCCGCTCGGGGAGACGGGCCACGACAGCTCCGTGCTCACGTTCGGCGCCATCGCGCTGGACTCTCTCGACCAGGCGGAAGCGAACGGGATGGTCGACGACGTGCTCGACGCCGGCGTCAACCACGTTGACGTCGCGCCCACCTACGGCACCGCCGAGGTGAAACTCGCGCCCAAGCTTCAGGAGCGCCGCGACGAGGTGTTCCTCGGCTGTAAGACCCAGGAGCGCACCTACTACGGCGCGTGGGGCGAGTTGCACAAGTCCCTCGACCGGCTGGGCGTCGACAAGATCGACCTCTACCAGTTCCACGCGCTCACCCGCTACGACGAACTCGACACCGTCACGGGCGATTACTCCCCGGAGATGGCCCAGGGCGACCACGACCCCGGCGCCCTCCAGGCGTTCAAGGAGGCAAAAGAGGAGGGAATCATCGACCACATCGGACTGACGAGCCACGGGGACCCGAGTCTCATTCGCTCGGCTATCAAGCGCATCCCCGAGTTGGAGACTGTCATGTTCCCGTTCAACTACACCCTCGAATCGAAGGACGGGCCGGAGTACGACTACCGCTCCGTGCTCGAACTCGCCGAGGAGAAGGACCTGGGAACGCTCTGCATCAAGGCCTTCGCCAAGGAGCCGTGGGGCGACACGCCCGAGGACGAACGCCCCTACCGGACTTGGTATCGACCCTACGACACGCCCGCGGAGTTGGAGGACTGCCTGCGCTACGCGCTCTCGCAGGGGATGACCTCGATTCCGAGCGCCGGCGACCCGCAACTCGTGCCTGCGATGCTGGAGGCGGCGCAGAACTACGAACCGCTGAGCGAGGCAGAACAGAAGCGTCTGCGCGAGAGTACGGATTCGGACTCGCCGGTTCCGGCGCCCTGACACCTACGTTCGTCTCGCCCCGCTCGTCCTCTCTCCATCGTCCCCGATTCGCGCCTCTTTTCCCTCCCTCGCTCGCCCCACAGAGTATGGCGTATCCCCGTCGGTGGGCGTGGGCGTGGCTCCTCTTGGGCACGCTGGCCTACGCCACTCTGATGTTCTCGTGGTTCTCCGTCCCGGCGTTTTTGGGTCCGATCCGAGGGGATTTCGGCCTCTCCGGAACGCAGGCCGGACTGCTCACGGGCCTCGTGCCACTCACCTACGTGCCGGTCTCGCTCTTCTCGGGCTCTCTGACCGACCGCATCGGCGCGGTCCGGGCGCTCGGCGCTGGACTCGTGATATTCGGCGTCGCTCACGTCCTGCGAGCGGGCGCCGACTCCTTCGGGGCGTTGCTTCTCCTCACGGCCTGTTTCGGCGTCGGCGCGACGGCCATCACCTTCGGTCTCCCTCGACTCGTCTCCGAGACGTTCGCCGCCGCCGATGCGGGCGCGCCCTCCTCGGTCTACCTGTTGGGCTCCTACGGCGGCACGGCCGCCGCCTTCGCGTTCGCGGCGCCGGTGCTCGGCCCCGCGCTCGGCGGGTGGCGCCCGACGTTCCGGCTCACCGGCGTCGCGGTGCTCGCCTTCGCCGCCTGCTGGTGGCTCGCCGCGTGGGTCGCGCCCGAAACCCCCGAAAACGACACCGGCGACGACCTCCGGGCGAACCTGCGGGCCGTCGTCGGCAACCGGGCGCTCTGGCTCGTCGTGGTCGTCGGTGTCGTCTATCTCGCGTTGACACAGGGTCTCCAGAACTGGCTCGTCCCGGTGTTGGAGGACCGTTCCATTTCGTCGTCGCTGGCGGCGACGGCGACGGGCGCGTTCGTCGCCAGCGAGGCCGCCGGGGCGGTGGCCGTCCCCGCGCTCTCCGACCGCCTCGAACGCCGACGTGGACCCCTCGTGGCCTGTGCCCTGCTCACGCTCGTCGGACTCGTCGTCCTCGCCCTCGCGGGCGGGCGCCCGGCCCTGCTCGCGGCGCTCGTCGTCGGCGTCGGGATCGGCGGTCTCTCGACGTTCGTCCGGGTCATCCCCGCGGAATTGGAGGGTATCGGTCCCGCACGAACCGGCGCCGCGGTCGGGCTCATCTTTGCCGTCGGCGAGGCTGGCGGCTTCCTTGGTCCCTTTCTCATCGGCGGGTTCCAGGACGCAACTGGCTCCTACGTTCCGGGACTGGCGGTTCTCGCCGTCGGTGCGGCCGCGGCGGCGCTCGCCGGGTCGCGGCTTCCCGTCTGACCCTCAGAACGCCGCGCGGACGTTCTCGATGGCTCTCCTGAGCGTCTCCTCGGCGTCGTACTCCAGTTCGTACTCGATCATCGGCGGGTAGGCCAGGTCGGTGTGTTCCTCCAGCAACGCCGCGATGCGGGGCAAGTCAAGCGCGCCCGCGCCGGGGATGTCCTCGATTTCGGCCTCGGAGGTGTCTTTCAGATGTACCGCTATCGTCCGCTCGCCCAGCGTTTCGAGGGCTTCCTCGGGGGATTCGTCCATCACGAGGAAGTGGCCGGTGTCGATACAGACGCCGAGGCGGGGGTGTTCGTACTCGTTCAATACCGTTCGCACGTCCTCGAGCGAGGAGAACACCGACGAGAGGTCGTCGTGGTGGACCGAGGAGTAGTTGTGGATGGCGACGTCGATGTCATGTGCGGCACCCAGCCGGACGAGTTCCTCGGTGATGTCGTCGCGGGTCGGCGGGTAGTTCACCGTCACGTAGCCTGCGCCGATCTCGTCGGCGAAGCGGACGTGTTCCGCCGCGTCCTCCGGCTCCTCGAGGTCCACGACGCCGTAGCCCGCGACGGACACTTCCGCCCACTCCACGAGCTGGCGCTCCGATTGGGGGCTCGCGGGCGAGAGGTGACGCCCCCACAGCTCGACGGCGTCGAGGTCCAGTCGTTCAACCGAGTCCAGTACGGCCTCCAGGTCGGCGTCGCCGAAGACGACGCTCTGTACGCCAACGTCCATGCCGACGCCGGGGGCGGCGTCCGCTTAAAGCCACGGTCGCGACTCGGGGTCCGCGACGGTTTTAGTAGGTATGGTACCAAGGGACGCATATGGCCTCCTACGAGCGAGTTCTCGTCCCGACGGACGGCAACGACGACGCGGCGACGACCCTCGAACACGCCCTCTCCATCGCGGCGCCGGACGCGACGGTTCATGCCCTCTACGTCGTGGACAAGACGCTGCTCTACGCCGCGGACGACGACGGCGACACGGCCGACGCACTCCGCGCCGAAGGAGAGGAGGCGGTCGAAACGGTCGCGGCGGGCGCCCGCGACGCCGGCCGTGAGGCCGAAACCGACCTCCGGGAGGGCGTCCCGCCCCGGGAGATTCTGGCCTATGCGGACGAGAAAAACCTCGACGCCGTCGTGATGAACACCCGCGGGCGGACGGGCACCGAACGGGTCGTGAAGATGGGCTCCACGACCGAACGGGTCATCGAGAACGCCGATGTTCCGGTCCTCGCGGTCCCCGTCTGAGCCCGCCTACTCCCGCTCGCGCATGCTCTGTCGGGTGAACTGCGGCGTCGCCCGCGTGCCGCGGCGCTTGCTGAACGAGCGGACCAGCGCGAGCGCGGACGTCCCCGCGACGGCCGCCATCGCGCCCGCCGGGTAGAGGTCCCCGCCCGCGTAGAGCAGGGCCGAGGCGGGCAGCGTCGTTGCCAGCGAGAACCCCACGACGAGGCGGCGCGCCAGCCGCTCGAACACGTCGTTCGGGTCCTCCACGCCGGCGCGGACGTAGAGGTCGTCGCGGTCCGCGCGGTCGAGGACCCGTTCGAGTTTCGGGGGGATGCGGCTCGCGGAGCGCGAGGACTCGACCAGTTGCTCGCCGGTGTCCTCGACGAACTGGCGGATGCCCTCCTCGCGGTAGCCCTCCGCCACCAGGTAGTCGGTGGCGACCGTGATGAAGTCGAAGTCGGGGTCCAACGTCACGCAGACGCCCTCGACGACCGTCGCCACGCGCAACACGAGCGCCAGGTTCGAGGGCAGTCGAAGGGGGAACTCGTAGATGGTGTCCTCGACCCGGGAGACGATCTGCTGGACGCGGTACTGTTCGATGTCCTCGCCGCGGGCGTCCTGTATCGCGAGCTCCATGACGTCCGCCATCACCGCGCGGTCGGCCTCGGGGGAGAGCGTACCCATCTCGACGAGAGCGTCGAGGATGGCCTCGATGTCCTGGTTGGCGACGCCGACGTAGAACTCGACGATCTTCTCCTGGACGAACTGATCGACGCGCCCGCTCATCCCGAAGTCGTAGAAGACAACCGCGCCGTCCCCTTGTACCGCCAGATTGCCGGGATGCGGGTCGGCGTGGAAGACCCCGTCGTCGATTATCATCTGGAAGTACGCCTGCGTGAGCCGCACCGCCACCTCCGTCCGGTCGATGCCCGCCTCGTCCAGTTCGGCGATGTTCGAGATTTTGGTCCCCTCGACGTACTCCATCGTCAGGACGCGGGGGCCCGAGCGTTCGCCGTGGACCGCGGGGATGACGATGTCCGGTTGCCCCTCGAAGTTCGCCCTGATTTCGCGGAGCATCTCGGCCTCGCGGCTGTAGTCCATCTCCTCGCGGATGGTCTTCGCGAACTCGTCGGCGAGGTTCGAGAGCGAGAACGCCTGGCCCTGCCCGACGAAGCGCACGAGGAGGGGCAGCGACCAGCGGATGACCTTCAGGTCCGCCTCCACGAGGTCCTCGATGCCGGGCCGACGGACCTTCACGGCCACGTCCTCGCCGTCGAGTTTCGCTGTATATACTTGCCCCAGGCTCGCGCCCGAGATGGCCTCCGTGTCGAAGTCGTCGAACGCGTCGTCGACGGGGCCGACCTCCGCCTCCAAGACCTCCTTTGCGCTCTCCCACTCGACCGGCGGGACCTGGTCCTGGAGGTCCGCGAGCACGTCGACGTACTCGGGGGGCAACACGTCGGGACGCGTCGAGAGTAGTTGCCCGAGTTTGATGAACGTCGGGCCGAGGGTCAGAAACGAGTCCAACAGTCGTTCGGCCCGGTGGACCCGAGTCTCGGCGTCGACCCGTCGGCGCCCGCCGAAGAGGAGAAAGCGCCGACGGTCACGGGCGTAGCTGAGGAGGAGCGGAAGGAACTGGCTGGCGACGACGACGAAGCGCCAGTACGCGCGGAGGGAGACCACGCGGGGTTACGCGTCGTCCTCGTGCTCGTCGTCGCTGGACTCGTCGGCGGAGGCGTCGTCGTCCGGCTCGGCCTCCCCTTCGATGGGGATGTTCCGCCCCCCTTCCTCAGTGCCCTGCTTCTTCGGGACGTCAACGGTGAGCACGCCCCGCTCGACGCTCACGACGGAGGCCGACCCGTCGGCCTCGGGCGGGAGCGGCACCTCGAAGTCGACGAAGAGCGCGCGCTCCTCGGAGCGGTAGCGGAAGTCGACGGGCACGTCCTTCTCGCGGCGCGCCTCGACGCGCAGGCGACGGTCCTCGACGGACACGTCCGCCGTCTCCTCCGCGGCGCCGGCGATATCGACGACGAGCCGGTAGGCGTCGTCGCTCTCCAGAAGGTCCACGAACACCGCGTCGGGCAGGTCCCGGAGCGCGTCGCGCAGTTCTGCCATACCAATCATTCGGGCGCCCGTGGCAAAAACGCGACGGTCGTTACACCGAGAAGACGCCGTCGAAGGACGTGACCCGGTGGTCACCCACGATACAGTGGCCCCGGTCGTGGGGGTCGTGGCGCTCGACGTGCATCGAGGCGAGCCCGGCGTTGTGGGCCGCGCCCACGTCCGTTTCGCCGTCGCCCGCCAGCAAGCCGTCGCCCTCGGCGTCGAGTTTCGAGACGGTCCGCCGGACGGGCTCGGCGTCCGGCTTGAAGCCGATTTCCTGGGAGCAACAGACCACCGCGTCGAACCAGTCGCGGACGTCCAACCGGTCGAGGACGCGCTCGGTGATGGGTTCCGGGCAGTGCGTGACGACGCCGACCGGTCCGTCGAGGTCCTTCACGGCCGCGGCGTCGTCGTAGAGGTAGGTCGCCTCCGCCCGCGCGACGTCGTCGTCGACGGCGTCGAACGTCTCCCAGAACGGCTCGGGGTCGAGGTCGAGCGAGCGCAGGTGGTCGTCCCGGTCGCCGCCCAGGCCGTGCCAGAGGGTGTGGACCTCCGAATCCGAGAACCCCCGGCCGAGTTCGTCGCCAACCCGGTCGAAGACCTCCCGCTTGTACCCCCACTCCGTGTCCACGAGGGTGCCGTCCAGGTCGAAGAGCCAGTAGTCGTAGCCGTCCACCCCCGTCGCGTCACCGCTCATACTCTCGTGAAGGCGATTGCCGCTCAAGTGTTTTCCGCCACCTCGAGCGCGCTCCCGAAGTGGTAGTGAACGACGGCCTCGGCGGTGTCCGCGCCGAAATCGTCGATGTGCGACCCGATTTCGGATTTCAGGGCCGCGCGCTCGTCGGGCGTACACTCGAAGGCGCGGAAGTCGGCGCCGAGCACGTCGACACCCAGTCGCTCCCCCAGGCGCGCTTTGAACGGCCCGGGGTCGCTTATCTCCCCGTGCCAGAGGGTGTTCCGGAAGAAGAGCCACCCTTCCGTGCCGGGTTCCGCGGCAGGTTTTTTGACTGCTGTCTCGAAGGTGTCCGGTTCGGCCCGTAGCTCCCCCGTCCGCAGGCGGAAGGTCACGGCGAACCGGTAGTGGGCCATCAGTACCGCTCGTCGGTCAGTTCGGCCATCTCGGCGTCGCGTTCGGAGACGCCGCCGGCTTCGTGATCGGTGTAGCGGACCTCGACCTCCTTGTATCGGATTTCGATGGTCGGATGGTGGAACTCGGCCTCGGCGAGTTCGCCGACCTCCGTGGCGAAGGCGACGCCATCGAGGTAGTTGTCGAACTCGTAGGTCCGGACGATTTCCTCCTCGTTCTCGTCGTAGGCCCATCCGTCGGGAATCGCACTCGCTATCTCGTCGGGGTCGAAGGGCTCTCGGTCTGCCATACGGGCTACTCGCCGCCGTCCGACAAAAGGCTAGTCCTCTTCCGAGGTCGCTTCCGCGGGGGGTCGCGTCGGGGCCGCGTCGGGTTCGACGGCGCCGTCGGGGAAGTCGGGGTTGAAAAGCGTGAGCGCGGTGGCGATGGTCTCCCAGTCGTCCTCCGCGGCGGCCTCCCGCAGGCTCTTGGTGGGCGCGGCCAACAGTTGGGAAACCAGTGCGTCCGCGAGCGACGCGACGGCCTCGCGCTGTTCGTCGTTCAACTCCCCGCGGGCGTCGAGTTTGTCCAATGCCTCCTGGAGCTCGCGGTCCTTCGCGCGCTCGGCCGACTCGTACATCGCGGCGATGGCGCTGTCCGCGCGCGCCCGCTTGAACTGCTCGGCGAGGCGGTCGAACTCCCGGTCGACCATCGCGGCTACCCGGTCGGCGGCGACCCGGCGACGTTCGTGGGTCGACTCGGTGACGGTCTCCAGGTCGTCGATGTCGTACGTCGAGACGTCCCCCATCTCCTCGACGGCGGGCGAAACGTCCCGCGGCTGGCCCAGGTCCACGATGAGGGCCTCGCCGTCCGCGAGCGTCGATTCGTCGAGCGTGGGCTCCTCGCTGCCGGTCGCGGCGACCACCACGTCGGCGTCGACGAACGACTCCGACAGCGAATCGAGGCCGACGGCCTCGCCGGTGCCGATGTCCGTGACGACACGTTCGGCGCGCTCGAGCGTCCGGTTCGCGATGGTGAGTTCGGAGACGCCGGCGTCGGTGAACGCCCGCGCCGCGAGCGTCCCCATCTCGCCCGCGCCGACGACGAGCGCACTCGATTCGTCCAGTTCGAGTTCGCGCTCGGCGAGTTCGACGGCCGCGCTCCCCAGCGACACGATGCCCTCGTTGATCGCGGTCTCCGTCCGGGCGCGCTCGCCGACGTGGATGGCCTTCGTCACCGCGTCCTCCAGCACGGGGCCGATGCCGCCGGCGCGGCGGGCGGCCTCGTAGGCCGAGCGGACCTGTCCCAGCACCTGGTCCTCGCCGAGGACGAGCGACTCCAACCCGGCCGCCACGCGGAGGAGGTGCCGAAGGCTCTCGTCGTGGTCCGTGTGCACGGCGCTCTCGCCGAACTGCGTATCGAGGGCCGCGCGCCCCGTTTCGGCGTCGGCGGCGACGACGTACGCCTCCACGCGGTGGCAGGTCTGGAGGGCGTAGGCCTCCTCGACGCCCTCGCGCTCGCACAGGCGGCGGACGAGCGTCTCGCCGTCCGGCGCAGCCGCGGCTTCGATGACCTCGATGTCCGCCGTGTCGTGGGCGACCCGCGCGCCCGATACGATTCCCACGTTCGTGTTCACGTCGTTGAATCACCCCGCCGGTCCGCGAGGACCGACACTGCTTCTTGGTTCGCCTTACGACTACCCGCACGTAAACCCTTCCAAACGCGCGGGTCCCTCACGAACGACCGTATCGCCGCCCGGCGTTCTTCGGGGGGGACATCCATCTGCTGGAGCTCCTCGCGGACGAGCGCGCTCAGCTCCGCCATCGCCTCGGCGCCGTCGAAGCTCTCCTCCAGCTCCTGCCGGAGATAGCGGCTCAGCGCGGGGCTCCGTCCGCCGGTCGAGAGCGCCGCCGTCACGTCCCCGTCGCTTACCGTCGCGGGAACGACGACGCTGCCCTCGTCCTCGCGGGCGCCCGAGCGGTCCGCGCGGTTGTAGAGAACGCCCCGCTCGCGGGCCGTCGCGGCCGCCGCGTCGTTCACTTTTTCCTCACCGGTGGCGGCGACGACGAGCGCGGGCCCGGCCCGCTCGACCCACCCCGAAACGGCCTCGGGGTCGGGCGACGCGCGGACCAACTCGGCGCCCCCGAACTCTCCCTCGAAGTCGGGGCTCACGACGATCGTGTGCGCCTCCGTGGCGAACCGCCGGGCCTTGCGCGCGCCGACGGGACCGCCGCCGAATATCAGGACTGTCGCGTCCGAGAAGTCGTGAAAGAGGGGTATCATTCGTCCCCGTCCGCGCGTTCCCCGTCCCCGTCGCCACCCTCTGCCGCCCCGGCCGTTGCGTCGGCGCTTTCGGCCTCCGTTTGCTCGGTGTTCGAATCGGCGCGCTCGTCCATCCTGATGCCGGTCTTCTTCAGGATGCGCGTCGAGAAGAGGGTGTCCCAGTCGTCCTCGCCGACGTCCCAGAGCCCCTCCATCACTTCCCTCACCTGTTCGATGCGCTCGCGGCTCTCCTCCTCGGAGCGCCCGTGGGTCATCGCGAAGAAGTTGTACGGCCAGACGCCCTCGTGGCGCGGGCGCTCGTAGCAGTGCGTGACGAACTCCATCGCCGAGACGGCCTCGCCCACGTCCCCGACGACCTCGTCGGGCACGTTCCAGACGGTCATCCCGTTCTCCGAGTAGCCCAGGGCGTAGTGGTTCGGCACCAACCCGACGCGCCTGACCTTCCCCTCCTCGTTGAACCGCCGCAGGGTGCGCAGGACCCACTCGGTGTCGACGCCCAGCGTTTCGGCCACGTCAGCGTAGGGCGTCTCGGTCATCGGGAGTCCGCCCTGGATTTCAAGGACCAGGTCGCGCTCCTCGGGCGTCAGGGAACCCCGGTCGGAGCGCTCCGGCGTCGGGCCCAGATGGGAGAGGTCGACCGACTCCTCTCGGAGGGGGCCGTCGACGGGGAACTTCGCCTCGACGCGGAACTCCCGCTGTTTGGGCAGGTTGTACGTCTCCTGTCCCGTCGCCTCCTCGATGCGTCCGAGGACGTCGTCGACGCTCTCGTCGTCCGCGACGCTGACGACGAACCACATGTTCAGATGGGGGTGCTCGCGCTCGTAGTTGTGCGCCACCTCCCGGAAGCCGTTGACCGTCTCCGCGACCTCCTCGAAGCGTTCCTCGGGCGCGTGCATCGCGACCAGCGTCGCGGTCCCTCCGATGGCCTCGGCGTTGATGAGCGCGCCGAACCGGGAGAGGGTCCCTTCCTCGTCTAGTGCTTTGACACGTTCGAACAGCTCCCCCGCGTCGGTGCTCACACCGCGCTCGCAGAGCGCCTCAGCCGCCGGTTCGTAGGGGTGTGAGACGACGGGGAACCCGCCTTGGAAGGCGTTGATGACCGCTCGGTCGCGGTCGTCGAGTTCGGCTTCGCCTTCCGCCGCGTCTGTCATGGGAACCAATACGGTAACGCGGGGGTATAAACGCCGTGGATATGTGTGTGCCGTGATAACGCGCTATTAGTCGGTCGATTCGACCGGCCCGCCCTCGGTGACGCCCCGAACCTCGTACTCGCCCTCGGTGGAGTCGAGCGCCGCCTCGATGGCCGCCACCACCGCCCCGATGTCGTCGGTGGCCTCCCAGTAGACCACGAGGTCGAAGGTGCCGTCGCGGAGGAGCTGCTGGCACTCCCAGACGAACTCGTCGCCCTCGACGGTGAGCCCCTGGTGTTGGTTGACGCCGAACTCGTCGCTGTCGTTGCCGGAGTAGACGTAGGTGCGCTCCTCGACGGTTCGCTCGGCGATCGCGTCCCCGGCGTTCAGGGTCGCCTGGTGGAGCATGCTCTCCTCGTCGCCGGCGTAGTCGGTGTGGACGACCGCGCCGTGGAGTTCGATGTCGCCGGGTTCAAGCAGCGCGCTCGCGCGGCGGTAGAGGTCCGTATCGACGGTGTCGGGCATACAGGGGCGTCGTCGCCCGGGGTGAAACCTCCCTCGGTTCGCTTGCGGAACTGTGGAGCGGCTACGCCTGCTGGAGCTGTGGGCCCGTTTACACCCGCTGGAGGTTCGCCGCGCGCGGGCCCTTCTCGCCCTCCTCGATGTCGAACTCCACGTCCTGTCCCTCCTCAAGGTCCGGGCCACCGACATCCTCCATGTGGAAGAACACGTCGTCGTCGGCCTCGTCGGTCTCGATGAACCCATACCCGCCCGTGTCGTTGAAGTGTACGACCGTTCCTGTCGCCATCGCGGTGTTTGTTACCACACCGAGCAACAAAAGCGTGCGGGTGCTACTGTCAAAAGCCTCATACCGGCCGGGAGTCTTTTGCCGGTAATGACTCGGTCGCTCGGGCGCGTGTTCCGCCCCCTCCGCCGCCGGTTCCGCGCGGGGTACGAGCGTCTGCTCCGCCGCGAGATTGACGGCGCTCCCGGCCACGTGGCGGTCATTCAGGACGGGAACCGCCGGTACGCTCGCTCTCGCGGCGCGGACACGGAGGCGGGCCACCGCGAGGGGGCCGAGACGACGGAGGACGTGTTACACTGGTGTTCGGACCTGGGCGTCGAAGAGCTCACCCTCTACGCCTTCTCCACGGAGAACTTCGAGCGGGACCCCGAGGAGCGCGAACACCTTTTCGACCTTCTCGAGCGGAAGTTCCGCGAGTTCGCGGACGCCGACAAGGTCCACAGCGACGGGGTCCGCATCAACGCCATCGGCGAGACCGAGCGCCTCCCCGAGCGGGTCCGGGACGCCATCGCGTATGCCGAACGCCGAACGAGGGGGTACGAAGGGTTCACCCTGAACGTCGCCGTCGCCTACGGCGGGCGGGCGGCCCTGCTGGACGCGGCCCGCGACGCCCTCCGCGATGTGGAAGACGGCACGTTGGCCCCCGAGGAAATCGACGCGACGGCTATCGAACAGCGCCTTCACGCCGACGCCCTCCGCGACGTGGACCTCATCGTTCGCACGGGCGGCGACGAGCGCACCTCCAACTTCCTGCCCTGGCACGCGAACGGCAACGAGGCGGCCGTCTACTTCTGTGCGCCCTACTGGCCGGAGTTCTCGAAAATCGACCTCCTCCGGGGTATCAGAACCTACGAGGCCAGGGAGGAGTCCTGGCGCCGCGCTCGCGCTGAGCGCGCGCTCGCCCTCGTGCGCGAACTCGGCGGCGTGGAGCTCGCCGAGGCCCGCGACGTTCTCCGGCGCTTCCGTGAGTATCTGCCTGAGGGGGCCGAAGTAGAGGACGAACGGCCCGCGGACTGACGCTCGTTCGGCGTCCGACCGACCCCGAGATGACGCTCTCGCGCCGCTCGGGCGCTCCGGTTCGCGTGCTTCGGCCTACCGGCCGAACCGCCGCTGTCTGTCCTGATAGTCCCGGAGCGCCCGAAGGTAGTCCCGCTCGCGCAGGTCCCGCCAGTTCACGTCCGTGAAATACAGCTCGGAGTAGACGGACTGCCAGATCATGAAATCGGAGAGCCGCTCGGCGCCGGTCTTGATGACCAAGTCGGGCTCCGAATCGAACACCAGCCTGTCCTCGATGGTCGCTTCGTCCACCTCCTCCGGGGATACCTCGCCGTCCTCGACGTCGCCCGCGAGCGAGCGGACCGCCGCGGCGAACTCGTGTTTCCCGCCGAGGCCGACGCTTACCTGTACGGGCGCGTCGGCGCGCTCGGTGTCGTCGGGCCCCCGGACGGCCACCTCGCGGGGCGCGCGGAGATTCGAGAGCTCGCGTTCGAGGGTCGGGGCCGCCTCCCGGTCGAGGACGCTCACGTACACCGTCACGCGCTCGGCGCCGTACTCGAAGGCCCACTCCAACGCGTCCGCGAGGGTGTCGTAGGACCCCCGTTCCAGCAGGTCGCGTTCGGTCAACACGAGCGCGACGTGCTCGGGGAGCGACGCCTCGTCCCGCCGCACGCGGAGCGCGAGATATCGGTCGTAGAGGGCCATACCCTCGGTTGCGCCCGGAGGGCGTAAACCCCTTCGCCCGGTTTCGGGCTTCGGAAAGGGTAAGTGTACCCCGGCGGACTCCCCGGACGTGCAGCCGACTCTCCGGCGAGCGGTCCTGTTCGCCCTCGTGGCGACGCTCTCGCTCGCCGCGCCGCTCTTGGGCCGGCTCGCTCCGGCGCCGTTCGGCCCCGTGGCGGTCGCGACTCCCTTCCTCGCCGCGGCCGCCGCCGCGTACGCGGTAACGGAGGACCGGGCCGTCTTCGAGCCGCTCGCGCGCCCGGCGGACCTCCAGTCGGGGCGCCTGTTCAGCCTCGTCTCGTTCTCGCTGGCCGCGGCCGGGCTGGCGCTGGCGGTCGCCTTCGGCTTGCCGGTCCGGGTCTTCGTCGCGGCGGCGCTCGTCGTCGGCTACGGCCATCTCGGGTTCGTCGCGGCCCGCGGGTACACGACCTCGGTGTTGGCCCGCATCGGCGGCTTCGTTCTCGCAGGCGCGCTCGCGGCCCTCGCTGGCGGCTCCCTGGTCGAGGAGGCCGGTACCGCGTACGCCCTCGCCGTCCCGGACGCGGCCTACGCCTTCCTCGTCGCGAGCGGCGCGCTCGCGGCCGGGATTCTCCGGTCGGTGTTCAAACCCCGCGACGACCCGCTCGTACTCGTCTCCGTCGCCCTCTTCTGCTGGCTGCTGGCGGACATCGCAGTGTTTGTCGCGTGGGTTCCCCTCGCCGTCGCGCTCGCGGTGACGCTGCTCGTGGGCTACATCTCGTGGGCGCTCGACGCGGCTTCCGTCTCGGGCATGCTCACAGGCGTTCTCTTCGGGCTTCTCACCGTCGTGTTGGGGGGGTACGGCTGGTTCGCCGCGCTCGTCGCGTTCTTCGGCGGCGGCGCGCTCGCCACGAAGTTCCGCTACGACGAGAAACTCGACCGCGGGGTCGCTGAGGAGTCCGGCGGCGCCCGGACCAGCGGCAACGTCCTCGGCAACTCCGCCGCGGCACTCGCCGCCCTCCTCGGGTTCGCCGCCGCGGCCCGCCTGCCGCTCTCCCCCTACGTGTTCGCCTTTGCCTTCGCGGGCAGCGTGGCGACGGCGCTCGCGGACACGCTCTCCAGCGAAGTGGGCGGAGTCTTCGACAACGTCCGGCTCATCACGACCCTCGAACGCGTTCCTCCCGGCACGGACGGCGGCGTCACGTGGCAGGGCGAACTCGCGGGGCTCGCGGGCGCGACGCTCGTCGCCCTCATCGTCGGCGCCGCCCCGAGCGTCCCCATCGCCCTCGTCGAGGCACCGGCCGTCGTCGCCGCCGGCTTCGTCGGGATGACGGTCGATAGCCTGTTGGGGGCGCTCGTCGAGGGCGGTCGCATCGGCAACCAGACAGTGAACTTCCTCGCGACCCTCTCGGGGGGCGTGGCGGGCGGCCTGCTGGCGCTACTGCTGTAGGCGGTCGAAGGTATCGAGTTTGACCGCGGCGGGCTGTTTCGTCACGTCGCCCACGCGTGGGCCGGCGACCCGGGCGACGCCCCGCTGGGCGGCCACGTCGAGCAGGCGCTGGTCCACGTCGGCGTCCACGACGACCGTTCGGGGGACGGCCTCCGCGTCGCGGAGGGCCGCGAACGCCGAGTCGGCGTCGGTTTCGGCAAGAATCTCGTTCTCGCGGTCCAACAGCCGGGCCTTCCCGGTCCCGGCGAGCTCGGCGGCGTGCTCGGGGACGCTCAGCGTTTCGTCCGTCGTCGGTTCCGGTTCCGTTTCCGACTCCGCTTTCGACTCGTCGGTCGGTTCCGGTTCCGTTTCCGACTCCGCTTTCGACTCGTCGGTCGGTTCGGGTGTTCCCTCTGACTCCGTTTCCGCAGGTTCGGGCGCCGTGACGGTTCCGCCGTCGGCGTCCACGCTCGCGACCGGTTGGGCGGACTCGACGGGCGCCTTCGAGCGCAGGGCGTCGGTAACGGCCTCGCGGCCCAGGTCCTCCACGGACTTGCCCTCGGGCGCGCGGGCGACGTAGTCGACATCGCCGACCTGCCGGAGTTCCTTCAGGATGAGGTCACCGCCCCGGTCGCCGTCGAAGAAGGCCGTCGTCGTGCGCTCTCGGGTGAGGTCCGCGACCGCGTCCGGGATGTCCGTCCCCTCGACGGCGACAGCGTTGCGGATGCCCGCCCCCAGAAGGGAGAGCACGTCCGCGCGCCCCTCGACGACGACGACCGCGTTGCCCTCCGCGACGTTCGGGCCGGCGGGCAGCCCCTCGTACTCCTCGATGTCCGCGACGCGGGCGCTCTCCCGGACCTCGCCCAGGATTTCCTCGCTGGAGAGGTCTTGGTCGTCGAAGGCCGTCACGAGCAGTTCCTTCGCGCGGTCGACGACCTCCCGGCGCTTGGCGGCGCGGGTGTCCTCGATGCGTCTGACCTCGACGCGCGCCTCGCAGGGGCCGACCCGGGAGATGGTTTCGAGCGCCGCGGCCAGCACCGCCGTCTCGGCTCGGTCGAGGTTCGACGCGACGGTGAGCTCGCCGAAGGAGCGGCCGCCCTCGCTCTCGATTGCCACGTCGATGCGCCCGAGCTTCGAGGACTCCTGGAGGCCGTGGATTTCCAACTTCTCCCCGAGGAGGCCTTCGGTCTGCCCGAAGACGGCGCCGACGACGTCGCTTCGTTCGACGACGCCGTCCGCGGTCAGGTCAGCGTGGATGAGGTATTTCGCCGTGCTCTGCATGATGTGGTCCGCGTTACCCGTTTTCGGGCCGCGTCGCGCAAATACCTGTCGTCGCGTCGCCGAGGATGAAGACAAATATCTTTCAAAGACGGACTCCGATGGAAAACCCGGTACTCTTTTGGGGTTTCGGTCGCGAGCGGTGGTACGATGCCGAGCAGAACAGAATCAATCGTCTGGGGTGTCGTCTTCGTCGTGTTGATGGCGTTCGCCGTCCCCTGGTTCCTTTGGGGGTCGTCGAACGTCGTCGCCGGGCTTCCGGTCTGGCTCTGGTGGCATATCGGGTGGATGGTCGTCGCCTCGCTCGCCTTCGCGGTCTTCGCCCGCCGCGGGTGGGGCGTGTGGATGGGGGGGTGGTCTGCATGACTCTCTCAGGGTTCGGAGGAAGCGGCGCGGGCGTGTTCACGCCTGCTCCCCTCCAGACGGCCACCGACGTCCCTCTCCAGATGGGCATTATCGTCGTCTACCTGCTCATCGCGCTGGCGGTGGGCGTCGTTGCCTACCGGCTCACCGACCGGACCGCGGAGGACTACTACCTCGCCTCGCGGACGCTGGGGACCGTGGTTCTCCTCTTCACGACGTTCGCGACCCTGCTCTCGGCCTTCACCTTCTTCGCGGGCCCGAACATCGCCTACGCCAACGGCCCCGAGTGGATTCTCGTGATGGGCCTGATGGACGGCGTCATCTTCGGCGTCCTCTGGTACGTCATCGGCTACAAGCAGTGGCTCGTGGGAAAGGCACACGGCTACGTGACGCTCGGCGAGATGCTCGGCGACCGCTTCGGCTCCCCGGCGCTCCGGGGGACGGTCGCCCTCGTTTCGCTGTTCTGGTTGTTCCCCTACGTGATGCTCCAGCAGGTCGGCGCGGGCGGTGCGCTCGAAGCGCTCACGAACGGCGCAGTTCCCTACTGGGCCGGCGCGAGCCTGATCACGGTGTTCATGATCGTCTACGTCGTCCTCTCGGGGATGCGCGGCGTCGCGTGGACCGACACGATTCAGGGGCTGTTCATGCTGACGATGGTGTGGGCGGCCACGCTCTGGGTGCTCTCCCAAGTGGGGGGAATCGGCGCCGCGACGGACGCCCTCGCCGCCTCCAATCCGGAGTTCCTCTCGCTCGGCGGCGGCGTCTACTCCGTCCCGTGGATGCTCTCGCAGGCCATCGGCATCGCCTTCGGCGTCGCGATGTTCCCTCAGGTCAACCAGCGCTTCTTCGTTGCCGGTTCCGAAAAAGTGCTCAAGCGCACGCTCGCGCTGTGGCCCGTCGTCGTTCTCCTGCTCTTCGTGCCGGCGTTCATGCTCGGCGCGTGGGCCGCCGGGTTGGGCGTGCCGATGCCCGAGAGCGGGAACATCCTCCCCGGCGTGCTCGTCGAGTACACGCCGACGTGGTTCGCCGCGCTCGTCATCGCCGGCGCGATGGCCGCGATGATGTCCTCCTCGGACTCGATGCTCCTCTCGGGCTCCTCGTATTTCACCCGGGACCTCTATCGCCCCTACCTGAACGCCGCGGCGAGCGAGCGTCGCGAGGACCTCATCGCCCGCGCCGGCGTGGCGGTCTTCGCGACGCTCTCCCTCGTGGCGAGCCTCTTCAACCCCCCCTCGCTGTTCACCATCGGGGACACCGCCTTCGGCGGCTTCGCACAGCTCGCGTTGCCCGTCATCGTCGCGCTCTACTGGCCACGTACGACGAGGCGGGGGATGTTCGCGGGGGTTCTGGGCTCGCAGCTGTTCTACATGGTAACTACGCTCACACCTGCCGCGGGCTCCTCGACGACGCTCGGGCCCCTCGTGATTCCGGGCGTCCCCGAGACGTTCGCCGGGTGGTCCTCCTCGGTCGTCGGGATGCTCGTCGGCCTCCTCCTGACGGTCGGCGTCTCCTTGCTCACGGCGCAGGCGACGGCGGAACGGCCCGCGCTCCTGTCGGGACCGAGCGAGGCCGACGACTGAGCGGCCGTCAGGTTTCTATCCTCCTCGATTCACGTCCGGTGAACGCCCCTGCTGCCCGCTCGGGGGTCTTTTGAAATGGTTTCGGGTGTCGGTGGGCCCGTTCCGGCGCGTTCGTCCTTATGTGTCCGCACCTCTTGTGTGCTAGGAACTACCAATGTCGGACGCACGCGGCGAGTTCAAGGAGATACGCGAGGAGGTAGAGGGCCACCCGATGCGGAACTTACTGGGGTACGTCAAGCCCTACTGGCGGCGCCTTTCCGTCGGGGTGGTGGCGGCGTTCGCGATGCGGCTGGCCAGGCTGGTGCCGGCGCTCGCCATCGCGGCGGCCCTCGACCGGGTGATACGCAGCGGGAACGAACCGGGGCTGTTGGCGGACCTCGGAGTTGTTACCGCGGAGGTGACGACCACGGCGGGCGTGCAGTTGGGCCTGCTCCACCAGCTCGCGCTCCTCGCCGGGGCCGCCTACGTCGTGCAGGCAATCGCGCAGTTCACCTCCAGATACGTCTTCCAGTCCACCGCACAGAAGATACAACACGACCTGCGCGACGACACCTACGACCACATGCAGCGGCTCTCGATGGGCTTCTTCCACGACCACCAGACGGGCGCAATGATGTCCGTGCTCAACTCCGACATCAACAGGTTGGAGAACTTCTTCAACACGGAAATCCGGCAGATAATCCGGGCCGTCGTGATGTTCGGGGTGGTGGGTGCGGTGATGTTCTACTACGCGCCGAAACTGGCGCTCATCGCGCTCGCGCCGATGCCGATTCTCGGGCTCGCGACCGGGAGATTTATGCTCTGGATCGAGCCGAAGTACCGCCGGATTCGCGAACTCGTCTCCCGGATGAACACCCGCCTCCAGAACAACTTGGGGGGCGCGCGCATCATCAAGTCCTTCGACCGATACGGCGTCGAGCGCGGCCGCGTCGCCGACCAGTCAGGGAGCTACCGCGACCGGAAAATCGACGTCATCAAGGTCCGAAAGGCCTTTTTCTCCTCCCAGCGCTTCGTCATCGGCGCCACCTTCGTCGCGGTGCTCGTCTTGGGGGGACATGCGATGGTCGCCACCCCAATCTACGGCGTCGGCGCGGGGGTCACTGCGGGTACCTTTGTCCTCTTCTTCATGTTCCTCAGACGCCTGGACGGGCCGCTCCAGCGTATCGGGAAGACGGCGAACAAGTATCAGAAGACGAAGTCGAGCGCCGAGCGCATCTTCGGCGTGCTCGGCCGCGACGCTGTCATCCAGTCCCCCGAGGACGGCTACGCCCCCGAGCGTATCGACGGCCACGTCGAGTTCGACGACGTGACCTTCAGCTACGATTCGAGCGAGGAGATTCTCGACGGCGTCTCCCTCGACGTGACCGCCGGCGAGACGGTTGGGTTAGCGGGCACGTCGGGGTCGGGGAAGTCCACCCTGCTCAAACTCCTGCCCCGGTACTACGACGTCGACGGAACCGACGGTTCCGTCGGGCAATCAGAACCGCGGGGCGATTCTGATGATGTGGGTTCGGGCGCCGTCGAGGTCGACGGCACCGACGTACGGGAGTACGACGTCCAGGCGCTCCGGGACCGCATCGGCGTCGTCGAACAGGACCCCTACATGTTCTCGGGCACCGTCCGGGAGAACATCGCCTACGGCGACGGCGACCTCTTCTCGACCGTCCACCGGGCCGAGGAGGCAGCCGTGGGGGACCCGCTGGATAAATCGGACGCCGAGGAAGTCGCTGCCCGTGACCCCGACATTCCCGAGGAGGTCGCCGAGCGCGTCCGCGACGCCGCACGCGCCGCCGGCGCCCACGAGTTCATCAGCGCCCTCCCCGAGGGGTACGACACGCTCGTCGGCGAGCGCGGCGTGAAACTCTCGGGCGGCCAGCGCCAGCGCCTCTCCATCGCGCGGGCCCTGCTCAACGACCCCGACGTGATGATTCTGGACGAGGCCACCTCCGACGTGGACACGGAAACCGAGGAGCTCATCCAGGAGAACTTGGAGGAACTCACCGCCGACCGGACGGCGTTCGTCATCGCCCATCGCCTCTCGACGATTCAGGACGCGGACCGTATCGTCGTGATGGAGGACGGCGAAATCATCGAGGAGGGAACGCACAACGAACTCGTCCGCGAGGAGGAAGGCACCTACGCGGGCCTGTGGGCCTCGCAGGCCGACATGTCGAACTCGCCGGCGCCCGCCGACGACTGAGGGACCGGCTCTTTTCGGGAGTCGAAAACACGCTGTTCACTCCGCCGAAAGTGTACTGCACCGGATGGTGCGTATGACTGCCTATTCTTCAGATTGGATACCTCGCCGCTTCTTACATTCCCCACAGAAATCCGAAGGCAAATCGGATATGGAGTGAACCTGTCTCTGCGAAGTGAACCCGTCGTTGGCAGTGTAATGGTCTGCCCACCCACAACGAACCTCTTTCGAGAAATGCCACTTCTGTTTACCTTTTCGTTTTATTTCCACAGTCCCTCGCCTCGTGCCAAATTGATGAATGTTGGGTGTATTTCTTGTATCGAACGGTCGTTTCACCCTCAGTGAACTAACCGCGTTTCGACTACTACTCCACTTTCACAAGCACTTTGATGGCCTCCCGCTCGTCCATCGCGGCGTAGCCCTCGGGCACGCCGTCCAGATCGACCGTCTTCGTGAACACCGGCGAAGGGTCCAACGTACCCTGCAACACGTCGGCCATCAGGTCCTCGACGTACTCCCGGACCGGCGCAATTCCTCCATCGAGGCCGACGTTCTTCCCGAAGGCCGTATCGAGGAACGACGTGTTCTCGACGCCCTGGGGAACACCCACATATCCCACCTGCCCGCCGGGGCGCGCGACGTCCATCGCCATCTCCATCGAGGACTGCGCGCCGACGCACTCCATGACGTGGTTCGCGCCGCCGTTCGTGAGTTCGTGGGCTCTCTCGATCGCTTCCTCGCCCCGCTCGCTGACGACGTCGGTCGCGCCGAACTCCTCGGCGAGTTCCAACCTGTCCTCGTGGTGACCCATCGCGACGATGCGCTCGGCGCCGAGCCGGCGGGCCGCGAGCACGCCACAGAGCCCGACCGCGCCGTCGCCCACGACGATGACGTCCTCGCCGGCCTCGACGCCCGCGCTCACGGCGGCGTGATGGCCCGTGCACATCACGTCCGTGAGGGGGACGAGCGATTCGAGGGTGTCCTCGTCGTCAGCGTAGCGTTCAGGCACGCGGACGAGGGTGCCGTCGGCGTTGGGCACGTGGAGCTTCTCCGCCTGGGCGCCGTCCCAGGAGGTGCCGTTCACACAGGAGGTGTGGACGCCCTTCCGGCAGAACTCGCAATGGCCACAGCTCGTGGTAAAGGGCGCCAGCACGCGGTCGCCGGGTTCGACGCTCGTCACGTCCTCGCCCACTTCTTCGACGATGCCCATCGGCTCGTGGCCGACCTTGCTTCCCTCCTCCTGGTCGCGCTGGCCGCGGTAGAACCAGAGGTCCGAGCCACAGACCGCGGTGTGAGTGACCCGGATGACCGCGTCGGTCGGAGCCTCGATTTCGGGGTCGGGGACTTCCTCGATTCGCACGTCTCGCTCGCCGCGGAACACAGTCGCGTCCATACCCGTTCGCACGACGCGGGAGGGCAAAAAGCCCCCCGCCCGGGGCAGGTTCCCCCCGTTCCGAGGCTTGTCTGGTTGCTTTTATACCGTCCGGGCGGTTCTGTACGCGTATGCAGACCCACATCGTTCCCGTGGGCTTCGACTATGACCGGCTCATCGCGCCCCTCGTCCGGGAGCGGCTGTCGGTCGACCGGGTCATCCTCCTGGAGGGGGCCGTCGGGAGCGAGGCGAACGTCGAGTACTCCCAGCGCATCTCGGGGAAACTGGAACAGGACTTCGAGAACCTGCTGGGCGCTGACACCGAACAGGTGTCCATCGCGGACGTGTACGACTACGACACCGCCTTCGAGCGGGCGTACGACCTCATCAACGCCGAACTCGACGCGGGCAACGAGGTCTGGGTGAACATCTCCTCGATGCCCCGCACCGTCTCCTTCGCCTTCGCCACCGCCGCCCACTCCATCATGGTCGAGCGCCAGGAGGACAGAGACCGCATCCACACCTACTACACGGCGCCCGAGAAGTATCTGGAGACCGAACTCGCGGAGGAGCTCCGCCAAGAGATCGACCTCTTGGAAGACATCGCGGACGGCGACGTCAACGAGGAGCGCATCGCCGAGCGCCTCGACTCGACGCGCTCGCTCTTGGAGGAGTTCGACGAGCGCGGGACGACCATCGGCGCGAAGAAACTCGGCGACAGTCATATCGTCGAACTCCCCGTGGCCTCCTTCTCGAACGTCAAGCCCTTCGAGGAGCTCATCCTCTTCACGCTGGGCGAGCACGGCGAGTTCGAGTCCGTCTCCGAACTCGCCGAAACCTTGGCGGACGAACTCAACGAGGAGTACACCGACTCCTTCCGCTCGAAGGTCATCTACAACGTCGACAGGCTGGGCCCGGGCGGCAAGGGCTACATCGAGCGCGAGGAACAAGGGAAGTCCTACCGGACCAGATTGGCGCGAATCGGGGAGTTGTGGGTCCGCTCGCACACCTCCGAGGAGTTCGAGAGGTAGGGAACGGCGGGACAGGTCCGAACAGCATAAGCGAGCGACGCCAGTTTGTACCCTTAATGAGCACCGGAGACGGGAGCGACGGGCTCGATGGGGAGTACGACCCCGGGGCCGTCGAACCCAAATGGCAACAGCACTGGCTCGACGACGACACCTACGCCTACGACGGCGAACTCGAGGACGGCGATACGGCCTACAGTATCGACACGCCGCCGCCCACGGTGAGCGGTAGCCTCCACATGGGCCACCTCTACGGCTCCACCCTGCAGGACTTCGCGGCGCGCTTCCGCCGGATGTCGGAGGGCGACGTGTTCTTCCCCTTCGGCTACGACGACAACGGCATCGCCTCCGAGCGCCTGACCGAACGGGAGTTGGGTATCCGTCACGGCGACTTCGAGCGCCGCGAGTTCCAGCAGAAGTGCCGCGAGGTCTGTCGGGCCTACGAGGACTCCTTCACGGAGGAGATGCAGTCGCTTGGGGTGTCTATCGACTGGAATCACACGTACAAGACCATCGAGCCCCGCGTCCAGCGCCTCTCGCAGCTCTCCTTCATCGACCTCTACGAGCAGGGCCGCGAGTACCGTGAGCGAGCCCCCGCCATCTGGTGTCCCGACTGCGAGACGGCAATCTCACAGGTCGAGACCGAGGACGCCGAGCGCGACGCTCACTTCAACGACATCACCTTCGAACTCGTCGACCACGCCGAGCGCGAGGCAGTCACCATCGCCACGACGCGCCCGGAACTCCTGCCCGCCTGCGTCGCCATGTTCGTCCACCCCGACGACGAGCGTACGGACGACCTCCCCGGCGCTACCGCCCGGGTCCCCCTCTTCGACCACGAGGTGCCCATCTACGAGGACGAGCGCGTGGACATGGAGAAGGGAACCGGCGTCGTGATGTGCTGTACCTTCGGCGACCAGACCGACATCGAGTGGTACCAGGCCCACGACCTCCCCCTCCGGGTCGCCATCGACGAGTCGGCGACCATGACAGCTGAGGCCGGCGAGTACGAGGGCATGTCTACCCACGAGGCCCGCGAGGCCATCGTCGATGACCTCGACGCCCGCGGGTATCTGGAAGGCCGAGAGGCAATCGTTCACGACGTGCAGGTCCACGAGCGCTGTGAGACGGACATCGAGTTCCGCGTCACCGACCAGTGGTACGTCGAGGTTCTCGACCGCGCCGACGACTATCTCGAAGCCGGCCGCGAGATGGACTGGTTCCCCGAGAAGATGCTCTCGCGCTACGAGCACTGGGTCGAGGGGCTGGAGTGGGACTGGTGTATCTCCCGCCAGCGCGATTCCGGGATTCCCTTCCCGGTCTGGTACTGCGCGGACTGTGACGAGCCGGTCCTCGCCGAGAAGGCCGACCTGCCGGTCGACCCGCTCGCGGACGACCCGCCCGTCGAGGCCTGCCCCGCGTGTGGCTGTACGGAGTTCGAGGCCGAAGCCGACGTGTTCGACACGTGGGCCACCTCCAGTCTGACGCCCCTCATCAACGCCGGCTGGGACTGGGACGAGGAGGCCGAGGAGTACACGATGGAGCGCCCCGAGCTCTACCAGTTCGACCTGCGCCCGCAGGGCCACGACATCATCTCCTTCTGGCTGTTCCACACGGTCGTCAAGTGCTACGAGCACACGGGCGAGGTGCCCTTCGACTCGGTGATGATCAACGGGTGGGTGCTCGACGAGAACCGCCAGAAGATGTCCAAATCGAAGGGGAACGTCGTCGAGCCCGCGACTGTGATGGAGGACTACCCCGTCGACGCCATCCGCTACTGGGCGGCCTCCTCGTCGGTCGGCGACGACTTCCCGTTCAAGGAGAACGCGATGAAGCAGGGCGAGCGCCTGCTTCAGAAGCTCTGGAACGCCTCGAAGCTCGTCTGTTCGCTCTCCGAACAGGATCCCGACGAGCCCGAAGAACTGGCCGCGATGGACGAGTGGCTCCTCGCGTCCCTGGACGACGTGACCCGGGAGGTCACGGGCTATCTGGAGGCGTACGAGTTCGCCAAGGCCCGGGACGCCCTGCGTTCGTTCTTCTGGCACACCTTCTGTGACGACTACCTCGAGATCGCCAAGCAGTCCGACGCCGACTCCACCGCGTTCGCGCTCCGGACGGCCCACGAGCGCTTCCTCAAGCTGTTCGCGCCGTTCCTCCCCCACATCACGGAGGAACTCTACCACGAGCTGTACGCCGACGCGTCGGTCCACCGCGCGGACTGGCCGGAGCCCGCGGGCTACGAGGCGCGCCGCGAGGCCGGCGAGACGGCGCTCGAAGTCATCGGCGCCCTCCGAGGATACAAGAGCGAGCGGGGGCTCCCGCTGAACGAGTCCCTCGAAGACGTGGCCGTCTACGGCGACATCGACGGCTTCGAGGACGCGGTCGCGGGCGCGATGCACGTCGAGTCGCTCGAACGCCTCTCGGAGGCGCCGGACCTCTCGACGGAGACCGTCGGTATCGACCTGGACTACGCGAAAGTCGGGCCCGAGTACGGCAACAGAGTCGGCGATATCGACGCCGCCGTCGAGGCCGGCGACTTCGAGGTCGCGGGCGGTGACCTCCACGTCGCGGGCGAGACGCTCCCCCCGGAGATGTTCGAGGTCGAGGAGGAGCGCACCTACGGCGGCGAGGGCGACTTCGTGGAGACGGAGCACGCCGTCGTCATCGTCCGCTGACTACGTTCGGTTCTCCAGTTTCTTCACCCGCGTCGCAAGCGCGAGGAAGGTCGCCGCGAGCGTCAACAACACGGCGGCCGCCGCGGCCAGATCGTGGGCCGCGAGCGCGTGGCTGTATCCGGCGCCGGTGAACTCCGCGGGGAGGGTTGTGTGATGGACCCGCCCGAGGAACGGGACGAAGTAGTCCACCACGTCGTTCAGCGCGTACCACCCGGCTGCGAGGCCGACCGCCCACACCGGGAACTCCGCATAGCGGTGAATCAGAAAGGCTTCGAGAACCATCGCGGCGTGGCTCCAGATGAGGAACTGGTAGAGCCAGAGCGCGGTGTCCCCCTGCCCGTTTATAAACAACTGGACGTAGGGGGTCCACGCGCCGAGCTTGATACAGCCGAAGAAGGCGAGCGCGTGCAGCCACGGCAGGTCGTAGTCGAGTTTCCACGCCGCCAGACTGAGGCCGATGAACAGCGTCGCGACGGGGCTGTCCGGCACGAGGGGCCACGCCAACGGGTTCGTCGCCTCGAACTGGAAGCGGTAGTACCAGAAGCCGAAGGCCGTCCCCACCAGATTGACGAGGACGATGAGCCACGCCAGCCGGAGCCCGAGGTCCTCCAGCGCCTTCGGTAGTGGGGCAAGATACCGGGGCAGGTCGTCGCGGGCCGGGAGGTCCGCCATCGTCCGTTTCTCTGGTGGAATCGCCAAAGCCCTACCGGTCCCGGCCCCGGTGCGGAGAGAGTCCGGAAGGACCCCATCGCCGCGACGGCCGTGCTACCGGCCCGACGGCCCGGGGCCGCGCCCGTTAAGGGGGTGGCGCCACAATTCGGTGCTATGCCCGAGGACACGGAACTGGAGGACCTACGTCGGGGAACGGAGCTCGTGAAACGCGGCTTCGCCCGGATGCAGAAGGGCGGAGTCATCATGGACGTCGTCAACGCCGAACAGGCCCGAATCGCCGAGGACGCGGGCGCCGTCGCCGTGATGCATCTCGAAGCCGTTCCCGCCGACATCCGCAAGCGCGGCGGGGTCGCCCGGATGGCCGACCCCGGCGAGATCGACCCGGTCATCGAGGAAGTCTCGATTCCGGTGATGGGGAAGGTCCGCATCGGCCACCGGAAGGAGGCCGAAATCATGGAGGTCGCGGGTGCGGACATGATAGACGAGTCCGAGGTCCTCACGCAGGCCGACGAGCGCTACCATATCGACAAGCGCGATTTCACCGCGCCGTTCGTCTGCGGCGCGCGGAACCTCGGCGAAGCCCTCCGTCGAATCGACGAGGGCGCCGCGATGATTCGCACGAAGGGCGAGGCCGGCACGGGCGACGTGAACCAGGCCGTCACCCACCAGCGCAACATCAAACGCGCCATCCGGAAGCTCTCGGGGATGAACTACGAGGAACGCGACGAGTGGGCCCGCGAACACGGCGCCCCCCGCGAACTCGTCCACGAGACGGCCGACCTCGGCCGGTTGCCCGTCGTGAACTTCGCGGCCGGCGGCATCGCGACGCCCGCCGACGCGGCGCTGATGATGTACCACGGCTGTGACGGCATCTTCGTGGGCTCGGGCATCTTCGGCGCCGAGAACCCCGAGGCGATGGGGAGCGCCATCGTCGAGGCGGTGAACAACTACGACAACCCGGAGGAGTTGGAGCGCATCGCCTCGAACGTCGGCGCCGGTATGAAGGGCGACGCGAACGCTGACCTGCCCGAGGAAGAGAAGATGCAGGGCAAGGGCGTCTAAACCGGAGGCGAAGCCGCCGAAGACGACCGATGGGGTCTTTTTAGTGAATACGTGACCACGTAGCGGCATGGAGTTCTCACACGCGAACGCTTCCTGCCGACGGGGACGATGGTAGACGTCGCCCTCTCGGTCGGCCGACTCGTCCTCGCGCTGTTTCTCGTGGCCCTGAACGGCTTCTTCGTCGCCGCGGAGTTCGCCTTCGTCCGGGTCCGCGCCACGTCGGTCGAACAGCTCGCCGAGGAGGGGCGTCCCGGGGCGCAGGCCCTCCAGGACGTGATGACCGACCTCGACAACTATCTCGCGACGACACAGCTGGGTATCACCCTCGCCTCGCTGGGGCTGGGGTGGGCCGGGGAACCGGCCATCGCGTCGCTCCTGGAGCCCGTGCTGGCGTCGGTGCTCCCGGAGTCGCTGATACACCTCGTTGCGCTCGTCATCGGCTTCTCGGTCATCACCTTCCTCCACGTCGTCTTCGGCGAACTCGCACCCAAGACGTTCGCCATCGCGCAGACCGAGCGCTTCTCGTTGTACCTCGCGCCGCCGATGAAGCTCTTCTATTATCTCTTCTACCCCGGCATCGTCGTCTTCAACGGGTCGGCCAACGCCTTCACGATGCTGCTCGGCGTGCCGCCGGCGTCCGAATCCGATGAGACGCTCGGCGAGCGGGAGATCCGGCGGGTGCTGGCGCGCTCCGGCGAGGAGGGCGACATCGACCTCGCGGAGGTGACGATGATAGAGCGCGTCTTCGACCTCGACGACACCCCCGTCCGGGAGGTCATGGTTCCGCGACCGGACGTGGTGAGCGTGCCGGCCGACGCCACGCTCCCGGAACTCCGCGCTGCCATCGTCGAATCCGGGCACACGCGCTATCCGGTCGTCGAGGCCGACGACGCCAGTCAAGTCCTCGGGTTCGTCGACGCCAAGGACCTGTTGCGCGCGGACGAAGTAGGGGAGACGGACGCGACCGCCGGCGACATCGCCCGCGAGATACTCATCGTCCCCGAGACGACGGCCATCAACGACCTCCTCCTCCAGTTCCGGGGCGAACACCAGCAGATGGCCGCCGTCATCGACGAGTGGGGATCGCTCGAAGGCATCGCGACGGTCGAGGACGTCGTCGAGGCCGTCGTCGGCGACCTCCGCGACGAGTTCGACACCGACGAGGGCGAACCCTCGGTTCGCCGGCGCGGCGAGGGTGAGTTCGACGTCGACGGCGGCGTCTCTATCGGGGAGGTGAACGACACCGTCGGCGCCGACTTCGAACACGAGTCGGTCGGAACCATCGGCGGGCTGGTTCTCAGCCACCTCGACCGCGCGCCGGAGCCCGGCGATAGCGTCGAGATAGCCGGGCACATCATCGAGGTAACCGGCGTCGACGGCGCCCGGATTTCGTCGGTGCGGATACACGAGGAACCGGACGGGTCGGACGAGGAGTAAGAGCGGTCCCGTCAGTTAATCGTCCGGTTCAGGAACTGTGCGATGGGTTCGGGCCCTGCCGGTGGCTTGCCTTCGACGAGCGTCCGTAGCTCGCCGTCCTCGGCGTGGCTGGTTTCGTAGAGCGACTGCGCGGGCCGAGGCTCGACCGTTAAGAGGTCCATCGCCGTCCGCTCGGAGTCTATCTCCTCGACGTCCTCGACCCAGACGTGGTTCATGTCGTGGAGTTCGTAGAGGACGGCGTCGACGCCGGCCTCGTCCAGCGCGTCGAACATCCGGCGGCTCTGCTCGACGCTCACGACCTCGTCCTCGCGGCCGTGCATGAGGAGCATCGGCGGCGAGTCCGGGGAGACGTGCTCGGCGGGACTCGCCTGGGCGTAGCGCTCCGGGCGCTTGAACTCGGGCCCGCCCATCAACATAGGGATAAGCCCCTCCACGCCGTCGGCCGCGAGCGAGAAGTCAGCGGCGCCGTACCAGCTGACGACAGCCTGGACCGCCCCGGACTCCTCCGGAGCGACCGTCTTTTCGAGGTTGCCGAAGGCGCTCCCGAACTCCTCGACGTCGCCGACGACACCTGCCAGCAGGGCGAGGTGGCCGCCGGCTGAGGAGCCCCAGACGGCGACGTCCTCGGCGTCGTAGCCGTACTCGTCGGCGTTCGCGCGGAGCCACCTGATGCCCGCTTTCACGTCGACGAAGTGGTCGGGGAACGTTCCCCTCGGCGTGGGGTTCTCGGGGTCGTACATCTCTTCGGGGTCCGTGCCCTCGGGTGCCTCCTGCAACCGGTAGCTCACGCTGGCGACGGCACAGCCGAACTCGGCCGCGTAGCGTTCGGGCTCGGGGACGTTCTTTCGGGTTTCGGCGACCCAGCCGCCGCCGTGGACGTAGACGACGAGGGGCGGGTTCCCCTCGGGGAGGTAGAGGTCCAGTTTCATCGCGCCGGCCTCGCGCTCGGCGTAGGTGATGCCCTCGTGGACGGTTACGTCGTCGGCAGTCGTCATACAGCGAGGCGGACGCGACGGAACATAGAACTACGCCCTCCGGAATCGAATCTATCATAAACGTTCACGAAAGACTTTTGGGCGGTCGAAAGTATGGTATCGTATGCCACACGCAGAAACCGGCTTCGAGCGGCTCAAATCCTACTACGACGCCGAGGAGCGTGTCTGTCCGACCTGCGGGTACGCCGAGGACGACGCCGAGTGGGACGTTATCGCCGAGCGGGGCGGCGTCCGGTACGAGCGGGCGTGTCCGAGTTGTGGCGTCGTTCACAGCCACGTCATCAACAGGGGCTAACCCGCCGGCTGTCGCCCCCGTATCAGACGCTTCCGGTTAGGTTCGCGACGAGTTCGATGCCGTCGGGAGTCACCCGTACCCGCCGGTTCGCGGCGACGTCCCGGAACGTCCGCTCCGTGCCGTCGGGCCAACTCACCCGGAGCGTCGCTCGCTCGGCGTCCCCGAGGCCGACGTGTTCGACCCGCGATTCCTGCGAGAGGAAGTCGGTGTTCGATGTCTGCAACACCACGCTCTCGCCGTTCTCGGAGGCGACTTCGACCGTCGCGCCGAGGGCGGTGGCCCCCTGTTCGTCGACGACGCGGAAGGCGAGCCCGTTTCCGCCGCCCGCCGTGTTCTCGTAGAGGACGGGACGCCCGCCGTGGGTTGCGATGACTACGTCGGGGTCACCGTCGTGGTCGTAGTCGAGCGTCGCCATCCCGCGGCCGTCGTGTTCGCCCATCCCGTGACGCGAGCGGTTCACGCGCTCGAAGCCGTCCTCCGTTCCTCGCCAGAGTTGCGGGAGCGTCCACTCCGGGTCGTCGGGGTCCAGTCGGGCCGACTTCTGTGTCGAGTGGAGGAGGTCGCGCTCGCCGTCCTCGTCGAAGTCGCTGAACGTCGCGGCCCACCCCCACCCGCCGTGGCGGACGCCGTAGCCGTCGGCGCGGTCCTCCAGCGTCCCGTTCCCCTGATTGATGAGAAGCGTGTTCCCCTTCGTCCGACTGGAGTGGATGACGTAGGTCATGAACCGCTCGAGGCGGTTGTAGCGCTCGCGGGACATCTCGCCCTGCGCCGACTCGAAGGGGAGATAGATATTCGTCACGAACACGTCGGGGCGGCCGTCACCGGTGACGTCGGCGACCTCCGAGGCCATCCCGTTCCGCGCCGTTGCCCCCCCGAGAAGCCGCTGGCTGAACGTCCCGTTCCCCTGATTGACGTAGACGGTGTCGTTGTTGTAGTCGTTCGCGACGTGGATGTCGGGGCGGCCGTCCCCGGTGAGGTCGACGAAACTGGCGGCGAGACTCCAGCGCGAGCCGGCGATGCCGGCGTCCTCGACGCGCTCGAAGTGCGCGCGCTCGCCCGTCCCCACGTTCTCGTAGAGGACGTTCTGGTTCCCGTTGTCCTCCTCGACGTGCTGGTACAGGGAGAAGTAGCCGGCGGGCTTTTTCGTCCGCCAGTTCCCCGACTGATAGACGAACAGGTCGGCGTCGCCGTCCCCGTCGTAGTCCGCGGCGGCCGCGCCGAGCGGGAAGGTGAGATTTCCGAGGCCGTAGTTGGTCCGCTCGAACGTGCCGTTCCGGTTGCGAAGGCTCACGACGTCGCCCTCCCGCGAGAACAACAGTAGATCCGTCCAGCCGTCGCCCTCGACGTCGACGAAGGAGGCGCTCTTGAACTCCCGCGAGAAGGCCGGGAAGGCCCCGGCGCGCTCGAACGCCCCGCCCGTGTTGTGATAGAGGACGGGCCGTTCGCCGCCGACGGCGAGGAGGTCGTCCCAGCCGTCGTTGTCCACGTCCGCGACGTAGATGCCGCTGTTCCCGTTCCCGGTTCCGAGGGGGGTGTACTTGTAGTCGAGGCCGGCCTCGGCCGTCCCGTTCTGGAACGTGAGTTGCTGTCCCGAGTCGGCCGGCGCGAACCCCCCGGCGGCCGCGAAGCCCCCCACCCCGAGGAGCACGAGGACGCCGACGGCGAGGAACTGCCGACGGGACACTCCGAGACCCATCATACGACCGGGAGCGCTCGCTGCGCCCGCGACGGCACGAGGTAGGTGCCTCGGTCGACGGTTTCGAGGTAGTCCACGATGCCGTGGTCCTCCGCGGGCACGTCGACGTCGTACTCCTCTACGTTCATCGCCGCGCGGGCGTCGACGAAGGCGTCGAACGTCCGCTGGACCGACGTGAAGTTGAAATCCGCGCCGTCGGGGACGTCGGTGGCGACCCCCTCCGAACGCCGGAGCATTCGGGGCTTGAACTCGTCGTCGCGGGCCCGCGCGACCTTCTGTGCGTGCCCGACGCGGCCGTATCGCTCGGCGTGTTCGGGGATGGACGCCACGTCCTCCTCGTCGATGCCGCTGTCGTTGCCCAGCCCCGACCCGGTCTCCCCGACCTCCTTGGGGTCGTGTGCCGGACAGAACATCTCGGCGGTTCGCTCCCCGTGGTCCTGTTCGTACCACCGTTCGAGGTCGATGTGGAGCCGCGAAGCCGCGAGCGTCGTCCCCCCGGCAAGCGGCCCCTCCGAGAGGGTCACCCCTTCCTCGCTCGGCAGCGAGTCGGTGAACCCGGACTTGAACCCCATCGACAGGGGCGCCTGCTCGGGAATTCCCTCGACGTCGAGTTCGTCCGCGGGGATTCCCTTTCCGGCGACACCCGTCCGCCGCTTCTCCCTGGAGAAGACCCCTTCGAGCGTCGCGTCGACCTCGACGCCGTTCACCGTCTCAGCTTCGCCGAACAGCGCCGCCTCCGCCGCGAGAACGACGGAGCCGATGTCGCTGGTCAACACGAGCAGGGCGTCGAAGCCGTCCGTCTTCGCCGGGTCCTCGCCGACGGCTTCCAGGACTTCCCGCGGGGGGACGAGCGATTCGGGGACCTCCCCGACGGCCTCGAAATAGCTGGGCGCGTAGCTCAACATCGAGAGGAGACCCCGGTTGAACGTCGCGCTCGGGTCGCCGCCGGTCCCCCACTGGAACGCCCGCTCCAGCGTCCGGAGGGAGTTCTCCACTCGTTCCCGTTCGTCGTCGGTCGGCGGCGTCGACCCGTCGTAGGAGAGGCCCAAGAGCACCTGTTGTTGGGAGGGGACGGTGTTCCCGTGGGCGTCGCGGACGAGGTAGTCGTTCCACTCGTGTTGGCCCTCCGGGAGCGAGTCCGGGCTCCCGCGCGGAAACTGGGGCCCGTCGTCGGTCGTCTCGGAATCCCCCAAGAGCGACTGTTCCCGCTCCATGCAGGCCGAGAGCGCCGCCGTCCCGCCGATGGCGACCGCCGACTTGACGAACGCCCGGCGGGGGATCCCCCGCGATGAGTCGGAAGGCATTACGTCTATTAATCATGTAGGTCACAAAGTTCTTTCCTCCCGGGTGACCGCCACGGCTTTACGAACCGCGCCGGATTTGTCGTAGCATGTCTGAACGGGAGGACGAACCACTCGCGGACCTCGAATCGCGTTCGCCCAAGGACCTCGACGCCGAGGAACTCCGGGCCGCACTCACGTCCCCCGAACGGCTCGCCCGCCAGCGGGGCGCGCGCGCCTGCGCCCGACTGGCCGCCGAGGACCCCGAGGCGGTCCGACCGTATCTCTCGGAGTTGACCGAACTCCTCGTCGACGACAGTCTCGTCGCCGCCCAACAGGCGGCGAACGCGCTCATTCCGGTCGCCAAGGAGCGGCCGGGCCTTCTCGAGGACACCGTCGAAAACGTGCTCGCCTTCGCGGACACCGACCTCGGCGGCGACCGGGCCCGCGCGGCGACGATACTGGCCGACGTCGTCGTCGAGCGCCCGGAGCTCTGCGCGCCCCACGTCGATGACCTCGTTCGCCTGGTCGCCACCTCGGAGAGCGACCTCGAATCCCACGCCGGCGAAGCCTCGGACGACGCCATCGAGCGCGAGACGCTCCAGCGTCACGAGCGAAAGGAGTCCCGCGCCCGGGCGGTGGGGCGGGTCTCGCTTCTGAACGTCGTCGTCGCCGTCGCCGAGGAACACCCGGAGGCCGTCGTCGACGAGGTCGGCGAGCTCGTCACCCTTGTCGAAACTGACACCGACGGCTCAGTGGTCGCAGCGGCCCTCGACGCGCTCACGGCGGTTGGCGAGCACGACCCGGCGGCCATCGCGGACGCCGTCGACCCGGCATCGTCGTATCTAGACCACCCCGACGAGGCGCTTCGGGCGCGTGTGATTCGGATGCTCGGGGTGGCGGGCGACGAGGGTGCCGTCCCCGCGCTTCGCGAGGTCGCCGAGGGGGACGAAAACGAGGAAATCCGCTCACTCGCGGCCGATACCGCCGACTTTCTGGCGTCCTGAGGTTTCAGCTCCTCACTCGTCGTCCGTGGCGAAGTCGAAGTCGCCCTCCTCCATCCCCCGTTTCGCACAGTAGCGATAGAGCCCGGCGACCCCGAAGAAGCCGACGGCGAGGAGGACGATGTTGACGAGCGCGACGAACTGCGAGGGCGAACCTGGTTCAATAAAGGGGTAGGTAACGAGCGAGAGGACGCCCATCACGGCGAACACCGTCAACACGAGCGGCATCCGGCCCCGCATCGCGCAGGCCGCGTCGAGGAGTTTCGATTGGTTTGCCATGGCGTATCGTGATGTGGCCGTTCAAAGAAAGTTCGGACACCGACTCCCGGACCGACGGGGAATCAGTCCTCGATGGGGTCGGAGTCCCAGTAGTCGTGGTCGTCGAGGACGCGGAAGCACGCGGCCTCCTGTCCCCGTTCGCCGACCCCGTAGCGTTCGGGGGTCTCCTCGGCGCAGATATCCCGTGCCTCCGGACACCGCGTGTGGAAGCGACACCCGCTGGGCGGGTTGACCGGGTCCGGGATGTCGATCTTGCGCATCGGGGGTTCTTCCGGCTCCGTCCGGTGGCGTTCGAGCTTCGGCGTCGCCCACCGCAACACCTGCGTGTAGGGGTGTTTGGGGTCGTTGATGAGCTCCTGGGGATGGCCGATTTCGACCAGTTCGCCCAGGTACATCACGCCAATCTTGCCGTCCCCGTGCTCGGCGAAGTATCGGGCGTTGGAGAGGTCGTGGGAGATGAACACGTACGACGTGTCGAAGTCCTCCTGCAGGTCGAGCATCAGGTCCATCATCTCGACGCGCAGCGACACGTCGAGCGCGGAGATGGCCTCGTCCGCCAGAATCACGTCCGGGTTCATCAACAGCGCACGACAGAGGGCTACCCGCTGTTTCTCGCCGCCGCTCAGTTGGTGCGGGTAGCGGTCCGCGTACTCTCCGGCCGGGTTTATCCCGACGCGCTCCAAAAGCGAGTAGATGCGACTGCGGCGCTCCGAGAGGCCAGCGTCGGGGTTGGTGTGGCGTATCGGCTCGGAGAGGATGTCGACGATGCGCTGGTTCGGGTTCAGCGAACTCCCCGGGTCCTGGTGGATGATCTGCAGCGACGAGCGTATCTCCTCGAACGGAATGTCTCCCCTCCCGTCCTTCGCCTCCCAGATGTCGTGCCCGCGGTACGACACCGTCCCCGCCGTGGGGCGTTGCAACCCGATGGTCGTCTTCCCGAGGGTGGTCTTCCCGCAACCGCTCTCGCCGACGAGCGCGACGACGTCCTTCTCCTCGACGTCGAGGGAGACCCCGTCGACGGCGTGGACGACGTCCGGTTCATCGAAGTCGAAGAGGCCGGTCTCCTCCTCGAAGTGGACATCCACGTCGTCGAGAGAGACGAGCGCGTCGTCGCCCGACGGTTCGCGTCTGTTCCCGTCGCCGGCCCTGGTGTCACTCATCGTCGACACCTCCGTCGCTCGCCACCGCTCCGTCGTCGTCGCCGGCGAGGTGGAGGTCGATCTCCTCCTGGGCCTCCTCCCAGTGGTGACAGGCGGCGACGTGGTCCCCCTCGACGTCGTAGAAGGAGGGGTCTACCTCCTCGCACTCCTCGGTCGACAGCGGACAGCGCGGGTGGTACGAACAGCCCGACGGGACGTTGATGGGCGCCGGCTGGTCGCCGGGAATCGGCCGCATCTCCTCGAGGGGCGCTTCGATGTTCGGCGTCGCGTTCAACAGCGCCCGCGTGTAGGGGTGTCCGGAGTTGCCGACAACCTCGTCACGGGGGCCGACCTCCGCGAACTGGAACGCGTATATCACCGCCATCCTGTCCGCGAGGTCCGCCACGAGGGGGAGGTCGTGGGTGATGAACACCATCGTGAGGTTGTACTTCTGCTGGAGCTCGTGTAACAACATCAGGATGGAGCGTTGCATCAGCAGGTCCAGCGCGGCGGTCGGCTCGTCCATGATGAGGACCTCGGGTTCGAGAACGAGCGAGAGCGCGATGAGCGCGCGCTGTTGCATCCCCCCCGAGAGCTCGTGGGGGTAGACGTCGAACACCCGCTTGGGGTCGAGATACAGGTCCTCCAAGAGCTCGCGTGCGAACGACATGCCCTCCTCGACCGGCGCGTCGTGGGCCTTCAGCGTCTCGCGGAAGTGCTCCTCTATCTTCATGGTCGGGTTGAAGGAACTCATCGCCCCCTGGAACACCATCGAGACCTCCTCCCAGCGGAACTCCCTGAGTTCCTCGTCGTCGAGCGCGAGCACGTCTACCGGCTCGCCCTCGTCGGGATGATAGACGATTTTTCCCGAGAGCACACCGGGGTCGGGAATCGCGTCCATCATCGCCGAGGCGAACATCGACTTCCCGGAGCCCGACTCGCCGACGACGCCGAGCACTTCGGAACGCTCGACGTCGATGCTGGCGTGGTCGAGGACGTAGGACGTCCCGTCGTCGTAGGTGACGCTCGCGTCCCTGACCTCGATTATCGGGTCGTCGGTCCGTATCTTCGATTCCTGCTCCGTCGAGCCGTTCGTACTCACTTACATCACCTCCGTGAATCCGGTGTCTTCGTCGTCGTCTTCGACTGTCGATTCGGTCTCGCCGGCCATTCGGGTCCTGACTCTGGGGTTGAACACCCTGTCCAGCCCCTGGCCGAGTAGGATGAACCCGAAGGAGAGAAGCATGATTGCTAACATCGGGATGATGAGGTAGTACGCGTAGTCGACGTTGAACAGCGCGGCGCTGTTGTAGGCCAGGTTCAGCGTCACGCCCCAGTTCTGAATCTTGTAGGGGAGGACGCCGAGGAAGTAGAGGCCCACCGAGGCGAATATCGTGTAGCGGGCGGCGAACACCGCGTTCACCGTGACGTAGGGCATCAGGTTCGGGAGGACGTCCTTGAATATGATGCGCGGGGTGCTCGTTCCCATCGTCCGCGCGGCCTCGACGTAGTTGTTCTCGCGGATGGTGAGCACCTGCGAGCGCAACGAACGCCCCAGCCCGGCCCAGTAGTTGATGGTGATGATAACACCCACGAAGACCGGGTTCTCCGGGCTGAACGCCACCGCGAGCACGATGACGAGCGGCAGACCGGGAATCGCCATGAAGAAGTCCGAGACGGACATCAACACGCTGTCGACTGTCCCGCCCTTGTAACCGGAGACGGTGCCGACGAACACGGCGATGCCGGTCGCCCAGATGGCGCCGGCGGTGACCAGTATCAGGATGTACGGCGTCGAGTGGATCAACAGCGCCGCCAAGTCCGTTCCGGATTTCGTGGTTCCGAGGGGGTAGGCCAGACTCCCCCACGGCCACGGCTGCATCCACCGGGCGGCCTGGCTCGTCGCGGGGAAGCGCCACAGGTCGAGCAACGCGACGAGCGCGATGAGGACGTAAAAGAGCAGGATGAGAGAGCCCCACCGGGTTCGCGAGTCGTCCCACGCCACGAGCGCCGGCTTGTATATCCGCTCCTCGTATATCTCCTTGTAGCGGTCCCACCGGGAGATCTGGGTCGTGGTCTCTCCCCGCCAGTCGAACTGCCCCGACCCGCCGTCCGTCCGCGTCTCCGCGGACGGGTCGTCTTCAGTACGCTTCACCTTCATCACCCTGGCTGATGCGCGGGTCGATTCGGCTGTAGGTCAGGTCGGCGACGTAGACCCCAAGCACGAGGACGACCGTGATGACGAGGAAAGTCCCCATCATCAGCGGGTAGTCGTTCTGGTTCAGTGCCTGGAAGAGCCGGAGGCCTAGGCCCTGGTAGGTGAATATCTGTTCGAGAATGATGGTCCCCCCGAGCCGGAACCCGAGCAGGAGGAGGAAGCCGGTGTACATGGGGAGAATCGCGTTCCGACCGACGTATCTCGTCGCGATGCGGCTGTCGGAGAGCCCCCGGAGGCGGGCCACCTCGACGTAGTCCTCGCCGAGCACCTGAATGCTGTTCCCCCGCATCGCGAGCGCCTGTCCGCCGGCCGCACCCAGCGAGTACGCGGCTATCGGGAGCGCGGCGTGGCGGAGGACGCTGACGAGGTACGCGAGACTCCAGACGTTCTCGATGCTGTGGTCGTAGCGCCCGGAGGTCGGGAACCAGCCGAGGTTGTAGGCGAAGATGAAGAGGAGGATGACCGCGAGCACGTAGAAGGGAACCGAGAGCGCCCCCATCGAGAGGCCGGTGAAGAACTTATCGAAGCGCGAGCCCTCCCAGTACGCCTGTAGGGCTCCGATACTGATGCCGATGGCGAACACGAGGATCGTCGAGACCGTGACGACGAATATCGTCCACGGCGCCGCGTTTGCGACGACCTCGACGACGGGTTCGTCCAGCCGGATGGACACCCCGAGGTTACCCTGGACGAGCGCCCCCATGTAGTCGAGATACTGTTGCCACAGCGGCGCGTCGGGGCGGATGTTCTGGAGGTTCCGAATACGCTCTTCGACCTGCTCCGCCGGGAGCCCCTGTCGAAGCAACTGAATGCGTAGCTGTGTGAACGGCCCCCCCGGGAGGAGCCGGATGAGTCCGAACGAGAGCGTCGCGACGGCCCATATCGTCACGAACACCCTCGCGGTTCGTTTGGTCAGATAGTTTAACATGCGTGTGTGGTGTTGAATGACTGGTCGAACGGTACTGGAGGGAACCGGCCGAAGGCGTTAGTTCCCCGTCGCGGTCAGGCTACCCTTCCGCGGGAGCCAGTGCTGGGGCCACTTGACCTGGCGGTCCTTGTGGTCCTCGTCGACGACGTCCCACGTGTCGTTGTCAGTGAGCCAGGACTGCTCGAACTTGGAGACGAGGCTCAACATCGGCAGGTCGTGGTTGTTGTGCCACGCGGCGCGGCGCACCTTCTCGGTGGTTTCGCTCTCGCTCGGCGTCGTCGAGATGGAGCGGACCAGTTCGGTCGGGTTGAGAGTCATCGTCCCGGAGCCCTCGTAGGCGGGAACCGTCCGTTCCCCCTCGGGCCAGTTGTGGCCGCCGTTGATGGCGGTCGCGACGAGTTGGTGGCGGAGCGGGAAGTACGGGAACGACGAACGGGCTCCGCCGGGGAGCCAGTACATCGCGCCGAGCTGGAAGTTGCTGTTGGAGAAGCGGGTCGTCCAGTTGTTCGGCGGGACCGTCGAGACCGAGAGGTCGAACCCGAAGCTGTTCAGTTGGTCGACGATGGTGTTGGTCATCGTCGTGAAGTCAGTCCAGCCCGCCGGCGAGAGGTAGTCCGCGGTGACGGCGTTTCCGTCCCCGTCCTCCCAGGTGCCGCCGTTCTTCGAGAAGCCGGCCTCCTCCATGAGGTCCGCGGCTTGGTCGGTCTGACTCGCGCCGACGCCGTAGCCTTCGAAGTCGCTGAAGCGGTCGCCCAGCCAGGCTTCCTGGTCCTTCGGGGCGATGCCGCAGAGCTTCTCGGAGGGGAACTTCGTCCGGGGGCCGCCGTTCGCGACCATCTCCTCCCTGTTGATGACGTGCGCGATGGCCTGACGGACCTCGCGCTGGCCGAAGATGGAGTCGTCGTGGTTGAACACCATCCCGTAGCCCCACTTTGCGGGGATGTTCACCTCCTCGATCTCGTCGGGGAAGGTCTCGACCGTTCCCGGCGGGACGAACAGGCTGGTCGATCCGTGGAGCTCGCCGGACGCGAGGCCCTGCTGGATGGCCGTGTTGCTCGTCCGGTAGAGGACGCGCATCGTCTGGAAGTTGACGTTCTGCGCGTTGTAGTAGCTCTCGCTCCGGGTGAAGTTGAACTCCTGGGCGTTCTTCGCGTCGAGTTTCCAGGGGCCGTTCCCGATGGGGTCGTTCCACTTGAACGACTGCACCTCCGAGGCCGGTTGGTCGACGAAGCGCTCGAACTCCGTCGCGGGGTAGCGCATGAAGAGGCTCGCGATGGCGAACTTGATGATGTTGGGATTCGACTCCTGGCTCAGCGTGGCCTCCATCGTCTTCTCGTTGACCACGTTGATGGAGTCGGTGAAGTCCCACACTGTGGAGCCGATCTTCTCCAGAATCCGCCACTGGACCTCCATGTCCTCCGTGGTGACGTCGCTGCCGTCCTCCCACGTGAGGTCGTCGCGAATCGTCATCGTGACCGTCGTCCCGTCGATGCTCCAGTCCTCCAGCGCGGCCAGTTCGAACTCGCTCTCCTTGAAGTTCCACGCCGCGTAGCGCTCGTGGATCATCCGGCCCGCGTTCCAACTGTACGTCTGGGAGTTCGCGGAGTTGAAGTGCGTGTCGTTCGGGTTGTCCTGCCCGGAGTTCTTGAACCCGACGTCGTACACTTGGTCGCTCCCGCTCCCGCCACCGTCTCCGCCGCCGCCGTCCCCGCCACACCCTGCGAGGGCTGCGGCCCCGGTAACTCCCGCGAGTTCCAGGAACCGGCGACGGTCGACGGCGTCGGCGTAATCTTCGGCATTAGGTGCCATGGTACAGAGCAACGTTTTTTGCCCGTGCATTAAATGTATCGGACAACCATTATATTACTGATTTTAGAAATAGTTGCCGAGGTTGCTAGATAGGGGGATAATGGTGGAGTAAAGTGACCGTATGGGATAGGAAAATGAGAAAAATAACCCGACACAGAATATCGTGACTCACACGTCCGCGGACTGGCCCCGAAGCGGGCCCTCTCCGGCACGACGTGTATGAAAGCCGGACGCGCGCCACGCGAGAACGCCCGCGACGTCGGCGTCGAGGACCACGTCAACCCTGTTCGGAGACATATACCCGGGTTCAGTGGCGATACCGAAACAAAACTGGCTTTCCACGAATGTTCGTTTCGCCCCCACTCATGCCGTCCGAACCCCCCGAACGTCCATCCGTCGGGCGACGAGAGGGACACGTTTAAGTACGTGAGTGTCCTCATTCTGGGTACAATGTCGTCTCACGACGACCCCGGTGCGAGTCCGGGGGAACGAGTTCTTCCAGGGCACACTAGCCCGTAGAACCTCCGAGATAGATACGGTACGAGTTTTCGACACCACGCTCCGCGACGGGGAGCAGTCGCCGCGCACCTCCTTTAGCTACGACGACAAAATGGAGATAGCGGCGGCCTTGGACGAGATGAATACCCACGTCATCGAGGCCGGTTTCCCCGTCAACTCCGACGCGGAGTTCGAAGCGGTGCGCGACATCGCCGCGCGGACCGACACCACGGTCTGCGGGCTGGCGCGCGTCGTGGAGAAGGACATCGAGGCCGCCCTCGACTCGGGCGTCGGGATGGTTCACGTGTTCGCGTCCACCAGCGACATCCAGCTGGAGGACTCGATGCACGCCACCCGCGAGGAGGTCCTCGAACGGTCTATCGAGGCCGTCGAGCGTGTGAAAGAGGCGGGCGTCGAGTGTATGTTCTCGCCGATGGACGCCACCCGGACGGACTACGACTTCCTGATGGAAGTGGTAGACGGCGTCTCAGAGGCGGGCACGGACTGGATCAACATCCCCGACACGTGCGGGGTCGCCACGCCCACCCGCTTCGGCAACCTCATCGCCGACATCAGCGAGCGCACCGACGCGCGCATCGACGTGCACACCCACGACGACTTCGGGCTCGCGAGCGCCAACGCCATCGCAGGCTTCGAGAACGGCGCCGACCAGGCCCAGGTGAGCGTCAACGGCATCGGCGAGCGCGCCGGCAACGCCGCCTACGAGGAGGTCGTCATGGCCGCCGAGTCGCTCTACGGCGTGGACACGGGCATCGACACCACGCGAATCACGGGTCTGGCCCGGATGGTCGAGGAGAAATCCGACATACAGGTGCCCCCGAACAAGCCCATCATCGGGCGCAACGCCTTCTCCCACGAGTCGGGTATCCACGCGGCGGGCGTCATCGAGAACTCATCGACCTTCGAACCCGGCGTGATGACGCCGGAGATGGTCGGCGCCTCCCGCGAGTTGGTGCTTGGCAAGCACACCGGCACCCACTCGGTCCGCGAGCGCCTGACCGACGCCGGCTTCGACCCCACCGACGACGAAGTGCGGGAGGTCACCCGGCGGGTAAAGGACTACGGCGCGGAGAAGAACCGCGTCACGATGGACGACCTCGAACGCTTCGCCCGCGAGGTGGGCGTCGAGCGCGTCGAGGAGGTCCGGGCGTAGGCCCATGTCCCACGCTCGGGTTCGACGAACCGGACAGCCCCGGTATTCGCCCGGTTTGAACCACCGGTCGTACCCGTGGGCCCCCTTGTCGCACAAGTTTTATACTCCGGGGAGTTCTCATTCCGAGTTGAATGCGACAGTCGCGTCCACACGCCGTGTCCGGTATCGCGACCGTCGAGCCCGTAGTAGGGGCCTGAGCCCCGCATACCCCATTCTCCCTGACCGTCCGAACGCCCCGCAGTCGAGACTACAGATGACACCACACACAGGATGAGCGAAACACCAGACCAGAAGTTCCCGGAGGAACAGTGGGACGAAGAACAGCAAGAGGAGGAGGCCATCTCCACGGGCGCCGAGTCCGTCGTGGGCGCCCTCGAAAACGTCGGCGTCGAGGTCCTCTTCGGCGTGCAGGGCGGGGCCATCATGCCCGTGTACGACGCCCTCTACGACTCGGAGATGACCCACGTGACGATGGCCCACGAACAGGGCGCCGCGCACGCCGCCGACGCCTACGGCATTGTCTCCGGTAACCCCGGGGTGTGTCTCGCCACCTCCGGTCCCGGCGCGACGAACCTCGTCACGGGTATCGCCGACGCATCGATGGACTCCGACCCGATGATCGCGCTAACGGGTCAGGTCCCGACCGACCTGGTCGGCAATGACGCGTTCCAGGAGACCGACACGACGGGCGTGACCCGACCGATCACGAAGGAGAACTACTTCGCCGAGGACGCCGACACCGTCGGCGACGAGGTCGGCACGGCGTTCCAGCTCGCCAAGCGCGGCCGGCAGGGCCCGACGCTCGTCGACCTGCCCAAGGACATCACGCAGGGCGGGACGAACGTCTCCCCCGGCACGGGCGAACTCCCCGACACGTACAACCCCGCGGAGGAGGCCGAGGAGGAGAACGTCGAGGCGGCCGCGGCGGCGCTCGAAGCCGCGGAGAAGCCCGTCATCCTCGCCGGCGGCGGCGTCATCAAGGGTGAGGCCAGCGACGAGCTCCGCAGTTTCGCCCGCGAGCACGACATCCCGGTCGTCACGACGATGCCCGGTATCGGCTGTTTCCCCGAGGACGACGAGCTCTGCCTCTCGTGGGCCGGCATGCACGGGACAGGCTACGCGAACATGGCCGTCACACACACCGACCTGCTGTTGGCCATCGGGACGCGCTTCGACGACCGGCTGACGGGGGGCGTCGACACGTTCGCGCCCGAGGCCGAAATCGCGCACGTCGACATCGACCCCGCGGAGATATCGAAGAACGTCCACGCGGACTACCCGCTCATCGGTGACGCCGAGCGCGTCCTCGAACAGCTGGACGACGCCATCGCGCACTCTCCGGACTCCCGCGAGTGGGTCGAGCAGTGCCAGATATGGACGGAGGAGTACCCGATGGACTACAGGACGCCCGACGACGAACCCCTCAAGCCGCAGTTCGTCGTCGAGGCGCTCGACGAGGCCACGGCGGACGACACAATCGTCACGACCGGCGTCGGCCAACACCAGATGTGGGCCTCCCAGTACTGGACATTTAGGGAGCCCCGCACGTGGGTCTCTTCCCATGGGTTGGGCACGATGGGGTACGGACTCCCCGCCGCCATCGGCGCCCGCTTCGCCGCGGACGACGACCAGTCGGTCGTCTGCTTCGAGGGCGACGGCTCCTTCCTGATGACGCTTCAGGGGCTGGCGGTCGCGGTCCGCGAGAACCTCGACATCACCGTGGCGGTTCTCAACAACGAGTACGTGGGGATGGTCCGCCAGTGGCAGGACGGCTTCTTCGAGGGCCGGCGGATGGCCTCGGAGTACTCGTGGTGTCCCGACTTCGCGCGCCTCGCGGATGCGTTCGGCGCGAGCGGCTTTACGGTGGACGACTACGACGGCGTCGCCGATGCGGTCGAGGGGGCCCTCGACTACGATGGCCCCTCCGTGATTGACTTCCACATCGACCCCGAGGAGAACGTCTTCCCGATGGTTCCCTCGGGCGGTGCGAACGGACAGTTCGCGATGAACAACGACCAACTGGAGGAACTATAATGGCTGGAGGACTCGAAGGACCCGGACCGAACGAGCGCCCGCACCCCGAGGGGCGGCGAAACGAGCAGGGCATCCGCATCGACCCGGCCGCGCAGGCGGAGGTGGCGACGGAGCGCGCGGTGCTCTCCGCCCTGGTCGAACACGAACCCGGCGTGCTCGCGGAGGTCTCCGGCCTCTTCAGCCGCCGGCAGTTCAACATCGAGAGCCTCTCGGTCGGCCCGACCGAGAACGAGGGCCGCGCGCGAATCACCCTCGTCATCGAGGAGCCCGAGACGGGCGTCGAACAGGCGAAAAAGCAACTGGAGAAACTCATCCCGGTGGTCTCGGTGACCGAACTCGACGGCGAGGACGCGGTCGCCCGCGAGATGGCGGTCGTGAAGGTCGGCGCCGACGACCCCGACAAGGTGCAGGCGGTGACGGAGATGCACGACGGGAAGGTCGTCGACACCTCCCCCGAGACCATCACGGTCGAGCTCACGGGCCCCGAGCGCGAGATCGACTCCGCGCTGGAGACTTTCGAGCGCTTTACGGTCCGTGAAATCGTCCGAACGGGCACGGCCGCGCTGGCACGCGGACCTCAGGAGACACGATAATGAGCGAAGACGAATTTACAATCCCGGTTTACTATCAGAGCGACGCGGACCAGTCCCATCTCGACGACCAGACGGTAGCCGTCCTCGGCTACGGTAGCCAGGGCCACGCCCACTCGCTGAACCTCCACGAGAGCGGGGTCGACGTGGTCGTCGGCCTGCGCGAGGATTCGTCCTCCCGCGAGGAGGCCGAGGCCGAGGGGCTCACCGTGAAGGACCCCCTCGAAGCGACTCACGAGGGCGACATCATCATGTTCCTCGTCCCGGACACCGTCCAGCCGACGGTGTACGAGGCCGTCTCGCCCGGCATCGAGGCCGGCGACACGGTCCTGTTCGCGCACGGGTTCAACATCCACTACAACCAGATCGAACCCCAGGCGGACGTGGACGTGGCGATGGTCGCCCCCAAGTCCCCCGGGCACCTCGTCCGGCGGAACTACGTCAACGACACCGGCACGCCCGCGCTCATCGCCATCGAGCAGGACGTCTCCGGCGAGACGAAGGAGCTCGCGCTCGCCTACGCCGACGCGCTGGGCTGTGCGCGCGCCGGCGTCATCGAGACGACCTTCCAGGAGGAGGTCGAGTCCGACCTCTTCGGCGAGCAGGCCGTCCTCTGTGGCGGCGTCACGGCGCTCGTGAAACACGGCTTCGAGACGCTCGTGGACAACGGATACGCGCCCGAGATGGCGTACTTCGAGTGTCTGAACGAGCTCAAACTCATCGTCGACCTGATGTACGAGGGCGGGCTCTCCGAGATGTGGCACTCCGTCTCCGACACCGCGGAGTACGGCGGCCTCACGCAGGGCGAGCGCATCCTCGGCGACGAGGTCCGCGAGAACATGGAAGAAGTGCTCGAGGAGGTCCAGAACGGCGAGTTCGCCCGCGAGTGGATCACCGAGAACCAGGCGGGCCGGCCCTCCTACCACCAGTTGGTGGAAGCCGAGGAGAACCACCAAGTCGAGGACGTGGGCGAGCGCTTGCGCGCCCTGTTCTCCTGGTCCGAGGAACAGGCGGTATCCGCTGACGACTAACACATGAGTGAAGGCACGCTGTACGACAAGGTGTGGGACGCACACGAGGTAACGACGCTGCCGACGGGACAGACACAGCTGTTCGTCGGCCTCCACCTCATCCACGAGGTCACCAGCCCGCAGGCCTTCGGGATGCTCCGCGAGCGCGATATCGACGTCGCCTACCCCGAGTTAACCCACGCGACGGTCGACCACATCGTCCCCACGGACGACCGCTCGCGTCCCTTCAAGAACGACGCCGCCGAGCGCATGATGGCGGAGTTGGAGGACAACGTCCGCGAGGCGGGCATCGAGTTCGACGACCCCACCACGGGGAACCAGGGCATCGTCCACGTCATCGGCCCGGAGCAGGGGATTACCCAGCCCGGCAAGACCATCGTCTGCGGCGATTCGCACACGTCCACGCACGGCGCCTTCGGCGCCATCGCGTTCGGTATCGGCACCTCGCAGATTCGCGACGTGCTGGCGACCCAGTGTATCGCCATGGAGAAACAGAAGGTCCGACGCATCGAGGTCGAGGGCGAACTCGGCCCCGGCGTCGGAGCGAAGGACGTCATCCTCGAGATAATCCGCCGGCTCGGAACCGACGGCGGCGTCGGATACGTCTACGAGTACGCCGGCGAGGCCATCGAGAACCTGGGGATGGAGGGTCGGATGTCCATCTGTAACATGTCCATCGAGGGCGGCGCCCGCGCGGGCTACGTCAACCCCGACGAGACAACCTACGAGTGGCTCGCGGACACCGACGAGTTCGCCGACCAGCCCGAGAAGTTCGCCGAACACAAGGAGTACTGGGAGTCGATCCGCTCCGAGGAGGACGCCGAGTACGACGACGTCGTCACCATCGACGGCTCCGAGCTCGAACCCGTCGTCACCTGGGGGACTACCCCGGGCCAGGGCATCGGCATCACGGATCCGATCCCGGACCCCGAGGAGATGGAATCCGGCGACGCGGACGTCGCGCGCCGCGCCCAGAAGCACATGCGAGTCGAACCCGGCGAGACGATGGCGGGCTACGATATCGACGTCGCTTTCCTCGGTTCCTGTACGAACGCCCGACTGCCCGACCTCCGCGCGGCCGCCGAGGTCGTCGAGGGGCGCGAGGTCGCCGACGACGTGCGCGCCTTCGTCGTTCCCGGCAGCCAGCGCGTGAAGGCCGCCGCCGAGGCGGAGGGTCTGGACGAGGTGTTCACGGAGGCCGGCTTTGACTGGCGCGACGCCGGCTGTTCGATGTGTCTGGGTATGAACGACGACCAACTGGAGGGCGACGAGGCCTGTGCGTCCTCGTCGAACCGGAACTTCGTCGGCCGACAGGGCTCGAAGGACGGCCGAACCGTCCTGATGAACCCGCGGATGGTCGCCGCCGCGGCGGTCACCGGCGAAGTGACTGACGTGCGCGAACTGAAGGGGGTGAGCCTCGCATGAGTGACGTGAGCGAGGGACCCGCGGACACCGTCGAAGAAGTGACCGGCACGGGCATCCCCGTCCGTGGCAACGACATCGACACCGACCAGATCATCCCGGCGCGCTTCATGAAGGTCGTCACCTTCGACGGCCTCGGTCAGTACTCCTTCTTCGACCAGCGATTCACGGAGGAGGACGAGGAGAAGGACCATCCGTTCAACGAGGAGCGCTTCCAAGGCGCGAACGTTCTGGTGGTGAACTCGAACTTCGGGTGCGGTTCCTCGCGCGAGCACGCTCCACAGGCGCTGATGCGCTGGGGAATCGACGCCATCATCGGCGAGTCCTTCGCGGAAATCTTCGCGGGCAACTGTCTCGCGCTGGGTATTCCGACGCTGACCGCCGACCACGAGTCCATCAACGCGCTCCAGCAGTGGGTGGACAACCACCCCGACGAGGAACTGCACGTCGACGTCGTGCGCGAGACCGTCGAGTACGACGACACCGAGATGAGCGCGAACGTGGACAAGGCCCAGCACAAGGCCCTCGTCGAGGGCGTCTGGGACACCACGGCGCTGATGAAGGCGAACGCGAACGCCGTCCGCGAGACGGCCGAATCGCTCGTCTACGTCGCGGACGACGAGATTCCCGACGTGGAGTCCGCCGATGACTGAGGAGATCGCAGTCATCCCCGGCGACGGCATCGGCGCGGAGGTCGTCCCCGAAGCGGTGCGTGTCCTCGAAGCCGTCGGCGACTTCGACTTCGCCTACGGCGACGCGGGCGACGAAGTGAAAGACGAGACGGGCGAGGCGCTCCCCCAGGAGACGTACGACCTGGCGGCGAACGCTGACGCCACCCTCTTCGGGGCGGCCGGGGAGACGGCCGCGGACGTGATTCTTCCCCTGCGCACGGCGGTCGACTCCTTCGTGAACGTCCGCCCCGCGAAGGCGTACCCCGGCGTGGACGCGCTCCGCGAGGACACCGACCTGGTGATTCTGCGGGAGAACACCGAAGGGGTGTACGCGGGCCACGAGGACCGTCTCACGGAGGACGTCTCGACGCTCACCCGTGTCATCACCCAGACCGCCTCCGAGCGACTTGCGGAGTACGCCTGCGAGTACGTCGCCGAGCGCGACGTTGACGGGTTCACTATCGGGCACAAGGCCAACGTGATGCGCGAAACCGACGGGTTGTTCCGCGACTCCGTCAAAGGCGTCGCCGACGACAACGGCGTCCGCACGGACGAAGTGCTGATGGACGCGCTCGCGACACACCTCTGTCTGGACCCGACCCAATATGATGTAATCGTCTGTCCGAACCTGGCTGGCGACGTGATTTCGGACCTGACCGCGGGTCTCGTGGGCGGCCTCGGCCTCCTACCGAGCGCCAACGTCGGCCCCGAGCGCGCGCTGTTCGAACCGGTCCACGGCACCGCGCCGGACATCGCCGGCGAGGGCGTCGCCAATCCGAGCGCGACGCTCCTCTCGACGGCGATGCTCCTGGAGTACCTAGGCTACGACGACGAGGGCGCGAACGTCCGGGACGCGGTCGAAGCGACCATCGAGGAGGGTCCCCGGACGCCCGACCTCGGCGGCGACGCGAGCACGGAGGAAGTGACGGACGCCGTGCTCGGCCGGCTGTAGTTACGAATCGAGGAGTTCGGCGCCGCTCCCGACTTCGGTCTGGAACGCCCGGGCCTCGATTCCTTGCTCCGCGAAGGCGCCGACCATCGCGGCCGCGACCTCGCGACGCGCGTCCGGCGATTCGGGGACCGCGAGCACGGACGGCCCGGAGCCCGAAACCGTGACGCCCGTGGCGCCCGCCTCGCTCGCGGCCCTGACGACCGTGTCGTAGCCGTCGATGAGCTCCGCGCGGGCGGGCGTGACGACGCCGTCGTTCATGCCGGCGCCGACCAGTTCGGGGTCGCCGCGGTGCATGCCGGTGACGAGGGTCGCCGCGCTCCCAACCACGTCGGTGACGGCGTCCAGTCCGACGCGCTCGGGAATCACGTCGCGAGCGTCGCGGGTCGAAACGACCGACTCGGGGAGGCAGGCGACGAGCGGCAATTCGACGTCGGTGTGCATCACCCGTTCCTCGGTGACGACGGTGAACCCACCCAGAATGGAGGGCGCGACGTTGTCGGCGTGGGCGTCGCCGGAGACGGCGGCCTCGCCCTCCGCCGCGACGCGGACCAGTTCCTCGTCGCTTCGCCCTCGGTCGTAGAGTTCGTTCAGCGCGACTGCGGTGGCGGCGGCGCTCGCGGCCGATGACCCCATCCCGGACGCGGGGCGGACGCCCTTGTCGATGCGGATGTGGGCCGGCGCGTTGAGTTCCTGGGCGACCACGCCGGCGGTGTTCTTCGCGGGGTCGGTGGGGATGTACTGGCTACCGACGCCCGTGATTTCGATGGTCGTGCGCTCGGCGCGCTCGACGCGGACCACGTCCGCGGGCCGGTCGAGGGCGACGCCGAACACGTCGAACCCGCTCCCGAGGTTCGCGCTGGTGGCCGGCGCACGGACCGTCAACATGCCCCCTCATACCGGTACCCCGGGTAAAAGCGTGGCGAACGCCGAGACAGAAGGGACTTACCGGGGGCTTTCGCAGGTATCGTATGATTGCCATCGTCGGGGGCGGCATCGCCGGGCTGGCGGCGGCCCACCGCCTCCAGGGCCACGGCCACGAGGTACAGGTCTTCGAGGCGAGCGAGGAAGTCGGCGGGTTGGCGGCGGTGTACGAGACGGCCGGCGACCGCATCGAGAAGTTCTATCACCACCTCTCCGCGAGCGAGGACACTATCGTCGAGCTTATCGACGAGTTGGGGTTGGGCGACGACTTGGAGTGGCCCATCGGGAAGAACGCCTACTACGTCGACGGGACGGTCCACCCGCTGGACAAGCCGTGGGAGATTCTCGCCTACCCGCATCTGAGCCTCTACGACAAGTTCCGGCTGGGGATGTTGATGCTCGAAGTCGACGTCCGCGGCGGAATCCCCTCTTTCGACACCTACGACGATTTAAAAGAATTCGAACAGGTACCCATCAAGGAGTTCCTGTTGGACCACACGACGAGGGGGGTGTACGAGAACTTCTGGGAGCCCCTCCTGGAGGCGAAGTTCGGGAGCCGGATGGAGGAGGTCTCCGCGGCGTGGCTGTTGGGCCGAATCAAGTTCCGGGGCGAGCGCGACCTCCTGCGGGGTGAGCCGCTGGGCTACTTGCAGGGTGGCTTCGGCCGCCTGCTGGACGAACTTCTGGCGGCCGTTGGCCGCGAGAACGTCACGACCGGCGCCCGCGTGACGGGGCTCTCCGGGAGCCCGGTCGAGTCGGTGACCGTCGAGACTGAGGACGGGACCGAGAACTACGATGCCGATTCCGTCGTCGTGGCGGCGATGCCCAACGTCCTGGAGGAACTCACCGGATACGAGTGCGACATCGACTTCCAGGGGACGGTCTGTTCGGTGATTTCGATGGACCGCCAGCTTACGGACACCTACTGGCTGAACATCGCGGAGGAGGCGCCCTTCGGCGCGCTCATCGAGCACACGAACTTCATCGGCGAGGAGCAGTACGGCGGCGAACACCTCCTCTACGTTCCTCGATATATCCAGTCGCCCGACGAGGACGTGTGGGGGATGAGCGACGAAGAAGTCGAGGACCTGTGGTTGGAAGGAATAGAGAATCTCTTCCCCGAGTTCTCCCGGGACCACGTCAACTGGATCAAAACGTCGCGAAACCCGCGGACGGCGCCCGTCTACGAGCGCGGCTATCTGGATATGGTCGTCCCCTACGACCTCGCGACGGAGGGCTACGAGGGGGTGTACTACGCCGGGATGGCCTCGATGGCCCAGTACCCCGAACGCTCGCTCAACGGCGGTATCGAGGCCGGCTACTCCTGTGCGGACCTCATCGCCGGGGAGGAACCCGACTACGGACCCGATATCTCCTAGGCCTCGATTACTTTCTCCGCGACGGCTTCGAGCGGATATATACTGAGCGCGAGAACGGCTACGCCGCCGAATCGGCTTGGTCAGCCTCGTCGGCTGGTTTCACGTTCCCCTCGGCGTCCTCGACGTACGTGTCGTCCTCGAAGCCGCCCTCGGCGTTGACCGCCTCGCCGCCCTCCCCCTCGGGAGCGTCGGGGAGGCCGTTCTCGGGGGTGAACTCGCCCAGCGGGCGTTCGACGGTGATGTCGTGGTCCGCGAAGAAGCCCGCGTAGCGTTCCTCGTGGTCATCGATCTCCTCCGGCGGGAACTCCATCATCTCGAACCAGCCGTGCGCGTAGAAATCGAAGTTGGCGATGACGTGGGTGATTTCCCTCGCTTCGGCCTCGGGGTAGCCCGCGTCGAGGGCCGCGAGGTAGACGTCCATCGAGGCGTCGAAGAAGGCCTCCAAATGCTCGCGGCGGGCCTCCCGCTCGGATTCGGGCGCCTCGTCGAGGAAGTAGCCCGTGTGGAGGTCGACCAGCTTCCCCCGGACGACCGCGCCGGCGCCCGGTAGTTCGAGGGCCTGTTTGGCCGCGAAGTGGGTGACGGTCTGTTTGATTTTCACATTCGGGGTTTGGCGTTGTACCTCCGTAAACGTCTCGCAAAAACAGCCGCGGATAGCAACCACTTTCAAGGCCGGCTTCCAACTGCGCGTATGGCCGATTCGTACGTCATCCTCGGCGACGGTATCGCCGGCTCCTCCGCCGCCGAGTCCCTCCGGGAAGAGGCCCCCGAGGCGGACATCACGGTCGTGACCGACGAGGGCGAACCCCTCTACAACCGTATCCTCATCAAGGAGTTCTCGAAGGGCAAACTCCCTGAAGCCCCGATTTCCATCCACTCGCCCGACTGGTACGACGAGCGCGACATCGACCTCCAGCTCAACACGCTCGTCACCGAGGTCGATGTCGAGAACAACACGCTTCACACTCACGAGGGCGAGGAGATGGGGTACGACAAGCTCCTCATCGCCACCGGCGGGACGCCCAACCACATGGGCCGCTTCGGCGTCGAGAACGCCGACGCCGACGGAATCCACCACTTCTGGACGTTCCAGGACGCCCGGGCCATCCGCGAGACGGCCGAGGACGCCGACACCGGGGTTATCGTCGGTGCGGGCCTGCTGGGCATCGACCTCGCGGCCATCTGTGGCGCCCAGGACATCGACGCGAAGTACCTGATGCGCGGCGACCGCTGGTGGCGCTACGCCCTCTCGGCCGAGGGCGCCGAAATCATGCACCAGGCGATGCGCGACGTGGGCGTCGAGCCGGTCTTCGACGCCGGTACGGACCACTTCGAGGTGGACGACGACGGCCACGTCGAGGCCGCCGTCACCCCCGAGGGCGAGCGCTACCCCGCCGACTTCGCGGGCGTCGCCATCGGCCTCGACTTCAACGTCGAGTTCCTGCAGGGAACCGGCATCGAGTGCGACACGTCCGACGGAATCGTCGTGGACGAGTACATGTTCACGGGTGTGCCCGACATCTACGCGGCCGGCGACATCACGGCGTTCCACGACACCATCACCGACGAGCGCCAGCAGAACGGCTCATGGGGCTCCGCGAAACAGCAGGGCGACCTCGCGGGCCGCCAGATGGCCGCGGACGCCGACCCCGCCGAGGGCGGGCGCTCCGACGGCGAGGACGACCGCGGCGAACCGTTCCGCTGGGTCTCCTCCTACTCGATCACCCACTTCGACTTCCCGTTCCTCTCCTTCGGCTTCCCCACCATTGGGGACGACGAGGCCGAGCGGAAGTACTCGGAGAACGAGTGGCGCCGCCTCGCCTTCAAGGACGGCAAAATCGTTGGCGGCGTGCTCATCGGCGACCTGGCGCCCCAGTCGAAGTACAAGAAGCTCATGCAGGAGGAAGTCGAATGCGCGGACCAGAAGGAACTCCTCTTGGAGGAGGGCTTCGACGTCGAGGACGTGATGGCGGCCGCCGGCGCACAGTAGACCAACCGAAGCCGTTTTCACCGCCGCTCGCCGACCGTGAGCCATGAGTATGAGCGGGAGCGGCGAGATGACTCTTGCCTTCGAACTCGCCGCACTCCGGGAACTGGCGAAGCCGGGCGAGGCGTTCGCGGACGCCCGCCGCTGGACGGAGTACGTCGGCGTCGTCTCCGACGAACCGACCTACGTCGTGACGAACTTCACGCGTAAGCGTCGCATCCGCCAGGACTTCTTCTCCGGGCCCAAGAGCAAGGCCGAAAGTTTGGAGAACGTCAAAGAGCAGTTCGACACCGATCGCCACGTCTTCGTCGGCGTGTCCGAGGAGGACCGCGAACTCGCCGCGGACGCGGATTGGGAGTACCTCACCGTCGAGGAGGCAGCCGAGGCGGCGGACTGGGAACTCGGCGGCGAGGAGGAAGAGGAAGCGCTCGGCGGCGTCGAGCGCGACGACTGGCCCTGACGTACGACCCACACCTTCGGAGAAGCACGGCTGCCGCACGTGTTCACCTTCGTCCTCTCACGGCTGTCGCACGTGAGAGACCTTCGGCTGTCACACGTCCCACACCTTCGGAGAAGCACGGCTGCCGCACGTGTTCACCTTCGTCCTCCCACGGCTGTCGCACGTGGGAGACCTTCCTGAAAGGCTTAACCCGCCGGCCCGCACAGTAGAACCATGCCAGAACCCGGCGTCCCCGGACAGGAGGAGGGGCGCGGCCTCGAACTCCCCTGCGGGGAGACCATCGACCCCGTGACCGACCTCGACATGGGGATGCGCGAGTTCGACTGCGCCTGCGGCGAGACACACGCCGTCGTGATGGACGTCCACCCCCCATCGCGCTTCCTCCCCGAACAGATCGTCGCCGTCCTCCGCGAGACCACGGAGGTCGAAGACGAGTTCGAGGAGTTCGGTACGCCCCACCTGCTGGGCGCCGTCACCGAGGAGTTCCCGGAGGAGATCGCCTCCACGGACGTCTCGGAGGACCCGACGGTGGGTTACGCGATGGTGTGGGTCTGTGCCTTCGGCTCCCGCGAGCTCCATGAGTACGTCGTCGAAATCGTTGTCGAGCTGATGGACCACGCGGTCGGCCACTCCGAGCGCGCCGGCGCGGGCGAGGAGTTCGAGGAGGAGATGCGCGAGTTCGACGTGAGCGAGTTCGTCGAGCAGTACCGCGCGCAGCGGGACTTCGAGGCCGAGGAGGATACGCCGGCGTAATGCTCCCCGTCATCGCGCCGGAGGGGTTCGTCCGACGCCTCCTCCCGGCGCTTGGCTTCCTGCTGGGCCTCTCCGTCGGCGCGCTGTGCTTCGGATTGCTGATGGGAGCCCTCCGTGAACTGTTCGGAGCGCTCCGCCGGCTCGTCGGACGCGAGTCTGACGCCGATTTATTGTGAATGGGGTATTAGTATCCATCGAAGTATGACTCCCACAGTCGGGGAGGACGAACGCATCCGCGCGGTGCTCGCCGAGGCGGACCGCGAGCTGACGGCCCATGAGATAGCCGCGCGCCTCGAAGCGGAGGGCGAAGAGCCCGGGAGCGCCCACCGCGTCGCGACCGTCCTCGGTCGATGGGCCCGCCGCGGCGAAATCGAGGTCGTCCACGGCGACCCCTATCGGTACCGCCTCTCCGGGTAGTCTCGCGTCCGATGGGTGTGCCCGCCCCCGCCGGGCGCGAACCGTTGGCCTATCGTGGTCCTTATTACGCCCTGCGTACTGCGTTGGGGTGAAATGAGCGGTAGTGACGACCGGACCATCCTCCTCATAGGTAGTGGTCCCATACAGATCGGACAGGCGGCCGAATTTGACTACTCCGGCGCGCAGGCCTGCCGAGCTCTGCAGGAGGAGGGGGCCCGAGTCGTACTCGTGAACTCCAACCCCGCGACCATCATGACGGACCCGGAGATGGCCGACGAGGTGTACATCGAACCCATCACGCCGGAGGCCATCGCCGAAATCATCCGGACCGAGAAACCCGACGGCGTCATCGCGGGCCTCGGCGGTCAGACCGGGTTGAACGTCACCGCGGAGCTCGCCGAGATGGGCGTCCTCGAGGAACACGACGTGGAGATCATGGGGACACCCCTCGACACGATTTACGCGACGGAGGACCGCGAGCAGTTCCGCCAGCGGATGATCGAGCTCGACGAGCCCATCGCGCGCTCGGTCACCATCAACTCGGTCGACGAGGTCGAGGAAGCCGTCGAGGAGGTCGGCGGACTCCCCGTCATCATGCGGACGACCTACACGCTCGGGGGCTCCGGTTCCGGCGTCGTCGAGGAGATGGACGTCCTCAAAGAGCGCGTCAAGCGCGGCCTGCGCCTCTCCCGGAACGACGAGGTCCTGATTACCGAGTCCATCGCGGGCTGGGTCGAACTCGAATACGAGGTGATGCGCGACGACGCCGACTCGTGTGTCATCATCTGCAACATGGAGAACATCGACCCGATGGGCATCCACACGGGGGAGTCGACGGTCGTGACGCCCTCGCAGGTCATCCCGGACAAGGGCCACCAGGTCATGCGCGACACCGCGCTGAAGGTCATCCGCGACCTCGAAATCCACGGCGGCTGTAACATCCAGTTCGCGTGGCGCGACGACGGCACGCCGGGCGGCGAATACAGGGTAGTTGAGGTCAACCCCAGAGTCTCGCGCTCCTCGGCGCTGGCCTCGAAGGCGACCGGCTACCCCATCGCCCGCGTCACGGCGAAGGTCGCGATGGGCAAGCGCCTCCACGAGATCGAAAACGAGATTACCGGCGAGACCACCGCGGCCTTCGAGCCGGCCATCGACTACGTGGTCACGAAGGTGCCCCGCTGGCCCAAGGACAAGTTCCCCGAGGTGGACTTCAAGCTCGGCACCGCGATGAAAAGTACGGGTGAAGCGATGGCCATCGGCCGGACGTTCGAGGAGTCGATGCTGAAGGCCCTGCGCTCGACTGAGTACGACCCGAGCACGGACCTCTCGGATGTCGACGACGTGGTGCTCGAACGGACCTACCTCGAGCGCCCGAGTCCCGACAGGCCGTACGCCATCTTCGAGGCGTTCCACCGTGACTACACGGTCGACGAGATCGTCCAGATCACCGGCATCAAGGAGTGGTACGTTGAGCGCTTCAAGCGCATCGCCGACTCCATCGAAACGGCGGAGGGCGGCGACTTCGCCGGGCCCGCGGCGAACGGTCTGACGAACCACGACCTCGCGGAGCTCGCGGGTACTGCCGTCGAGGAGGTCGAGGACGAAGCACCGAAGCGCGGCTACAAGCAGGTCGACACCTGCGCCGGCGAGTTCGAGGCGACGACGCCGTACTACTACTCCGCGCGCGAGACCACGACCGAGGGGAGCACCCACGAACCCCGCGACGAGGTCCGCGCCGACAAGGAGGCGGAAAGCGTCGTCGTCGTCGGCGGCGGCCCCATCCGCATCGGGCAGGGCGTCGAGTTCGACTACTGTTCGGTCCACGCCGTGCGCGCGCTCCGCGAGGACGGCATCGACGCCCACGTCGTGAACAACAACCCCGAAACCGTCTCGACGGACTACGACACGTCCGACGGCCTGTTCTTCGACCCCATCACTGCCGAGGAGGTCGCCGACGTGGCCGAGACGACCGGCGCCGACGGCGTGATGGTCCAGTTCGGCGGCCAGACCTCCGTCAACGTGGGCCAACCCCTCGAAGACGAACTCGAACGCCGCGGCCTCGACTGCGAGATCATGGGCACCTCCGTCGACGCCATGGACCTCGCGGAGGACCGCGACCGCTTCAACCGCCTGCTCGACGAGATGGGCATCGCCCAACCCGAGGGCGGCACCGCCCAGAGCCGGGAGGAGGCGTTCGCGCTCGCCGAGGAGATCGGCTACCCGGTGCTCGTACGCCCGTCCTACGTACTCGGCGGCCGCGCGATGGAAGTGGTCTACACGGACGAGGAACTCTCCGAGTACATCGAGGAGGCCGTCCGCGTCGCGCCCGACCAGCCCATCCTCATCGACGAGTTCCTCGAAGGCGCCGTCGAACTCGACGTCGACGCCGTCTCGGACGGCAACGACGTGCTCATCGGCGGCATCATGGAACACGTCGAATCTGCCGGGGTTCACTCCGGCGACTCGGCGTGTATGATTCCGCCGCGCTCGCTCTCCGAGGACACGCTCGCCCGCGTCCGCGAGGTCGTTGAGGACATCGCCGACGCCCTCGACACCGTGGGGCTGTTGAACGTTCAGCTGGCCGTTCGCGACGACGAGGTGTTCATCCTCGAAGCGAACCCGCGCTCCTCCCGTACGGTGCCCTTCGTCTCCAAGGCGACCGGCGTTCCTATCGCCAAAATCGCGGCGAAGGTCATGACGGGAAAGACGTTCGCGGACCTCGACGTCCACGAGCAGATTCCCGACCAGACCTCCGTGAAGGAGGTCGTGTTGCCCTTCGACCGCCTGCCCAACTCCGACCCCCGGCTCGGACCGGAGATGAAGAGCACGGGCGAGGTCATGGGCACCGCCGACGACTTCGGTAAGGCCTACTGGAAGGCCCAGAGCGCGGCCGGGGCTGTGCTCCCCGAGGGCGGCACGGCGGTCATCGACCTCGACGTGGACAAGGAGGCCTTCGCGGAGTTCTACGACATCGAGACGTTCGACGACACCAGCGAGGCCATCAGGCAGGGGAAGGTCGATTTGGTCATCACCCACGACCCCGACACCCTCAAGACGGCCGTCGAGGAGGAGATAACGTACTACTCCACCGTGCAGAGCGTGGAGGCGGCCCTCGAGGCGCTGCAGAACCGTGACGAACCCCTCGACGTGCGCTCGGTGGGCCGTCGCCCCAAGACCCGGCGCAAGTGGGGCGTCCCGGCCGACGAACCGGAAGCCGAGTAGCGTCCCCTTTCCTTTTAGCGGTCGCCGAGCATCCCGCCGAGCGCGCCGGCCAGCGCGCTGTCGAGCGCGAACAACAGCGCCAGCGCCAGCACGCCGAGGAGCGTACCGAACCCGGCCAGCGGCCCGAGCGGCCCGGCGACGAGCGCACCGAGCACGGTTGCGGCGATAGCGAGCAGGACGCCGATAACGACGCCGCCGAGCGCGCCCGCCAGGAGGCCGTGCCACGCGCCGTTGCCGAGGCCGCCGCCGGCGAAATAGCCCGCGGCGAACCCGCCGATGAGGCCCGCGCCTATCTGGCCGATAACCGGGACGAAGAGCCCGACGACGCCGGCGAGGACGCCAGCAAGGAACCCCCACAGTACCGCGTGCCAGTCAGTCATACCGGACGAAAGGGTCCCGCCGCTATTCGCCTTTGTGTGCGCGAAAGGAGAAACGCGCTAGTCTTGGGCCATCGCCAGCACGTCGTCGAAGAAGTCGAGCGAGTCGTGCGGGCCGGGGTTGGCCTCGGGGTGGTACTGGCGGGTGATGACGTCCAGTTCGTCGTTTTCGAGCCCTTCGGCGGTGTCGTCGTTGACGTTCACCTGCGTGACGTTCAGCTCGTCGCCGGGCTCGCCAACCGTGTAGCCGTGGTTCTGGGTGGTCATCACCACGCGGTCGGTACGGAGGTCGCGGACCGGCTGGTTCACGCCGCGGTGGCCGAAGTCCATCTTCTCGGTCGTACCGCCCATCGCGCGGGCGACGATCTGCTGGCCGAGACAGATGCCCGCGATGGGCAACTCCCCGGTGTACTCCTCGATGAGCTCCTCGGCGGCCTCGAAGTTCGCGGGGTCGCCCGGCCCGTTAGAAATGAAGAGGAGGTCCGGCTCTATGGCCTCGATGTCCGAGGGGTCGGCGTCGTAGGGGAGGATGTGGACCTCCGCGTCGCGCTCGACGAGCGAGTCGCGGATGGAGCCCTTCGCGCCGCAGTCGATGAGCGCAGTCGTGGGCCCGTCGCCGCCCTCGTTGTAGACGTGGCTTTCGGCGACGCTGACGCGCGCGCCGATGTCGTCGTGGTCGGACATGTGCGGGCAGGCCGCGAGTTCCTCGCGGGCCTTCTCGGGGGTGGCGTTGGGGCCCGCCGAAATCCCGCATTTCATCGCGCCGCGCTCGCGGATGTCCGTCACGAGGTCGCGCGTGTCGAGGTTGTCCACCGCGGGCACGCCCTCGGATTCGAGCCACTCGGCCACGTCGTCCGTCAGGTCACGGGCGACTACGGCCGTCGGGTGAACTCGCCCGGACTCGAATCGGTCCTCTCGGACGCCGTAGTTCCCGATGAGGGGGTACGCAAAGGTGAGAACCTGTGCTTCGTACGAGGGGTCAGTGAGACTCTCCTCGTACCCGGTGTAAGCGGTCGTAAACACCAGTTCCCCGTGGGACTCGCCGGGGGCGCGGGTACGCGCCTCGACGATGTCCCCGGTTTCCAGTGCCAGGTAGGCGTCCGACATCGCCCATTCGTAGTAGGAGAGACGGCTAAAACCCTTCCGTTCCGGGTCGCCCCGACGGCGTTCTTTAAGTGTCTCGCGCCGGTCCGCGTGGTATGGTTGCGCACGACGACCTCCCGCGCTGGCGGGGGTTCAATCTCTTGGGCAAGTTCCGTGCGGAGGACGAGTCGGCGTTCAGGGAGGAGGACTTCCGTTGGATGGACGAGTGGGGCTTCGACTTCGCGCGCCTGCCGATGGACTACCGGTGTTGGACCGGCGAGACGCAGACCGACATCGTCGAGGACGCGCTCCACGACATCGACGAGGCCATCGAGTACGGCGAGAAATACGGAGTTCACGTCAGTCTGAACTTTCACCGGATCCCCGGCTTCTGCATCAACAGACAGGAACTCGAACCGTACGACCTCTTCGCGGACGAGCAAGCCCTCGAAGACGCCGCCGAGCACTGGCGGACGTTCACCCGACGCTATGAGGAAATCGACAGCGAACGCCTCTCCTTCAACCTCTTTAACGAGCCCGTCGCCCCCTCCGAGGACGCGTACGAAGCGGTCCTCGAAACGCTCGTGGGCGCCATCCGCGAGGAGGACCCCGAACGGTTGGTCATCGCGGACGGCCTCGGCGCGGGCCGCGAGCCCCTCGAAACGTTCGCGGACCTGGGCGTCGCGGGCGGCACGCGGGGCTACGACCCCCACGAGGTGACCCACTACAAGGCTGACTGGGTCGACGGTGCCGACGAGTTTCCGACGCCCGAGTGGCCCCGTTCGAGCGGGGGCGAGGAACAGAACCGGGAGTGGCTCCGGGAGAACGTGCTCGCGCCGTGGGAGAAGTTGGAAACCGGCGTCCACGTCGGCGAGTTCGGCGTCTACAACGAGACGCCCCACGACGTGGCGCTCGCGCTCATGGAAGACTACCTCGCGCTGTGGGAGGAACTCGGGTGGGGGTGGGCGCTCTGGAATCTCCGGGGGGAGTTCGGCGTCGTCGACAGCGGGCGCGACGACGTCGAATACGAGGACTGGCACGGCCACGATCTCGACCGCGACCTCCTGGAACTGCTCCAGCGCTACTGAGGAAACGAAGACTCCTTGTGGGCCGGATTCGAGGGTTCGACTATGAGTGACGCGGCGGAAGCGAGTTCAGACGCGAGCGACGACGCGGGCGAGGAGCCCGCACACGAGAACGCCGCCCAGGACGTTATCGCGGTCGACGGCGACGACAACCGCCAGGGGACGGTCAACCGTCTGGAAGCCCACACCGGCGAGGGGGTCCGCCACCGCGCCTTCACCTGCCTGCTCTTCGACGAGGACGGCCGGGTTCTGTTGGCCCAGCGCGCCGCGAACAAGCGCCTCTGGGACACCCACTGGGACGGCACCGTCGCCTCCCACCCCGTCGAGGGACAATCACAGAAGGAAGCCACCCGCGAGCGCTTGGAGGAGGAGCTGGGTGTCACGCCCGACCAGTACGACGATCTGCGGGTAACCGACCGCTTCGAGTACAAGCGCTACTACCTCAACGAGGGCCTGGAGTGGGAGGTCTGTGCCGTGTTGCAGGCGACGCTCACCGACACCAGCCTCGACCGCGACCCCGAAGAGGTGGAGGGAGTGCTGTGGGCCGACTACGAGGACCTCCACGAGAACCCGCGTTTCTACCGCCAACTCCGACTCTGCCCGTGGTTCGAAATCGCGATGCGCCGCGACCTCGCCTGACTCCCCCTACTCGCCGCTTCTCGCCTTCACAGCGGTGTAGACGCCGATGAGACCGAAGCCGACCGCCGGAACCATTGCCAACCCGAGAAAGGCGTCCCGGTAGGGGACGAACGTGGGCGGCCAGTAGAGGATGGCGAGCGGGAACCCGAAGAGCACGGCCACCAACACCAGAATCATCGCCCATCCCCCGCGCTCGCTCGTCTCCCCCTGCGGGACGTTCGCCGGCATGACGTACGAATCGGCGGCCGGGAAGTAAAGCCGTGGCGGTTCGACGGTGTTTCGGGGCGCTACGGCGAGACGAACGACGGCGCTTCCTCGCTTTCCCCCTCGACGCTCCGCCAGTCATGGGCCGGTTCCCAGCCCAGCATCTCCTTTGCTTTCGCCGTCGAGAAGGGACACTCCTCGCCCTCGACGTCGCAGGGCTCGGGGACGTCGCCGAACGCCCGCTCGAACAACTCGACGGTATCGGTGCCCGTCGCGTTCTCGTCGGCGTGGACGTTGAACGCCTCCTCGCCCTCGAAGTCGGCGTCCATCGCCGCGCGCACGGCCTCGACCACGTCGCGCACGTCGATGTACGTCCAGTAGTTCCCCGTCATCGGCGTTCCGCGCTCGACGCCGGGGTCGCCCCCCGCGTGGTAGCGCCCGGGGTACTGGACCCACGAGAGGCGCAGCGAGGCTACCCTGATTCCGTCGCGGCGGGCGATGGCCTTCGCCACTTCCTCGCCCGCGACCTTCGAGGTGCCGTAGGGGTCCTCCGGTTCGAGGGGGTGTTCCTCGGTGATGGGCAGGCGCTCGGGAAGCGGGAGTTCCGCGGCGAAGGGGAAGCCGTAGGCCGACTCGCTGGAGGCCCACACCACGTCCGCGCCGACCCTGCCGGCGGCGTCGAGGACGTTGTACGTGCTCGTGACGTTGTTCTCGAAGACCACGCGCCCGGGGTCGCCCGTCGGGTCGGGGATGGCGGCGAAATGAACTACGTAGTCCGGGTCGGCGTCCATGATCAGCTCCCACGTTTCGCCTTGGTCGGTAAGGTCCGCGGCGTAGAAATCGACGTTCTCCCGCCCTCCGTCGGGACGCTCCCGGTCGATGGCGACGACGCGGTGTCCGTCCGCGGCGAGGCCCTCGACGGTCCAACTCCCGACGCCGCCGACGGCGCCGGTCACGACGATAGTGCTCATGTGACTCCTCGTCGACGGCGGGCCTTCAAGCAAGCGATAGCGGGGGCCAGTAGATATTCGGGGCCGACGGACTCAGGCCGTGTATGGACAGCGAGGGACCCGCCGTTCCCGACGACTGGAGCGAGGTAGAGCGCCCCGACCACATCGTCGAGAAGTACGACCCCCGGCCGGTCATCCTCTTCACGCACGAGGAAGACCAAATCGGGGTCCACGTCCTCCCCGACGAGCCCATTGCCCCCCACGCCGACACCGAGCGCTGGCGTGTCGGCGCCATCGAGGGCGACCGCGACGAGTTCAGGGAGGCGGAACCGTTCGCGCACGTCCACGGCCACGAGAACGCGCTCCTCGTCGCGGAGGCGTTCATGCAGGCCTACGACCGGACGAACGGCGACGTCGGCGCCGCCGAGCGCAGCGCCGTCGAGGGCGCCGAGGGGATCGTCGAAACGGAGACGGACGCCGAGAAATAGGGACGGTCGCCGAGCCGAAAATCGGGTTCGGTTAGCGCTCGGCGCTCGCGTTTCCGTTCCCGGCATCGCTGGCGTTGTCGCCGCCCGCGACGCCGCTCACGGCGTCACCGAGGGCGTCAAGGCTCCCCTCGAGGAACGACTCGATTCGCTGGTGGATGTCGCTCACGAAGTCGGGCACCGGGTCGGGAAGCCCGCCGGGGGGGCCGACCTGCGGGCCCGCGTCGCCGTTACCCGCGTCAGCGCTGTTGCCCGCGGGCGCCGCCGCCGCCGCTCCGCTCAGCGCGGCGACCGCGAGAAGCGTTGCCATCGCGACCGAGACTGCTTGTCGGAACATCGCATCCGACTCTGAGGGTGCGTCGATAATCAACGGTGGAGACCGTCCCCCGGAGAACAGCCGAATTAAGCCGAATTAACGGTCATTCGGCCGCGAGAAGCTCCTCCGCGACGACGTCGGCGGCGAGGACGGCCGGGTCAAGCGCCAAGTCGACCTGCCCGCGCACGAACTCCGGCATCGAGTCGGGGGAGTAGACGACGACCTTCGCGTCGGGGTTCGCCTCGACGGCGATGGGAATCGAGGTCGCTTCGGTCACGTCCGTGAGGACGAAGAGGTCAACGTCCTCGACGCCGGCGTCGAGGAGCTTCTCGCGGGTGAGGGCGCCGGAGACGGTCCCAACGCTCGCGCCCGCGGCTTCGAGTTCGCCGCGCAGGCCGCGGTCGGGGCCCGCGATGAGCACGTTACTCATATTCGATGGTCGCGGGGGGTTTGTGCGTCACGTCGTACACCACTCGCGAGACGTTGTCGAGTTGGCCGGTGATTCTGGACTGGATGCGCTGGAGGGTCTCCCACTCGAGCTCCTGGGCGCGGGCGGTCATCCCGTCCCGGCTCTCGACGGAGCGCACGGTGACGACGTAGCCGTGGACCCGGTTGTCGCCCTTTACTCCTGTGGCCTTCCCGAGCACCGCGGCGAACGCCTGCCACGGGTCGTACTCCTCGAGTTCGTCCTCGACGACGGCCGTCGACTCGCGGGCGACCTCGACTTTCTCTTCGGTTACCTCGCCGATAATGCGCACGGCGAGCCCGGGGCCGGGGAACGGCATCCGCTCGGAGATGACCTCTTCGAGGTCGAGCGCGCGCGCGACTTCGCGGACCTCGTCCTTGTAGAGGTCGCGCATCGGCTCGACGATGCCCTCGAAGTCGATTCGATCGGGGAGCCCCCCGACGTTGTGGTGGGACTTGATGGTCCCCTCGCTCTCGATGCGGTCGGGGTAGATGGTCCCCTGCACGAGGTAGTCGGCGTCCACCTCGCGGGCGACGGTCTCGAACTCCCGGATGAACTGTTCGCCGATGACGTGGCGCTTCTCCTCGGGGTCGGTCACGCCCTCCAGTTCGTTGAGGAAGCGCTCTCTGGCGTCGACGATTCGCAGCGAGTCCATGTACTCGAAGGTCTCGCGTATCTCGTCGGTTTCGCCCTTGCGCATCAGCCCCGTGTCCACGTAGACGGGCGTGAGTTGGGTGCCGATGGCCTCGTAGGCGAGCGCGGCGGCCGTCGAGGAGTCCACACCCCCCGAAAGGCCGATGACGGCGTTGGCGTCGCCGATTTCCTCGCTGATTTCCTCGATTTTCTCCTCGATGAATTCACCAGTATCGACCATCAGGCGCTCACCTCCTCTTCGCTCTCGGCGGTCTCGCGCTCACCGAGCGCCGCCTCCACGAAGGAGACGAAGGGCGGGCTCGCCCGCGTGGGACGCGAGCGGAACTCCGGATGGAACTGCGTGCCGATGAAGAAGGGGTGGTCGTCGCGTTCGAGAATCTCCATACGGTGTGTTGCTTCCCCGGAGAACACGAGTCCGTCGGTCTCCAGTTCGTCGATGTACTCGGGGTTCACCTCGTATCGGTGGCGATGACGCTCGGTACAGGAGTCGGCGCCGTACACGCGCTCCGCGAGGGTACCCGACTCGATGGCGGTCTCGTGGGCGCCCAGCCGCATCGTCCCGCCCATGTCCTCGGTCTCGTACTGTTCGGGCAGGAGGTCGATGACGGGGTAGGGCGTATCGGGGTCGAGCTCCGCGGAGTGGGCGCCCTCCATGTCAAGGACGTTGCGCGCGTGCTCCACGACGGCGAGCTGGAAGCCGAGACAGAGTCCAAGGAAGGGCACGCCGTGCTCGCGGGCGTAGCGGACGGCCTCGATTTTGCCTTCCGTGCCGCGGGCGCCAAAGCCACCGGGGACGATGACGCCGTCGGCGGTCTTCAGGTTCTCCTCGTGGTCGTCGTTCATCTCGTCGGCGGCGACCCAGTGGGTGTTTACCTCAGTACGGGTCTCGAAGCCCGCGTGTTTCAGCGACTCGTAGATGGACATGTAGGCGTCCTCCAGGTCGTACTTGCCGACGAGCGCGATGTCCACCTCGTTCTCCGTCTCGCGGGTGACGATGTCGCGCCATGACGTGTCCCGTGCCTCGGGTTCGAGGGCGCGCTCGCGGATGTTCAGCCGGTCCATCACGTACTCGTCCAACCCCTCGTCCTCGACCATCAGCGGCACCCGATAGATGTCGGGCACGTCGGGGTTCGAGAACACCGCGTCCGTGGGCACGTCACAGAACAGCGCGATCTTCTCCTTCACGTCCGCGTCGAGGCGGTCCTCGTTTCGCCCCACCAGAATGTCGGGCTGGAGGCCGATAGAGCGCAGTTCCTTCACGCTGTGTTGGGTCGGCTTGGTCTTCTGCTCCCCGTTCATCGAGTTCGGGACGAGCGTGACGTGGGTGAAGAGGATGTCGCCCTCGTCCTCCTCGTGGGAGAACTGGCGGAGCGACTCCAGGAACGGCATCCCCTCGATGTCGCCGACGGTCCCCCCGACCTCGACGATGCAGACGTCGGTCCCCGTCGCGGCCTGTCGGATGCGGCCCTTGATGTCGTCGGTGACGTGGGGGATTATCTGGACCGTTTTGCCCAGGTAGTCGCCGGCGCGCTCGCGCTCGATGACCTCCTGGTAGACTTTGCCCGTGGTGACGTTGTGGTCGGCGGTCATGTCGGCGTCGAGGAAGCGCTCGTAGTTCCCCAAGTCGAGGTCGACCTCGGCGCCGTCTTTCAAAACATACACTTCGCCGTGCTGGAAGGGGTTCATCGTGCCCGCGTCGACGTTCAGATAAGGGTCGACTTTGACGGCGGTCACGTCGAAGCCCGCGTTCGCCAGCAACCGGCCGAGGCTGGCGGCGGTGATACCCTTGCCGAGCCCCGACATCACGCCCCCGGTCACGAAGACGAATTTGTTCCCCAGTGAGGGGTCGTACCCGGTTTCGGTCGGCATACCGACTGTGCGGCGACACGGAGGAAAACGGTTTCGGAGCGAGGGGGGGAGCGTTAGTCGTTGCCACTCCGCGGAATCCCGTCGGTCCCGTCGTCGTCGCTCACGGCGAACTGCCCGGCGGCGCGGGTCCGCTTGCTCACCGCCGCGACGCGGACGATGTAGGCGCCCAGCAGGGTTGCCGGCGTGAGCGAGAGCACGTGGATGGCGACGATAAAGGGCTCCGTGCTCGGAAGGCGCTCGAAGTGGAGCAACACGAAGGAGACGACGACGATGGAGGGGACCGAGAGGAACACGAGGTCCCGCGAGAGGTCCGCGAACGTCTCGCGGAGGTACTGCGTCTTGAAGTACTCCCGGAGGGCGGCCAGATACTGGAGCAGACGGAGCATCTCCTCGATGGTCTCGTCGGCGGCCTCGGGCATCGAATCACCGTGTTCGGCCCGGATCCGACGCAGGTCGTTTATCTGTCTGTCGTGGTCGTAGTCGAGGGTCGCCAACAGGAGCGTGAGCGTCTCGCCGCCGTCCGAGTGGTCGAGTCGCTGGTTCATCGCCCCGGACTCCTCCCCGAGCGTTTCGACGTACGCCTGCAGGTCGGCCCGGAGTTCCACGTCCGCGTCGGCGAGCGACGCTTCGAGCGCCTGCGCCCGTTCGAGGATGTCGCCCACCAGGAGCCGGAGCAGTCGCCCGGGGTCCGCCGGCGCGTGGTCGTGGTCGATGACGCCCTCCAGCGAGCGCCGGAACTCCACGACGTCCTGTACCCGGCCGAACTGCTGGCCCAGCGGGGACTGCTCCTGGGTGGCGAACACCGAACTGACTGAGACGACGATGGAGATGAGGAGGAAGTTCCCCGAGAGCAGGGTGCTCACCGTCGAGGTCACGGTGTGGCCGTGCTCCGTGGGCGCCCCGGTAGTGAACAGGTGTCCCACGGGACCGACGGCGACGGCGATGGCGGCGAGCACGGCCAGCGCCACGGTCCAGCGGCTCCCCTCCAGAAGGACCCACCGGCGGACGCGCCGCCACGCCGCCGTGGCCCGCGCTCTCAGGCCAAACATACATCGGAACGGGGTGCGTGCCGTTTAGCCGTTTTGACCTCGGAGCGGACGCACCGAGCGCCGTTCGATCGCGCGCCACGGCCGGACCTTTATACTCGAACGCGTCCATACTCGGGGTATGGGACTCCTCTCGCGGTTCTCCTACGCCGTCCGCTCGAAGCTAAACGCCCTCATTGGGGGGATGGAGGACCCCAACGAACAGTTGGACTACTCCTACGAGCGGATGCGCGACGAGTTACAGGACGTGAAGAAAGGTATCGCCGACCTCACCACCCAGAAGAAGCGCCTCCAGATGCAAAAGCGCAGACTGGAGAAGAACGTCGAGAAGCACAACGAACAGGCCCGCGAGGCCGTTCGGCAGGACCGCGACGACCTCGCGCGCAAGGCCCTGGAGAAGAAACAGTCGAAGATGAGCCAGATCGAGGAGCTGGAGACGCAGATCGCCGACCTCCAGGACACGCAGGACCAGCTCACCGAGAAAAAGGAGAAACTCCAGGGCCGCATCGAGGAGTTCAAGACGAAGAAGGAGACGATGAAGGCGCGCTACGAGGCCGCGGAGGCGAGCGCCCGCGTCTCGGAGGCGATGACCGGCGCCGGCGACGAGATGGGCGACGTGAACCGGGCCATCGAAACCGCCACCGAACGGACGGAGGAGATGGAAGCCCGCGCCGCCGCGATGGACGAGTTGGAGGACTCGGGCGACTTCGAGAGCGCGCTCTCCGACGAGGACGAAATCGACCGCGAGCTCTCGCAGGGTCGCTCCAACCGGGAGGTCGAGGCCGAACTGGAAACCCTCAAAGGCGAGGCCGGGACGCCGAGTTCGTCCACGGAGGAAGCCGAAACGGAGTCGGCCGCGGAGGACGTGGAGGCCGAAGCCGACCCCGAGTCCGAACCCGAGGTCGAGGCCGAGTTGGAGGAGCTACGCGAGGAGGAGAACTGACTTTGCCCCGCGGCCGCCCGGCGACGGTATGAGCGAATTATGAGCGAATCCACCCCGGGGGACACGATGCGTGGCCGCGTCCCCGGGAGCAGGCTCCGGCTCTGGGTGCTGTTGCGCGCGAGCCGCTGGGGCGTCGCGGCGGTCGTCCTCCTCGCCTTTTTCGCCGCGCTCGTCGCTGTCGCCACGCTCGCGCCGGCGCCGTTCGCCGCGGGCGACCCCGTCGAGACGTACTTCCAGGCGCTCGTGACCGCCATCGTCACCGGCGTCACCCTCGTCGTCTCCATCAACCAGATGGTGCTCTCCCAGGAGCTGGGCGCCGTCGGCGACCAACGCGAGCGCATGGAGGCGGCCCTTGAGTTTCGCTCCGATACCGCCGACACTATCGACGCTCCGGTGAGCCCGCCCGAGCCCGCTGCGTTCCTCCGCTCGCTGGTCGAGGCGACGCGCTCGCGCGCCGACGACCTGGAGCAGGCCGTCGAGGACAACCCCGCCGACGAGTTCCGCTCGCGGACCCGCGATTACGCCGACTCGCTCAGGGAGCACGCCGATAAGGTGGGGGGCCAACTGGAGGACACCCAGTTCGGCACCTTCGATGTCATCTTCGCGGCGCTGGACTTCAACTACTCCTGGAAGGTGTACGAGGCTCGCCGCCTGCGCGAGGAACACGCCGACGCCCTCGACGACGGCGCCGAATCAGCGCTGAACGCGGCCATCGAAACGCTCGAAACCTTCGGCCCCGCCCGCGAACACTTCAAGACGCTCTACTTCCAGTGGGCGCTCATCGATCTCTCGCGGGCGATGCTCTACGCCGCGGCACCCGCGCTCGTCGTCGCGGGCTCGATGGTCCTCTTCGTGAACGCCGGCGAAATCACGGGCACGGCGTTCGGTGTGGCCCATCTCGCGTGGCTGGTCGCCGCCGCCGCGACCGTCTCGGTCGTCCCCTTCGCCGTGCTCTTCGCCTACGTGCTCCGTATCGCCACCGTCGCCAAGCGGACTCTCGCCATCGGCCCCTTCGTCCTCCGCGAAACCGAGCGCACCGACGACATCGCGTGGGACGACTGATGCGACTCGCGCTCGTCCACGCCGAGCGGGTCCGAATCGCCCCCGGGGCGCCGGCTGTCGCCGACCCCGGAGAGCCGGAACCGACCGAACGCACGGACTGTCTGCTGGCGCTCGCGGGCGTCGAACCCGCGGACGCCCCCGACGGCGCCGGCGCCGAGCGCGTTCGGGAGACGGCCGCCGAACTGCGCTGTGATGCGGTGGTCGTCGTCCTCTGCCCGCCGCTCGTGTCCGCCGTCGCGGACCGCACCCGGGCCGGCGACGTTCTCCGGGTGCTCGCGGACGCCCTGCCGGCGCTCGACACCGCCGTCGCGGCGCCCGACTACTACCCCGAAATCGACCTCGAAACGAAGGGCCACCCCCACGCCGTGCAGGTGTTCCGCCCCGGCGAAGCGACCGACGGGGAGGTGTTCGACCCCACTCCGCTCGATGCCGCGGGACTGGCGGAACCGGGAGAGGACGGCCTCGCGTGGACGCCCGCGGGCACCGTCGCCCGCCGGGCCCTCGTCGCGGGGGTTGCCGAGCGTTTCGCCCACGCCGGCGCGGAACCGGTCGACCCGCCCCGCCTCCCGGGCCGGGGCGCAGGGATGTCCGATGTGCCCGACGGTTCGGCAGATTCGACCCAGTCCCGGCCGCTCGTGGCCTCCGGCACCGATCCGTCGGGACCGGTGTACGTGACCGCTCCGGGTGGGGACGGCGTCGTCCGTCCCGAAGCGTTCGACCCGGCGGGGGAACTGAAACCCTGGCTCGAACTCGTCGCCAACTCGTTGCGAGCGCTCGGGTTCGACCCCGAAATATCGGCGCGGGCGACGCCCGCGGACGAGTCGTCGGTCCGCGACGCGCTCGATTCCTCCGTTGCGACGGGGGACGCCACGCGCGTCGAGTTCCGGACGGCGGGCCCCACGGGAATCGTCGAGCGGACCGAGCGCGGAACCCGGTGTGTCCCCGTCGGCACAGCCCGGGGGGCGCTCGCGGCGCTCGCGCCCGACCTCCCCGTTTCGCTCGCGCCGACGCAGTTCCGCTTTGTCCCCATCGACGGCACCGAGGACCGCTGCCGCTCGCTCGCGTCGTCGCTCGCGGCCCGCGCGGACGTGGACAATCGCCCGATACCGACGGGTAAGCGCCTTGCCGACGCCGAAGCGGTCCCGTTCGTCGCCGTCGTCGGCCCTCGGGACGACGCGCTACGGGTGGCCGGCCCCGACGGGGAGAAACTGGTTCCGACGGCCGACCTCGACGCGCACGTCCGCGAGCGCGTCCCCGACACCGAGTGGCCCCCGGTCCGCGCGCGCCGGCCGCTCCTCCTCAGCGCTCGCCGTCGGTGACGGCCTCTAGATAGGCGAAGAAGGCGCGCTTGCGGGCGGTGTTCGGGCGCCACTGGACCGGCGGGGACTGATAGCCCGTGTGGTAGTCGTTCGCGCCGGGGTCGAAGAAGCCCCACGACGCGCCCGACTCGATGGCGGCGTCGAGGTTCGACTCGGAGCCGAAGCAAAAGTGGTCGTCCTCGTTGATGACGACCGGCTCGCCGTCGTAGGAGGGGAGTTCGCGCGTTTCCGAGACGAGGTCGCGAATCCCTTCCGGCTCGGCGACACCGTTCCCGTGGACGAGCGCGAGGTCGGAGGCGGCCATCACGTCGTCCGTCGGCACGGTCCCACCGGAGAAACTCGTGCCGACCGGGTACGCGAAGCCCTCGGGGCTCTGCTCCTTGACCCGTTCGATGAGTTCGGGGACGCGCTCGGCTCGCAGGATTTCGTGGTCGTAGTTGATGTCGCACTCGTTGTTCACTTCGACGATGACGTTCGTGTACTCGCGCGCGGCGAGCCAGCCGACGGCGTTGTCGACGGCCGTTTTAACTGCCCTCTCGTCCTCCAGGTGGCCGTCCTGCCCGAAGTAGAACAGCCCCAGGATAACGACCATGCCGAGGTCGTCCGCGCGGTCGAGAACCCGTTCTAACCGGTTCATCCACGCGGGCTCCAGCGAGCCGTCGGGCTCGTAGGCGCTCACGACCCACGGCTGTTCCTCGGAGTAGCCCTCCGGGCTGCCACACTGGAGGTTCACCGTCACCGCGCGCAGGCCGTGTTCGTAGTAGGTGGGGAGCGCCGCGAGGAACTCCGCGGTGTTCCGGTCGGCGTCGTACTCGCCCGTATCGGGGTAGGCCCAGTTTTTCCTTGTTTTCCCGTTCGCGTCGTCGAAGAGCGCCTGCACCATCCGGGCGTTGAACAGTCGCCCCTCGACGCTCCTGTCCCTGAACGAGACGCCCTCGTAGGTGGGCGTGTCGTTTATCAGGAACGTCCCGTCCTCGATGGCAACCCGTGTGTGGCGCTCGTCGCCGAACATAAAATCCAACGCGGAGTCGAGAGTGAAAAGCGAGGGGGTCAGAGCAGCGCGAGACGGGTCGTCCAGAGTTCGCGGACGGCGTCGGCGAGCGCCTCCTCAGGCGCACCCGTCGCGTCGACCGCCTTCCGCGCGTCGGCGTCGGCCTCGACGTCGTCGAGGACGGTGCCCTCGCCGACGAGAAAGAGCCGGTCGGCCTCCACGCCGTTCAGGGCCTCCTTGCAGTCCTCGACGTGCTCGGCGATCTGGGCGTCGCGGCGACGCTCGAAGCGCCCCTGCGAGAACCCCCCCTTCGAGTGGTCGCTCTTGATGTCGGCGCTGAACCCCTCGAAATCGACCCGTTCGCCGCCCTCGTAGACGCCGAGTGCGAAGGTATCGGCGCGCACGAGCGCCACGGCCGTCCGGCCCGTCGGGCGGAACCACACCTCCTCGAGGCGGAAGCCGTTGCCCCACTCGGCGAAGGGGTCGGGCGACACCGGTGGCGTGAGCGCAACGCTCACGAGTCCCTCGTCGTCCGCACAGACTAGACAGGGGGCGGCCCGCTCCGCGAGGCGCGCGCGCTTGCCCAGTAGCTCCTGCAGGGGGGCGGGTGCCTCCTCATCGACGAAAGCGGTCAACGCACCCTCCGGCTCCGTCCCGAAACTGCGGAGCCGTCCGAGCACCTCCTCCAGTCGCTCGCCGCGCAGTTCGTCGCGCCCCCGAAAGGAGAGCGAGGACTCGTCGACCTCGGCACGTTCGACGCGGTCCTCGAGTTCGGTGACCCGGTCCTCCAGGTGGTTGACGCGCTCCTCGGCCTCCTGGCGGGCGGTCGAAACCTCGGCGCGACGCTCTTGCTCCGCTTCGAGTTGCGCCTCCAAGGACTCCTTTTCGGCCTCCAACTCGGCGACCCGCTCCTTCAGGTCGGCCCGGCCGAGCAGTTCGTCGAGCATACCCGAAGGGAACGCGCCCGGGATATAGGGTTTCTCCCCTACGCGCCCATCTCCAAGAGTTGGGCCGCGCGGTCGGCCTTCGCCAGCAGCACTTCCTGCAGGGAGGGTGGGTTCCGGACGCTCGTGTCCTCCAAGACGTCTCGGGGAACCGCCAGCGTCCCCTCCGGGACACCCTCCTCGCCCTCGACGGCGAGGTGATAGCCGTCGAGTTTCATCACGAGCACGTCGCTTTCGCCGCCGTACACCTCCTCCCCGACCCGTTCGTGGGTCCGGGCGTGCATCGTCGCGCGCTCCTCGGCGGATGGCTCAACGTAGAGCCGGCCGAGGTAGTAGCCGCGCGAGAACGGTTCAAACATGTGTGTCAATGACAGGCACACAAAGGCATAAGTCTTCCTCCCGCGCCGTGAGACATCCTTTTCCCTTCCGGCGACTTACCTCAGGTAACAATGGACTCCGGGGCACTACTGGACCTGCTGGGGAACGAGAACCGGCGGCGAATCCTCCAACTGCTCTCCCGGAAACCCTGCTACGTCACGGAAATCAGCGAACACATCGGCGTGAGCCCGAAAGCGGTCATCGACCACCTTCGGAAACTGGAGGAGGCGGGCTTAGTCGAGAGTCACACGGACGACCAGCGCCGGAAGTACTTCCATATCTCGCGGAACCTCAGACTGGAAGTGAGCGTCTCGCCGTACGGCTTCGGGATGAAGTCCGCCTACCCCGCGAGTGCCAGTCTCGATTTGGGCCGGTGTCACCACCTCTCCATCAGCTTCGAGCCCGAACCCGAGGGCGACGTGGCCGACCTCGCGGGGGACCTGGACCACCTCCGGGAGCTCGAACGCGAACTCTCGCTCGCCCAGCGCTGGGTCCAGGGCCGAATCGAGGACGTCCAGGACGACCTCAGCGACGCGGTCGGCGAGGAGGACGGCCGCCTCTACGCGGAGATACTCGCGGCGATAGCGGGTGGCGCCGACACGTCCCGGGAAATCGCCACGGACGTGGAGGCGCCCGAGGAAATCGTTCGCCAGTCGCTGGTGGTCCTCCGCGAGCGCGACCTTGTCGCCCGGACCGACGACGGCTGGGACATCTCCGCGAGCGCGTGAGATTGGGGGTTGTGAGCGCGGGGGGTTCCGGCATCGTGTGACAAAGGATTAACGGCACGCGCCCTCTCTGACCACGGCAATGAGGGGTTTAGAGGAGGACAAAGCGGTCGAACGCGCCGTTCGATATTTGGTCCGTTCGTTCGAGTCCTCGGGGGACAACCCGAAGCCGGTGATCCTCCACAGCGTACGGGTAGGGATGGACCTCTACGACAGGGGGTACGAAACGCACGTCGTGATAGCCGGCGTTCTCCACGACCTGTTGGAGGATACGGGTGTGACTCCCGAAGAACTCCGTTCGGAGTTCGGAGCGACAGTCGCGGATATCGTGGCAGCCGCCAGTTTCGACGAGAGCATTGAGGACTACTCGGAACGCCACTACGACATCTACCGGCGGTGTTTCGAAGTCGGGCGGGACGCGGTCGTCGTCAAGGCCGCGGACATCCTGGACAACAGCGATTACTACGGCTTGGCGGATTCGGCGGAACTGCAGCGGAACCAACTGGACAAGATGAGCTACTTCATCGACGAATCGGAGCCGTACATCGGGGACGAGGAGATACACCGGGAACTCGAAGCGAAGTACCGCGCTGTGAAGCGAACGCTGAACGAAGGCACGGGGGAATGAACGACGGAATCGCCGATTAAAACGGACTTGCGGAGCGGTAGCAGTAGCGGAAGCGGAGCGGTGGCAGGAGCGGAGGGCGCCGCGGAGACAATCCACGGCCGCGCCGACAGGCGCGGCCCCTGGCTGGAATCGACAAGGGCGACGAGGCGTCGATCCTGTGCCGACGCCGAGGAGGGCTTGCTATCGCTATATTTCCCGCGTCAGCCCGGCGCGCAGGTCGAGGCCGAGATACCGCCCGAGCAGCGCGAGCAACCCGCCGACGGCGGCCCCGACGAGGACGATGTTGTTGCCGACTCCGGCGAGCGCCAGCACGGCGTAGTCCGCGAAGACGACCAGCCCGCCCGCGAGGGTGCCCGCGAGCGCGGCGAAGACGTATCTGGAGCGCGGCCCGCCGAGCAGCCCCCACGCGAAGTGGGCGACGCCGATTCCCAGGAGGGCGCCGACGCCGCCGACGAAGGGGACGAAGCCCCCCGCGGCGGCCCCGGCCGCGGAGACGACCAGCGCGAGGAGGAGGGTCTTGCCGACGCGCTTCGCGTTCGCCCCGGCGCTGTCGAGTCGCGACATGGGTTCCCTTCGTCTCGCGGGGACTTCCCGCTTCCCCCGCGATAAACAGTTTCAAGTCCGGCGCCGGGGACCTGAGAGTATGAACGCAGGGGACCGTGTGCGGGTGTCCCGGGCCGGAACGACCTACGAGGGCGTGTTGCTCCCCTCGACGACGCCCGACCACTTGGCGCTCAAACTCGAGGGCGGCTACAACGTCGGCGTCGAACGCGACGGCGCCGAGGTGGACGTACTGGAGAGCGGGGAGTTCGGCGGGGAGACCGACCCCGACGAGGAGGAGAGCTCCGTGGTCGAGTTCGACCCCGAACTCCCGACCGTCGCGCTCGTCTCCACTGGGGGGACCATCGCCTCGACCGTCGATTACCGGACGGGCGCCGTCACCGCCCGCTTCGACGCGGAGGACGTTCTCCGCGCGGTCCCCGACCTGGCAGGCCGGGCCAACTACAGAGGACGAGTGGTCGCGAACATCCTCTCGGAGAACATGACGCCGGACATCTGGCAGGACCTCGCGCGGGCCGTCCACGAGGAGATCGAGGCGGGCGCCGACGGCGTCGTCGTGATGCACGGCACGGACACGATGCAGTACTCCGCCGCGGCGCTCTCATTCATGCTCGATACGCCCGTTCCGGTGGTGTTCACGGGGTCCCAGCGCTCCGCGGACCGTCCCTCCTCGGACAACGTGATGAACGCCGTCTGCGCCGTCGAAGCCGCCAAATCCGACTGTTCGGAGGTGCTCGTCTGTATGCACGCCACCGAGTCCGACGACCGGTGTGCGCTCCACCGCGGCACGCGAGTACGGAAGAACCACACCTCCCGGCGCGACGCCTTCGAGACCGTCGGCGCCGAACCGCTCGGTGAGGTCGCGTACGACGCCATCGACGACGAGGAAACTGTCTCCTTCCGGCGCGAGCACGACCCTCGCGGCGGAGAACTCGCCCTGCACGACTCGCTGGAGACCGACGTGGAACTCCTGAAGTTCTCGCCGGGCAACAGCGTCGAGCGCTACGCCGAGGCACTCAAAGCGGACCCGCCCGCGGGACTCGTCGTCGAAGGGACGGGACTCGGCCACGTCAACACCGACTGGATTCCGCACATCGCCGACCTCGTCGACGCCGGGACCGAGGTGGTGATGACAAGCCAGTGCATCGAGGGCCGGGTCTGCGATCGGGTGTACGACACCGGCCGCGACCTGCTGGACGCTGGCGTCGTTGAGGCCGGCGACACCCTTCCGGAGACGGCACAGGTCAAACTGATGTGGGCGCTCGCGAACGGCGCCGCGGACTCGATGGGTCGCTCGCTCGCCGGCGAGCTCACTGCCCGCTCGACGCCCTGGGCGTAGCCCCCTCCTCCAGGGCCCGAATCGTCCCCGGGTGCGCGATGACGTAGAGCGTGTCGTCGGCCTCGACGGCCCGCCCGCGGGACGGAATCGGGACGACGGCCCCCGACCCGGGTCGGAGCGCGACGACCGTCGCGTCGACGGCGCCGACGCTGATGCCGACCAGCGGGCTTCCCTCGCCGATTTTCACCGTCCCCATCGTCTCGTCCGCCGTGCGCAACAGGGAGGCAAAGGCCCGTTCGGGCTGCTGTTCGCGCGGCAGAGTGAGCAGGCGATAGCTCCCGCCCGCCACGCGCTCGGCGTCGGCCGCGTCGAGTGCGAGCGTCACCGTGTCGCCGTGGACCGCGCGCAACTCGGCGGTCGCTATCCGCTCGGGCTCCGCCCCGGGCGTCCAAACCTGCACGGTGTCGCCGGGACTCGCGTCCGCCGGCGGGTCCGCCGTCACGGCGACTGCCCCGGCGCCCGGCGCGAGCGTCGGCCCGAGCCCCGACTGGCGCGCGCCGAGGGCGAGATACGTCAGTTCGCCGTCTTCGAACTCGGCGTCCACGTAGCCGACGTCGCTCTCCTCCTTCAGCCGGTTCCGGAGCCGTTCGTGGATGTCGCCGCCGCGCTGGAAGACGAGCGTCTTCCCGACCAACGCCTCCTTCGTGGCCGCGCTCACGGGGTCGTACCCTTCGATGTCCCCGATTTCGTCGGGGAGCGTGACGGTATCGACCCGGCCGACGGCCTTCGCGAAGTCGCTCACGCGGGCGTCGAATTCGCCCACGCCGGCGACGGTGTTGAAGTCCGTCGCGAGGGCGTCCCCGATTCGGATGCCGACGGGACTGGCCAGCGCCGCGAGCGCGAGCGCCCCGAGGTTGAACGCCATCGCTCGGGGCGCGAACAGCGCCGTCTCGCCGGCGATGACGTCGCCGATGGCGGTTTTCACGTTCAGATAGAACGCCACTGCGGCCAGCCCGAGGAGCACGCCGACCCCGGTCTGGACGCGCTCGCGGGTGTACCACCGGAACGCGAGTGCCGTGATAGCCGCGACCACCGCGGCGAGGAGGCCGATGCCCACCAGCCGGATACCGGCCTCGACGAGGAGCGCGACGGCGCCCTCGCCGACGTCGACGTTCACGCCGCCACCTCCTCGAACCGTTCGAGGGCGTCGCGCGTCCCGACCGCGAACAGTTCGTCGCCGCCGGCGAGCTCCGTGTCGCCCCCGGGGGCGAACTGCCACGACTCGCCGTGCCGGACCGCGAGGAGCGCGACGTCGTACTCCTCGCGGACGTTCGCCGACCCGATGGTCGCGCCGTCGAGCGGACCCCCGGAAACGACGCGCAGCCGGCGAACCCGGCTCCCGGCCCGCCGGAGAAGGCCCACGAGCTCGAACTCGCGTCTCGTCCCGCGGGAGGTGACGAGCGCGGCGCCGCGCTCGACCGAGAGCAGCGTTTCGGCGTCGGCTCTGGGCACCGCCACGGTGAGTCGGCCCTCCCCGCCGGCACAGACCGGCGCGGACGGCGTCGTCGGCTCCGGTTCGGGTTCGCCGCCGTCGGGCGCCGCCTCGGGCGCTTTGGCGGCCCCGGCGCTCTCCCGTGGAACCGAGAGTACCGTCCCGTTCACCCGCTTCCCGTCGGCGAGAACGGTCACTTCGTCGCCGCGTGCGATGCCGGTCGGGAGGAGCGCTGACAGTGAGACCGCCCGCCGACCCGCCGGTACCCGCTTGGAAATCCCGGACGCGGGCGGCGCGGCGGCGACGCTCGCGCGGGCGTCCGCATCGAGGGTGACCGAGACGTCCTCCAGATCGTGCTCCGTACGGAGCTTCTCGGCCAGTTCCCGCTCGATGTCCGCGAGCGGTCGGTCGGCGGGGAACGTGTGCTCGCCGTCCGCGATGGCCGCTCGGAGCGGCGCCGGCAGGGGCGGATAGCCCTCCATGTCGGCGACGCCGCCGACGACCTTCACCCGGACCTGTCGGCGCCCGCCGACGATTTCAAGGGCGTCGGTGTTCAGCGTGCGCTCCCCGATTTTGCGAAGCGAGAGCCGCTTGGGCATCGACGCGCCGAGCTTGTCGCCGAGGCTGTGCGTGTAAAAGGCGACCATCATCACGACCAACACGGCGGTCACGAGCGTGACGCTGTTCGTCGATCCGATGATGGACGGGTCGATGAAGGCCATGAAGCCGCCGTTGACGCCCGCGATGGCGACGCCGAGGACGACGACGGCGAAGGAGGGGACCGTGAGGCCGGTGATGTAGCGGAAGAGAAGGGCCAACCCCCACGTCACGGCGCCGGGAATGATGCCCGTGAGAAGGCCCAGATACACCCCGAAGAGCACCTGCACCGGGAACGTCGTCGATACCATACAGGACTGTCCGGTCCGTCGTACTTACCGCTACCGCCCCCGGCGCCGTCACTTGCCGGCGTTGTTGGCTTCGTCCAGCAGGCGGTCGGCGAGACTCTCCATCCCCTTGGCGCCGAGTGCCGACTCGACGAGTAGGCGTCCCCCGATGTTCGCGGGGCTGATAACGGTGTCCGCGCCCGCCCGCCGGAGCTTCTCGATGTTCTCCCGGTTGGTGGCGGCGGCGATGATGGGGATGTCGGGGTTCATCTCCGCCGCGGTCAACACCGCGAGGGCGTCCTGTGCGTCGTCGTTCGTGGCGACGAGCACCGCGCGGGCCTCTTGAATGCCTGCGCGTCTCAGTGGCTCCTCGTCGCTCGGGTCGGCGACGAGGACGGCGTAGCCCCGCTCCGCGAGCTCGTCCGCGTGGGCCTCGTCGGAGGTGATGACCGCGACTTGCGCGCGCTCACCGAGTTCTTCGAGTACCGGTTCGGTCAGGTCGCCGTACCCCAGGATGAGCAGGTGGTTCTCTAGGAGTTCGAGTTGTGAATCAGTCATGCGTCCGAGCGCGTTGGTGAGTCGGGCCTCGATGGCCGGGCCGAGCAGGGTCGAGAGCGCGATACCGAAACTGGCGACGCCGACGAGGACGACGGACATCGTGAACAGCTTCGCCTCCTCCGAGGCGGGGACCGGCGTCACGTCCCCGAATCCGACGGTGCTGGAGGTGACGAGCGTGAAATAAAAGGCGTCGACCAGCGTCGAGACGTTGCCGAAGTCCTCGCGGAGCGCGTAGGTCCCCACGGTGCCGTAGGACTGGGCCCCGACGACGGCCGCCGCCGCGGCGATTTGGGTTGTTGAGAGGTGTATCTCCCGGTCGAAATGCCGCCTGTTCGCCGCGACGACCGGCATCGAGAGGAGCGAGAGCGCCACGAGGGGCACCGAGACGGCGTGGGGCTGGATGAGTCCCTGTAGGGCGGTCAACGGGAGCAGGAGCATCGTTGAGCGCCACGCCGCGCGCAGACCCCGGCGGAGACCGAGCACGCTACCGAACATCGTGAACCCGGTGAGCGCCCCCGTGAAGCCCGCGATGCGCTGGACCGCGGGGGGGACGAGGGCACCCAACTCCCCGGCGAGCCCGGTCGCCCCGATGTTCGCCACTCCGGAAATCACGGAGAGGATCGCGACGGCGAACGTGAGCCCAACGCTCAGCCGCGTCCCGTATCCCTGCCAGTAATCCCGGAGCTCCATACACTCCTCTGCATGCTCCGAGTGGTAAAAGCTCCGACGGCGTGGCGCTACGCCTTGTGAACGACCGCCACGTCGGTGTCGAGTTCCGTGACGCGGCGGAACGTCGGCGGCGAGAGGATTCGCGAGGCGGCGCTCCGGTCGTCGGAGGCGCCGATGAAGACGACGTCGTGGCTCGATTGGTTGCGCTTCAGAAATCGTGCGAGCTCCGAGCGCGATACTCGCGTCTCGCAGGGGGCACGCACCGTCTCCGCGAGGTTCGCCAACATCCGTTCGGCGCGGCGGCGCTCGCGCTCGCTGCCGATGCAGGTACACAGCGAGATGGTTCCCCCGTCGCCGGCGAGGCGCTCGGCGTAGTCGACCATCGCGTGGGCGGCGTCGCCGGCCTTCCGGACGGGGACGAGCGTGCGGCGCCAGCGTTCCGTCTCGTTCACCGAACGGAAGGCGACCACGTCGGTGTCGCTCCCGAACAGGGAGCGGAGGAAGGCGCTCGCGCGCCCGCGGACCGCCTCGTAGGGCGTCACGACCAGGTCACAGCCGGTCCTGTCGGCCGCGTCGAGCACCGTCCCGGCCGGGTTGGCGCCGTCGTCGACGGCGATGACGACCTCGCAGGGCACTCCGACTTTCGTCCGGATGCGGTCGGCGTCGGCGTCCAGCACACGGGCGCTCTCGCTTGCGGCCCGTAACTCCGCCTCGCTGGCGGCGTTCTCGATGTCTTCGCCCGCGGTGTCGTGGCGCAACGCGTTGCGCTCGGCCTCGGCGACGGCCTCGTCGTCGACGATGTCGAGGAGGACGACCTTCCCGGCGCTGTGCGCGGCGGCCAGGCGGGCCCCGAAGAGCGCCGTTCGCCACGGGTGGTCCCCACGCATCGGGACGAGGACGCGGTCGTCCGCGCCGGTCGTCTGGTAGAGGTAGCGTGCCCGGCGCTCGTAGAACTCCTCGCGCCAGACCAGAAAGACGAGGACCACCAGCGACGAGGAGAGGAAGACCCCCACGACGTAGGCAAGCGGCGACCCCGAGCCGGAGCCGGGCACGCCGGTGATGAGGACGAGCAGCGCCGTCGAGAACGCCGTCGGTAGCTCCAGGGAGAGCGCCCACACCGCGACGCCGGTGAACGCGATGGAGAGCGCCGCCGCGCCGGCGTGGACCTCCATCGAGGCGGGCGAGACGTGATACACCCCCCGTGCCGCGACTTCGAGGGCGGCCCACCCGCAGAGCGCGCCGACCGTGAGCCCGCCCACGAAGCGTTTCGGCGCGGCGTACTCCCCCTCGGGGTCGGAGAAGAGCGTGTACGTCCCCGACGCCAGCGGCGGGAACAGCAGGAAGGACACCTGTTGGAGGGTGTTCGAGAGCAGCGTGACGAGCGCGATGAGGAGGGGGACGAAGAGGATGACCGAGAGGCTCGTGACGTTGCTCGTGTGTTCGAGCCACCCGCGGAACTCCCGGCGTTCGCGGTTTTCCACCCGGCGGAGCCGGCGGATGGCGGCGAAGTAGCGCTCCGTCAGCGCCGTCCGAACCCGCCCGAACGCGTCTCGAACGCCCATTGCCCGTCGGGAACGCGCCCGTCGTCAAGTCCGTTTCGTCTCAGAGAGAGGCCGCGGCGTCCAGGGAGATGGCGATGGCCCGCTCGACGTTGTTCTTCGCCTTCTCCGGGAGCTCCTCTTCACCCGCCGCCCCCTTCTGGGTCCCCAGCACGAGGTTCCCGTCCACGGTACAGATGGCGCCCGCCGCGAGCCCCTTCCGGCGCGCCAGCGAGAATATCGTGGCGGCCTCCATCTCGACACACTGCAGCCCGGCGGCCTCCCAGTCCTCGACGTGCGCGTCCGTCTCGGCGTAGAACGCGTCGTCCGAAACGATGGGGCCGACGTGGACGTCCTCGCCGTTCCCCTCGGCCGCGTCGACGAGCGACGAGAGGACGTGGTAATCGGGCACCGCGGGGTAGGTCGCGGACTCGTAGCGCTTCGTGGTTCCCTCCTCCTTCGCGGCGCCCGTGGCGACGACCATGTCCCCGATGTCGATCTCGGCCTGCAGGGCGCCCGTCGTCCCCACGCGGATGAACGTCTCGACGCCGACCCGCGAGAGCTCCTCCACGGCGATGGCGGCCGAGGGACAGCCGATCCCGGTCGAACAGATGGTCAGTTCGACCCCCTCGTAGGTCGCGTTGACGACCTTGTACTCGCGGTTCTCCGAGACGACGGTGCTCTCCTCGCAGTGGTTGGCGATACGGTCCACGCGGCCGGGGTCCCCCGGCAGAAGCGCGATGTCGTTCAGCTCTCCCGGCTCGACGAGTAGGTGTGGCTGAGCCATGGCCGCTCTTCTCTCGGGGGCCATATAGCCTCCTCGCCCTCGGGATTCCGCCCGGCGGCCGCGAGAGGTGTCACCCCCCGGCGGCCGCAAAGAGGACGACGTTGTGCGCGCCGGGCCCGAGCCCAACCGCGGCAATCAGCCCGAGCAGAGCGAATCCCTCGCGGGGTTCCTCGCGCACGTAGTCGGTGAAGAGGGCGACGACCCCGACGGCGAGCGCGGCCTTCACGACGACGAACAGCCACGCGCCGCCGAGATACGGCTCCGTCGGGAGGGCGGCGCCGGCCTCGATGATGATTCGGGAGAGTGGCGTCTGTTCGCCGAAGCCGAGCACGTCGACGCCGACGGCCGTCGTCACGCCGTCGAGCACGTGCCCGAGGACGACGAGCGCCCCGGCCCACCCGGTCACGCTCACGGACGGCCGCACACGGGTCAGTCCGACCCAGAGCGCGGCGGCGACGAGGACGGCGGCGAACGCCCCGCCGAGCGGCCACGCGAGCGCGAGCGTTCCGCTTCGAATGCCCGAGGTTATCGCCGCACCCGCGGGGACGAGCGCCGCAGCGGCGCCCCCGAGCGCGAGGTGGACGAGGGGGCGCTCCCGGAGCGTTCGGGCGGCGAGCCACACCGCGCCGCAGACGACGGCCGTCGTGAGGTAGACGACCGGCGAAGTGGAGAGCGGCGCGAGAAACCCGGGGACGAGGTCCAACTGCGAACAGGCGTACGCCGCGGCGCCGGCTGCCATCCACGGCGCGAGCGCGAGCACCGTCCGGTCGTCGACGTTGGGGGCGTCTTCGAACAGTCGCCAGCCGACGAGCGCGGCCGCGGCGAGCAGCGCCACCAGATACGGGACGGGGGGAACCGTCGACCCCGCGGGCAGTACCATACCCGCGACTGTCGGCGGACCGTCCAAAGGGTTCCGATTAGGTATAAGTCGCCGGCGCCGCCTCATCTCCCATGGACCGCGACGCCCTGGCCGCCGCCATCGACCACACCGTACTCGGCCCCGAGAC
>Ga0207719_100059_pt1 | contig 105393 bp, 106 predicted proteins | sample A23P1SouthBayCA_2_FD_187279 | JGI IMG/M metagenome (GOLD analysis project Ga0207719, IMG submission 187279) | Aerobic enrichment media microbial communities from Eden Landing Ponds, California, USA - A23 P3 (3) (SPAdes) | ecosystem: Environmental > Aquatic > Marine > Unclassified | place...
GGGGAGCCGTGACACGGACGGCGGAGGTGCTCACTGATGCCGACCGACTACGGCCCGCTCTCGGTCTGGGGCGTCGTCGTCGCGCTCGGCCTCGCCACGTTCGGCATCCGCGCGTCGTTCATCTACCTGTTCGGTCGGATCGACGACGTCCCCGAGCGAGTGACCGGTGCGCTTCGCTTCGTTCCGCCGGCGGTGTTCGCCGCGCTCGCCGTCCCGTCGTTCCTCGCGCCCGGTGGCGCGGTCGCGGTCGTCGGCAACGAGCGACTGCTCGCGGGCATCGTCGCGGGCGCGGTCGCGTGGTACGTCGACGACGTCTTCGCGACGATATTCGCCGGGATGGCGGCGCTGTGGCTGCTCCGGTTCGGGATCTGAAAGGTTCGGAGGGGTCTGAGGCGCGGTCCGTAGCCGCCACCGTGTGAGATTAGTTCCGCGGTGTAAACGCGAGACCCGCCTGCAGGCGTTCAACCACGAACAACGGACTGCGTCCGGAACGGCTGTACCTTTAATTCGCCCGGGTGTGTCGTACCGCTATGAATTGGCGGGAGGCGGAAGCGGCGTTCGACGACGACGTCCTCGGCGAGACGACGCTGGCACGGCTGTTCGACGAGAGCGCGGCCCGGAACGCGGACGCCGTCGCCCAACGGTACAAAGGCGGCGTCTACGACCGCTCGCTCGTCGCAAACGGCGTCGTACCCGCCGCGCCAGACGGCGACTACACCGGAGTGACGTACACGGAGATGCGCGAGATCGTCCGCGCACTCGCTGCTGGCTTTCGCTCGCTCGGCGTCGACGCCGGCGACCGCGTCGGTATCTTCTCGGGCACACGGATGGAGTGGGCCCAGACCGACTTCGCGCTGCTCTCGGCGGGCGCCGTCGTCACGACCGTCTACACCTCCTCCTCGCAGTCGCAGGTGCAGTATCTCCTCTCCGATCCCGGCGCGAGCGGCGTCGTCGTCGAGAACGCCGAGTTGCTCTCGCGCGTGCTCGCCGTCGAAGACGACCTCAATCTGGGATTCGTCGTCGCCGTCGACGAGATACCGGACGGAAGCGGGATGGCCGGCGCCGTCCGCGACCGCGAGGACATCTACACGCTCGGTGAGGTCTACGACCGAGGTGCAGAGGCGTTCGAGGAGGCCGAATACGAGTCGTGGCTGGACGAGCGTGCTCCCAACGACCTCGCCTCGCTGATCTATACGTCGGGGACGACCGGCCAGCCGAAAGGCGTCGAACTCACGCACCGCAACTTCCGGTCGAACGTCAATCAGTGTTACCGGCGGTTCGGCCCGCGACCGGACAAGACAGGCGGCGTGATCTCCGCGGGATCGACGACGCTCTCGTTTCTCCCGCTCGCGCACGTCTTCGAGCGTCTCGCCGGGCACTTCCTGATGTTCGCCGCGGGCGCGACCGTCGCCTACGCCGAGAGCCCCGACACGCTCCGGGAGGACTTCCAACTGGTCCGGCCGACGGTCGGCACGAGCGTCCCACGGGTCTACGAGAAGCTCTACGACGCGATCCGCTCGCAGGCGGCCGAGTCACCGGTCAAACGCCGTATCTTCGAGTGGGCGGTCGACGTAGGGCAGGCGTACCACGCGGCCGACGATCCGGGGGCGGTGCTGTCGGCCAAACACCGCCTCGCGGACCGTCTCGTCTTCGAGCAGGTACGGGAGGCGCTCGGCGGGCGTATCGACTTCTTCATCAGCGGCGGCGGGAGCCTCTCACCGGAGCTGTGTCGGCTGTATCACGCGATGGGCCTACCGATCCTCGAAGGCTACGGCCTCACCGAGACCGCCCCCGTCGTCGCCGTCAATCCACCTGAAGAGCCGAAGGTGGGAACGATCGGCCCGCCGCTTCCGGACGTCGAGGTCGACCTCGATCAGAGCATCGTCGGCGACCAGTCCGGCGCCGCCGGCGGCGACGTGGGCGAACTTCTCGTCCGGGGGCCAAACGTCTCCGACGGCTACTGGAACCGCCCCGACGACACCGCCGCGGCGTTCTCCGACGACGGGTGGTTCCGCACTGGCGACATCGTCGAACTGCGGCCGGACGGCTACATCACCTTCCGCGAGCGAGCGAAACAGATCCTCGTGCTCTCGACGGGCAAAAACGTCGCCCCGGGACCGATCGAAGACGCCTTCGCCGCGAGCCCTGTCGTCGAACAGTGTCTCGTCGTCGGCGACGGCCGGAAGTTCGTCTCCGCGCTCGTCGTCCCTAACTTCGAGGGAATCAGGGAGTGGGCCGACAGCGAGGGCGTCGACCTTCCCGAAGACCGATCCGAGATCGCACGCGACGACCGCGTCCGCGAGCGGATCCAACGCGAGATCGACACCGCCAACGAGAACTTCGAGTCCTACGAGCAGATCAAGCGATTCCGAATTCTCGCCGAAGAGTTCTCCGAGGAGAACGACCTGTTGACGCCGACGATGAAGAAAAAGCGCCGGAACATCCTGGCTCAGTACGGCGATCAGGTCGAAATGCTCTACGACCCCGACGCGGATGCGACGATTTCCCAGTAGAACCGGACATTCGTCCACTCACTATACGAGCAAATTTCGTATTCACCACCAATTGTCGGTCGAAAACCGGCCGGAATGTGTGGGTTTATACCCTTCGGGGGATCAAAACGGAGGTATGGAGGTGTCCTAGTGGCGACCGCAGGCGGGGCGAATCTCATCCCCATCGTAGCCGCGATCATCGGGATCGGCGTAATCTCACAGATCCTCTCGGATCGCTTTCGTATCCCGAGCGTCGTCTTCCTGATCGCGTCCGGAATCCTCCTCGGCCCGGAAGTGCTCGGCGTCGTCGGACCGGACTCCTTCGGCAACGCGCTGAGTGCGATCGTCGGCCTCTCGGTCGCGATCATCGTCTTCGAGGGGGCATTTCACCTCCGCATCCAGAAGCTCCGGGAGGCGCCGGCAGCGACACTCAAGCTGATCACGCTCGGGGCCGCCATCGCCCTCGTCGGGACTGCCGTCGCCGTCCACGTCCTGCTCGCCGCCTCGTGGTCCCTCTCGTTCCTGATCGGAGCCCTGCTCGTCGCGACCGGGCCGACGGTCATCACGCCGATTCTTGAAGTCGTCCCCGCACGCGACCGCGTCGAAGCCGCCTTAGAGACCGAGGGGATCGTCAACGACGTGACTGCGGCGATCCTCGCGGTCGTCATCTTCGAGGCGATCATCACCGGCGTCACGGAACCGATGGCGCTTCTGACGCTCTTCGCCGAGCGCCTGGGCGTCGGCGTCGTCATCGGCGGAATCGTCGCGGCCGTGCTTCTCTATGCGCTCCGGTACGTCGACCTCTCACCGGGAAACGCACCGCAGAACGCCCGTCTACTCACTCTCGCGGGCGCGCTCGTCGCCTACGGGGCCGCAGACACCATCGCGACGGAGGCGGGGATCGCCGCCGTCGCCACCGCGGGCATTCTGATGGGCAACGCCGACATCCCGTACGAAGAGGAGATTTCGGCGTTCAAAGGCGACGTGACGCTGCTCGTCCTCTCGTTCGTCTTCATCGCGCTGGCGGCGCTGTTGCAGTTCGACATCCTGCGGACGATCGGCCCCCGCGGCCTCCTCGTCGCCGCCGTCGTCGCGCTCGTGTTGCGCCCGGCGCTCGTGTTCCTCTCGGCGCGAGGTGATCGCTTCAGCACCGGCGAGACGTGGTTCATGAGCCTCGTCGGCCCCCGAGGGATCATTCCGGCCTCGGTCGCGACGCTTTTCGCGATCGAACTCCGGAACGCCGGTCTCGATGAGGCGGCGAACACGCTCGTCGGCACGGTCTTTCTCGTCATCCTCGTCACCGTCGTTCTCGAAGGTGGATTCGCCCGACAGATAGCAGAATACCTCGACATCATCCCAATGCGTGTACTCATCATCGGAGGCGGGAAGGTGGGCCGAACGCTCGCTGAACGCCTCGAAGGCCGCGGAGAGAACGTAGTGCTCATCGAACAGGATCAAGAGACGGTCGAAACCGCGCGAAACGCCGGCTTCACCGTCCACCACGGCGACGGCACCGACACGGACGTCCTCCGGTCGGCCGGCGCGGAGAACGCGCGGATCGTCGTCGGCGCGACCGGCAACGACGACGTGAATCTGCTCGTCTCACAGCTCGCCAGCTCGAAGTTCGATCCCGAGACGATCCTCGCGCGGGTGAACAATCCCGACAACGCCGAAGCGTTCGAGGAACTCGGCGTCCGCACGATCTCGGCGACGCTGGCGACGGCGCAGGCGATGGACAACTACATCGAGCGGCCGTCGATGATGGACTGGATGGGCGAGATCGGGCGCTCCGGTGACGTCCAGGAGATCGAAGTCACGTCCGAGGAGATCGTCGGGAGAACTATCCGCGAGGTCGGCCCCGAACTCCCGGACGACTCGCTCATCGTCCTCGTCCAGCGCGAGGGCGAGACCCGTGTCCCCGACGCGGACTTGACGCTCCAGCAAGGCGACCGGATCACGATTATCGGCGGCCGCGAGGAGGTCCGCGAGGCGATCCAGTACGTCCACCCCGACAAGTAGCGAGCGCGTCGCGCTCGTCGTTCATAGGGATTATCGTACGTCTCCATAGATTTCTCGCCGGACGGTACGGCGAGAACCTCGGAACAGTTACGATAATCCCTATCAGCGTTCCGACGACTACCGCAGGAACTCGATCGCTTCGCCCTGCCCGAACCCGACGCAGAGCGTCGCGAGCCCGCGGTCGACGTCGCGCTTTTGCATCTCGTGGATGAGCGTCACGGGTAGTCGCGCGCCGGACGCGCCGAGCGGGTGGCCGATCGCGATCGCGCCACCGTTGACGTTGTAGCGCTTGCTCTCGACGCCGAGTTCTCGCCGGGCGTAGACGCACTGGCTGGCGAACGCCTCGTTGAGTTCGACGAGACCGTAGTCGTCGATGCTGGTGCCGGCGCGTTCGAGCAGCGCGCGCGTGGCCGGCACCGGGCCGATTCCCATCACCGTCGGATCGACTCCGGCGACGGCGTTGGTGCCGATCTCTGCGAGGACGTCGAGGCCGTGTTCCTCGGCGAACGCCTCGGAGGTGACGAGCACGGCGGCCGCGCCGTCGGTCACCTGCGAGGAGTTGCCGGCGGTGACGGTGCCGTCGCCGGTGAACGCCGGCGAGAGCTCCGAGAGCACCTCAAGGGAGGTGTCGGGGCGGATCCCCTCGTCTTCGGTGACGGTCCCGTCGTCGGTCTCGACGGGGACGATTTCGTCATCGAAGCGCCCCGATTCGGTCGCTTCGGCGGCCCGCTGGTGTGAGCGGAGGGCGTACTCGTCTTGCGCCTCGCGGGAGACCTCGTACTCGTCTGCGACCTTCTCGGCGGTCATCCCCATCTGGAGCTGGAAGACGTTGTACTCCTCCGTGAGATCGGGGTGGAGATGTTGGTAGGAGTCGCCGTCCATCGGCACGCGACTCATACTCTCGACGCCGCCCGCGACGATGCACTCGCGGTTGCCCGCGGCGATGGCGTCCGAGGCGGAGACGACCGCCTGCATCGAGGAGGCGCACCAGCGGTTGATCGAAGTCGCGGGTACGTTCTCTCCCAACTCCGAGAGGAGCGCAATGACGCGGGCGAGGTTGTTGTCCTGCTCGCCACGCTGCTGGGCGACGCCCCACATCAGGTCGTCGACGTCGTCGCTTTCGACTCCGGTCTCCGCTAAGATGTGGTCGATCAGCGTGACCGAGAGGTCTTCACTGCGGACGTCCGCGAAGACGCCACCGGCCTTTCCGAACGGCGTGCGGTACGCGGCGGCGATGACTGGCGTTGGCATAGCATACGATGACACCCCCGATGAGATAAAAGGGGGAGAACGCGCAGGACCGCACACGGAGTTGTACGGGCGTGCAGTTCTTCGACGGGCGTACAATCTTCTCTGTACGCAGCGCTGCGATCACGCTGTCGCGCCCGTTGCCGATTCTTCTCCCACCGGCGTTTCGACGCGCTTATGCGCGTGAGTGGGTAACGTCTTCGGGATGAGTAACCGGGCTCTCGAAGTGGTCGAGTTCCTCCTCACGGCACATCTCTACACCGAAGACCGTGACCTCGACGAGAACGATCTCCCGCCGCGGTACCGCCGAGTTTTCTGGACGGATCCGTCCGACGAGGACGGCGATGACGACGACGAAGAATCGAACGTCGTCGGTATCGAGCGGCCGCTCGTCGTCACCAACAGCGTCGCGCGAAAGGCGACCGGGGTCGAACACCCCTGGGAAGCGGTCTCGGATCTGCTCTTCACCCAGCGCGAGGAGTTCTCCGGCCGTATCTCGCTGACGCAACCCGAGATGGCGATCGAGTGGTTCCTCGACCGGGCCGACCGCGAGCGACTGGCGACCAATCCGACGATCGCGGCCGCCGTCGAGGACCACGACGGCGTGGACGTGACCCACGCGGAAGCGCGCGAGCAGACCCGTCCGATCCAGGCCGACCGCGTCTGGATCGACAGCCTCCTCGACGAGTACTTCGACGAGGAAGAAGACGCCGAGATGCTCGATCTCGTGCACGTCCGCGCACCCGAGGAGATCGAGATGACGCTCGACGACCTCGTGTTGACCACCGACCAGGAGGGTGAGATCCAGAAGCTGATGCAGGCGATCGAACACCGCGAGTACCTCGCCGAAATCGGTCTCCGCGAGATCGGGAAGATCCTCTTCGTCGGGCCGCCGGGCACGGGGAAAACGACCGTATCACGCGCCCTCGCGCACGAACTCGGTCTCCCGTTCGTCGAGGTCAAACTCTCGATGATCACGAGTCAGTACCTCGGCGAGACGGCGAAGAACGTCGAGAAGACCTTCGAGGTCGCAAAGCGGCTCTCGCCGTGTATCCTCTTTATCGACGAGTTCGACTCCGTCGCGAAGACGCGCCGCTCCGACGAGCACGCGGCGCTGAAGCGCGCGGTCAACACCCTGCTGAAGAGCATCGACGATATCTCTTTGATCCGCGACGAGGTGATCCTCATCGGCGCGACCAACCACCCCGACCAGCTCGACGCGGCGGCGTGGCGGCGCTTCGACGAGATTGTCAACTTCCCGAAACCCGACAGCGGGATGCGGGCGGACATCCTCCGCATCATCACAAAGCGGATGGACATCGCCGAGTTCGACCCCGAAGCGGTGGCCGAACGGACCGAGGGGCTCACCGGGTCCGATCTCCGGATGGTGCTTCGGGAGGCCGTCCTGGAGGCGCTGACCGAAGAACGGACGACGCTCACCCAGGAGGACATCGTCGAAGCCGTCGAGGACTTCGAGGAACGGGATAACCTGAAGAATATGGATATGATGTCGGACGGCGAACAGCTCGTCGCGGGCGACGGCGACGGGCACTCACACGACCACGCGCACGATCACTGAGCGCGGTCGTCACTCGGCACTTCTCCGGATTCACTCGCCATCCCGTTCGAGAACGAGTAGTCCAAACGGTCCCGCGACGAACGCGCGGCCGGCCGCGACCACGGGCGAGGCGTACGCGGTCGCGTGGACTGAATCCTCACGCCACCGGAGACGCTCCGGACCGAGCAACCCCCCGGCGTCCCGCCGGAACGCGCGAACGCCGCTCCCGGCGACGAGGACGTCCTCGTCGGTCACGACGGGCGCGGCCGTCCCTTCGCTCGGCACGTGTGCCTGCCAGTTCGTTTCGCCCGACTCTCCGTCGAGTTCGTGGAGGTCGCCCGCGACCACGTAGACGTCGCTCCCGTCGACCGCAACTGGGGCGCGGCTCTGGAGGTCGCGTCGCCAGCGCACCTCGCCCGCGCGGTCGACCGCGACGGTCTCCTGCCAGCCGGTCTGGATCACGCCGGACTCGTCCGCGACGGCGGCGGCGTACGGCGTATCGACCGGCACGTGCCAGCGCTCCTCGCCGCTCTCACGATCGAGTTTCACGAGCGCGTTCCGGTCCGGGACGTAGACGCCCTCGTCGGTCACGGCGGGCGGGATCTGCGTCGCGGTCGAGTCGCCGAGGTTGTACTCGTCGTAGACGAGTCTGTCGAGCGAGCGCCGCCAGCGCTCGGTGCCGCCGGGGGCGAGCCTGACGCACGCGGTTTCGCTCCGGGCGTAGACGTCCCTGTCGGCGACGGTGACGCCGTACGTCCGCTCGTCGCCGACGCGGTGAGAGCCGAGGACGTCGCCCTCAGTCGTCGAGAGGACGGTGACCGACGCTCGTTCCGGTCCGGTGTCGCCTCCCTGCTCGGCATCGTCTGCCCGCCCCACGTCTCGCGTCGGGACGTATAGCCGTCCGCGTTCGGGGTCGAGAGCGGGCGCGCCGGACACCTCGCGGTCGAGGTCTCGCGTCCACTCGTCTCGTCCGTCGGGTCCGATCGCGACGACGCGCCGCTCCGCGGCGAAGTACACGATTCCGTCGTGCACGACAGGGGGTGCGTACGGCCAGTCCGCCGGAACTAACAGCGCGTGCTCGTCGGGCGCCGGCGCGGCGCCCGCGACGCGGTTTTCGTTGCCGGGGCTGTTCCCGTACATATGCCAGTCGCCGTCGTGAAACCCCGTCCGCTCGTCGTCGCTGGTCAGCGCGCTGCACCCGGCGAGTGCAGTCGTCGAGGCGGTTCCCGCGAGTGCGAGAAACCGTCGACGGGAGGTTGCCGAGCGCGATCGGGTCGCTTCGCTGTGAGGTGAACCGCTGGGGACCATACTGCCCCGATTCAGTCACCGGCGAAAAGTGCTTTCCGCTCCCGCGAACCCGCCGCGGTGGGCCAACAATATATCACTCACCGGTCCCCTACCTCCGAGCGATGCGGGTCACTCTCCTCGGGACGGGCGATACGACCGGGACGCCGACTGTCGACTGCGAGTGCGACACCTGCGCGGAGGCGCGTCGTCGCGGCGTCGAGCGCACGCGCTTTTCGGTCCACGTCGAAAACGAGCGTACCGGCGAGTCGCTACTCGTGGACTTCAGCCCCGACTTTCGCCATCAGTTCTTGACGCAGGGAGTCTCACTGCCGGATGCAGGGATCGTCACGCACATCCACTTCGACCACCTCGACGGCCTGGGCAACGCCTATCGCCTGTTCGACGACCTCCCCGTCTACGCCGCCGACGAGACCGATCCCGCAACGGGCGAGAGCGTCGCAGAGACCGTGAGCAGCAAGTACGACTATCTGGACCGGGTGACTGTCCACCCGCAGACGCCGCTGGAACCGTTCGAGGTCTGCGGGCTGGAGGTGACGCTCGTCCCCGTCGAACACCCGCCGCTTTTGTGCTACGGGCTGGCGATCGAAGACCCCGAGACGGGCGCGAAACTGTCGCTGTCGGGCGATACGAACTACGCCGTCCCCGAGAAATCCCGCGAGGTGCTCGACGACCCAGATCTGTTCCTCGCCGACGCGATCGTCCCGGCGTCGCTGTGTAAGCACCACCCGCTCGGAGGCGACCACCACGACGCCGCCGGCGTCCCGCGAACGTTCGGCTCGAAGCATATGACCCGAGAGGGTGCGTTGGACCTCGCTGCCGACCTGTCTGCGACGGAGACGCGCCTCGTCCACACGGCGCACTTCTATCCCGTCGAGGAGGCGTTCGAGGAACCGCTCGCGGTCGACGGCGAGAGCTACGTCCTCTAAATCACAGCAAAAGGAGCGTGTGGTGGCTGCCGCGACGCGCCACGTCGCTACCCGAGCAGGTACTTCGCTGCCCGGGTGTTTCCGAGGTCGGCCTTCTCGATGACCGCGTCGAGGCCGAGGACCCGTCCGGCGCCGAGGACGCCCAGCGTGGCGAACAGCAGCAGGCCCATCAGGTCGCCGTTGACCAGGCCGTGACTCCAGGCGGCGTTCCCGAGGTAGAAGAACACCATCAGGAAGGCCCCGAAGAAGCTCGCCAGCCTGACGAGCGCGCCGACGACGAGGCCGAGTCCGATGAGCGTCTCACCCAGCGGGATCATCAGGTTCGTGAACTCGAGCATCCACGGTGTCTGGCCGACCCAGACGAGAAAGCCCTGGATCGGGCTTCCACCGGTCGCGTTGAGGAGCCACCCCTGCGCGTCGAATGGCTCGGCGGCGAGGTACTTGGTCACCCCCGCGTGGAGGAACCAGTACCCGGTCACCACGCGCAGCACGGCGACCCAGTAGCCTGCGAGCGTCCCCTGCAGGTCGAAGTCGACGACGTTTCCAACGGTCGTCTGAATGGATGTGGCCATCGTCCGTCACCTCACATCTGCACCTTTTGCCGGCAAGATTGTATAAATAGAAGCCGATTCCCAGTATCTAAAAAACAAATCACCCGAAACCGAGTCAGTTATCTGAACCGGTCGAGCCCAGATTGACGGCGGCGGACCCCGGGCGGGTTCCCCTCCCAGGGCGTGCGCGCGTCTCGGAGCGCGTCGGCGTCGACCTCGGGAGCGACACCGGGATCGCGAGCGTCGCAGTCGGTGCCACACGCCCGAGTCGGATCGACGACGCGATCGAACTGCGTACAATAGGGGCGGCCGTCGTCGGTCACTTCAGCGTGTGCACACGCCGGGGTGTCGTAGGTGCGCCATCCCTTCCCGTAGGCCCGCTCGGCGACGCGCCGGCGGGCACGGGCCTTCGCGTCGGCGCCGACGACCTTGATCTCGGTTTCGAGCGGGCGTTCCTCGACGAGTTCGACGCCGTGGGAGCCTGTCGACAGCGGCGTGGGCGCACGGATCACCTCTCGCTTCCGCGTCTCCGGATCGAAGCGCCAGACGCCAACCTCGGTGGGAATCCGGTTCAGGTGCGCCCGCGTGACGTGGCTCTCGGTCGCCAGGATCACCGAATCGAACAGTCCGAGCGAGACGTCGGTGCGGAGCTGTCGGCCGAGCGCTCCCGGGTCGCCGAGGTCAGGTTTGTTCTCGATGCCGACGAGGCGGTCGAACCAGCCGTCGGGATATCGGGTCGTCTGCCGGACGTACTCGTGGGTCTTGCGCCGCTCCGGCTCGAAGAACCCGACCTCGATGGCAGTGTCGACAGCGACGTCGTGGAGCTGATCGGACTCGCGGACGGCGCGGTGTCGGGCGACCGCCTCGCCGACGCCGACGTCGCTCTCGACGGCGCGGACTGGAATCGCCTCCGCCGTGATTCTCGCGCGGTCGTCGAACGCCGGTCCGGGAACGACGCCGACGACGTCCATAATTCGCCGGCCCGAACGCTCGACGGCCGCGCCGAGTTGCCGACTCAGCACCCACTCGGTCGCCGCTTCGAGATGTGCACAGAGTGCGAGTTCGAAGGCGAACTCTTGGGGGGCGTCGGCGTCGGACACGCCCGTACGTTGGACTCGGCGGACAAAAGCACCTCGTCGGGTACGGAGTCACGCCACGCCTGGGTGCCGCTGGGACCGACCAAACAGTCAGCAGTCTCAGAAGTGCCCGGGATCTTCGGTGCCGTACTGCAGTTCGCCCCCACGGCCGCCTTCGACCGTGCTGCTGCCGTGGTCGCCGGCGCTCGGAACTTTCACTCGCACATCTTGGACTTCCTCGAAATCCATAATCAAGTCAGCCTTGATGTTGTCGGCGGTGATGTTCGAGATGCCGCAGCCGGCGCACGCGCCGCCCAACTCGACGACGACCTCGCCGGTGTCGGGGTCGGCTTTCCGAACTACGCTCTCGCCGCCGTGCATCTGGATGATTGGCATCTGTCCGGCCATCCAGGTCTCGATGCGCCGCCGGAGAGAGTCCTCTGTGTCGCTCATTACCACCCGTTGGCGCTCGATGCTTTGGTAGCTTGCGGTTGCGCTCGCGCTCTCCTGGCGTCGAGAAAAGTGTGTCACGGTCTTCCACGACCGATCGGGAGGCAAAACGGAGCGCTACAGCCGAGCGCGATCGCCCGTCCCGTCGGTCATCGCGCTCGCCACTGCGCCCATCACGACGACTTCGTCGCCGAGCGTCGTCAGTTCGATCTCCGGGACGTTCGACATCACCATCTCGTCCATCCGCTCGCGGATCGGATCCAGCGTCAGTTCCGGGTTGTTGAGTGCTACGGCGCCGCCGACGTAGATGATGAGCGGGGCGTACGCGTGGACGATGTTCGCGACGCCCATCGCGTTCCAGTGCGCCAGTTGGTCGACGACGTACGTGGCGAACTCGTCGTTGCCGGCGTGTTCGAAGACGTCGACTGCAGAGAAGTCGGGATCGTCGATCGGTAGCGCCGTGTCGACGCTGTCCTCCCTGTAGAGAAACTCGGCGTACCGTGGAATATTGTTCCCCGAACAGTACGCCTCCCAGTGGCCGTCGTGGCCGCAGCCACAGGTGAGGTGTCCCTGCGGATCGAGCGTCATATGCCCGACCTCGCCCGCGTTGCCGTCCCACCCCGAGAGGATGTTGCCGTCGACGCAGACGCCCGCGCCGATCCCCGAGGAGATGGTGAGATACACCATATCGTCGGGGTTACGCTCGGAGTGGAAGCGCTCGCCGATGACGCCGGCGTTCGTGTCGTTGTGGAGGTACACCCGCTCTGTGTCCAAAAGCACCGAGATCGGCCCAGTGAGCGGGATGCGATCGATCGTATCCGGCAGGTTCGCCGGGTTCTCGACGGCGCCCTCGGCGAGGTCCAGCGGGCCGATCGCGCCGATGCCCGCTGCGTTCACCGCCTCGGGATCGATGCCGGCGTCGCCGCACGCTTCCCGAACGACCCGAAGCACGGCTTCGGTGACGATGATACCGGTCGGCGCGTGCGGCGTGTCGTCGTCGCTGTTTCCGATGACCGTGCCGTCGTCGTCGGCGACGACCGCACGGACGTTGGTCGCCCCGAGGTCGACGCCCACGTAGTAGGCCATTGTGGTGATACGAGTGAGCCCCGCACTTAACTCAGCGGGTTCACTGCCCCCGCGAGGACCGGGCACCGGTCGCTCTCGGCGTCGGCGAGTGAGCGAAGTCGAGGGGATACGTTCGCAGTATCAGTAGTCGGGGGCGTCGTCTTCGACGGCGCGCTTCATCGAGTCGCGGCGCGATTTCGCGTCCCGACCGGTGGCTTCCAGCAGGAAATCGTTCTTCGCGTCGACGGCGTCGCCGGCGGCTTCCAGATCGTCGGGCGATAGTTCGGCGGGGTCACGCTCTTCGAATTCGACGCCGAGGCGATCCTTCTTCCCGCTGTAGGATACAGCACCGGCGACAATGCGTTTGAAGACCGGATTATCAGGCTCCTCGACGACGTAGAGGTCGCTGCCCTTGTACTCCATCGTGTCTGTGATCGGACCGAAGTACTCCTCGACAGTCGTCTCCATATCCGGGATGCGTTCCTCCAGCGTCTCCCCGCGACGCATCTTGTACTCCTTCATAGACCGTGCTTCGGCAGGTGGTGGTTTACCTGTTTCGTCCCCGCGCCGTGACGACCGGTCGAAACGACCTTACCGCTCGCGCTCGGCGATGTAACCCTTCTTGCACTCGGGGCAGATGTCCCCCGCGCGCATCGACGACGCGCCCGCGGTTCGGGAGTACCCGCAGTTCGGACAGTAGAACTCGACGTGTTCGTCCGGCACGTCGGATTCGAGCGTCGTCGACTCCCGGGCGCGGGTGAAGCCGTCCTCGCTGGGATCGGCGCTCGCGGGCTCTGTGCGCTGTTGCTGGCTCGCGACGGCCCCGTGTCCCTCCTCGGCGGCGATCCCGTCGATCGTCTCTGCACCGTCGCTTTCTGCGGCCGCCGCGTGTCCGTTCACCTCCGGCGTCAGTCCGTTTCCGCCGAGGTCTACGTCGGCGTCGTTCCCGGTGGTCGCCGCGTAGCCCTCGTCGTCGCCCTCGTGTTCGGGCCAGGCGTCGGCGCCGTCGTCGCGTTCGGGCCACTCGCCGTGGCCGCGTTCGTCGCTGTCCGCTGGCTCGCTCTGCTCTGCGTCGCCGTCGATGATCTCCGCATCGTTCGTCACCTCCTCTTCCTCGACAGGGTCGTCCTCGACCGGTTCGTCCTGCTCGACGGCCGCAGACTGCTGTGCTGCCCGACTCGGATCCGTCTCCGTCTCCTCGGGCCACTGCGTCTCGTCACGCTCGGTCTCCGCGTCGTCGAGAATGACCGCGTCGTCGGCGTCGGGGTCGGCTTCGACGTCGTCCCACTCGTCGCTGCCGGTCTCCCAACCGTCGGAGGTGCCGTCTGTCTCGGCTGCGTTCCCGCCTTCGGCGACGGCGTCAGCCTCCCTCTCGACGCCGCTTCCGTGAGCGTCCGCCTCGGCCTCGTCGATCTGGTTCATCGGACTGCCGGCGTCCTGGTCGGCGGACGCAGCGGCCGCGTCTCCGGGCTGGTCCGCGCCGGCCCCATCGGCGGGGGACGTCGCGGCCGCCGTCGACGGCGCCGCCTCGCCGGTCGCTGGCGCGTCCGTCCCGGATGCGTCCGCTGTCGACGCGCCCGTACTGCCGGTCGCCGCCTGCTCGCTCTCTGTGGGCTCCGTCTCGTCGAGGCCCACGTCCTCGGGTGAGCGGATCGCCGTCACCTCCTTGTTCTGACTGACGACCTGTTCGTCTCCACACCGCTCACAGACCTGCACCTCGCGGATCGTGACGACGACCTCGTCCCCCTGTTCCTCCCGATCGCGTTCGACCTCGGGTTCCCCGTACGCGTGCCCGAGAAGACGGCACTTGAGTCCCATTATCCGCCTTTCCGGCATTGAGCGTCAAAAGTGTACCTCCTGCGTCAGACGGACGGCAGACGGAACGCGGGCGACCGGTCTCCGAGACCACGTCTGGACGGTCGCGGCGGCGGTAAGCGTATACCCGACGGGGGCGAATCACCACCTATGAGAGCGCGGCGCGAGTTCCGAGACAGACGTGACACCGAAGTAGCGGTTCTCGACGCCCTCGTCGATCGCGCGGAGGAGGGAATGACCGTCTTCGAGGTGCGCGCCGCTGTCGACGCCGACATCGACGAAATCGAAGCGGCGCTCGCAGCACTGAAAGAAGACGACCTCATCTCCGTCCAGAACGGCGACGACGACCGCGTCGTCATCCTCGTGGACGACCGAGCCGTCCCCGACCCCGAGGAGGAACGCCCCGACGAACGCGGCTTCGTCGACGCGCTCCGGGATCGATTGGGGCTGTGAACGACGGCTGACCGACGGCGCCCACCGTCGGCTCCCCGCCACAGGACGCTGCGGTTTTCACTCCTGAACGCGGACAGACGTACGATGACGGTCGTCACGGAACTGCACGAGGCGCACGGTGCGACGTTCGAAGAGCGCGGCGGCCGCCGGATCGTCCGCGAGTACGGCCGTCCGGAGCGGACTCACCGGGCGGTCCGCAACGGCGCGGGCGTGATCGAGATGGGCTACGGCGTCGTCCTGGTCGAAGGCGACGATCGCATCGCGTTCGTCGACGACACCGTCTCGAACCGCGTCCCGCGCGCGGACGGCGAGGGCGTCTACGCGCTGCTTTTGGACCCCCAGGGCCGGATCGAGACTGATCTGTACGTCTACAACGCCGGCGAGCGACTCCTCTGTTTCACTCCGCCGGCACGCGCGGAGCCGCTCGCCGAGGAGTGGTCCGAGAAGGTGTTCATCCAGGACGTCGAGATCACAGAAGCGTCCTCGGAGTTCGCCGTCTTCGGCGTTCACGGCCCACAATCGACCGAGAAGGTCGCGAGCGTGCTCAACGGCGCGGGCGCGCCCGAACCCGAACTGTCGTTCGTCCGCGGGTCGATGGGCGATGAGGGCGTGACCGTGATCGCCGGCGACGGCCTCGCCGGCGAGGAGGGCTACGAGGTCGTCTGCACCGCCGATGCGGCCGAACGGGTCTTCGAGACGCTCCTGATGTTCGGGCTGAACGCCGTCCCGTTCGGCTACGCGACCTGGGAGACGCTCACGGCGGAGGCGGGGACGCCGCTTTTCGACACCGAGCTACAGGGCCAGATCCCGAATGTCCTCGGCCTCCGCAACGCGCTCGACTTCGAGAAGGGCTGTTACGTCGGCCAAGAGGTCGTCTCGAAGGTCGAGAACCGCGGGCAGCCGAGTCAGCGACTCGTCGGCCTCCGGATCGAGACGAGCGGCGAGGCCGACCCGGACGCGGAGGCGGCGGCGCTCCCGACGGCCGAGAGCCCGGTCTTCGACGGCGACGAGCGCGTGGGAGCCGTCACGCGCGCCGTCGCGAGCCCGTCGCTGGAGACGCCGATCGCACTGGCGCTCGTGGATTTCGATCTCGACGCGACGTCGCTGTCGATCCGTGACGACGCGATCGACGCCGACGTCGCATCCGAGCGCATCACGCTCCCGTTCGTCGAGGGCAGCGCCGCGTCGGCACGGCTCCCGACCTACGCTGCGGACTGATTTTCTCGTCCCCGCCGGCTACCGGCCGAGCAACTTCCCGAGGTGCTCCCGCGAGAAGAACGACGTCGGGCGGTCCATATGGACGCCGATCTCACCGGAGAGCGCACGGAGGCCGAGCCGCTGTATCGGCTCCGGGAGCGAGTATGCCCGGCGGAGCCAGTGGCCGAACGCGATCTCCCGGGAGAGTTCCGAGCGCCACGCGGACTCGTAGTCCCGGAGCGTCGCCGGATCGTCGGGGTCTACGGCGTCGGCGGCGCAGTCGGCCGCGGTCATCCCGTAGAGTATGCCGCCACCGGTGAACGGCTTGGTCTGTGCGGCGGCGTCCCCGAGCAAAAAGACGCGACGACTGTGTACTCGCTCGGGCGGACCGATCGGGATCGCGCCCGAGCAGAAGTGCTCGGTCTCGACGTCGTAGGCGTCCGTCAGGCGATCGAAGAGGTCGTTCACCGACTCGCCAGGCGGTGCAGCGAGGCCGTACTCGACGCCCGCGTCGCCGCGCGGGATGCGCCAGGCGAAGAACCGGGGTGCGGTGAGGTGGACGTCGACGAAGTCGCCGCCGTCGGGATCGGGATCGAACGCGAGCACGCCGTGCAGCAGTTCGCCCGGTTCAGGTAGGCCGACCTGCCGCCGGACGCGCGAAGTCGGGCCGTCGCAGCCGGCGACCATCTTCGCCTCCACGGTCTCGGTGCCGTCGGCGTTCGAGACGGTGAGTTCGACGGCGTCGTGGCGCTCGTCGACGTCGACGACGGTGTGATGTTCGCGAACGTCGGCGCCCGCGTCGCGAGCGCACTCCGCGAGCGTCCGGTCGAGTTCGACGCGATCGATGACGTTCGAGATCTCCTCGCGCTTGTAGAACGGATACGACGTGGAGTCGGGGCCGCCGACGTGGAAGCGCGCGCCGTAGACGCGATTCTGGAGGAGTTTCTGCTTCGCGTCGTCGGGGACGTACGCCCAGATGTCGGTGCTGACGTGGCCCGAACAGGCGAGCGGCGTCCCGACGGTCCCCTGCTCGAAGGCGACGACGTCGTAGCCCGCTGCCGCCGCGCGCCGGGCGAAGCGCGCGCCGGCCGGGCCGACGCCGACGACCGCGAAATCGTACATCACGCTCCCGTAGCGGACGCGGCGGCAAATACCTTCCCGGTGGACGCGACCTCCCCTGACGACGCGCGCTTACGCCCCGCTCGTGACGACTGCGAGCCCGCGCGTCGTCGTCTCCCGGAACGCCTCGGGCCACGCGACGTCGACGCGCGTGAACGCGTCGCCGCCGTCTGTGGTTCGGTACAGGCCGCGGTCGGTGAGCGCGAACAGTTCACCGTCCGCGACGCCGGGCGCGAGCGTCACCCGGAGGACGCCGGTCCCGGTCGGCACGCCGACGTCGTCGAGGCGGTCCCATCTCGTCGACTCGCCCTCCGGCTCCGCGTCCTCTCGCCGGTACAGATACGACGCCGCCGACTCCGGGGTGTGCGCCCGGCGCGCTCCCGCGGCCGCCGAGAGGAGGACGCGGCCCGGCTCGCCAGGGTCGACCGCGACGCTCCAGCAGTATCGGTGTTTCAGTCCGTCCTGGGGGAACTGCCACGTCTCGCCACCGTCGTCGCTCTCGGCGTAGCCGTCGCCCGCGGCGACCCGCACGCGGTCGGGCGCGTCGGGGTGGATCGCCATCGTGTGCGTGTCGCGGCGGGTCGACGGCGCGCGTTCCTCCCAGGTCTCGCCGCCGTCGTGGGTCTGGACCAGCGCGCCGGCCTCGACGGCGACGTAGAGGTGCTCGGGGTCCGCGGGATCGACTTCGATCCAGCGCACGTGATGCGTGTCGGGACGCGGCGGGAACGACCACTGCGGCGCCGACGGCAGATCGGTCAGTCCCGACAGTTCCGTCCACGTGTCGCCGCCGTCTCTCGTGTGGTACACGCCGCTGGGCTCGGTGCCGGCGTAGACCACGTCGGGATCGTGCGGCGAGACGGTCACGCTCGTCACCGATTTCGGGAGTACGTCGCTGCCGACCCGGTCCCACGTCTGTCCGGCGTCAACTGAGCGGAAAAGCCCGGCGTCGAACGTCCCACAGAAGACGCGCTCTGGGGCGTCGCTCGCGGCGTCCAGGCATTCGACCCGATGGCCGTCGAGCGTGTGCTCGGCAGACGGACCGCGTGACTTCTCAGTGTCGGCACTGCCTTCAGTACTGGCCTCCGCGTCGCGCACGACGAGGACGCCCTCGCGAGAGGCGGCGTAGCAGGTGACCATACTCTATGTATGCGATCCAGTCACTTGGCCTCGCCGACGAGGGGTACGGTGTCTGACGCGGGCGAAACGTGTTCCGAGAGCGCTTCATAGTGATTACTCTCACCGTTTACCGCCGAGCGCCACTCCCGGTGGCGGTGGTCGGCGGTAAGAGACGAGAGTAATCATTATCAGTCGTCGTCGGCCGGCTTAGCGGGCTTGCGGCGGTCCGAGCGCGGGCCATCGACGTCGACGTCGGGCAGGAGGTCGCGGAGGTAGCGTCCGGTGTGGGACGCCTCTGTGCGCGCGACATCTTCCGGCGTGCCCGTCGCGACGACCTGGCCGCCGTTCTCGCCGCCCTCAGGACCGAGGTCGACGATGTTGTCGGCGTTCTTCACCAGATCGAGTTCGTGCTCGACGACGACGACGGTGTTGCCGTTGTCGGTGAGCCGCTGGAGGACCTCGATCAGCTTCCGTTCGTCCTCCTTGTGGAGGCCGGTCGTCGGCTCGTCGAGCAGGTACAGCGTCTCGCCGGTCTGCTTCTTCCCGAGTTCCTCGGCGAGCTTGACGCGCTGGGCTTCCCCGCCCGAGAGCGTCGTCGAGGGCTGCCCGAGCGTCATATAGCCGAGACCGACGTCTTCGAGCAACTGGAGGCGACGCCGGAGCTGTGAGTTGGCCTCGAAGAACTCCAGCGCTTCCGAGACCTCCATATCGAGGACGTCCGCGATCGTCTTTCCTTTGTACGTGACGTCGAGCGTCTCGTCGTTGTAGCGCGCGCCGTCACACTCCTCGCAGGGCACGTAGACGTCCGAGAGGAAATTCATCTCGATCTTCACCGTTCCCTGTCCGCCACAGGCCTCACACCGGCCGCCCTTGACGTTGAACGAGAAGCGGCCCTTCTCGTAGCCGCGCTGCTTCGAGAGCTTCGTCTCGGCGAACAGTTCTCGAACGTAGTCGAAGACGCCGGTGTACGTCGCGGGATTCGATCTCGGCGTGCGGCCGATTGGCGACTGGTCGATGAGCCGCACCGTCTCGATCTCGTCGAGCCCCTCGATTGCGTCGTGGTCGCCCGGATCGACGGACGTGTTGTCGTTCATCTCGCGCGCCAAGCCCTTATAGAGGATCTCGTGCATCAGCGTCGACTTCCCCGAGCCGGAGACGCCAGTGATCGCGGTGAACTGGCTGATCGGGATCGACACGTCGAGGTCCTTCAGGTTGTGCTGGCGCGCGCCGCGGATCAGTAACTCCGCGTCGGAGTCGCGGCGCTCCTCGGGCACTGGGATCTCTTTCCGGCCAGCGAGGTAGTCGCCGGTGAGCGACTCCTCCGCGGCGACGATGTCGTCGAACTCGCCCTGCACGACGACCTCGCCGCCGCGCTTGCCCGGGCCGGGACCCATATCGATGACGTTGTCGGCGCGGCGCATCGTCTCCTCGTCGTGCTCGACCACGAGGAGGGTATTGCCGAGGTCGCGCAGCCCTTCGAGCGTGTCCAGCAGGCGGTCGTTGTCGCGCTGGTGGAGTCCGATCGAGGGCTCGTCGAGGACGTAGAGAACGCCGACGAGACCGGAGCCGACCTGCGTCGCGAGCCGGATGCGCTGGCTCTCTCCACCAGAGAGGGTCGACGCCTCGCGGTCCAGCGTGAGGTATTCGAGGCCGACTTCCTCCATAAATCCGAGGCGGGCGCGGATCTCTTTGAGGATCTCCTCGGCGATCGTCCGCTCGCGCGCCGTGAGTTCCGCTTCGAGCCCCTCGAAATGTTCGAGCGCGTCGCCGATGCTCATCCGGTTGACTTCGGTGATCGAGGTACCGGCGACGTAGACGTGCCGGGACTGCTCTTTCAGCCGCGTCCCCTCGCAGGCGGGACAGGTGGTGACGGCCATGTAGTCTTCGATGTGCTCGCGCGTCGACTCGGAGTCGGTCTCGACGTGGCGGCGTTCGAGGTTCGGAATGACGCCCTCGAAGCGCTTCGTCTTCCGGCGCGTGCCGTTTCTCGTCTGTCGCTGGAAGACGACCTCCTCGTCGGTGCCGTAGAGGAACTGTCGCTGAATCTCCGGATCGAGTTCTTCGAAGGGCGTGTCGACGCTCACGCCGAAGTGCTCGGCGACCGAATCCAGCCGAGTCCGGTAGTACGAGCGGTTGTACGACCACGCCTCGAAGACGTGCTTGATCGGTTTCGAGCGGTCGCGGACGACGAGATCCTCGTCGACCTCCTTGGTCTGGCCGAGTCCCTCACACTCCGGACAGGCCCCGTGCGGGCTGTTGAACGAGAACGAGCGCGTCTCGATCTCGGAGAACTGGAAGTCCGAGTTGGGATTGCCCAGTTCCTCGGAGAACTCGACGACGAGGCGGTCGTCGCCCTCGCCGGCGAGCGCCCCCGTCGACCGCGTGTTCGAGGCGAACGGGACGTCCTCGGGTGGGTCGGGGACGATCACCTTCAGCACGCCGTCGGCCTCCTCCAGTGCGGTCTCGACGGAGTCGGCGATCCGCGAGCGATCCTCGGGACGGATCTTCACCCGGTCGACGATCACGTCGATCGTGTGATCGTAGTTCTTGTCTAACTCCGGCTGATCGAGCGTCAGATCGTATGACTCGCCGTCGACCTCGACGCGGGCGTACCCTTCGCTGACGAGGTCCTCGAAGAGGTCCTCGAACGCGCCCTTCTGGTCGCGGGCGACGGGCGCGGCGATCTTCGCCCGCGTGCCCTCGGGCAGTTCGAGTAGTTGGTTCACCATCTCCTGGGCGGACTGTTCGCCGACTTCCTCGCCCGTCACGGGATCGTACTGCGCTCCGACGCGGGCGTACAGCAGTCGGAGATAGTCGTGGAGTTCGGTCACCGTGCCGACCGTCGAGCGGGGGTTGTTGGCGGCGTTCTTCTGGTCGATGGAGATCGCGGGCGAGAGCCCCTCGACGGCTTCGACCTGCGGTTTGTCCATCTGCCCGAGGAAGTTGCGAGCGTACGCCGACAGCGACTCGATGTACCGGCGCTGCCCTTCGGCGTAGACCGTCTCGAAGGCGAGCGACGATTTCCCCGACCCCGAGAGCCCGGTGACGACGGTGAACGTCTCGCGCGGAATCCGGACGTCGAGGTCCTTGAGGTTGTGTTCTTCGGCACCTCGAACCTCGATGAAGTCCTTGCTCATCTACGACCCGGTATGGAGAGCGGAGAGGAAAGTTCGTCGGTTCCGGCGGTCACGCCGGCGTCGAAATGTCTCTTAGAGCGGTGACCGCTGATGAAAGCGGAACGTCGGCCGAGACGACAGCCAAAGCGAGGTGGTGGTCAACAGCGTACAGCAGCGATCACGTGCGGAGACGACCCGACGGTTGCCCCGTATCGCCGTCAGTTCAGCTTTTCGCGCGCGACGGCGACGCCCGTGGGTGCGATGATGATCTGGTCGTCGCCCTTCTGTGCGATGTCGCCGTCGACCTCGTCTGCGACCTGTCGGAGGTCGTCGATGATGTGCTCCATTGTGCTGTCGGTGGTCGTGTGTCGCGTGATGTCCGCGATGACCAGATCACCGTCGTAGACAGCGTCTTTGATGGCGACAACGTCCTGCTGGCTGCTGATCGCCGCGATCCGGACGTTCATCTCCGCGGCCCCACGCGAAGATTCTACGCCCTCGATGTCGAGGTCGAGGTACTCGTCGGTCGTGTGCTGTCCGCCCCCGCTGATGATCTTGCTCATAATGCCCATACCACCTACAAACGAAAGAACGACGTTAGTTCTTACGTCAGACGAACGTCAGACAGGTGATGGTTTCGGGAGGTGACGCGGTGTCGCGCCCGGATGAGAAATCACACGGGGACGATTATGAGGACGACAGTCGAGCGGTCATAGGGGTTATCGTACCTGTTCGGAGAGTCTCGCCGTCCCGTCCGGCGAGACATCTATGGAGACGTACGATACTCCCCATCAGACGACGAACTCGAAGAGGTCGTCGCCGACGTGGTGGATCGAATCGACGACCTTCCCGGAGTCGCCGGTCATCTCCTCGCCGTCGACGAGCGCGCGACCGATCGCGAGCACCTTTCCGTGGGTCTCCTCGGCGATGGTGACGAGATCGCCCTCTGTCACGTCGTCGTCGGCTTCGACGATGCCGGGCCGCATCACGTCCGCACCGTCGCTGACGAACGAGATGGCGCCCGCGTCGACGGTGACGACGCCCTTCGTGGGCCCGTGTCGGTTCGCTCCCTGCACGGTCAGAAATGCCTCGTCCTCGAACTGGACGACGTCGGTTTCGCCGTCGACGAGAACGACGTCGAACGGTTCGTCCGCGAGTTCGACCATCTCGTAGGTGTCGCCGTCGAGGGCGACGCCCGTCTTCGCCTCGATGCCGGCTTCCAGCTCCTCTATCTCGTCCGCGCGGAGGTGGTGGCGGGATTTGATCTGCATATCCGAGGACACGGCGCGCCAGCCGATAAATCACGCGACACGGGCCCCGCCGGGCCGGCGAGACCCTGCGCACCGGTGCAACACCGTAGCGGCGTCGGTACGGCGTCGTGGCGGCGTCGATGCCCGGTCTCCCGCCCGCGGAAAAACGCTAAGTGCGGGTGGTGCGTGGTGATTTTTATGTGGCGCTCCCGGACCAACCGGGATGGATCGACGGTCGTCTGTATCGCATGCGGGACCTCACTCCCGCGCTCGGAGGCGCGCGAGTACGACAAGCACGGAAACCGCTGGGAGAGACACGGAAAGACGTTCGAACACCTCTGTAAGGAGTGCTATCGCGACCTCTGTCACCAACCGCGGGGCGAACTCGAAGCGTTGTTGCTCGAACTCGAACGGACGGACGCGGAGCGGGACGGCGAGACCGACAGCGAAGCAGGACAGCCCAACGCGACGTTCCTCGCGCGGTACTTCCGGGCCGTCGAAGAGCGGTACGGCCCCGCTGAAGAGCCCGGACACGAGTCCTGATCCTGTCGGACAGAACTATGTGAAGAGTATCGGCACCCGTGGGTGTCAAAATGATTCACGAACTTCTGTCCGACAGTATGAGAACAGCCCTTTTTACGCCCGACTGACGACGACCGCATCTCTGATTTCTAGCGCCGTCTCGAACTCCTCGCGCCGGTCGGTCTTCGTTCCGAGGCGGCGGAGTTGCTGGCAGTGCGCTCTGCTGACCGCGTCGACCTCTGACTCCGAAAGGCCGATGTCCGCCCCGAGGTCGGCCCAGTAGCCGCTCGGGACGAGGTAGACGTCGCGTTCTTCGTCGGTGACGGGACATTCGTAGGCGCGTCGATAGTCGCCGCGCTTCGATTCGAGGTGGGCCTGCACCTCCCGGAGGAGCGAGCCGAGCCGCTCCGGGGCGATGCTCGCGGTCGCGCCGGTGTACTGGAGTACGTCGCCGTCGAGCGGGACCGGCACACGGTCGGCGTCGTCGGGCCGGTTGTCTGCAGCCATCTCACCCACCGGCCCGCATCGCTTTCTGTGCGAACCGTTCGACGAGCGAATCGAGCACGTCCGGGTCGCCCTCGAAGACTACCGTCACCTCCGTGAGTTCGAGCGTCGGGCCGACGGCGACTTTCTCCGCGGAGAGTGAGACCGTCCACTCCTCGCCCTCGACGTGCTCGTCGTCGACGACCGTCCCGCCGAGCTTTTCGAGGTAGTGACGGGCCAGTCGGACCGAGATACCCCGAAACGACTTCTCGCGGGTCACTCGATCTGTGCTCACGACGACCTCCCGAACGCGCCGCCGGCGACCGGCGGGAAGATGCTCAGCGTGTCGTCCGGTTCGATCGGCGTGTCGGTCCCCGCTTCGTGTTCGACGTCGCGACCGTTCAGGAGGACGTTCACTTGCGGCCGGACTTGTCCGTCTTTGAGGATCTGCCCGGTCAAGCCCTCGAATTCGGATTCGAGTGCGACGAGGACGTCTCCGACCGTCTCGGCGTCGTATTCGCGGGTGATCGTCTTCGTCCCCACCGCTTCGCGGAAGTTGGCGAAGAACCGCAGTTGAAACGTCATACCCGTGTCTGGGGCGCAGCAGGCAAAAAAGGTGCGCGCCTGTGCGACCGATTGCCGCACCCGGTAACGGGCACGACCGTGCCTCGACTTATCGGTCGCCGAATCTGATCCCGTCTTCGACGAGCCGATAGTTGCGCTCGCGGTCGATGTGTGTCGCGAGCCACTCGTGTTCGTAGAGCTGTGCGATCAGTTCCGCATAGAGGTTCCGCCACGCGATCGCGTAGATCGGGGACTGTCCCCACGCGCGGAGTTCGGGGATGAACTCGTCGTAGGTCTCCATTCGGTCTTCGAGGTGCTCGATCGCGTCGACGGCGTACCCCGCGGCCTCCGACTCCGAGTCGGCGGACTCGATGGCCTCTTCGAGGCTCCGCTGAAGCCCACCCACCGCCTCTTTCATATCGGCGGCGGCGTTCGCGCCATCCTCCGGGAGCGATTCGAGGATCTGCTGTGGGACGCCGAGCGAGAGTTCGCGGTCGGTCTCCGACGCGTCGTCTGTCATATCCGCATCGAGGGCTGCCGGGGTGAAAAAGTCGCCGTCGCGGGATCGGCTGAGCGGGGTCGATCTTTCGGGGGCGTTATGCAGGGTCTCTCGACCCCCTATGCGGGTCTTACCGCGGATACTGGATCCTAACGAAGTATGCAGCCCTCATTGTGAGGATACGCCCGCTCGACAATGCTCTCTCGACCTTTCGAATTCGCGACACACGACCGCTTCCGGCGGTTCATCGCGTGGTATACGGCCATCCTCGGTGGCTTCTCCACGCTGCTTGTAGGTACGGTCGTACTCATCGCGTACGTCTTCGGGGGCAACCTCACCATCTACATCGACAAATTTGGCGAAGCGGGACTCGAAGTCGCGCTCTTTGCGGTCGTCTGTGGGACCGTCCCCTTCGGTCTCTACGTACTCGACGACATTCTCCGCGCCGACGACGAGTGAGCGACGCGACGTTTCGCTATCCGCACGACTCGCCGGATGCCCTTACTCGGCAGCGTCGCCCGCATCCGTCTCAGCGTCGCCTGGGTCCGTCCCAGCACCGTCGCCGGCCACGCTCGCCTCGACGAGCGCCTCGAAGTCGGTGTCGGGGTCGTGCCGTGCGCCGCGGTGCTCCAGCGCGGCCTCGCCCATCCCGGTGACCTCGTAGAGCCCGCTGTTCTCGGCCGGTCCGACGCGCCGCACGCACCCGTAGTCGGCGAGCGTTCCCAGGCGTGTGTTCATATACCCGCGGTCACGATCCAGCGCGACCGCGACGTTGACGGCGTTGTTCCGGCCCTTCTCGGCCAGATACGCCAGAATCTCGAAATCCGTCGGTTCCACCAGTTCCAATCCCATTTGTGTACGACCCGCCGGCGCCGTCCACCGGCATCGATACAGTTCGTATATACTGCCAGTATATATCATTTCTCCCTTCGTGAGTCGGTGCTCTGGTGGCCGTCAGACGAACGCCGTGCGACGATTCGAGACGCGGGAACGCTACTATAGAAGACAGTGAGTATGCGCTCGGCTCTCGGCCGGCAGGCGCTACGCGCCGGCTGTGTCGTCGTCGCCACCGACGTCGCCCGACTCCTCGGTCCGGGCTTTCAGTTCCTCGGCGACGAGTTCGTCGAAGTCGACGCCCTCCGTGCGGTACTGGTCGCGCTGTTCGACGACGACACGCCCCTTCTCGGTGATCTCATAGAGCCCGCTGTTCGGTGCCGGCCCGACGCGCTCGACGAGATCGTAGTCCGCGAGCACGGGGAGTCGCGTGTTGATGTACGATCGGTTCTTGTTCAGAATATGCGAGAGGTTCACAGCCGTGTTCCGACGCCCGTCGGAGAGCGCGTCCAGGATGTCGAAGTCGGTGGGGACTGCGAGTTTCATACCCCGGACTTCACGTGCAAGAACAAATAATCAACTATGTGGCAGCGGTACAACGGCGGTATTTTGCGGAGAAAAATGTAGTAACTGGATACTACTGCGAGTATCAGCCCCCTATCGCTCGTCGAGGAGATCGCGCGCGAGCCGCAGGTCTTCGACGATCCGTTCGTGCCTTGCGATCGCTCGTTCGACGTACTGTTCCGTTGATTCTGTCTTGGCCCCCCCCGATTCGTCGTAGTACGCTTGTAGTAGATGCGATTCGAGCGCCCGTGACGTCGCTTCGTTCGCTGTGAGAAGCGACCGGACGATCGTCCAATCGACAGCCCGCTTATCCGGGAGCTCCTCGAGGGGGTGACCAACTCCCTCTTGTTGCTTTGACATCACGTTATACTGATGCTAATTGCTACTTAAACTTTGTACTTTACTGATAGTTTATCCGCAACTCCGCTACCGTCGCGTTTGCCAGTCGTTACTCGGTCCCGCCGCGTTCGGGGTTCGGCTGAACGGGGCCAATCTCCGGGACAGAATAGGGTCTGTCGTGGTACACACCGCCTACGGTGCTGCCGCGTGCGTCACACCTCTTCGACGTGCCGCACTTGCACCGCCTCACCGCGCGTCGACTCCACCATCTCGCTGCCGAACATCTGTGCGCGGCCGACGGCGAAGGCCTTCGGTCCCTTGACGACGACCTCGTCGCCGACGCGGATGTCCTCGTCGGCGTCGACGACGCCCGGCGCGAGGACGCTGCCGTGCGGGACGAAGCCGTCGATCTCGACGCGCTTCGTCGGGGCGTCGGACTCGTCCCAGACGCGCGCGCCGGCGAGCGTGAACGACAGGACACCGTACTGCGGCACCATCGTCGCGAGCTGTTGGTCGCCGCCGCCGTCGCCGTCGGTGTCGCGGTCGCGAACCTGCAGTTTGGGATACCGACTCGTCGTCTGCATCTCCACGTCCGCGAAGAGTTCATCGCCCGCTCCGGGCCCGAACTGGTAGTCCGCGAGCGCCTTGATCGTGTTGTGCTGGCGCTTGCGCTTGCTGTACTTCAGTTCCCCGTCCAGCGTCGACATCAGATTCCCGATCGACTCCGTCTTCGTCGGGTGTTCGTCGACGGTGTACTCGAATGGGACGTCCACGTCGGCCGCGACGCGCTCGCAGATGTCGCGGTAGCCCTCGCCGGGGACGTGCGCGATCACGCGCGGGTACTCGTTCCGTTCGAGGTAGCGCCGGAGCACGTCCGCGACGAAGGACTTCTCGTCTTCGGACCACCGCCCCGTCACGACCGAATCGTAGTGCTGGGCGGGGTAGGTGAGCTCTAACTCCATCGGCACGACGCCGATCGGCGACGTCATCGAGACCATATGGCCGCGGTACTGGACGGCGTCGTGGAACTGCGCGTGGCTTTGGGACTCGCTGTAGGGCTTCGTCGCCGAGCACGGAACGAGAACGAGCGGGTTCGAAAAGCGGTTTCGGTACCGACTCGTCACCCGATCGGCGAAGCGCTGGATCTCGACGCGGCGGAGCGTATCTTCGGTGGCGGCGGCGAGTTCGCTGTCGCGGACGACCGGCGTCCGCTCCTCGATGTAACCGTACTGCTGGTCGAACTCGCGGAACGCGGCCGTGAGCCACTGGTCGTGACGCGCCTGCCCCTCGACGTAGTCGCGGAGTCGACCGTCGCGGATCCGTCGACGGACGGTCGCGAGTTGGGATTCCAGCGCGTACTCGTTGTGGTCGGCGCAGTCCTCGCGGTCGAACACCGCGGGGTTGTCCGGTTCAGTTGCGGGGTCGATATCGACGCGCTTGCCCCGACAGGCCGGACACGAACACGGCAGTTCGTCGAGGTCTTCGAGGAAGTACTCGCCCTCGGCGGTGAGATAGAAGCCCTGGAGGCCGCGGACTCGCGCCCGCTTCGCGTCCAGCAGGTCGACGCCGGCGTAGACGAGTGTGGCCGCGTTGCGGGGCGTCGCGACCCCGGAGAGATACAGCGCCGTGTCGGTCGGCAACGCCTCGCGCGCGGCGATGATCTCCTCGCGGAACGCCGAGGCGTGGCCGACGAAGCCCTGCGCGTCCGAGAGGATGTACGCGTCGGCGCCGTAGTCGCCGGCCGTCTCCGCGGTCACGACTGCCGCGCTCGGGTAGTCGACGTCGGGATAGTCGACTGCGAACGTCTCCTGTACGCGCTCGTCGGTGCCGGCGGGGAACGCCCGGTGCGGGAGGACTGTCAGGATCTCCCGGTAGCCTTTGGGCACCTCGCGCTCGCTCGTCCAGAGGCTCCCGGCGTCGTCGACGCTGCCGTCGACGAGCGCGGGCGTCCGAAGCGGGTCCGAGAGGCGGAGTTCGCCCAGGCGAGCGGCCCCGTCTCGCCTGTGAACCTCGAAGTAATCGGTCATACACCCGAATGTGCCGCCAGGGGTGAATTATCTGTCTGTTCGCGAGCGGAACCGGTGGGTCTCCGGTCGGGATCCGACCGACGCTCCGAGTCGGCCCGCGCATTTTTGCGCCGTGCCTTCCTATCGGAACGTATGCACGTCACCGGCGCGTGGTCAGCGGCCGAGGCGGGCGAGTTCCTCACGACGACGCGAGTGCCCGTCCGCCTCGCGTGTCACACGCCCAAGGGCCACCTCTGGATGCTCTCGCTGTGGTACCTCTGGACCGGCAGCGACGCGCCCGACGAAACGGGGGGCGTCAGCGCCGCGCCCGCCGACATCGCCGGCTGTCGGTCGGAGTCGCCCGAACTCTGCTGTGCGACCAGCGCGAACGCGGACGTCGTCGAGTATCTCCGTCACGACGACGCCGTCGCCTTCGAGATTTCGACGAACCACCCGCCGTACCGGGGCGTCCGCGGTCGCGGGACGGCTACGGTCGAATCCGACGAGGACAAGGCCCTCCTCACGCACCTGCTCGAACGCTACCTCGGCGGGACCGACAACGACCTCGCCGGACGACTTCTCGCCCCCGAGCGCGAGGAGGTCCGGATCCGGATCGCCCCGGAGCGACTCCACTCCTGGGACTTCTCGGAACGGATGCGCGACGTGTCGACGGCGACTCGCGAGGAGTGATGCAGCGGCGTCGCCGACACTACGGGTTCAGTTTTCGGCCCGTGACTCGCCGGTCAGCGACTCCAGTTCGACGCGTTCCGGCACGCGTTCGAGTGCCGACGCCGGCCAGTCGTCGTGCGCCAGCACGAACGTCGTCTCCGGGTTCGCGGCGACGAGTCTGGCGACGCCCTCCGCCGCCGCTTCGTACGCGCTCCGGTCCGTCCGCTCTGGGACTTCGGCGGTGAACGGGTACGTCTCCGAGAGCGCGCGCGGGAACGGGCCGAACGGCGGCACCACGCGCCAGGCGGCGTCGTAGGTGTCGCCCGAGGGCTTGCCGCCCTGCGTGAGCAGGACCGTCTCGCCGGCGTCGAGTCGTCCGATGCGCTCGTGGTGCCGACGCACCTCGGGCCGCCGCGCCGACTCCGCCGAGAGGTAGAAGAACGACCCCTTCGAGATGGGGTCCTCGCGTTCGAGTTGCTCGGCGTGATCCAAGAGCGCGCGGTAGCCGTCGAGCATCGCCGGATGCCCGCGTGCGCGCGATTCGACCAGTTCGAGGAGGTTGCCCGAGCGGATAGCCTGCTTGACGCGCCGGATCTCCGAGAAGGACACGTGGAGGTTGTGTTCTGCCAGGAGTCGCTCGCGTTCCTCGTCGTCGTACGCGCGGAGTTCGCCGGGGTCGTGGGCCGAACAGACCGCACACGAGCAGGGGAAGTACTCGAGGTCGTCGAGCTGTTCTGTTCCGCGGACCGTCAGATAGCGGTCGTCGCGGGCGTAGATGGCGTAGGCGGCGGAGTCGAAGAGGTCACAGCCGGCGGCGACCGCCAACGCGAACATCATCGGGTGCCCCGCGCCGAACAGGTGGACAGGGGCGTCGCGGCCGAGGCCGCGTTTGGCGGCGGCGACGGCGTCGATCATATCGGCGTAGCGGTAGTTGTTCATCAGCGGGACCACCGCGCCGACGGGGAAGACATCGAGGTCGGTCCCGTAAGCGTGACGCCCCGCCTCCTCGCGGAGGTCCGGGTACGTCGACCCTTGCACGGGTGCGTTCACGAGCATCTCGCCGGTGTCGACGCCCTCGGCGTCCGCCAGCGCCTCCTCGGTGAGACGCAGTTCGCGCTCGGCCTGCTCGCGGGAGACGCCCGGCGGCGTCGGGATGTCGACCGGCGTTCCGATGTCGGAGCCGATCTCGCGCTGGAATTCGAGGATCTCGCGGGTCGTCACCTCGATGTCGCCGTACTCGGCGAGCTGGAACGACCCCGAGTCGGTGACGATGGCGCCGCCGAAGCCGAGCAGTTCGTGGAGTCCCACGTCCAGGGCCGTCTCGTGGAGTTCGTCGTTCTTGTGGATGATGTAGGAGTTGGTGATCAGAATCTCCGCACCGAAGTCCGATTCGAGCCGCGCGGGGGAGATAGTTCGAATGTTGGGGTTGACGACCGGCATCAACGCCGGCGTCTCGACTGTCACCCCCGCCCGGGGGACCGATAGCTCGCCGATCCGGCCGGCGGCGTCCCCGTCGCGGAGCTCGAAGTGATCGCGCATAGCGGAACGTCGGCGGCCGGCTGGTAAGTATCGTCGGATTTGCCCCGGTCTGAGGGCGCGTCTCTCTGAACGCGGGCGACCACCGAGTATTTGTGTCCGTGTAGACAACGCGTCCTCGTATGCGTCACCTCGGACTGAAAGCGCGAATGGCGATCGTCGGCTCGATCCTGTTCGCATTCTACGCCGTCGCGGCGGTCGTCGTGATGGGCGTGTTCGGATTCCCCCTCTGGCTCGTCCTGCTCGGCAGCGTCGCCTTCGTCGGCGTCCAGTACAAAATCGGCAAGTGGATGGCGCTGCGGACGGTCGGCGCGGAGGATCTCCCCGAAGACCGCTATCCCGAGATCCACCGCCGCGTCGAGTCGCTCTCGCGCTCGATGGGGATCGAGAAACCCCGGCTGATGATCGCGCGGATGGGCGTTCCGAACGCCTTCGCCGTCGGCCGGAAAGGCGCAGGGACGGTCGTCGTCTCCCAGGAACTCCTCTCCCAACTCGGTCCCGACGAGGTCGAGGGCGTGCTCGCACACGAACTCGCGCACATCCGCAACCGCGACGTCGTGATGATGGTGCTCGGCCAGGGCGTCGCCTCCATCGTCGCCATCGTCGCCCAGTGGGCCGTCCTCCTCACCGGCGACAACGACATCGCGGACTTCTTCCTCGCTATCGTCGTCGGCCAGATCACCCAGATGCTGGTGATGCTCTTCGTCTTCGCTATCTCGCGGTACCGCGAGTACGTCGCCGACGGCGACGCTGCCGAGGCGATCGGCGGCGGCGAACCGCTCGCGCGCGCCTTAGAGAAGATCGACCGTGGGAACCAGCGGCGCAACGAGTCCGCGGTCGACGAGCAGGTGAACGCGCTCTGCATCTTCGGCGAGGAGCGCGGGCTCGCCCGCCTGTTCGCGACCCACCCGCCGATCGAGAAGCGCGTCGAACGACTCCGTAGCTGATGGTCGACGTCCGGACGCTCGCCGCGGCCGTCCTCGGCGTCGCGCTCGGCCTCCTGTTCGTCCTCACGCCCGAGACGATCGTGCGGGTGCAGACTGCCGGACGGCTCCCGCAGGACCGACACGGACGGTACGGCGAAGACGGCCAGCGGGGCGGCTCTGGCGATGCTGAGGAGACTGGCGTCGACGGCGTTCCGACGCGATGGCGACAGCTCGTTCGCGTCGTCGGCGCCGCGCTGATTCTCGGTGGAGCGTACTTCGGCTGGACGCTCGTGTAGTAGTGTCTGGCCCGGCAGCTCACACCAGCGCCAGAACCGGCGCGACGAGCGTCTGCGGGAGCTGTCCGGACCCCGCGTACTGTAGCGTGAGATAGAGCAACGAGAACAGCGTCGCGTTGTACGCGCCGTGAATCAGCGCCGGCACGACGAGGTTCTTCGTGATTTCGTACATCGTTCCGAATACGAGCGTCGGTAGGACTAGCACGGAGATACTGACGAGCCGCGCCTGCGGCGCGCCCGACAGCGAGAAGAAGTGGATCGACGCGAAGATCAGGCTCGCGAGGACGATCGCGGCGGGCGCTGGCAGCGCTTCACCCAGCCGGTTCTGGACGACGCCCCGGTAGAGTAGCTCCTCTCCCGGGCCGATCAGGAGGAACGACGCGGGAACGAGAAGCAGGAGGATCTCGGGGTTCTCCATTCCGACTTCGGCGGCGGTGTTCGGCGCTGCCTCGGCCCCGATCGCCGAGATGATAACCGACGCGACGACCAACAGCGCGAGCGAGCCGACGTAGCCGCCGACGACGAGCGCAACGTCGCGCAGCGACGGGACGGTGAGGCCGACGTATTCGAGTCCGCGACCGCGATACCGGAGGTAGCCGAGCGCGACGCCGCCGAAGCCCACGCCGGTCGCGAGCGCTAGCGAGAGAACGATGCTCAAGAGCGGCGTCACGGCGACGCCGGCGAGGCCGAGGACGACCGCCGCGGCGATGACGAGGAGCGCACCGGCGGCGATGCCGACGACCGCGAGGAGGATCGCGATGGCGAGCGCGCGGAGCGCGTCGCGGGCGGCGTCGGTCGACGTTGGATCGTCCGCGCCGTCGACGGTGTTCAGTTCGGAGGACACACGTCTCCTACGTGCTGCGGCGTCAAAATCCTTCGTCTCACGGATGAGGACCGCCCGCGGCGTCGATCACTGCCAGCGTCTGTGACGCTCACTGCCAGCGATCTGTGAGCTCGTAGCGTGTGATCCCGGTGACGGTGCGACCGTCGCGTATCCTCCCATCGAGTACGTCAGACAGGAGATCGTCGTAATCTGCAAGCGAAACGCGGATGCTCTCGTTGAAGTCGAGATCCTGCTCGGCCGTCGGCTCGCACTCGCGGGCGAGATAGAAGTGGTGGACGCTGTTCAACAGCCCGTTCGCGGGCTCGATCGTGAACAATTGCCGGACTGACCCCGCCTCGTAGCCGGTCTCCTCGGCGAGTTCGCGCCGCGCGACCGCGTCGAGGTCGTCGTCTTCGGGTTCGGCGCTCCCGGCCGGGAGCCCGCGGTTGATCCGCCCGACCGCCTGTCGCCACTCCTCGATCAGGACGATCTCGCCGTCGGGCGTGAACGGGAGGATCACGACCGCCTGCGGTTCCTCGACGTAGTGGAAGTCAGTCTCGGTGCCGTCCGGCAAGACGACGTCGTCGCGGCGGACGTCGAACCCCGGACAGGTGTAGTCGATCTCGGTCCCGGTCGTCTCCCAGGCCAGTTCTTCGGCGTCCTTCCTAGGGGCGTCGGCGTCGCGCTCGCTCATACCGAACCCTCCAGTCCGCATCGCCAAGAATTGGCCGGGTCGGCGTGACCGGATCGTCTCCGTGCGCTGGCTCGTCAGCTGCGGAGCCGGCCACGAAGCACGAGTCCGCCACCGCTGAGGACACAGCCGAGCGAGACGATCGTGATCGCGACGTGAATCTCGGTGAACCAGAAGGGCGTCTGCAGCCCGGTCTGGAAGATCATCAGGAGGAACGACAGCACCGGGACGTTGCGGCCGTCCCCGATTGTCGTCGGCCCCTCTCCGTCTGCGTCGGAGTAGGACGTCGCCCCGACTGTCTCGCCCGCCGGCAGCCGTTCGGCCTCGTAGGGGACCTGCGGCGTCTCGTAACTCCAGACGGTCGCGCCCGTCCGGTTCACTTCGACGACGCGCTGGTTCAGCGAGTCCGTGATCAGCGTGTTCCCGTTGGGGAGCCGATCGGCGTCTCGCGGCCAGTTGAAGTTGACCCCCTCCGCGGCGTAGATGGCCCACGCGGCCGTCCACTCGCCGTTCTCGCCGCGCGTGAGTTCGACGATGCGATCGTTGTGACTGTCGGCGACGAGGACGCTCCCGTTGCCCAGCCACTGCGGATTGTGCTGCTGGCGGAGGAGCGTCGGGTCCCCCTGCGTGGAGTCGCCGTCGCCCTCGTTGATCATCTCGACGACGCCCTCGCCGCGCTCGACGATTACCAGCTGGTGGGCGTTGCGGACGGAGACGAGATACCGGTCCTCGGAGATGACGTCGACGTCGTTGATGTGAAGCCAGTCGGTCTTCGTGGGATCGGCGGGCGCGTCGTACCGCGAACTCGCGTTCCACTGCCAGGTAATCTCGCCGTCTTTCACGGTGAAGATCCGCTCGTACTCCATATCGGTGACGAGGAACTCGCCCGAGTCGAGGCGCTCGACGTCGTGGACCTCGCTGTTCGCCCGGCTCCGGACCGGGAAGGAGTACTCGTACTGGATTTCGGGGTCGGCCCCGCTGTCGGCGTTCGGATCGATGATTCGGAAGCCGGTGTGGGTACACGGCGACTCGTAGGGGCCGCAGTCGTCGTAGCCGCTGTCCATAAACCCGGCCATCACGCTGCCGTTCGCCAGCATCGTGACGTCGAAGTAACTGTCCGTCTCGCCGGCCCGCCAGACGGTTTGGCGGCCGTCGAGCAGGTAAACCGAACCCTTCTCGTGGAGCCCGGGGCCGCCGCCCTGCGAGCCGACGAGCGTCTGCCGCGTCTCGCCGTCGCCGGCGGCACCGACGTTGGGCGCGAGCGCGGCACCGACGACGAGCGAGGAGACAAAGAGGACGACGCCGACGACCGCGAGCGCGGCACCGGCGCGCTGTCCCGTGAGAGAGCTATCGGAGGGGGCCTTGGGAGGCATCGACTGCGTGTGGCAAGCACGAGCGGCGAGAAAAACCGTTCGGTGTGAAACCGTTCGGTGTGGAGGCCACGCGCCCGCGTCGGCTACTCCCGTTCGGCTTTCAACTCGATCCGATACCCGAACGGATCCGTGACGTAGACGGCTGGGGCGACGCCAGTCGCGCCCAGGGGGTCCAGCCGTCGATCGATTTCGATTCCGGCGTCGTCGAGCGTCGCTTCGATCCCGTCGATGGTGTCGTCGACGCGGATCGCGACGTGATCGTACGCGGCCTTCGTCGGTTCCTCGAAGCCGTCGCTGGGCTGGAGGTGGATCACCGCGCCGGGTGCGAGCCGTACCGAGAAGAACGGCTTTGCCCCCGATTCGTACAGGTCCATCCCGTCGATACCGAAGCCGAGCGCGTCGCGGTAGAACCCGAGCGCGGTCTCGATACCGTCTTCGGGAATGTGGAGTTTGACGTGGTCGATCGCAGTCGCGTTCACACTCTGTGTTCGATCCTCGACGACAAAAGTCCGTGTGGCCGTGGGGACCCCTCGCCCCCCACTTACGGTCGATGTACCTGGCCGATATCGATACATCCGAAGACCTATTCCGTCCCGCGGGTAGGGCGAACCTACACGATGTTCGTCGGCCACGAGTTCCTGGCGTTCGCACTCGCTGGCTGGGGTGCCCACCGTCTCGGCGGCGACGAGCGCGCGTCGTTATGGCTCGGAGCCGTCGCCGCACTCGCGGCGCTGCTGCCGGACCTCGACGTCGTCTACGCGGTCGCGACCTACGCGGCCGCCGTCGCCGGCGGCACGCCGCTCGGCTGGGAGGCGTTCTGGGGCGTCGCCAACGGCGTCCACCGCGTCGTCACCCACCCGCTCCCCGTCGGCGTCGTCGGGACGCTGGTCTTCGGCGCGGCCGCCATTTCCGCTCGACGACGACGCGGGACGACCTCGGATCTCGCACAGCCGACCAACTCTCGCCGCCGTCGCTTCCTCCCCACTGTCGCAGCCGTCGCTGTCGCTGTCGTCGCCGCCACCACGCTGCTCGCGGCGTTTTACACCGCTGACAGCACGGCCGCGGCACTCGTCGCTGCCGCGTTCCTTCTCGTCGTCGGTGCCGTCGGCGCCCTCGTGGGCCGCCGAACCGCTGCTGACCCGGCCAGGGACCCGCCGTCGCTCTCGCCGGCTGCACTGACAGCCGCTGCCGGCGTCGGCTTCCTCACGCATCCGTTCGGCGACGTCTTCCTGGCCGCGCCGCCGCCGCTTTTCTCACCGTTCGGACCGCCGCTTCTCACCGAGCGGATCGTCCTCGCGACCGACCCGACGCTGAACCTCCTCGGCATTCTGTTCGTGGAGGTCGCGACCGTCTGGGCGGGCGTCGCGGTGTTCTCGCGTGTGACCGCTGATCTGCTCGGACGTGCCCGGCTTCGAGGCGCGGTCGACGCCCGCGCCGCGCTCGGCGTCGGATACGCCCCGGCTGCGTTTCTTCTCCCGCGTCCGACGATCGCGGACGCACACGTCCTCGGGTTCACCATCGTCCCGCTGGCCGTCGTGGTCGCGCTCTGGGCCGGCCGGTCGGCCCGCGCTCGACTGCCACGCGCCGACGCCGAAGCGACTGGGACGGCGGACCGACCAGCGCTCGCTCGCGCCGATGTGGCGTACGTCGTCGTCGTCGTCGGCTTGACGACGCTCACGCTGGCGGGTGCTGCGTACGGCGCCGCGTATCTACTCGCCTGAGGGACGCTAAGAGTCTCGTTCCAGCGCAGGCTCGGGCGGCAATCGACCGCCGTTATGTTAGTGGTACAAACATTTAGTTCCTATCAGACCGAAATCACGAACGTCTGGTACGTATCCGTACCTCCCGATCCCTCGCGTTTCCGCCGCCGACTCCCCCCGGCCCCTGTCCGTCGAGCGCGCGGGTACTCACGAGACCTGCGTGTACCGAGCGATCACGTTAGCCCACGGAGCAACGATGGGAACCAACGCCGACACCCCGATCGAACTACTGGAGTCGCTCACACCGCTGTGGTGGCAGGGAGCGGTCGTGTTCTTCCTCCTCGGAGACTCGCTGACGACGTTCGTCGGGTACCGGATGCACACGGTCGTCGAGGCGAGCCCCGTGGCTGCTTGGCTCATCAGTTCCCACGGAATGTTGCTGCTGGTCCCGGTGAAGGTGGGGGTCGTCTGCGGATTCTACGGGGTGTACCGCGCCACTCCGCGGCCACACAACATCGGCGTCCCGCTGGGCCTGTGCGCGCTGGGCTTCGTCGTCACGGTGTGGAACAGTGCGGTGATCGTCGCGGCCCTGCTGTAACGCGCGGAACACAGCGACTAATTCTGCAGAGCGCTCTCCCACCGAAATAACAGTTACTTGATTGCTATCATATCCTGAAAATTATAGGGCAGCAAGGGACACTCCCGGACGTGAATCGAGTTGCGTCTATGATTAACGGGGGCCGCCAGCGGCGATGAGCAGCGACGATGACTCCGAGACCACCCGGACCGACACCGAGGACTCTCGGTTTTCGGCTGAGCGCTACTCCGTCGTGCTCAACCGCTTCGTCCACGGCGTCGAGATGGTTGCCGCGACGGTGTTCGCCATCCTCTTTGCCACCGGGGTGGTCGATCTGATGCTCCAGATCGCCGACGCCGTCCGGAACGGCAATATTACCGACCCGCTCGTCGTCATCGGCTTCATCGACACGGGACTGCTGCTCTTGATCATCGTCGAGGTGTATCAGACGGTCCTTGCGTACGTCGAAGAGAACCAGACGCGTCGGATCGTGCAACTGGTCATCTACACCGGCGTCATCGCGATGGTCCGGAAGGCCATAATCTTCCGAACCGGCGAGTACGCGACGGTACAGGACGCCCTGATCGCCGCGGGTGCGTACACGCTTCTCATCTTCGCGCTCGTCAGCCTGCTCTTTGCAGAGCGCGTCTACGGTGACGATACGCCGTTGATGGCAGGCTGAGACGGCGCTCCGGAGGCGTCCGACCTGTTGGCCACCCACGTCGTGACTACGCGCGATGTGCTCTGAGTGCCGAAAGGATCTCCTGAACTCGTTCTGGATCGTTCGTCCAACAGCCTCGGTACCCGTCTGATTCCTCCTGTGCGAGGAGTGCGCAGGCTTGTGTGTCGTCGCCACCGCCGTCGAACGCGAGCGTCCAGTACTGGTCGAGTTCGGAATCCTCGTCGCCGTGATAGGTCACGCCGTCGATCGCCGGCGGCGTCCAGTCTTCGACCCCGTAGAGGTGAATGTCGAGGTCCGTCTCCCGCGCGAGGAACCGATAGATCGCCGCCTGTGGTTCGAACGCGGACAACTGCTGAAAGCTCACGCGGAGCGTCCCGCGCCCGACGCGGAGGGCGCGATCCTCGATCTCTCGCGAGACCGCTAGAAGTTCGCTGCGCTCCATCGTCGCGAACGTCGTCTCGTCGAGTACCTCGAACAGCGCGCGATACCCCGCCGAGACGCCGCTTCGATCCCCCGGCCGGACGATCGGCGGTTCGAGCAGTCCCTCCACGCTCTCGATCGGGAGGGCGCCGGTAAATTTGCCGTCCTCTCTGATGGCGAGAAAGGGGGCTGGCCCACCGGGCGGGAGCACTCGATGCATCACGTCGACGCTGTGGCGCGCGAACCACGATTCGAGGTCCGTCTCGTCGGCGCCCCGGTAGACGACGAACTGCTTTCGTGGGTGCGCTGTCGCTTCGAGGATCTCATCGAGCATTACGACGACTGCGACATCTGCTCGGCCTCGATGCTCCTCGTGATCAGGTCCTCGACGGCGGCATCGACGTCGTCGACGCGCACAACTCCGGTGTCGGCGTCGTATTCTACGAGACCGAGATCTTCGAGCAGCGGGAGGTGACTGTGCACCAGTTCGAGGGTGATTCGGTTGTGGTCCTCGTCGGTCGCCATCGTACCGGTCTCCGTCGTCTCCCATCCGGCGAGCACGGTCGCGAGTTCGTCCACGGTACTGTCGGAGTGCTCGATCACGAACGACAACAGGCGGCGCCGCCGCGTGGAGGCGAGCGCGCGGTAGAACTGATCGTCCGCGAGCCACGGAGTCTCGTCTGCATCCGCTGCCTCTGCGCTTTTCGATTGCCCCTCCCGTTCGTCGACCATAAGATTACTCACTTGTTTCTTGGTATCAATAAACATTCTTACTAGCCACTTGCTATAGTAGCGTTTGCAAGTCTTCACTCACCGAATCGCGCGCAGTCGTGCGATTGGCTGTGTAATCAGTTGCAAACGCTACTATCGGTGTTCTCTGCAGCGCTCGACAGCGCGCTATCGGATCGTGATCGCTACGCGTCGCTCGCCGGGAAAGAGGCGGGAGATGTGGGCCGGCGCAGCTGTCGAACCGCGCGAGACGCTCGCTCACTTCGTTCGCGCTGCGTCCCGCTGGCCCCCGCTCGCGGGGATGCGGTTACGGCCACCAACGCTCGAGAGACTATACCAAAACGAAATGCGGGAGAAGTGGGCCGGCGCAGATTCGAACTGCGGTTACGGCCACCCGAAGGCCGAAGGATACCAAGCTACCCCACCGGCCCGCACACGAATAGTTGCCGTTCGTTCTTTTAACGCTTCCGAACCGAACGCGAATTCCCCTGTGACACCCCGCCTGTACCCACTCGGGCGGTCACTGTTCGAAGTACTGGTCGCGGTGACGACGACACCCGGGATTGAACGCCGCTCCGCAGCGTGGGCACGCATCGTCGCCGTCGAGGTACGTCCGCGCCGACAGTGTCGCCCCGCAGACGCCACACAGGACGGCCGGTTCGTCGAAGCGCTCCCGAGGCCACGGCTCGGGGTCGTGGTCGGCAGTTTCGGCGTGACACGTGTAACACGGTGAGAACGTCTCACAGCACCCGAATCGGAGGGCGACGACATCGACGGCGCTGTCCCAGTGGGCGCACCGCGTCTCGGCGTCGACGGCGACGCCACGGAGCGGCACGCGAAACCGGTCGTCGACCGCGGGTGCTGTGGTCGTCCGTCGACCCTGCTTCTCGTCGCCTTGGCCGCGTTCCGGCCGATTTCCGTTCATCCGTTCTCCCCGTACTCTCTGTCCATCCCGTCAGTACGTGGTGTAGCCGTCGGTGTCGAGATAGTTGTGCGCGACGGTGATCGCGTGGTCGGCGTGTAACACCTCGGGACCGAGGCGGACGCGCTCGTCGGCCGCATCGGCCAGCAGCGACGCTTCTCGCTCGGTGAAGTCGTGGTGGTCCGAGAGCACGAACAGCGGGTCGCTCGGCGGGGCGACGTCGGCGACGGGATCGCCGTCCTCGTGGAGTTCGACGACCGTTGTGTCGCCGGCGACGTCTTCGAGCGTCGCCTCGAAGCCCATCCGCCGGATCGAGACGCCGGGCGTGCTCTCGGCGGGCATATGCCCGATCGCGTCCTCGCGGTGCTCCAGTGCCGTGCGAATCAGCGCCGCGGTGCTCCGCTCGTCGGGATTGAGGCGGTGCAGGTCGCTCCCCTCGAACCGGACGGTGAACTCGTCGCCGAGCACCAGGTGTACGCGCACGTCGTCGCGTATCGAGTGTGAGAGGAAGAACGCGCTGTTGACGCAACGACAGAGGACGTCGAGCCGTCCCGCGCCGCCGGCGAGGTCGTCGAGCGAGAACTCGGGGGTTGTCGGCGCGTCGTGTCCGACGATCAGAAACTGTCGCATAGGCGTTCTCCCCGCTCGAATACCAAGAGTCGTCCGTTCTGAAAAAAGGCTGGTCCGCGGGTTCGCCTCAGAGTGTCGGCATCGGCAGCGTCGGTCCTGTGCCGTTCTCCGACTCTGTCGACGGCGGTCCCGGCGCGTTGCCCGTCTTCTGTCCGCTCACGAGGAAGTCGGCCAAGTTGCCGATGAACGCTTCGTTGTCGGCGGTGTACGCGTCTGTTGGTGCCAGAAAGTCGGTGTCTCCGACCATCGCCACGTCGCCGGACTGCACCGCGACCGCGTAGGTGTCGGCGCGGCGGGTCGTCGAGAGCTTCGTCTGCTCGATCGACGTCAGCGCACGCTGCCCGCCGTCGGTCGAGACGGCGACCGATCCGCGGAACACGACGCGATCGACGTCCTGCGAGAGCGATCCCCTTCCGGCGGTCGCGTAGATGCTCTTGAAATTGTGCTGGTACTCGTGCATATTGAACAGGTAGCCCGAGTGCCCGGCGACGCCGAACGTCGAACTTAGGCCGGGACCGCCACTCGATGGCTGCTGGGACCCGGCCCCGAGTCCGAGGATGCTGAGTATGGACCCGGACGAAGACGCGGGATCCGAGAGTAACAGGACGCGGCCACCCGCGTCGTTGAACGCGCGGACTCCGGCGAGCTGTTCGGGTGTGTACGCCTGCGTCGGGTTCGCGACCAGCAGCGCGTCCGCGCTCCGGAGCGATTCGTTCCACGCGGAGCCGCGAGCCTGCTCTTGAGTCACGAACCGGACTTCGTGACCGTTCTCGACGAGCGTGTTCACGAGCGTCGAGAGCTTTTCGTCGGAGAACTCGTTTTCGTGTGCCTTGTCGACGAGAACCGTCTTTCCGGTGGCGTCGCTGTCCATCGTGATCTCACCGGTCTCGTCGGCGGCGGTCACGCGGACCGCGTCGAGATCGGCCTGCTGTTGCGCGAGGTTCGAAACCTCCGGGGTGTCGCCGCCCGAGAAGATCGGAAGCACCGCTGCGCCACCGACAATGAGCGCGACGACGACGACGAACGCGACTGCGGGTCCGGTGAGGTCACGCGCTTCCATTGGCGTTCACCTCCGGATTGTAGGGGGCGATTTCGTCCACCATCAACGGCCGCGTGACGGGGACGAGTCCGTTCGTCTGCGCACTCCGTTTGTAGATCATCGTTCCGTTGTCCGTTTGTGAGGTCAGCAGGACCAGCCCCAGCGACTGCGGAGGCTCCTGTCTCGTCACGTCGTAGTTCTCTAGCCCGGCCATCCCGGCCGCGCGATCGATCGCCGTCGGCAACGCGCCGATCTGGTCGGCGTAGCCGTTCTCTACGGCTTTCGGTCCGAGGTAGGTCTTCGCGTAGGCGACCTCCTCGCGGGAGAGCGTGATGTTGTCGCCGCGGTGTTGCATCACGCGCCCGACGAACTGCCGTTTGAGCGACTCGACGGTCTGCCGACGCTCGTCGGCTGTCGGTTGTGCTTTGTCGGGGCCGGTCCGGATGACCGACTCGGGGAGGGGAACGCTGCCGCCGGAACTGACTACGCCGACACTACCGACCTCTGTCGAGGAGAGGACGAAGATCTCGTCGGCCGGGAGCATCCCGTAGTACGCGCCGGACGCGCCGACGCCCTGCACCGAGGCGACCACGGGCATCTGTTCTGCTGTTCGTAACACTTCGAGGTACAGTCGCTCGCTGGGAGCGACATAGCCGCCACCGCTATCCACCTTGAGAACGACCGCTTCGATGGAATCGTTCGTCCGTGCATTTCGGAGGTCTTCAGAAATGCCGTCCACCGTCGAGGCGGAGATGGTGCCGGAGACCGTAATCACCGACACCGTGCCCTCGGACTGCGTGGACGTCGTATAGTCGTAGGCAACGGGGGCGAGTACCGAACTCACCAGGACGGCCGCGACGATGGCGACGACGAATAGCGCCTTCGCCGACGCCGCGGATGAATCTCTATTCATACTGCGTGGGAACCATATCCGAGGCTTCGTAAAGCGGTTCGTGAAACGAAAAGCCTGATTTCACCCACGTGTAACGGGCGACTGTCGGTAATCAACGGTCGTCGTTAGCGTGTCCATACTGTGGGCTGTCCGAAACGAAAAACGAAAGCTCGGATCCGTGGCGAACAGCGAGACCCAGACTGAGGCCGCAACGATAGGGGTATCTACAAGCCCCCACGCACCGATCGCGACTGCGTTCGGTCGGGTGCGCAATCAGTTGCAAATGCTGCGACATCTCACACCAGTCACTGCCGACAGCCTCAATCGGTCAGGCCGTAGCCGCGACGGAAGAGCGCGATGTCGGCCACGATGACCCCGAGCGTGAGCGTGCCGAGAACGGCCAGCGACGCGTTCGGGTCGACTTCGCTGACGCCGAGGAAGCCGAAGCGCACGCCGTTGACCATATAGATCATCGGATTCAGGAGCGACACCTGCTGGACGGTCGCCGGCAACTCGTTCAGCGAGTAGAAGACGCCGCCGAAGAAGACGAGCGGCCGCAGAATGAACTGATTCAGCATCGTCAGATCGTCGAAGTCGTCGGCCCAGAGGCCGCCGGCGACGCCGAATCCCGCGAAGAGCAGCGTGATGACGACCGCGAACGCGACGAGATACAGCGGACGCGCCACCCCGACTGAGGTGAAGAACGCGCCGATGACGGCGATGAGCACGCCGACGATCGCACCCCGGATCGCCGCGGCGAGCACGTACGCGCTGACCATCGTCCGATACGAGAGCGGCGAGGTCAGCACCTCCTCGATGTAGCGGTTCCAGCGGCCGTGGAAGATCGTGAACGAGGCGTTCTCGAAGGCGTTCGAGATCGCGCCGAGGACGACCAGGCCGGGGAGGATAAAGAGGATGTACGGGACGCCGGCGATCTGATCGATGCGCTCGCCGAGGATGACGCCGAACACCGAGAAGTACAGCACGTTGGTGATGAACGGCGGGACGAACGTGTTTCGCGGACGGCGGACGAACCGGAGGACTTCGCGGCGCAGCAGCGAGACGAACCCCGTCGTGTCGATGCTCATTGCGATACCTCCGCGGTCGCACGGCCCTCTCCTTGCCTGGTCATCTCGACGAAGACCTCCTCAAGCGACGTCCGCTGGATCTCTAAGTCGACGATCTCGTGGCCTTGTTCGTCGAGACACCGGACGACCTCCGGTGCGACGAGCCCGCCTTGATGCGCTGTGACGACGAGTCGCGTGCCGTCGAGGTCGACGTTCTCGACCCGCTCGTCGACCGCCGTGAAGTCGGGGACTGCAGTCGGTGCGTGCCGCAGTTCCACGGCGATGTCGTCGGTCCCGCGGTCCATCAGTTCCTCGGGGCTGGCGACGTCAACGACGCGTCCGGAGTCGAGGATGGCGACCTCGTCACAGAGGCGCTCGGCCTCCTCGATGTAGTGTGTCGTGAGCAGGATCGTCGTCCCCTGCTGATTCAGGTCGACGATCGTCTCCCAGAGCTCGTGGCGGAGCTGGACGTCGACGCCGGCGGTCGGCTCGTCGAGGATGAGCAGATCGGGATCGGTGATGAGCGCGCGCGCGAGCATAAAGCGCCGCTTCATCCCGCCCGAGAGCCAATCGAAGCGCGTGTCGCGTTTGTCGTAGATGCCGACACGCTTCAGGACTTCGTCGGCGCGGTCGCCGGCTTCATCCGCCGGTACGCCGTGATAGCCAGCTTTGTGTTCGAGCACTTCCCGGATCGGGAAGAAGCGATCGACGTTGAACTCCTGGGGCGCGAGCCCGATGTGATCCCGTGCCTCGCGGTAGTCGTCTTCGACGCCGTGGCCGAACACCCGCGCTTCGCCGCCCGTCTTGCGGACGAGGCCGACGAGGATGTTGATGAACGTCGTCTTGCCCGCGCCGTTCGGTCCGAGCAGCCCGAAGAACGACCCCTCGGGGACGGTGAGGTCGACGCCGTCGAGCGCCTGTACGTCGCCGTAGGACTTCCGCAGGTCGCGTATCTCGATCGCGGCTTCCATTCACTTGTCCTCTCTCCCGAGCGGCCCTAAGGACAGCGGATTCGGTCCGCGTTTCCCGTTTCGCAACGCCCGGCGCCGAAACACCGATGCCCGTCGCAGGTCATCGTCTTTCTGTGGAATCGTCGAACCGCTCATCCGCTGCTGACGCCGAGATCGTCAGCTCCGCGGCCGATGTCGAGGTCGATGTCGACCCCACAACCGCCGATAGGCTCGCGCGCCTGCGCCGACTCAGCCGTCTGCTCGACAGCGCGATCGAAATCCCCGGAACGAACCTCAAGGTCGGCCTCGATCCGCTCTTGGGGCTGTTTCCGGTCGTCGGCGACGCGCCGACGACGGCCGCCTCGGCGTACGTGGTTGCGGAGGCGGCGGCGCTCGGGGCTCCCCGAGCGACGCTCGCGCGGATGTGTCTGTACCTCCTCGTGGACGCTGTTTTTGGCTCGGTCCCGCTCGTCGGCGACGCCTTCGACGTGCTCTGGCGGGCGAACGACCGGAACGTCCGCCTGCTCGAAGCGCGCCTGGCCGATCCCCGCGGTGAGACGCGCGACCGACGCGTCGTGATCGCACTCGGGACCGCCGTCTTCGTCGCCGTGATCGCGGTCGGGGCGGGCGCGGCTGTCGCCGTCTGGTGGTTGTTGCGCGTCGCGGGCGTTGCAGGCGTCGTCTGACGAGTCCGAAATCGCCGGGCCGTCAGCGGGGCGACAGTCCCAGCGCCGAAAGGACAAGACAGAAGCGATAGCCGCCTTTTCTACGCCTATGAGCATTCTCGCCGACGCCCGCGCGCTCGACGCGCAGGAACCAGTCTGTGACGCCTGCCTGGGCCGGGTCTTCGCCGATCGGAGCCACGGGCTGACGAACGACGAACGGGGGTCGAGCCTCCGTATCGCCGCCGCACTCGACGACGACGAACCCTACGAATCGGTCGACACCGCCGACTGCTGGGTGTGTGAAGGCCTGTGTGACGAGTTCGACGAGTGGGCCGAGCGCTGTGCCGCTGCCGTCGAGGACGTCGAGTTCGACACCTACCAGGTCGGCACGCGCACGCCGCCGCTCGTCGAGGAGAACGAACTGCTCTTTCGTGAGGGCGCTGGCCTCGACGAGGACGCGGGCGAACTGTTCAAATCGGAGTTCAACCGCGAAGTGGGCAAGCGCGTGGGCCGACTCACCGACACGGCGGTCGACTTCGGGCGGCCGGACGTCCAGTTCACGCTGGATCTGGAGGCCGATCGCGTCGAGGTCGACGTCCACTCGGCGTTCGTCTACGGCCGCTACCGGAAACTCGAACGCGACATCCCCCAGACCGAGTGGCCGTGTAACGCCTGCGACGGCTCCGGCTACGTCGGCAAACAGCCCTGCGAGAAGTGCGACGGCACGGGCTACCTCTATCAGGACAGCGTCGAGGGCCTCACCGCGCCAGTCGTCCGCGACGTGATGGACGGCACCGACGCGAAGTTCCACGGCGCCGGTCGCGAGGACGTCGACGCGCGGATGCTCGGCACCGGCCGGCCGTTCGTCATCGAAGTGATGGAGCCCCGTCGCCGCCACGTCGACACCGACCGACTGGAGGGCGACATCAACGCCTTCGCAGAGGGTCGCGTCGAGGTCGAAGGCCTCCGACTGGCCGACTACGAGATGGTCGAGCGCGTCAAGGGCCTGGACGCGTCCAAGCGCTACCGCGCCGAAGTCGAGTTCGGTGACGCGGTCGACGCCGACGACCTGGCGGCCGCACTCGAGGAACTCGAAGGCGCGACGATCGAGCAGTACACGCCCCACCGCGTGGACCACCGCCGGGCGAGTCTGACTCGGACGCGCGAGGTCTACGAGACGAGCGGCGAACTCGACGACGACACCCACGCGACAATCGAGATCCACGGTGCGGGCGGCCTCTACATCAAGGAACTCGTCTCCGGGGACGAGGGCCGGACGAACCCCAGCCTCGCGGGTCTGCTCGGCGTCGACGCCGAGGTGACTGCACTCGACGTCGTCGGCGTCTACGGCGAGGACGAGTCCTTCGAGGACGAGGCGTACTTCCGCGAGGAGAGGGCAGGCGACGGTGACGACGACACCGACGAACCGGAAGCTGAGGCAACTGAGGACGGAGCCGACGCCGCGGACGACTGAGCGATGCCGCCCGCAGGTCAGACTCCCGGCGACGACGCGGTCGCGATCGGTAGCGACGAGGCCGGCAAAGGCCCCGTTCTCGGGCCGATGGTCGCCGCGGCGGTTCGCGCGCCGCCCGACGTGATTCCCGACGAGGTCGACGACTCGAAACGACTCTCGCCGGCGACGAGAGAGAAGATCGCCGAGACGCTTCGCGCCCGCGAGGACGTCGCGGTCGGCGTCGCGGTCGTCCCCACCGACCGCATCGACGCCCCCGAGACGGATATGAACTCGCTGACCGTCGCGGCACACGCCGAAGCGATCGCTGCCGTCGCCCGCGACGGCGACGCCGTCACCACCGACGCCGGGGACGTCAGCGAGTCGCGGTTCGCGCGTCGGGTCCGCGAGGGCGTCGCGGCCGGACCGGCTGGACCGACCGTCGACGTACACGCCGAACACGGCGCGGACGCCGAGTACCCACTCGTCGCGGCCGCCTCTGTGATCGCGAAAGTCCGCCGCGATGCGGCGATCGAGTCGCTCGCTGCGGAGTACGCCGACTACGGGCCGATCGGGAGCGGCTATCCGAGCGATCAGACGACGCGGGCCTTCTTGCGGGACTTCGTCGCGGAAACGGGCGACTTGCCCGACTGCGCACGGGCGTCGTGGTCGACGTCCGCAGACGTACTCGCCGCTGCGGAGCAGTCTGGACTCTCGGAGTTCTGACCGGCGGCGGGCGTATTTGATCCAGAGCTACCGCATCGCGTCGAGCGAGACGTAGGATCCCGATTCGGCGGAGACCCAGGTCGTCGGGAGTTCGTCGGCGTCGGCGTCCTCAGGATAGATCGTACACTCGTCGGGGGCGTCGTCGTACGATTCGATACGGGCGACGTACGCTCGGATTCGCCAGGCTGTCTCGGCGTCGTCAGCGGGGTCGTCGTGCTCAGCGTCCGCGGCGTCGACGTCAGGGAGGTGTGAGTCGGTTGCCATCGTGGAGGTGTCGTCGTGGTCGTTGATCCGATGTACGCGGCGTCGGTCGTCGCCTGCTGCAGTCTTCGGTTGTCCCGGTTTCGTATTTAAATAGTCGCCTATTCTTGTAGGGTGAGACTCGGCTGCCTCACGAACGAGGGCGCGACAGGGTGAAGCGGTTTCGAAACGCCGACGGTGTGTCATACTGTCGAAAGGGTGATTGGAACGCGAAAAGGCGACGAGACGAAAAGACGGCGTCGACGGCGCTCAGCGATCGACCGTCGTCAGCGACCGCAGGATGTCCCCGTACGCCGGGCGGGTGATGAGAACCCCGACGACGACACCGAGGATGGTGAAGATGGCGAAGCCCTGGAGGTCGCCGAGCGAGAGGATCGCCAGCGGCGACATCGCGATGATCGTCGTCGCCGCCGCCGCGCCGATCACCCAGAACGCCTTGCGGAAGCGCGACTGGAAGACGCGGCGGGAGTTGATCTCGCCTTCCGCCATCACCTCGTCGGCGATGATGATGAGGTCGTCGACCCCGGTCCCGATGACGGCGATGAACCCGGCGATGACCGAGAGATCGAGCGGGTAGCCGATCCCCGCGGCGAATCCGAGCAGGATCACGACCTCCGAGAGCGCGGTCACGATCATCGGCGCGGCGATGCGCACGTCGCTGTAACGGACGAAGACCGTGCCACTGACGGCGAGCACTGCGATGATGCCGGTAATGAGCGAGTTGATGCGGAAGTCAGCCCCCTGGCTCGGTGAGATGTACGAGACCGTCCCACCGCTCTCCTGGGAGAAGTCCAACTGCGCGGGGAGCGCACCGGCGCGGAGGTTGATCGCGACGTCCTGCGCTTCCGAGACGTTCGTCGTCTGCAGTTGGAAGACGGGATCCTGTGCCCACTCACCGCTTCGGAGAGTGTCTGCGAGCCCCGGACTCATTCCGAAGGCGTTCGTCACTTCGCCGTTGACGACGAGGAGGAGACACGCTTCGGTGTTGTTCCGATCCTGCTGGTAGACACACCGCGTCCCGCCCTGCTGGGCGAGGCCGGTGTCGACCATCGACTGCTGGAACTCTGGGGCGACCGACTCCGAGACGGTCACGGGGACGTACGCACCGCCGCTCCGACCCTCCTGTGCGGTCCCGATGCTCTGGAAGTCCTCTTGCTGTAGAACGACGTCACGAGCGTAGCTCCCGTTTCCGGTGGGGTAGTACGCTTCGATCACGACTGTCCCGCGCTCGCTGACGAGTTCGCGGACCGACGAGGCGTCTTGGTTCGGCACCTCGACGAGCACGTAGTTCTCTCCCTGGGCGGTCGTGACCTGCTGGACGGTCCCGCCCGAGAGCCCTGCTTCGTTGATCTTGTTCTGAAGGATGCGAACGACTTCCTGTCGGGTCGCGTCGGTGACGCCGTCGCGAACCTCGGTCTCCTCGGTCGCGTATCCGGTCGCATCGAGGGCCGCGGCGAGTTCGTCGGTGGTGACGTTCTCGGCGGTCACTTCCACGGTCGACGTCGTCTCCGACTGCGCCTGTGCGCTCGACTGCTGTCCCGCCGGGACGCCCGTGCGGGCGATGACGTCGGCGGGCCCGGCGTTTTCGAGTTCGTCGGCCACGGCCTGTTCGACCGCACGTGTGCTGTCTGCGCCGAACGAGACGTCCTCGGCGGTGACGCCGACGAGCGGCGCCCGCACACGGGTCCCGCCGGAGAGTTCGAGGCCGTACTGAAGGTTCGTCACGCTACTCGTGGCCGCGACGTCGGAGCCGGCAGCCCCGTCGTCCGCTGCGAGCGTCGGCGAGAGGAGCGCGAACCCGGCGATCAGGATGAACACGACGAGGAGGGCGACGCGCCAGTTCTCGCGTACGTCGACCATCAGCGGGCCACCCCCTTGAACTTGTACCAGCGAAGGAGACTCAGGTTCAGGAGGTACGTGTTCATCAGGTCCGCGGCGAGTCCGAAGACGAGCACCGTTCCGATGGCAGCCAGCAGCTGAATGCCGAACAGCGTCGCCGTGATCGTCATCACGATCATCGCCGTGATCGACGTTAGCGTCATCGTCACACCGGTCCGCATCGCCCGGTAAGTCGACTCGTAGAAGTCACCCGAGCGGCGGAGGATGTGGTTGTTCAGCAGGATGTCGGAGTCGACGGAGTACCCGATGAGCATCAAAAGCGCCGCGACGGTCCCGAGCGAGAGTTCGATCCCGAGGACGTTCATCAGCGCCAGCGGAATGACGATGTCCGAGAACGCGGAGATGACGACCGCGATAGAGGGCACGAACACGCGGAACATCGCGAAGACGAGTACGCTCATTCCGAGGAAAGCGACGCCGAGCCCGCCGAGTGCGAGGACCTGCGTATTAGAGCCGAAGCTCGCAGACACCGACGAGACGGACCGGACGTCCAGCCCCGCATCTTGCGCCTGCCGTTCTAACCCGGCCGCACCTACCGAGCCCGCCTCCGATTGGAAGGTGATGACGTAGACGTTCTGTGCCGGGACCGAACGGATGGTCTCGGGCTCGGCCGAGAACGCCTGTCTGATCTGTTCTTCGGCCGCCGACTGCGGCCCGTCGATAGCGACTTGGACTTCGGTACCCCCTGTGAACGCGATTCCCTGGTTCACCGGCGAACCAGTCATCACGTACCAGCCCGCGATGATGAGGAGTGCGACCACCAGGACGGCGAGCGGGATCGCCGCCAACTGGCGGTTCGTGTACCGGGTGTAGTCGACCTCCGGTACCGTAAACTCGACCATAGATGCCGGTGGAGAGCCCCGCCGAATAAGCCTTCTTATGATCGCCTACGCGGGACGACGCACGCACAGGCCCGTGACACCGACGCTACGGCATATACCGCACCGAGAGCACGCCGGGCGACGACCGAACTTCCACTCGATTGACGTCGAGGCGCGCCGCCCGCGAGAGCAACTGCTCTTCGTCTTCGAGGACGTCGTCGACGGCTGATTGAGCGTCTCCTTCGGGAATGGTAATCACGTGGATCTCGCCCTTGCCGGCCCGCGGCTCCCGCGTGAGATCGCCGACGTCCTGCGACGAAGCGAGTTCTTTCGAGTGTGTGGTCGGCGGCTCGTCGCTCCGTTCGACCGACAGCGACCGCCGCGACGTCGTTTCGACGAGCTGATAGGAGACGTTCATCGGCGGATCGGGGGCGACGACGCCCTCGACGACGTCGTCGCACTCGACGCCCGGATTCGACGAGAGCGTGTGTACCTGCCCGGTTTCGACGTTCTTGAGCACGGCCGAAGCGTCTCCGGCCGCAGTCACGAGGAACGTCCCCTCGCTTCGGTCCGGCTCCCCGGTCTGATCGGCGTCTGTCATTGCTACTGGATAGACGCTCGGCGCACTTGCGGGTTTCGTCACCCGAAGAGCCGGTGTGCGGCGGCGACGAGCCCTGCACCCGCGAGCGGCACGACCCACGAGAGCGCTGCTGGAATCGCGTACAGGCCAACGATCACCGGCGCGAAAAGGCCGCTCGGCGCTGGGCGCGTCACCGTCTCGCCGTCGATGACGAACGTCTCCGGCATCGACGCGACGAGGCCGAGATACAGCGAGAGCAGGAAGCAGAAGCCGGCCGCCGCAAGCGCAGCCTCGTGGCGACCCGACGAATCGACGTTCTTGCGCCGTCGCCGGGCCACGAGCAGGACTGGCGCGACAGCCGGGAGGATGACCAGCAGACCGATGACGACGTAAAACGACCGCGAGAGCGTGAGCGACCCACCCTGGACAGCGGCGGTTTCACCGATCAGCACGACGAGAGCGATGCCGACGAGCAAGGCGATGAGGCCGACGGCGAGCGCGCTCGCGACGACGTAGAGTTTGAACAGCCGCGACTCGCTGGAACGGAACGCGTAGGGGAACGCCCCGAAGACGCCGTCGTAACCGGATGCCATCGGCTCTCGATTGGACTTGGAGCGGTTTGAACGAACCGGTCCCGACGAGCCGCCTCGCCGACTGGGCCGAGTGACCGCCGCTTCGAGGGATCGACCGCTTTTTCGTCGGGGGCGGTCGTTGGAGACGTATGCACGTCGACCTCGGCAGCACTCTCGACGCGACGCCCGGCGTCTCTCGGACGTCGCTGGAGCGACTCGACGAACAGGTGGCGACGGCTCACGAGCGAATCGAAGCCGGTCGCGACGACCACGAGCACGGCTACGAAGCGTTAAATCTCCCGTCGACGGTCGACCTCGACGCCATCCGAGCGGCGGTCGATCCGTTCGACGACGCCAAAGCGGTGCTCACGGTCGGGATCGGCGGGAGTGCACTCGGCGCGGCGACGTTCGCCGACGCTCTCGCCGGTCCCGAGGACCCCGACGCGTACTTCCTCGACAACGTCGACCCCGAGCACGTCTCTCGGTTGCTCGACACGCTGCCGCTCGATCAGACGGTCCTGAACGTCGTCTCTCGCTCGGGGACGACGGCCGAGACGCTCGCGAACTTCCTCGTCGTCCGCGAGGCGATGGCCGACGCCGGTGTCGACTGGACCGAGCGCACGTTCGTCACGACGGGCGAGTCCGGGAACCTCCGCTCGCTCGCCGATAAACACGAGCTGCCGTCGCTCGCGGTCCCCGATGGTGTCCCCGGTCGCTTCTCGGCGCTCTCGACAGTCGGGCTCGCCGTCGCGGCGATTCAGGGCCACGACCTCGACGCGATCCGCGCTGGTGCGGCCGACGCCGCGGACGGGCTCTCGGGATCGCTGTTCGAGACGCCCGCGTACGCCTACGGCGCGACGACGTACGCGCTCGCACAGCGCGGCGCGGTGACGAACGCGATGATGCCGTACGCCGAGCGCTTAGAGACGTTCGCCGAGTGGTTCGCACAGCTCTGGGCCGAAAGCCTCGGCAAGGACGGGCTGGGTCAGACTCCGGCCCGCGCGCTCGGCGCGACCGACCAGCACTCACAGCTCCAACTGTACCGCGCCGGCCCGCGAGACAAACTCGTGACGCTCGTCCGCCCGCGCGAGCGGCCCGACCGCGACATCCCGAAGACGGATCTCGAGGGGCTCTCGTACCTGGGCGGATCCTCGCTCGGCGACCTCCTCGACGCCGAGTTCGAGGCAACCGAAGCGAGCCTCGCGGCGTCGGGCGTCCCGGCGGTTCGCGTCGAGATCGACGCCGTCGACGAGCGGAGTCTCGGTGCGCTGCTCTACGAGATCGAGGCGGCTTGTGTGCTCTACGGTGAACTCGCGGCGGTTTCGACGTTCACACAGCCCGCCGTCGAGTGGGGCAAACGCGCCGCTCGCGGCCTCCTCGGTGGCGGCGACTTCGAAGAGGCCGACGCCGTCGACGAGCGGACGAGTCTGGTCGTCGAATAGCGGCGCGCTCGCGGCCGCAGGTACCACTTCTGCACTGGTGCGTGAGGGCGAACAGTCGGCACTGCTGCGGTCCCGCGTCGACGTGCCGAACGACCGCTGCCCGACGCGGGGCTGACGCTACGTCATACGGGCGCTGGCCGCGGCATCCGGTATAAACCCGCGGCCGGCTCCGAGTGACGGTACCGATCGCCGGAACACATTTATTTGACACCCTCGTGTGTCAATGCAACACGGGTGCTGAGGGTACTCGTGGCGGTGAGCCGTGCTTCTCTGATCCGGAGTTGGCAAGGGTTAAATGGTTCCCAGACGAACCGGGCTGTAGTATCCCGTGAGAACTTCTTCCCCAACCACCACCCATCACACCCAGACATGGTAGACGTAAGCCAACACGAACTCGTCCCAGAGCACACGCTCATCGATGAGGAGGAGATCGAGTCGATGTTGACGCAGTACGACGTCGAACGCGCCGATCTTCCGAAGATCAAACGGAAGGACCCGGCGCTCCCGGATGACGCCGAGATCGGCGACGTCGTCAAGATCGTCCGCGACTCTCGAACTACAGACAAAGCGGTCTCCTACCGACTGGTGATCGAATGAATCGACAGGACCGACGCGTCGTCTCGCGTGAGTACTTCTCGGAGGAACGGCTCGCAGAACACCACTTCCGCTCGTTCAACAACTTCCTCGAACGGGGGATGCAGGACGTCGTCACGGAAAAGGAACGAATCGAAACTGACATCGGCGACAAGGAGGGCGAAGAGCCCGTCTTCGTCGAGCTCGGTGACGTCCGCGTCGAGACCCCGCGTGTCCGCGAGGCCGACGGCTCCGAGGAACTGCTCTTCCCGCAGGAAGCCCGCCTCCGGAACATCACCTACGCCGCGCCGGTGTTTATGGAGATGTCGATCGTCCGCGGCGGCGAGGAAGAAGAGGAAGTCGTCGTCGACACCACCGAGACCAAGGTGGGCCGGATGCCCATTATGGTCGGCTCGACGAAGTGTAACATCGCCGGCCTCTCGGAAGAAGAACTGATCGAGATCGGCGAGGACCCCGTCGACCCCGGCGGCTACTTCATCGTCAACGGCTCCGAGCGCGTCCTGATGACCTCCGAGGACCTCGCGCCGAACAAGATCCTCGCGGAGTACGACAGCAAGTACGGCGACGAGATCCAGGTCGCAAAGACGTTCTCCCAGCGCCGTGGCTACCGCGCGCTCGTCCTCTGTGAGCGCAACCGGGAAGGGCTGCTCGAAGTCTCCTTCCCGTCTGTCTCCGGCAGCGTGAACTTCGTGACGCTCGTCCGCGCGCTCGGACTCGAATCCGACGAGGAGATCGTCCACCGCGTCTCCGACGACCCCGAGATCGTGAAGTTTATGCTCGAAAATCTGGAGGAAGCGGAAGTCCAGACCGAGCAGGAAGCGATCGAGAAACTCGGCAAACGCGTCGCCGGCGGCCAGGGCAAGAACTACCAGCTGAAGCGGGCGAACTACGTCATCGACCGCTACCTCCTGCCGCACCTGCACGAGGACGGCGTCGACGACGAGGACGTCCGCATCAACAAGGCGTACTACCTCTGTCGGATGGCCGAGGCGTGCTTCGAGCTCGCGCTCAATCGCCGCGAATCCGACGACAAGGACCACTACGCCAACAAGCGCCTGAAAGTCTCCGGCGACCTAATGAAGGACCTCTTCCGGACGGCGCTGAACAAGCTCGCACGCGACGTGAAGTACCAGCTCGAACGGGCGAATATGCGGAACCGTGAACTCACGGTCAACACCGTGGTTCGCTCGGACGTGCTCACAGAGCGGCTCGAACACCCGATCGCGACGGGGAACTGGGTCGGCGGCCGCTCGGGCGTCTCCCAGCTCGTCGACCGGACGGACTACATGGGCGTCCTGTCGCACCTGCGTCGCCTTCGCAGCCCGCTCTCGCGGAGTCAGCCGCACTTCGAGGCGCGTGACCTGCACGCGACCCAGTGGGGTCGCATCTGTCCTTCCGAGACCCCCGAGGGACCGAACTGCGGTCTGGTGAAGAACTTCGCACAGGCGATGGAGCTCTCACAGAACATCGAGGACGAACAGTCGCTCAAGCGCGAACTGGCGTCGATGGGCGTCGAAGGAATCCCCGGCATCGAGGGTCCGGGCGCCGGCACACCTGCGGACGATTAAAACGATGGCTCAGTCACAACGAGAGGCGAAAGTCTACGTCAACGGTAGTCTGGTCGGGACGCATCCCGATCCCGAACAGCTCGCAGAACAGATCCGAGAGGCGCGCCGACGCGGCGACGTCAGCGAGATGGTGAACGTCTCGGTCAAAGACCGGACGCGCGAAGTCATCGTCAACGCCGACGCCGGTCGCGCACGCCGACCGCTGATCGTCGTCGAAGACGGCGAACCGCTCCTCGGCGACGAGGAGATCGAGGCGGTCGAGTCCGGCGCACTGGAGTTCGAGGACCTCGTCGAGCGCGGCTACGTCGAGTTCATCGACGCCGAGGAGGAAGAAGACATCTACGTCGCGGTCGACGAAGACGAGATCAACGAGGACCACACCCACCTCGAGATCGACCCGCAGCTCATCTTCGGGATCGGTGCGGGGATGATCCCCTACCCCGAGCACAACGCCTCGCCGCGTATTACGATGGGTGCCGGGATGATGAAGCAGTCGCTGGGACTGCCCGCGGCGAACTACCGCATCCGCCCCGACACGCGACAGCACCTGCTGCACTACCCGCAGCTCTCGATGGTCAAAACGCAGACCACAGAGCAGATCGGGTTCGACGAGCGGCCGGCGGCGCAGAACTTCGTCGTCGCCGTGATGAGCTACGAGGGGTTCAACATCGAGGACGCGCTCGTGATGAATCAGGGCTCGGTCGACCGCGCGATGGCCCGCTCGCACTTCTTCCGGACCTACGAGGGCGAGGAACGCCGCTACCCCGGCGGTCAGGAGGACCGCTTCGAGGTGCCGAGCCAGGACGTGCGCGGCGCACGCGGTGAAGACGCCTACACCCACCTCGACGAGGACGGCCTCGTCAACCCCGAGACGCGGGTCGACGAGAACTCCGTGCTCCTCGGGAAAACGTCGCCGCCGCGGTTCCTCGAAGAGCCGGACGATATGGGCGGGCTCTCGCCGCAGAAGCGACGCGAGACCTCGGTGACGATGCGCTCGGGCGAATCCGGCGTCGTCGACACAGTCACGCTGATGGAAGGCGAAGACGGCTCCAAACTCGCGAAGGTCTCCGTCCGCGACCAGCGGATCCCGGAACTCGGCGACAAGTTCGCGTCCCGGCACGGTCAGAAGGGCGTCGTGGGCCACCTCGCGCCGCAGGAAGACATGCCGTTCACGGAACAGGGCGTCGTGCCCGACCTCGTGTTGAACCCCCACGCGCTGCCGTCGCGGATGACGGTCGGCCACGTGCTGGAGATGCTCGGCGGCAAGGTCGGCGCGCTCGAAGGCCGCCGCGTCGACGGGACCGCCTTCCAGGGCGAGTCCGAGGACGAACTCCGCGGAGCCTTAGAGGACCACGGCTTCAAGTCCTCCGGCAAGGAGGTAATGTACTCCGGCGTCACCGGCGAGAAGATCGAGGCCGAGATCTTCGTCGGGACGATTTTCTACCACAAACTCTACCACATGGTGAGCAACAAGCTGCACGCCCGCTCGCGCGGGCCGGTGCAGGTGCTCACCCGCCAGCCCACCGAGGGGCGCGCCCGCGAGGGTGGCCTCCGGCTGGGCGAGATGGAACGCGACACCGTCATCGGCCACGGGGCCGCGATGGTGCTCCAAGAGCGCCTGCTCGACTCCTCGGACAAAGAGACGGTGTACATCTCCGCCGACACCGGGATGGTCGCCGTCGAGGACCGCGGCCAGCGCCGCATCTACGACCCCGTCACCGGCGATGAGGACGACATCCACGAGATCGAGATCAGCTACGCGTTCAAGCTCCTCCTCGACGAGATGATCGCACTGGGCATCCGACCGCGACTCGACCTCGAAGACGCAGTCTAACCAACAATGTCAATGCAGACACCCAAAGAGATCGGTGCCATCCAGTTCGGGCTGATGGACCCCGAGACGTACCGAGATATGTCCGCGACGAAGATCATCACCGCGGACACGTACGACGACGACGGTTACCCAATCGATATGGGGCTGATGGACCCCCGTCTCGGGGTCATCGACCCGGGGCTCGAGTGCCGCACCTGCGGTTCCCACTCGGGGTCCTGTAACGGCCACTTCGGCCACATCGAACTGGCCGCGCCCGTCATCCACGTCGGCTTCACGAAGCTCATTCGCCGCCTGCTCCGCTCGACCTGCCGCGAGTGCGGTCGCCTCTCGCTCACGGCCGACGAACAAGAGGAGTTCACCGACGCGCTACAGCGCAACGAGGAACTCGGCGAAGACTGGACAGACGTCCTCAAGTCGGGCGTTCGACAGGCGCGGAAGGCGAGCCGCTGTCCGCACTGCGGCGCGCCCCAGCACGACATCAAACACGAGAAGCCGACCACCTACTACGAGGTGCAGGACGTACTCGCCGGCGACTACTCCGAGCGCATCGCCTCGGCGATGCAGCCCGACCCCGACGAGGACGACAGCGGGATGTCGCCCGCCGAACTGGCCGAGAAGTCCGGCCTCGACGTCAGCCGCGTCAACGACATCCTCTCGGGCGAGTTCCGCCCCGTTGGCGACGACCGCAAGAAGATCGAGAAGGCGCTCGACGTCGACCTCACCGAGGAGGATATGAACAAGCTGATGCCCTCGGACATCCGCGACTGGTTCGAGGACATCCCCGACGAGGACATCGAGACGCTCGGGATCGACCCCAGTCGGTCGCGCCCCGAGTGGATGATCCTCACCGTGCTTCCGGTCCCGCCGGTCACCGCGCGCCCGTCGATCACGCTGGACAACGGGCAGCGTTCCGAGGACGACCTGACGCACAAGCTCGTCGACATCATCCGGATCAACCAGCGGTTTATGGAGAACCGCGAGGCGGGCGCGCCGCAGCTGATTATCGAGGACCTCTGGGAACTGCTGCAGTACCACGTCACGACCTTCATCGACAACGAGATCAGCGGGACGCCGCCGGCGCGACACCGCTCCGGCCGCCCGCTGAAGACGCTGAGCCAGCGCCTGAAGGGCAAGGAGGGTCGCTTCCGCGGCTCGCTGTCCGGGAAGCGCGTCAACTTCTCTGCGCGTACCGTGATCTCGCCGGACCCGACGCTCTCGCTCAACGAGGTCGGCGTCCCCGAGCGCGTCGCTCGGGAGATGACGCAGACGATGAACGTCTCCGAGCGGAACCTCGATCGGGCCAAGCAGTACGTCCGAAACGGTCCCGAGGGCCACCCGGGCGCGAACTACGTCAAACGGCCCGACGGCCGCCGCCTGAAGGTGACAGAGAAGAACTGCGAGGAACTCGCAGAGAAGATCGACGCCGGCTGGGAGGTCAACCGACACCTCATCGACGGCGACATCGTGATCTTCAACCGCCAGCCGTCGCTGCACCGGATGTCGATTATGGCACACGAGGTCGTCGTGATGCCGTACAAGACGTTCCGTCTCAACACCGTCGTCTGTCCGCCGTACAACGCCGACTTCGACGGCGACGAGATGAATATGCACGCGCTCCAGACCGAGGAGTCGCGTGCGGAGGCGCGCGTCCTGATGCGCGTCCAGGAACAGCTCCTCAGCCCGCGCTTCGGTGAGAACATCATCGGCGCGATCCAGGACCACATCTCCGGGACCTACCTCTTGACCAACGGCAATCCGGAGTTCACCGAGACGCAGGCGCTCGACCTGCTCCGGGCGACGAGCATCGACACGCTCCCCGAGCCCGCCGGCGAGGACGAGACCGGCCAGCCCTACTGGACCGGCCGCCAGCTCTTCAGCGAACTCCTGCCTGACGACTTGAACCTCGAGTTCACGTCGTCTGCGGGCGACGAGGTCGTGATCGAGGACGGCCAGCTCGTCTCCGGGACGATCGACGAGGACGCCGTCGGTGCGTTCGGCGGCGAGGTCGTCGACACGCTGGCGAAGCTTCACTCGAAGACGCGCGCTCGCGTGTTCGTCAACGAGGTCGCGTCGCTGGCGATGCGCGCGATTATGCACTTCGGGTTCTCGATCGGGATCGACGACGAGTCCATCCCCGGGGAGGCCAACGCGCAGGTCGACGAGGCCATCCAGAACGCCTACGACCGCGTCCAGGAACTCATCGAGATCTACGAGGCCGGCGAGCTCGAGTCGCTGCCGGGCCGGACGGTCGACGAGACCCTCGAGATGAAGATTATGCAGCAGCTCGGGAAGGCCCGTGACTCCGCCGGTGAGATCGCAGAAGATCACTTCCGCGACGACAACCCGGCGGTCGTGATGGCCCGCTCTGGGGCGCGTGGTTCGATGCTGAACCTCACGCAGATGGCCGGCTGTGTCGGGCAGCAGGCCGTTCGGGGCGAGCGCATCAACCGCGGGTACGAGGGCCGGACCCTCAGCCACTACCAGAAGGACGACCTCTCGGCGGAGGCACACGGCTTCGTCGAGAACAGCTACCGTGGCGGGCTGACGCCGCGGGAGTTCTTCTTCCACGCGATGGGTGGCCGCGAGGGCCTGGTCGACACCGCAGTCCGGACGTCGAAGTCCGGGTACCTGCAGCGCCGCCTCATCAACGCCCTCTCCGAACTGGAAGCGCAGTACGACGGCACCGTCCGCGACACCTCCGGCACGGTCGTCCAGTTCGAGTTCGGCGAGGACGGTACCTCGCCTGTGAAGGTCTCCTCCTCCGAGGAGAATCCGATCGACGTCGAGAACGTCGCCGACCGCATCCTCGACGCGGAGTTCAGCTCCGATGAGGAGAAAGAACGCTTCCTCGGCCGCGAGGAGCGGCCGACCAACATCTCCGAGTACGCCGGGCCTGGACTCGACAAGGCCCAGGGTATGGGGGTAGAATCCGATGACTGAGGAGTACGAACACGTCACCGACGACATCGAGGCCATCGTGCAGGACTACAACCTGCCCGAGAGCCTCCAGCACCGCATCTACGAAACGATCGAGGACCGCGAGGGCGTCACGCTCGAACAGGCCGACGACATCGCCCAAGCCATCTCCTCGCGCTACGAGGACTCTCGCGTCGACGCACACGACCCCGTCGGGACCGTCTCCGCGCAGTCCATCGGTGAGCCCGGAACGCAGATGACGATGAACACGTTCCACTACGCGGGCGTCGCCGAGATCGACGTCACGCAGGGGCTGCCGCGTCTCATCGAGTTGGTGGACGCGCGGAAGACGCCAGACACGCCGATGATGACGGTCCACCTCGAAGACGAGTACGCCGAGAACCGCGAGCGCGCCCACGAGGTCGTCTGGCAGATGGAGGCGACGAAGATCCTCGCGCTCGGCGACATCTCGACGAACGTCGCCGATATGATCGTCCAGGTGGACCTCAACGAGGACACGCTGGCCGAGCGGTGGCCGACCGTCGACAGCGTCGACACCGTCGCCCAGGAGATCGCCGAGACGATCGAGGACGCCCTCGGCGTCAACACGCGCCGCTCGGCGACGCTCATCGAGTTCGGCCCCGACGAGCCGAGCTACCGACGGCTCCTCCAGCTCGTCGAGGAGCTCCGCGACATCGTCTTCAAGGGACTCGAAGACATCTCCCGCGTCGTCATCCGTAAGGAAGACAACGAACGAACCGACGGCGAGGAGTTCGTCCTCTACACCGAGGGATCGGCCTTCGGCGACGTCCTCTCGATCGAGGGCGTCGACGCCTCGCGGACGACGAGTAACAACATCCACGAGGTCTACCGCAACCTCGGCGTCGAGGCCGCCCGCGAAGCCATCATCAACGAGACGATGGAGACGCTGCGCGAGCAGGGTCTCGACGACGTGAACGTCCGGCACCTGATGCTCGTCGCAGACATTATGACGAACCGCGGGGAGATCGAATCGATCGGTCGGCACGGCATCTCCGGGTCGAAGGACTCCGTCCTCGCCCGCGCCGCATTCGAGGTCACGGTCAATCACCTGCTCGACGCGGCGGTTCACGGCGAGGAGGACGACCTCGACGGCGTCATCGAGAACGTCATCGTCGGCAAGCCCGTCGCGATCGGCACGGGCGACGTCGACCTCCGGATGGGCTCGATCGAGGCCGACGGCGGCACCGAAGCCGAACTCTCGGACGACTGAGCCCGATGCGAGTCACGCTGTCGGACGACGCGCGCCAATTCATTGCCCGCTTCGAGGACGAGACGGGCGCTGCGGCCCGCGACTGCCTGCTGTTCGAGGATCGGGTTGTCATCCTCGTCGCCGCCGGCGATATGGGGGCCGCGATCGGTCCCGGCGGCGCGCACGTCCAGGCGGTCGAGGAGGCGATCGGTCGTGACGTCGAACTCGTCGAAAACGCCGACACGCCGGCCGCGTTCGTCGAGAACGCGCTCGCGCCCGCGGCGGTCCGACACGTGACGCTGTCCGAGCAGGGCGGCGAGCGGGTCGCATACGTCGAAGTTCCCGAGGGCGACCGCGGCGTCGCCATCGGAAGCGAGGGCAAACACATCCAGACCGCACGCAAACTCGCGCGCCGACACTACGACATCGACGATATTCAGCTGACGTAACGACGGCATTCGGTCGACGCGGTCTGGTTTACGCAGCCCCCTGCGACCGACGTGCAAACCGTCCTATAACTTTTTGTGTCGCTGTCGCGCTCTCGGAGACGTGTACGACGGACTGCTCCAGTTCGGCGCGCTCGCTCCGGGGCAACTCGTTCCGCCCGGTACGTTCGACGCCATTGCGGGCGAATCGTACAGCGAGATCGTCCGCATCGGCGTGGGGTTCACGCTCGGGACGTTCGTGACTTACGCGTTCGGCCGACTCTTCGTTCTCCCCGCCGTCGGCCGCGTCGTCGCCGCGCGGAACCGGAACAATCCGACGATCGAGACGGCCGCACAGACGTATCTGCACGCACTGATCGTCCTCGTCGCGCTCGTCGCGGGGATCGTCGGTGCGGGCTTCGGTCAGTTGCTGACCGACATCTCGATCGTCGCCGCCGCGCTGACGCTCGTCGTCGGCGCGTCCAGCCAGAAACTCGTCGGATCGCTCGTCAGTGGGATCTTTCTAATCGCGGATCCGGACTTCAACGTCGGCGACTGGATCGGCTGGCCGGGCGGCGAGGGCGTCGTCGAGGCGGTCGACTTCCGGGTGACGCGGATCCGGACGCCGAACGACGAGACGATCATCGTCCCGAACACGGAGTTGACCTCGAACGCGCTCACCCGGCCGTACGGGCGCGATCAGTACCGCGTCACCGAGCCGGTCGAGGTGGCCTACGGCGATGACGTCGAACTGGCACTCAGAGAACTCGTGGAAGTCGCTCGGGCGGACGACCGCGTGCTCGAAGAGCCTAGCCCGACGTCGAAGCTCGTCTCCTTCGAGGGGAGTTCGGTGCGGGTCCGGGCGGACTTCTGGGTCGGAGACCCGATGGACGCCGACCTCGTGACACTCAAATCTGACTTCCGCCGGCAGGTGAAAGCGCGGTTCGACGAGGTCGGCCTGACGCTCGGGCCGCCGTCGGGACAGGAACTTAGCGGTTCGGTGTCGGTCGATGTCGAGGATGGGCTGGCACCGAGTGTCGGACGCGACGGCGGCAGTGACGGCCGGTACGGCGACGGGAGTTGACGCTCGGTCTCGATCTGCGCTGCCGGCGTGTTCGCCTCCGATGCTCTCACACCGAAACGACACGTTCTCCGCGCCGTTCAGCCTCTCTCCCCTCGCGAGCGACTGTATCCCGAACCAAAACGACGGCCTCAGAATCCTTCTTAGGGGTCGCTAACCCGACCTGCGTCCGTTTCGTCGCATCGGAAAAGGGAGGCTTAAGTAGCTCCGACGGGAAATCCGGGTCACTATGGCGAACGGCAAGTACGCCGCGCGGAAACTCAAGCAGGACCGGCAGAAGCGACGCTGGTCCGACTCCGAGTACGCGCGACGCGAGCGCGGTCTTGGCGCGAAGTCCGATCCCCTCGAGGGTGCCCCGCAGGGTCGCGGGATCGTCCTCGAAAAGGTCGGGATCGAAGCGAAGCAGCCCAACTCGGCGATCCGAAAGTGCGTCCGAGTGCAGCTGATCAAGAACGGCAAGCAGGTCACCGCCTTCTGTCCCGGTGACGGTGCGATCTCGTTCATCGACGAGCACGACGAAGTCACGATCGCCGGGATCGGCGGCGCGAAGGGTCGTGCGATGGGTGACCTTTCCGGCGTGAACTACAAGGTCGAGAAGGTCAACGGCGTCTCGATGATCGAACTGGTCCGCGGTAACGCAGAGAAACCGGTGCGCTAAGATGTCCGAGAGCGAAGCCCCCGAACCCGACGCCCCCGCAGACAGCGAGGAAGCCGAGACGAACGCACAGCTGTTCGGCGTCTGGGACGTCACCGAGATCGAGTACGCGGACCCCTCGACGGAGCGCTACATCAACGTGACGCCGATCGCCCACACGATGGGCCGTCACGCCTCGAAACAGTTCAAGAAATCCGAGATCAGCATCGTCGAGCGCCTCGTCAACCGCCTGATGCAGACCGAGGAGAACACGGGCCACAAGCAGAAGACGATGAAGATCGTCAAGAACGCCTTCGAGATCGTCAACGACCGGACCGAGGAGAACCCGATCCAGGTCCTCGTCCGCGCGGTCGAGAACGCCGCACCCCGTGAGGAGACCGTCCGCCTCAAGTACGGTGGCATCTCCGTTCCGCAGGCCGTCGACGTCGCGCCCCAGCGCCGCGTCGACCAGGCGCTGAAGTTCATCGCCGAAGGGACCCAGCGCGGCTCCTACAAGACGCCGCAGGGCGCCGACGAAGCGCTCGCACAGGTGCTCATCGGCGCGGCCGACTACGACGTTCAGTCGTACGCCATCAGCCAGAAAGAAGAGTCCGAGCGCGTCGCCGAAGCGGCCCGGTAGACCGTTCGCAGTCGCGACTCCTCGAACACGTTCGTTTTCTCTCTCTGCTCTTTCTGTCGTCCTTTCTGCTCTCTCCCCGTTTTCTCGCTCAGTCGGCAGCGACGTCGCCGCGAGCGTCGCCCGGTTCACCGACCACGTACGCGCGGGTCGCATCGACCAGCGTCTTCCGGTAGTCGCTATCGGATGGGTTCTCGCCAAGTGAGCGGAAGCGTCGCTTGAACGCGTCGAGATCGACGGTTGGGGCGTCGTCGGCGGCGGCGTGCGCCAAGTCGTAGAGCCGGTGTTCGGGGTCGATCACGTCGTGGCGCTCGACGAGGCCGAGCGCGAACGCCGCGTTGACGGCCGTGATCTCGGGGTCCGAGCCGGCGGTGACGCGGCGGGAATCGGGCCACGGCGCGGGGTCCGAGCGGGTCGCGACCGCGCGCGCGAGTTCGGATTCGAGGAAGGAGATCAGTTTCTCTGGCGGCATCACCGAGAGGGTGATGTCGTCGGCGTAGATGTCCTTCATATGGTTCGCGATCTGATAGCAGTGTGCGACTTTCCGCCGCTCGACCGACTCGCCCGATAGCGCGAGAAAGAGCGCTTCTTCCGTCTTGAGGTGATGAGAGGCGTGGCCCTCCTCGTTGCGGGCCATATGCGCGAGTTCGTGGACGATCAACTCGCGGGCCATCGCGCTCGTCGCCGCCTGTCGGGAGATGTTCAGGACGTGGTGGTCGTCGTAGTGCGCCGCCCAGGTTCGCTCGTCGGGGTCCGTCCGAACGTCGACGTACACCGGCAGTTCGAGGTCGTACTCGGTCTCGAAGAGTTCGCCAGCGCCGAGAAACGGGTCGGCCGGGACGTCCCCGCGTACTCGCAAGTCCATGCGTATCTCTCTCACGGGGTGGCCGAACAAGACTCTTACTCTGCTGTGGATCCGCTGTCGGGTGTCTGCGGACGTAGTGGACGGCTCGGTCGCGACCCACCGGGCTGGGTTGCCGCTGCCGGCGTCGACCTCGCCACCCTACTGTGTCAAAACGAGGCATACCCTGGGTAGCGGCCGCCGTATCCGGCGATTTCGCCACCGGCAAAACACTACCCTTTTGACCCTCCTACCGGTACAGGCTCGTATAATGGGCCGACGAAAGAAGATCGTACAAGAGTGTGAGCAATTGATGGACAAACCGGAGCAGATCCGGAACATCGCCATCGCCGCTCACGTCGACCACGGGAAGACCACGCTGACAGACAACCTCCTCGCTGGGGCGGGAATGATCGCCGACGAGGGCGAGGCGACCCGTCTGATGATGGACACCGAGGAAGACGAACAGGAACGTGGGATCACCATCGACGCGGCAAACGTTTCGATGACCCACGAGTACGGTGAGGACAACCACCTGATCAACCTCATCGACACGCCCGGCCACGTCGACTTCGGTGGCGACGTGACGCGCGCGATGCGCGCCGTCGACGGTGCGCTCGTCGTCGTCGACGCCGTCGAGGGCGCGATGCCGCAGACCGAGACGGTCGTCCGGCAGGCGCTGCGAGAGGGCGTCAAGCCCGCGCTGTTCATCAACAAGGTCGACCGCCTCATCTCCGAGCTGCAGGAAGGACCCCAGGAGATGCAGGAACGGCTGATGGACGTCATCGGCGACGTCAACGAACTCATCCGCGGGATGACCGAGGATATGGACGACGTCGACGACTGGACGGTCTCCGTCGAAGACGGCACCGTCGCGTTCGGATCGGCGCTCTACAAGTGGGGCGTCTCCGCGCCGTCGATGGCCGCGACGGGCATCGGCTTCCCCGAAATCATCGAGATGGAGCGCAACGACCAGCGTCGTGAACTCCACGAGCAGACGCCGCTCTCGGACGTCGTCCTCGACATGGTCGCCGAGCACTTCCCGGACCCGCTCGACGCCCAGCCCCGTCGTATCCCGCGCGTCTGGCGTGGCGACGACGAATCCGAGATCTCCCGGCAGATGCAGGAAGTCGACGACGACGGCGAGGTCGTCTTTATGGTGACCGACATCTCGATGGACCCGCACGCCGGCGAAATCGCCACCGGGCGGCTGTTCAGCGGGACGATCAAGCAGGGCCAGGAGCTCTACGTCTCCGGGACAGCGGGCAAGAACCGCGTCCAGTCGGTCGGGATCTTCATGGGCGGCGAGCGCGAGGAACTCGACCGCGGCGTTCCCGCCGGGAACATCGCGGCCGTGACTGGCCTCCGCGACGCTATCGCCGGTTCTACCGTCTCGTCCATCGAGATGACGCCGTTCGAGTCGATCGAGCACATCTCCGAGCCGGTCATCACGAAGAGCGTCGAGGCGAAGAATATGGACGACCTGCCGAAGCTCATCGAGACGCTCCAGCAGGTCGCAAAGGAAGACCCGACCATCCGCGTCGAGATTAACGAGGACACTGGCGAGCACCTCATCAGCGGGCAGGGCGAGCTTCACCTCGAAGTCATCACCCAGCGTATCCAGAAGAACCAGGGCATCCCGGTCCAGACCGGTGAGCCGATCGTCGTCTACCGCGAGGCTCCCCAGCAGGAGTCCCGCGAGGTCGAGGGCGTCTCCCCGAACCGCCACAACAAGTTCTACATCACCGTCGAACCCCTCTCGGACGACGTCGTCGAGACGATCAAGCTCGGCGAGGCCTCGATGGACATGCCGGAACTGGAGCGCCGCGAAGCGCTGCAGGAAGCCGGAATGGACAAAGACACCTCCCAGAACGTCGAGCACATCCACGGGACGAACATCCTCATCGACGACACGAAGGGTATCCAGCACCTCAACGAGACGATGGAACTCGTCATCGAGGGCCTCGAAGAGGCCCTCAACGACGGTCCGCTGGCCAACGAGCCCGTCGAGGGTGCACTCCTCCGACTGCACGACGCGAAGCTCCACGAGGACACCATCCACCGCGGTCCGGCACAGGTCATCCCCGCCGTCCGCGACGCCGTCCACCGCTCGCTGATCGACGCCGACATCAAGCTGCTCGAACCCATCCAGAACGTCCGCATCGACGTTCCGTCCGAACACATGGGCTCGGCGTCTGGCGAGATTCAGGGCCGTCGTGGCCGCGTCGACGATATGTACCAGGAAGGTGACCTGATGGTCATCGAGGGAATCGCGCCCGTCGAAGAGATGATCGGCTTCTCCTCGGACATCCGCTCTGCGACCGAAGGTCGCGCGTCGTGGAACACCGAGAACGCCGGCTTCCGCGTGCTCTCGGACAATCTCCAGCGCGAGAAGATTATGGAGATCCGCGAGCGCAAGGGGATGAAGCTCGAACTCCCCAGCTCCGTCGACCAGTTCTAAGTTACGACGAGCCGATTTCGGCTCACTCTCTCGTCGGCCCGCCGGTTCGCTTTCGCGTTCGGTCGCCGACCGTTCGATCGCTTTCTGCCCGATTCTCCCGCCCGATAGCTGGGCCAGTACTTTCAAACGGTCGTTGACCTTCCTTCGAACGATCTATGCGAACGCGACTTCTCACCCTGATCGATCAACTCGGGTTCGGATCGCCGCCGGAGGCGGTCGCGCCGACCGGACCGTCAGCGGTGCGCGTCGCCGCCAGTGCCGTCGTCTCGCTCACTGGACTCGGGTTGCTCGTGCCGAATCTGTTTCCGCTTTTGGACGGCGGCGGCCCGTTGGCGGTCGTGCTCGGCGTCGTCGGAACGCTCGTCTCGATCGGCCTGATCGCCATCGGCGGCCTCCTGTACGTCAGCGAATTCAGCGACCGCAACGCGGTCCGCATCGCGGTCTGGAACATCCTCGGCGTCGTCGTCCTCGGGAGCGTGATGATCGCACACGCGTACGCGCAGAACCGACTGTCCGGCGGAATCGCGCCGTCGATGTTCACCGTCGGCAATCTGCTGGCGATCGGCGCGGCGGCGCACGTCATCATCGGCGTTTACGACGCCCGCCGGGTGCGCGCGGAACAACTCGCCCGCGAGCGGCGGCGGACGGCGGTGCTGAACCGTGTGCTTCGACACAACCTCCGCAACGAGGCGCAAGTGCTCACGGGGCACGCCGATATCGTCGCCACCGTCCCGGACGACGACCAGATCCGACAGTCTGCGGCCGTCTTAAAGCGCAGCGCCGACACCGTCGGGAGCCTCGCCGACGGCGCGAAGACGATCACGCGGGAGCGCGACCGCGGTCCCGAGGAGTACGACGCGACCGATCCGACGGCGGTGTTCGAAGACGCCGTCGCACACGCCCGGGATCGATTCGCCGAGACCGACTTCGCGTTCGACGCGCCCGACGATATCGAGGGGACGGTCCGCGCCAGCGACGGGCTCCGGACGGCGCTCGACGAACTGCTCGAAAACGCCGCCGAACACGGCGGCTCGCCGGTCGAAGGATCGGTTCACATCCTTCCCGACGTGGTCGAGCTGTCGGTCACCGATCACGGATCGGGCATCCCCGAACACGAGCGGAAAGTCGTTGCGGGCGACGTAGACATCACCCAGTTGACGCACGGCAGCGGGCTCGGACTCTGGGTCGCGAAGACGGTCGCAGACACCCACGGCGGGTCGCTGTCGTTCACCGAGACCGACGACGCGACGACGGTGACGCTGTCGCTGCCGCGAGCGACCTGATATTCTCCCCGGGGGTTCCCACGGCACCGCCGCCATTCTCTCCGGATCGGCTTTCGTCCGCTACTCCGTCTCGCGTCTCGATGCGCCGGGTTGGGACGCCGGCAATGCGTGCCATCGACGAAGGCTTATATCGGTCCGGGGGTTGACCTTGGAGTATGCGTACGGGAACGACCTCACGATCCCGAGCCGTCGATGCGAGACCGGACCGTTGTGCCGCCGTCTCTCACCGCACATCGGCTCGTGAGGAACTGAACCTCTCGGGAGTGATCTGTCTATGACGTCTGCGCTGAACTCCGAGTCCGAAGCCGACGCCGAATCCGACGACCGGACGCGATCGCAGTCGTGTGGTTCGCGCGGCGACTCGGACGTCGACACCGGCGCCGACGGACAGCCACAGCCGCACACGATCCGGCTCGAACTCCCCGATCAGCCGGGACAGCTCCTCGCCGCGCTGGAGCCCATCTCCGACAACGGCGGGAACCTCCTGTCGATCTTCCACGAGCGCGGGAACGTCACGCCGCGCGGCCGCATCCCGGTCGAAGTCGACGTCGAGGCCACGCCGGACCGCTTCGACGCCATCGTCTCGGCGCTCCGCGACGGGGGCGTCAACGTGGTGCAGGCGGGCGCCGAACACTACGCCGAGGAGGTCGTCGTGCTGCTCGTCGGCCACCTAGTCGAGACGGACCTCTCGGATACGCTCCGCCGGATCGAACAGTGCCCCGCGGCCTCGATCGCGGACTTCTCGCTGAACGCACCCGAGGGCCGAACCGATTCGTCGAGCGCGCGCCTCCGGATAGCGACGCGCGCCGGCGCGACCGCCGAGGCGCTCGAGATGGTCTCCGAAATCGCCGAGGAGAAAGAACTGCACGTCGTCGAACCCCTCACGGGAGGTGCGGCATGAGCGACGGAAAGCGACTCGCCGTCGTTGGCGCGGGCGCAGTCGGCGGTTCTGTCGTCGACCTCGCCGCGGAGTACGGCCACACCGTCGTTGCCTTTGCAGACTCCTCGTCGGCGGTCGTCGCCGGCGACGATTCCGGGATCGACGCGGCTGCGGCCCTCGACCGCAAGGCCGACGAGGGCACCGTTGGCGACGCCGACCCCGACGACGCGTTGCACGCCGATTACGACGTCCTCGTCGAGGCGACGCCGACGACGCTCGGCGACGCCGAACCGGGCTTCTCTCACTTGCGGACCGCGCTGGAGCGTGACCGTCACGTCGTGCTCGCGAACAAAGGCCCCGTCGCCGAACGCTACGGCGACGTCCGCGAGCTGGAGCGAAACAGCGCGGGACAGGTCCGATTCGAGGCGACCGTCGGCGGTGCGATTCCGATCGTCTCGACGGTCGAGGATCTTTCGCCGTCGCACGTCACCGCCGCGCGCGGCATCCTCAACGGGACGGCGAACTTCATCCTCTCGCGGATGGCCGCCGAGGGCATCGACTACGAGCACGTCCTCGCGGAGGCCCAGGACCTCGGCGTCGCCGAGGCGGACCCGACGTTCGACGTCGAGGGGACCGACGCCGCGCTGAAGTGCGTCATCCTCGCGAACGTCCTCTCGGAGGGAGAACGGGAGTTCACGCTCTCGGACGCCGACGTCGAGGGTATCACGAACGTACCGGGCAGCGCGCTCGAACTCGCCGCCGAGGACGGACGGACGATCCGCCTCGTCGGTGAGGCGACGCGCGACGGCATCCGCGTGGGCCCGCGTCTCGTCCCGCAGAACGCCGCGCTCGCGGTGACGGGTACGCGGAACATCGTGCAACTGGAGACGACGCACGCCGGTCAACTGAACCTCAGCGGCCGCGGTGCGGGCGGTCCCGAGACCGCTTCGGCAGTGCTCGGCGACGTCGGACGACTCGAATAACGGGGCGTCGGACCTCCTCGGGGTCGCTCGAAATGCCGTGGTAGATGCTCCCACAAACCGCGATACTCCGGCGTTTCGGCCGTCTACGTATCGAAATGGTTTTAGGGCTTTCTGGCCAAAGTCGTCGGTACAGAGCGCCTTAGCGCGTGACCCACCTATGAGTGACAAACCGCACCAGAACCTGGCCATCATTGGCCACGTCGACCACGGTAAGAGTACGCTGGTCGGGCGACTCCTGTTCGAGACAGGGTCCGTCCCCGAGCACGTAATCGAGCAGCACCGAGAGGAAGCCGAAGAGAAGGGCAAAGGCGGATTCGAGTTCGCCTACGTGATGGACAACCTCGCCGAAGAGCGCGAGCGTGGTGTCACCATCGACATCGCCCACCAGGAATTCGACACCGACGAGTACTACTTCACCATCGTCGACTGTCCGGGCCACCGCGACTTCGTGAAGAACATGATCACGGGCGCGTCCCAGGCAGACAACGCGGTCCTCGTCGTCGCCGCAGACGACGGCGTCGCGCCGCAGACCCGTGAGCACGTCTTCCTTGCCCGCACCCTGGGCATCAACGAGCTCATCATCGGCGTCAACAAGATGGACCTCGTCGACTACAGCGAGGACTCCTACAAGGAGGTCCAGGAGGAGGTCAACCAGCTCCTCAAGCAGGTCCAGTTCAACTCCGACGACGCGCTGTACATCCCGATCTCTGCGTTCGAGGGCGACAACGTCGCCGAGGCGTCGGAGAACACGTCGTGGTACGACGGCCCCACCCTGCTGGAAGCGCTGAACAACCTGCCGGAGCCGCAGCCGCCGACGGACGCGCCGCTGCGCCTGCCGATCCAGGACGTCTACACGATCTCGGGCATCGGTACGGTCCCGGTCGGACGTGTCGAGACGGGTACCATCAGCCCCGGCGACAACGTCTCCTTCCAGCCGTCGGACGTCGGCGGCGAGGTCAAGACCGTCGAGATGCACCACGAAGAAGTGCCGCAGGCCGGCCCCGGTGACAACGTCGGGTTCAACGTCCGCGGCATCGGCAAGGACGACATCCGTCGCGGTGACGTCTGTGGTCCCGCAGACGACCCGCCGTCGGTCGCCGAAACCTTCAAGGCCCAGATCGTCGTGATGCAGCACCCCTCGGTCATCACCGCGGGTTACACGCCGGTCTTCCACGCCCACACGGCGCAGGTCGCGTGTACGATCGAATCGATCGATCAGAAGCTCGACCCCGCCTCGGGCGAGGTCGCAGAAGAGAACCCCGACTTCATCCAGTCCGGCGACGCTGCTGTCGTGACCGTGCGACCGCAGAAGCCGCTCAGCATCGAGCCGTCGGGCGAGATCCCGGAACTCGGGTCCTTCGCAGTCCGTGACATGGGTCAGACCATCGCGGCCGGCAAGGTCCTCGAGGTCAACGAGCGATAGATGCAGCAGGCACGCGTCCGCCTCGCCGGGACCAGCCCGGACGACCTCGACGACATCTGCGACGACGTTCGCGAGATCGCGAGCAAGACGGGGGTCAACCTCAGCGGACCGATCCCGCTGCCGACGAAGACGCTCGAAGTGCCCGCACGGAAGTCCCCGGACGGTGAGGGGACCGCTACCTGGGAGCACTGGGAGATGCGCGTCCACAAGCGTCTCATCGACATCGACGCTGACGAACGCGCGCTCCGGCAGCTGATGCGGATTCAGGTGCCCAACGACGTCAGCATCGAGATCGTCCTCGAAGACTGAGGACGGTCGGACTGCGTCCGACTGCACGACGCCCCCCTTCCGGCCCGCGCGGTCTCACGACTGCACCGGGTGACGGCGCTAAGGCGTCGGCGTCACCGCCGTGACGTCTCTTTCGGTGGTGTGATAGCGCGTCTCGCGTGGCGAGCGAAACAGAAGGTACAAATGATCCGCTGTCTTCGAACGTAATGCGGGCTCGTAGATCAGGGGTAGATCGCTTCCTTCGCAAGGAAGAGGCCCGGGGTTCAAATCCCCGCGAGTCCACTCACTCCGTTCGTTCTCTCGCTTGGCCCCGCTCGTTTCGCTCGCGGGGACCCCGCGATTCCACTCCCACTCTCTCGACGCAACCAAGGAGTTGCATCTCCGTCAGTCGTCCGACGAGCCGCTCACATTGCGTGATGTAGTGCCTATCCGAACGGATTTCCGAAGCCGCAATCGAGCCTCTCCGAACGAAAAATAGCCTTTGGGTGGGGGTGAAGCGCGGCGGCGTCGCCGTCAGTCGTCGCCGACGACCGCTTCAGTGGGGGACCCGCGCGTGAAGGACCCGGTCAGATGCACGCCACCGCCGCTGTCGACTGTGATTTCACAGTCCGCGTGCTCGAACGAGATCTCGCCGTCGGACATCGAATCTACGAGCTCGTTTAGCGCGTCCGGGTCGACGGACTCGTACAGCGGCGGCAACGCCGCAGGATCGGTATCGGTCGTCTCGGCCACGGCTCGGATCACCCGCTCGGAGACGGTCCGCGTCGTTTCAACCATATGCTAACTAAAGACAACTAAAACATAAACATTCGTCAGACAAGTATAACATTCTCTATGTATACGAGCGACCGACGCCGCACACAGTGTGTCATAGTCGGGGAAAAATCCGACGCGAGATCTGCGGGGCCACCTGCGCTACCGATCTGTACGGGCCGTCGTCCGCGCGCGGAGAGGTCACATCTCCACTTTCGCGCTCTGGAGATACCGCCGCGCCGTGCGCTTTGCCTCACTCCCTTCGCGGACCAGCGTCGGTTCGGTGACCGCCTCGGAGAACCGGTTGGGGTCCGGCGTAACTCGCGCTAACATCTCGGAGAACTCCGATTCGTGTCGCCCGCCGGCGGAGACGATGCCGCCGTAGTTACGCTCCGAGACGGGCGCTTCGTCAGGACTAGGGAACTCATCGCGGATGATCTGTGCGGTCTGACGGAGATATTCGGCGGCCTGCTTCTGTTCGTACTGGCTCTCGTTGAAGTACTGCTGGGAGTACGTTTCCTCGGCGTCGACGGTCGTGTGCTCTGGCGACTCGAAGGGAATCGACTCCGTCGTCGTGTAGTCGTCGGTGAATCGGAGATTGACCGTGAAACTATCCGGATAGCGCAGGATGAGCGGGAAAAACAGCATCTCCGAGATGGTCGAACGCTGTTGGATCCGCCACAGACCTTCGGTGTAGTACGCGGTGAGTCGCCCGACTCGGTCGTTGCGCTCGCCTCTGAGGTACTCGCGGGCGACCGACTCGTAGTTCTCGCCAGCGAGATGGCGGAGTCGTCCCTCGAACGTTTTGGCGACGCGCTGTACCTCCTCTTCGTACGCGTCCGCCACCGAGACGGCAGGGTCGGCGAGCAACTCCGCCTTCCGCTCGCGACCCTCGGCGATGGTCTGCATATTGCCGTGGAACATCCTCTCGGCGTCCTCGTCCGGGAGCGGCGTTCTCACTGCGTAGCCTCGTAACACCCCTGCCCCTCCATCGGCCCGAGGTTCCAGCTTCCCCATACGGCCCACGTTATGCGTCAAATACATAATAAATCTGGGATTGCGAGTATCTGTGGTCGCCACGGCGCGCCGGACACACGCTGGTCCGTGTCTCGCCCGACTGGTGGCTCCGTACATACTTACGTCTCACACGCCTACGGCCGCGCGACAGGATGGTCTCGGAGGCTGAGATCGAACGGTTACGGCGAGAAGCCGACACGATTCTCACGCGAATCCAGGCGGTCGAGGAGACACTCGCACGGGCGCGTGAGAACCCTGGCGACCACTGGGACGACGGCGAACTCACGACGACGCTTGCGACGCCCCAGGGAGAGCCCATCGACGTCAGCTTAGACTTCGACGCCGACGCGGCGGAGAACGCCCAGCTCCGCTACGAGAGAGCCGCTGAACTGGAAGCCGAACTCGAACGGCAGCGCGCCGTCGTGGGGAAACTCGCACCGCTGCCGGCCGATCCGGTCGCGTACCTCGTCTGCTATCACCTCGACACCGTCGAAGGCAACTATCCGCGGTCGATGGCGGGACACCTCGACGCCGAACGGAACCACGTCGAACGGCTCTGTTCGGAGATGGAAACGGCTGGCCTCCTCGAACGCGTGGAGTCGGGCACGGTCAAACAGCGACGAGTCAAGGCAAAACAGGCCGACGAAGTTCGCCAGCACCACACGTACTACCGGCTTTCACGCGAGGGTGATCACCTCCTCCGCTTTCTCTCGGAGCGCGAGGGGAAACTGAACGTGCTCCGGCATCTCCAGGACGGCCAGCGCATCGCGAAGCGACTCGCACGCGGCGGCCCCGACTACCCACGAATGACCGCAGAAGAACTCGAGATGGACTTCGAGTACGTCCGTCACCTCTATCGGGCGCTACAGCGCGTCGGCCTCGTGACGACCTACGAGGGCAGCACGATCAAAGGGAGCGAACGGAAACTGAAACCGAAGTCCGAGACGCACCGCAAGCACACCTACTACGTGACGACGTCCGTCGCAGAGCAGTTGCTCCGAGACCTTGAGGACTGAGTCGGGGCGGTGTGGCAGGCGTTCCGAGGAGAACAGAACGGTGAGCGTCTGCGCCGGCGCCGCTCTCAGTCCGGCGTGGGACCGACTACCGTGACTGGCACGTCGGCCTCCAGGATCACCTGCTGGGCGACGCTGCCGAAGATCGCTTTCCCGGCGGGCGAGCGCTGTCGCGATCCCATCGCGACGTGGTCGACTTCGAACTCCGCGACGATGTCGAGGATACCCTCAGCGGGCGGGTGACGTGCCTCTGCGAGTTCGACCGCGATCCCGCGCGCTTCGAGAGCGTCGCGGACGAGTTTCACTGTATCCACGCGCTCTACGTTCCGGAGTTCCTCCGGTGCGTCGGCCTCCGCGCTGGTCAGCGTGTGCGTCACCACGACGCTGACGTCGCTATCGGCTGCCGGGAGTTCAGCGACGAACGCGGCCTGTGCACGGGCACGGTCTTCGTCGTCGTCGACGGGAAGGAGTATGCGGTACATCTTAACCTCCGAGATAGAGCCGGCCGACCTCCTCGTCGTTGAGGAGTTCGGTGCCAGTACCGGTGAACTTGATCTCGCCGCTCGCGAGCACGAAGCCGCGGTCGGCGACCGAGAGGCCCTTCTCGGCGTTCTGTTCGACCAGGAGAATCGTCGTCCCGAGGTCGTTGAGCTGTTGGATCCGCTCGAAGACGTCGTCGATGAAGCGCGGTTCGAGCCCGATCGAGGGCTCGTCGAGCATCATCACTTCGGGGTCGACCATCAGCGCGCGTGCCAGTTCGAGCAGGCGGCGCTGCCCCCCCGAGAGCGTGCCGGCCTTCTGTCCGCGGATGTCGCCGAGGACGGGGAACTCGTCGTACAACTCCTCGGCGCGCTTCTCGGCGCGCTCGTCGTCGTTGAAGATGTACCCGCCCATCAGCATATTCTCGTGGACGCTCATTCCGGGGAAGACGCTCGCTTCCTGGAGGACGTAACTCATCCCGTTGGCGAGGTTCTCCTGGGGCGAGCGCCCGGTGATGTCCTCGTCGCGGAGTGTGATGGTCCCGTCTTTCACGTCGGCGAAGCCGTAGATGCTCTTCATCAGCGTCGACTTCCCCGAGCCGTTCGGCCCGATGAGACAGGCGATCTGCCCGTCTTCGACGGCGATGTTCACGTCGTGCAGGACGGTCGTGTTCCCGTAGCCCGCGACGACGTGGTTCATCTCCAAGAGCGGATCGGACGTGGACTGTGAGTCCGCGTCGGACGTTGTTGCCACGATCACTCCCTCCCGAGATACGCGTCGAGGACGCGCTGGTCGTTCTGAATCTCTTCGGGCGTACCCTCGGCGATGCGCTCGCCGTGGGCGAGGACGTAGATGCGGTCGGCGATTTCCATAACGAAGTCCATATTGTGTTCGATGAGGAAGATCGTCGCCTCCTCGTCTTCGTTGGCCGTGCGGATGTACTCGATGAGGTTCTCCAGCATCGAGGGGTTGATTCCCCCGGCCGGCTCGTCCATCAACAGCAGATCCGGTTCGGCCATCAACTCCATCGCGAACTCGATGAGTTTCTGCTGGCCGAAGCTCAGCCGGCCCGCACGGGTCTCCGCGAGGCCGCCGAGATCGACGTAGTCCAGCAGCTCTTCCGTTCGTTCGATGAGCGTGTCGTCGGGCCGGCGCAGGAGACTCCCGACGTTGGCACCGCCCTCTTGGGCGGCCAACAGCAGGTTCTTCCGGACGGTCATGTCGCCGAAGATCCGGGTCTCCTGGAACATCCGGCCGAGCCCGGCCCGAGCGATCTTGTACTCGGGCCAGTCGGTGACGTCCTGTCCTTGGAGGTAGACGCGGCCCTCGTCGGCGCTGAGCGTCCCCGTGATACAGTTGAACAGCGTGGACTTGCCAGCGCCGTTCGGGCCGATGAGGCCGACGATTTCGCCTTTCTGTACTTCGACATCGACGTCGTCGACGGCAGTGAGGCCGCCGAAGCGCTTTGTGACGCCGTCGGTTCGGAGCACCGCGCGGTCGCTGTCGGTCGCGGCCGCGGCAGTGCGCGCGTCGGGCTCTGTCGTCTCACTCATCAGCCGTCACCTCCGTATCCTCGCCGCTGTCGACGGCGGCCATCCCGCCGCGCTCGTAGTACGCCATCTCGCTGGCGTACTCCCGGAGCGTGCCGACCACGCCCTCGGGGAAGCCGATCACCGTCACGATGACCGCGCCGCCGAGCAACACGAGCTGCCAGCCGACGAACGCCGTCTCGACGAACTCGATGAGCGTGTGGAGACCGAAGGCGCCGATGACCGGTCCGGCGACGGTGCCGGAGCCGCCCAGAAGCGCCATCGCGATGAGTTCGACGTTCCACGCGCCGTTGTAGGCCGTCTGCGGGTCGATGAAGGTGTTGAACAGGCTGTAGGTACCGCCCGCGACGCCGGTGAAAAGCGCCGCCAGCATCCACGCGGCGGTCTTGTAGTAGGTCGTGTTGAACCCCATCGCAGTCGCTTTCTCCTCGTCGTCGCGGATGGCGTTCAGGATGAAGCCGAACCGCGTGTTCGAGAGGTAGTAGATGAGCGCCATCTCGGCGACGAGCACGCCGAAGAACAGGTAGTAGAACACCGTTCCCGAGGGGACCTGCAGCAGGATCTTCCCGCTGGCCCCGCCCGTGATGTCGAGGTTCCGTGAAATCTGCTGGGCCGCCAGCAGGACGCCGAGCGTCGCGATGGCGAAGTAGTGCCCGCGCAGTCTGAGGACGGCGGCGCCGATGAGCGCCGCGAACGCAACGGCCAACAGTCCAGCGGCGATCAACGCGACCGGGAACGCGACGGCGAAGTCCTTGACGAGGATCGCCGTCGCGTACGCGCCGATCCCGAAGAAGGCCATATTCCCGAAACTCGGGTAGCCGGTCTGGCCGCCGACGAGGTCCCACGAGAGCGCCAGGATCGCGAACAGGTACATCTCGGAGACGACCGTCATATAGTAGCCTTGTTCGAGACCGAGCAGGGGTGGAAGCGCCCCGACGACGGCCCCGAGAGCCAGCAGTTTCCAGCCGTTTTCGCCACAGAAGTCGAAGACGCGGTCGACCTGATTGGGGGGGAGCACTGTCCGGAGCAGTCCGGTACTGTCCTCGGATTCGCTCGTGCTCATTGTTCAGCCCCCTCACCGAACAGGCCGTTCGGCTTGACCACCAAGAGGACGATGAGCAGCGTAAAACTCACTGCGAGCGTCCACTGCGAGGAGACGAACCCCGCGGTCAGTTCCTCGACCGAGCCGAGTAGCAGTCCGCCGACGAGCGCGCCGGGGATGGAGCCGACGCCGCCGAACACGACGATGACGAAACTCTTGAGCGTGTAGATGAGGCCCATCTGTGGCTGAATGTTGAGGATCGTCGCGATGAACGCGCCGACGCCGCCCGCGATGGCCGACGAAACCCCGAACGTGACCGCACGGGTGTGTTCGACGTCGATGCCGACCAGCGCGGCGGCCTCGGGGTTCTGTGAGACGGCCCGAATCGCCCGGCCTGTCCGCGTCCGCTGCAAGAACACGTAGAGCGCGACGGTCAGGACGATCGCGCCGACGAACGCGATCAGTTTCATCTTCGGGATGACGAGACCGGCGGCCACGAGCGACGGATCGGCGAACGAAACCTGGATCGAACGGGGGTTCGCCGACCACGCTTGGATCGCTAACTGCTGGATCGCGATACTGATGCCGAAGGTGACCAGGAGCGTCAGGAAGATGTCGGTCCCGATGACGCGTGAGACGAGCGTCCGCTGGAGCCCGTATCCCACGACGTACAGTACGCCGATCGCGGCCGGAATCGTCACCAAGAATAACGCTGGTGACCCTTCGGCGTTTCCGGTGATGAGGCTCAGCACCCAATAGGAGGTGTAGCCGCCGAGCATCACCATCTCGCCGTGCGCGAGGTTGATGATGTCGACGACCCCCCAGATGAGCGCGAAGCCGACGGCTACCGCCGCGAATAGCGCGCCGACGAGCAGGCCGTTGACGACGAACTGCGTTACTGCCATCGGTCTCAGCGCTCACTCCAGGCGGGCATCGGGTAGATGGGGTCCGATTGGGCGACGTTCTCGGGGTAGGTGATCTGCAGGCCCGGATCGGGCTGCCACTGGTAAACGAGCATATTCTTGTTGATGACGCCGGTGTCGTCGAAGGACACCGTGCCGTACACCGTCGAGAACTCCGCCTGACGGATGTGATCGCGGACCGCCGTCGGGGTGATCTCGCTGACGTTCTCGAAGGCGTCGACGAACGTCATAATGACTGCCTCGCCGGCCGCGCTGTGGTAGTCCGGCGTGTAGTCGTAGTTTTCCTCGATGGCCGAGACGAAGTCGCCGGTCGCTCCGTACACCGGGTCCTCGAAGTCGGCGTTGACTGCCCACGAAGAGGGGCCGTACATATAGTCGCCGTTCGCGCCGACCTCGTTTTTGAACGACTCGTTGAGGCTGCCGACCGTCCCCATCGCGGCGTCGACGTTGACGCCCTGGCTCTCCATCTGGTTCGCCAGGATGATATTGTGCTTCTGGTGGGCACAGAGGAGCAGCACGTCCGCGCCGGCGTCGCGCACCCGACCGAGGTTCGTCGAGAGGTCCGACGTCCCCGAGGGGAACGTCTGATCGACGACCAGTTCGAGGTCGGTCTGTTCGATCTTGTTCCGCGCGCCCTCGGCGGTGGACTGGCTGAACGTGCCGTCCTCGGCGAGGATGGCGATTGAATCCGGCGTCTCGTCCTGCGCGAGGCACATATCGATGTAGCTCTTCGCGTACTTGTTGGCCGTCGGCAGGAGGCCGAAGATCCACTCGTTGCCCTGCGCGAAGATCTCGGGGCTCGCGCCGCCACCTTCGACCATCGGCTTCTGATTCTGCGCGGCGACTGCGCTCGCCGGGAGCGTCACCGTACTGGAGTACGGACCGAGCAGGTAATCGACGTTCTCGCGGTCGATGAGCTCCTGATAGATGCTTTTCGAGGTGGAGGCGTCGGTCCCGTCGTCCCGGAGAATCATCTCCAGTTCGTAGGTGTTGCCGTCGCCCGCCTCGACGCCGCCGTTGTCGTTGATGCGCTGAATCGTCAGTTCGTAGGCGTCCTTGTACAGTTGGCCCAGGTCGGCGTTGTCGCCGGTGAGGCTCATCGACCCGCCGAGCGTGATGGTGTCCATCCCGCTGTCGGCGCTGCCAGTCGTCCCACCGTCGGTCGACTCGCCGCCGTCGGAGCCACTGTCGGTCGACTCGCCGCCGTCGTCGGAGCCGCCGCCACCGGAACAGCCCGCGAGGCCGGCGAGGCCGATTGCACCTGTACTTCCCGCAACTCGTAGGAACGTCCGTCGATTCTGATTATCTGCCATGGGTTCTCTGGCAAGCGCGTATCAACGATACACGCTCTGTACTGGCCATAGTCTATCACGGTAATAAATGTTAATGGTTGATCCGGAGAACTACGTATGCCACTCTATGCAACTATAGGTCACTGGTGGGCTGTCTCTCACCTGCCGGTACGGGCTGTCTCTCGTTCGTCGGTGCGTATCGAACGCCCGAGGGACCGCCTCCGCGTCGGTCCCATTCGGAGGCGATCACCAGAGGACGATCGGCCAGACGAAGGTAAAGAGTACGACGACGAGCACCGTGAGAACGAGCGTCATCAGCGTGTTCAGGATCACGCCCGCGCGGATCATATCGCGCTGTTCGAGGTGCCCGCTCCCGAAGACGATCGCGTTGGGCGGCGTCGCCACGGGGAGCGCGAACGCGAAACTCGCGGCGATCGCACCGGTGACGGTGAGGAAGATAGCGGCCGGCACGGGATCGACCCCCAGCGTCCCCGCGAGCACGCTCCCGAGTCCGATGAGAATCGGCGCCAGGATCGTCGTCGTCGCCGTGTTCGAGGTGAGTTCGGTCGCCAGCACCGCGAAGACGATCACGACGACGATCACGAGCACGAGCGGTGCTCCCACGACGGTCTCGAAAAGCGACTGTGCGAGCCACGCGGTGGCGTCGGTATCGGCCAACGCGTCGGCCAGCGAGATCCCGCCGCCGAACAGGACGATCGTTCCCCAGTCGATGTCGACGAGATTCTCCCAGTCGTCCGCGTCGCTCACCACGAGTGCGGGGATCGCCAAGAGCCCGACGACGACGAAGTAGAGGATCCCGCGGTGGCCCTCCAGGCCGAAAAGGTTCGGTCCCTCACCGCCAAACAGCGTCACCTGCCACGCTGGGGGGAGAATCCCCTCGAAGAGGAAGCCGAGCCCACCGAGAATCCACAGCGCCGCCGTCGCCGCGAAGATGTACGTCGCTCGCCGGGCCCGCGGCGAGAGTGGCCCCTCCTCGGCGAGGAAGTCGCCAGCCTGCGCCTGCGCTTCGGTCACGTCGTCGATCTCCGGCGGATACAGCCAGAACGTCAACACGTACCAGGTCAGTGGCAGCGTCACGACGACGATCGGGAGCCCCACGACCAACCACTGTACGAACGAGATCTCGACGCCGACGAGGCGATCTAAGAACGCGACCGCGACGACGTTCGGCGGCGTGCCGATGAGCGTGCCGACCCCGCCGACGCTGGCGGCGTAGGCCGTCCCCAGCAGGGTCGCGACCCGCATATTCGACACTCCCCCGTCGGCTTCACGGCCGACGACCCGCGCGAGGACGCCGAGCGCGACCGGCGTCATCATCGCCGTCGTCGCGGTGTTCGAGACCCACATCGACAGAAACGCCGTCGAGAGCATGATCGTCAGGATGAGCAGTCGCGGGGAGCGTCCCATCCAGTTGATCAGATACAGCGCCAGCCGTCGGTCGATGTTGTGAGTCTGCAACGCTTTCGCCAACATAAAGCCCGCAATGAAAAGGAAGATGAGCGGATCAGCGAAGCCCGACAGCGCCGTCTCCATCTGGTCGTAGATCCCGAAGATCGTCAACACGACCGGGATGAGCAGTGCCGTCACTGCGAGCGGGAGCGCCTTCGTCACCCACAGAATCGCCGCGAGCGCCATCGTCGCGAGCGCAAGCTGCGCGGCCTTGTCGAGCCCCGCGGGTGTCGGTGCCGTGGCGATGAGCGCGGTCGCGACGACCGCGACGAGAATCGCGATGGAGCGTCGTCGTACCGACGCCTGCGCGCTCCACAGCATCAGAAGTTCACCACCAATGCCTCGATCTGCTGGTCGGTCAGATTCACGCGGTAGGTGTCGAACAACTGTTCGAGGCGGTCGTCGGAGAGACTCCGCGTATCGCTTTCCAGCATCGAAATGTGTGCCTGCATAATGTCGTCGACCTCGGTTTCGACGTCCCGCTGGCTATATCCTGCCGCAACCCGGAGGAGGCGCCACGCCATCGGCGAAATCTCGCGAACGTCTACGTCGTCTCCACCGGCTCCCATCTGTCGATACTGGTAGCCTCTCACGAACTTACATAATTGTTCGTTTTAACTTCGGGCGGTGCGCGGGCCGTCCCCTATGCACGGGGCTTCTCTGTCGGGTGTCTCCCGACGCTCTCTACGGCCGCCCGACCCGCCGACGACGTAGCCAGAGGTAGTACCCGCCGGCCGGAATCGAGAGCACCCAGACAAGCGGCACGAGCACGTTGCAGAGGTGGACGAGGGCCACGGTTCCCCACACGCGCCGGTCGGGCGACCACCCGACGTCGCTCTCGCGGATCCGTCGCGCGTCGAGGAACAACGAGAGACTGAACACCGGGATGAGCACCACGGAAGCGATCAGCGAGAATACGACGGCGAACGGGAGGAACACACCTACCGTGGGGACCGTCTCGTAGACGAACCGTGCGTTCTCCGGCATCCCCATCACTGCGAGCAAGACCGGTGTTGCCACGACGACGACGAGAAACGCCGCGACCGTGAGCGCGACGCCGTAGTACCACCGCGAGATTCGTTCGGGCGCTTCGTGTGCGTCGTCTGGGTCTCCCTCGTCGCGAACGCGGTCGTCTTCGTACCACCCGTCGTCGCTGTAGACGTCCCGTGCGGCACCACTCCCGGCGTCGCGGGATCGGAACCGGCGGAGGAGGTACGCGCTCGCGACGAACACCAGAAGCGGCGAGTCCGCGAGCACCAGCCCGACGATGGGGACCGCGATTCCGAGTCCGCCCCAGATTCGAGGCCGCGGAACCCACGTTTCGGAACTCCGTGCGACCGCTCGCGCATCGAAGTACAGCGCGGCCGCGAATACCGGAATTAACAGTTGACTCACGACGACGAGGACACCGGCGGGGAGCCCGAGGGTCGTCGCCGACCCACTCGACTCGGGCGCCAAGACGAGACCGAGCCATCCGACGACTTCGAGTGCTGGAGGGAGGGCGACGCCGACCCACCAATCTGAGTCGACCATACGCTGCGTGCCGCCGCCACCGCCAGAACCCTTTCGGTCGCAGCGGCGGTCGAACCGTGAGGCTGCGATTCAGCGTGCGCTCTCGGACGGGAGCGCTGCGTGATCACAGCGCGGCCGCTGTTCGAGTGGCGTCGAACAAAAAACCGCTCGACGTGGGACGGTTAGGTGACGGTCACGCGACGTTGAAGCCCTTGTCGCGGAGGAAATCCTCGACGCGACCGGTGTGGTTCCCCTGGAGTTCGATGGAACCGTCCTCGACTGTGCCACCGCAGGCGAACTTCGACTTCAGATCCGAGGACAGACTGTCCATATCTACGTCCTTGGGGTCGAACCCTTCGATGACCGTTACCTCTTTTCCGTAGCGGCGCTCGTCGATGCGGATGGTGATCTCCTGGGACTCTTTTGCGACGTCTTCACAGACGCAAAGCTCCTCAGGGAGTCCGCACGTCGAGCAGACTTCCGACATTACAAATCGAACCTACAGGATGGGGATATTAAACAGTATCGGGAATCCGCCCCGAACGCACAGCCATCGGCGTCCGGTGAGTGTTCGATTCTGCTCGGCCACCCTGCCCCAGCACGCACGGCACATTCACTGGAACCACCGGACGAGCGGCGTCGACGACCGAACCAGTCGGTCGACGGTCGACACCGCTTCGTCGGCCTCGGCCGTACTGACACCGTCGCCGTAGCGTGCGCGCTCGTAGTACTCGCCGACGCGCCGTGCATCTGCGAACCGTCCCTCCAACGGCACCGACTGCAGGTACGAGCGTGGCGTCTCGCCCCGGCGACGTGGCCGGTGCTCGCGTTCGAGCACGCCTTCGAGACGCCGGTACGCCCGAGCGACGTCGGTCTCGGGGTCGCGACGCCGCTGGTACTGGATCGCGAGCAACCGTACGGTCCGGTCCGCTGCACCCGTTCGATGCGCGCCGGCTGTGAGGCCGACGAGCGCGACGGCCCCGACGAGGAGCGTTCGTCCCGATGGTAGGTTCGGCACCGGGATCCCGCCGCCGATCGGCGCCGACGACGTGTCGGTCGGGTCTGCAGTGGCCGCCGACGTCGCGCTCGCGGGCGTCGTCGCCGACACTCCCGCCGGCGTCGATCCGCCGGGGGCGCCAGACACGGCGGGCGTCTGGTTCTCGATGCCCGCTCCCGGCGGCGGCGTCACCGTCTCGTTCGGGCCTGGCAGGTCGATGTTCTCCTCTTCGTTCTGGCGTGCCTCGGTGAGGCGCGTGTTCTCCGCCGTCTCGCGTGGTCCAGACGGTGTAGGATCGAACCGGACCCAGCCGACGTCGGGGAAGTACACCTCGACCCAGGCGTGGGAGTTGAGTCCGCGGACGACGTAGCTGTCGTTCCCGACGTTCTCTCCCGGCGTGTAGCCGGTGACGAACCGTGCGGGGACACCCTGTGAACGTAGCATCACGACCATCGTCGTCGCGTAGTAGGTGCAGTAGCCGGCGTCCATCTCGAACAGGAACGCGTCCGCCGCATCGCCCGACGGCGCGGGGACGCTGAGAGAGTACTCCTTGCTGGATTCGAGATGTTCCTCGATCGCGACCGCCTTCGCGTAGGGCGTCTCCGCGTCGCCGGCGACTGAGTCGGCCCGCTCACGGACCCGCTGGGTCGTGCTCTCGGGCAACTGGAGGTACGTCTCAGTCACCCGGTCGGGATAGTCCGTCCCCGCTCGCCGGAGTCGCTCGCTCGTCGCGTTCGGTACTCTGCTCGTGACCGTGAACGTCTCGCCGGCCTGGAGCGTCCCGCCCGGTCGCACGTTCCCCTGTGGCGTCACGAGCGCGCTCGATCTCACCGGGCCGTTCAGATCGACCGGTCGCCACGCCGCCGGCAGGATCGAGATCGGGTCCTCGGCCGTGACGGTCTGTTCGAGTCGACGGGACGGTCCCGGCGGCCCCCGGAGGCGGCCGTCGTACGGCCGTTCGTTCCCGGTTCGGACCCACCCGCTGCCGGTGTAGCGGTCGTATGCGGCGGTCTGCCAGTACTCCGCGCGCGGGCTCTCGACGGTGAACCGGACCGACGGCGAGAGCCGGATACTCCCGACGATTTCGACGCTGTCGTCGGCGTCGACGAGGCTCGCTTCGACCGTCGGCGCGCCGCGGTCCGGGAGGATCGGTGACCCCGCCGCGCCGGGGACGACCGACAGCGTCGAGGCGGCGACGATCATCGCCGCGAGAAGGACCGTCAACACGTCCGCTTGCCCGACGGCGGTCCCGTGGCGGTCGAACGTGGACGCCGCGAGCAGTCCCGTCGCGCCCACGACGCCGACGAGCGTCGCAACGCCCTCCGCGTCGCCGGTGAGGACGACTAATCCGAGCGCGACGCCGCCGGCGACCGCCGCGGAGACGTAGCGCTTCCGGACCGTGAGGTACCACGAGAGAAAGACGGGGCCGGGAACGACGGCCATCGCCCACACGCCGGCGCCGACGAGCCGCAGGATCGAGAGCCCAGTCAAAAGCGCGACCGTGTCGCTGAGGGCGCGCTCGGGTGTCAACAACTGGATCTGGCTCTGGGGAAGTGTGAGCAGGTACGCCGCCAGACCGAGGCCGAGCAAGAGCGAGGTGACTACGAACGCGACGCGGACACCGACGAAGCGACCGACGACGAGGGCGAACGCGATCGCGCCGGCAACGACGACGGCGAATTCGGTGCTCCCGCCGACGACGTCGGTGACGCGCCAGAGGACGCCCGCGTACGACCACGTCAGCGCCAGGAGGCTCACGACGGCAAGCGCGCGACTGCCGCCGATGTCGCTCACGAACCCCGCTGTCTCGCTCTCGTCCAGGCTGTCGCTCCGGTTTGACTGCGAGCCGCCGAGCGTCGGCGCGTCGCGGTCGACGCCCGAACTCATCCGATCACTCCTCGTTCGGTGGCGGCTGCCGTGTCTCTCGCGTCAGTCGTCAACTCTTCGAGACGATGCTCACGGCCGTCGAATCGGATAGACGCCGAATCCGCGTCGGCGACGACGACGACGTCGGCCTCCCGCGTCGGTACCGGGCCCGCTCCCGCGACAGCGAGGTGGTCGAGTAGCGGTCTGGTCTCCCCGGGTGCCGCCTCGACACGTCCCGACGGCGTCGTGAGCGCGACCGACGCCCCGCCGCGGAGCAGCGACAGGCAGACGGTCGCGGCCGCTTCGGCCATCGTGTCAGCCGCGCCGTCCGCTGCGTCTGCCGGCTCCCCTACAGCAGTCGTCGATTCGCTCGCCGCCGTCCGTTCTGTGTCGGCCCCACCGCCGGACTCGACGCCGGCGACGACGCGCACCTGATCGGGGTCCGCCTCGGCAGTGAACTCCCGAACCATCAGATTGCCGCGCTTCGCCGAGGACTTCCAGTGGACGTCGCGCAGCGCGTCGCCGCGCACGTACTCGCGCAGGTCGTCGAACTCCTCGCGACGGTTCGCGCGCGGCGACTGCGTCAGCGTCCGGAGGTCGGCCCGAATCCCGTCAGCGAGGACGCCGACGGCAGGGAAGACGACGAGCCCGTCCCGCTCGTCGACCGTCGTCGTGCGTTTGACCAGTCCCAACACGTCGGTGACGACGACGCTCACCGGGCCGAGTTCGTGGTCGCCGCGCCGCCGTGGGGTGATGTCGTAGGTGACGTCAGCGTCGGTCGCTCCCGCGACGACAGCCTCGTGTGTCGCGGTCGACGCACCGCCGGCGTCGCCGCTCGAGGCCGCTTGCGCCCCTCCGCTCGCGCCGCTATCGACGCTGGGTGGGAGTCGATCCCGAACCGTCGCCGGGTACGACGAGGGAGCGTCGAGCGTCAACTCGACCGTTCCTGTCACGCCCGGAACGTCGGCGGGGGGGAGCGTCCGCTCGACCTGCGGCGTCGGCGCGCGCCAGACCTGGACGACGGCGGCGACGAGCGCGAGTGCGCCGGGAATCACGACTGCGTCCAGCGCGCGTGCGCCGAATAGCGCCCCGAGCGTGAGCGCGCCGAGAACCACGGTACCGACCGCGTAGCCGCGTCTTGTCGGGCGCATACTCACTCGACGGCGACGTCTTCGAGCGCGCGTTCGACCACCGTCGCGCCGTCGACCTCCGTGTCCGTCCGGACGCGGTGGCTCAACACGGTCGGAGCTTCCATCTGGACGTCGTCGGGTGTGACGTAGCCGCGGCCCTCGAAGACCGCACGGGCCTGTGAGGCGCGGACGAGCGCGAGGGCCCCGCGTGGGCTCGCACCGAGGCGAGCGTGCTCCCGCGTGTAGCCCGCCAGCCGAGAGACGTACGCGCGGACGGGCTCGCGGACTGTGGTCTCTGAGACGGTCTCACGCGCGCGTCGGACGTCCTCGACAGTTGCGACCGGGGCCAGGGATTCGATCGGATGCTCGCCCGTCAGGCGGCCGAGTAACTCGGTCTCCTCGGCTTCGGTGGGATAGCCGAGTCGGATCTTCTTCGTGAAGCGGTCGATCTCGGCGACCGGGAGTTCGTAGGTCCGTCCGGGTTCGACGTCGTTCTGGGTTGCGATGACGGTGAACGGGTCCGGGACGGGGTAGGTCTCCCCGTCGACGGTCACCTGCTGTTCCGCCATCACTTCCAGGAGCGCCGCCTGCGTCTTCGGCGGCGCGCGGTTGATCTCGTCGCCGAGGACGACGTTCGCGAACACCGGTCCCGGCTGAAACTCGAACTCGCGCGTCTTCTCGTTGAACACGCTCACACCGGTCACGTCGGAGGGCAAGAGATCGGGCGTGAACTGCACGCGCTTGAACGAACAGTCGAGCGAGGTCGCCACCGCGCGCGCCAGCATCGTCTTGCCGACGCCCGGCACGTCTTCTAAGAGGAGGTTGCCGCGGGCGAACAGCGCGACGAGGATGTGTTCGATCGCGTCGCGATGGCCGACGATGACGCGCTCGACGTTGTCGACGATACGTGTGGTCAGTTCGGCCGCCTCGTCGACGGCGAGCGGGGTAACCGAATCTGCGTCCGGAGTCGACTCGGGAAGGGCGTCTACGTCGGTCATTGTGGGGGCAGAGAGCGCTGAGCGAGGGCGCGCCGACCGCCACGCGCCCTGTTCACGCTATCACCGGTCCATTGCTCCCCGGTCCACGTAACTTTGCTGGCACAGTGAGATAACAACTACCACGCTATGGTTCGTCCTCTGCGGGGACGTCCGCGTACACCTGTGTCCCGGCGTCGCCCGCCAGCGCGTCCGTCAACTGCTCCGGCGTCGTGACGATGGCTCGCTCGCCGCCACCTTCCACGAACTGGAGACAGGCCTCGACTTTCGGCCGCATACTCCCCGCGCCGAACTCGCCCGCGGCGAGATGCCTGCGGAGTTCGTCGGCTCCGACTCGCCGAAGCGGCCGCTGGTCGTCCTGGCCGTAGTTCACGTAGGCGTACTCGACATCGGTCAGGATGACGAGCGTCTCGGAGCCGAGTTCCGCCGCGAGCAACCGCGACGTGCTGTCTTTGTCGACGACGGCCTCGACGCCGCGCAGGCCGGACTCGCCGCGGACGACCGGGACGCCGCCGCCGCCCGCACACACCACGGAGTTCCCCCGCTCGACGAGCTGTCCGATCTCTTCGGCTTCGACGATTTCGACGGGCTCGGGTGACGGGACGACCCGCCGGAAGGGGCGCTCGCCGTCGGACACGCGCCGCGTCTCGAAGGGTTTCTCCGCCGCCTCAGACTCCGTGTAGAACGGTCCGACGGGCTTCGTCGGCTCTGCGAAGGCGGGATCGTCGCCATCGACGACGACCTGGGTCACGATCGTCATCGAGTCCGTCTCTGCCTCCCGCTCGTTGTCGAGCGCCTGTTGGAGGAGGTAGCCGATCTGCGCCTGCGTCTCGGCCACGAGCACGTCGAGCGGGAGCTGCGGCGTCTCGCTCGCGTGTTCCTGCTGGAGGAGCAGATTGCCGACCTGCGGGCCGTTGCCGTGCGTGAGCACGACGTCGTAGCCGGCGTCGACCGCCGCCGCGATTCGCGCGGCCGTCTGCTCTACGACCGCCAACTGCTGGTCGAGCGTCCACGGGCCGTGCTCGCCGAGGAGGGTGTTCCCGCCCAGTGCGACGACGACGGGGGCGTCGCTCGCGGAAGATTCGGCTGGCATACGACACCCTCCGCCGGCCGCGACCGAAAGCGTTCGCCCGGTCGGTAACTGGCCGGGATTCTATGTACAATCCCGGCGAAGTGTCCTGTATGGCCCCCACACGAGTCCTCATTATGGGTGCGGCCGGACGCGACTTCCACGACTTCAACACGGTCTTCCGCGACGACCCGGAGCACGAAGTCGTTGCGTTCACCCAGACGAGCACCCAGAACGTCGGCGAACTCGACGAACTCCCCGATCGACGCTACCCACCGGAACTGGCCGGCGACCGCTATTCCGACGGGATCCCGATTCATCCCGAGTCGGACTTGGAGCGCGTCGTCGACGAAGCGGACGTCGACACGGTCGTCTTCTCGTACTCGGACGTCTCTCACGAACACGTGATGCACCAGGCGTCGCGAGCGCTCGCAGCCGGTGCCGACTTCCGACTGATCGGCCCCGATCGGATGATGCTCGAAGCCGCTGTCCCGGTCGTCGCCGTCGACGCGGTACGAACCGGCTGTGGCAAGTCACAGACAGCCCGGAAGTTCGCGGATCTGCTGACCGACCGCGGGAGAGACGTCGTCGTCGTCCGAGAGCCGATGCCGTACGGCGACCTCGCGGCCCAGCGCGTCCAGCGCTTCGAGACGCTCGCGGACTTAGACGAGAGCGACGTCACGATCGAAGAGCGCGAGGAGTACGAGAGCCACATCGAACGCGGCCACGTCGTCTACGCCGGCGTCGACTACGCGGCGATCCTCGAACGGGCCGAAGCCGAGGCCGACGTGATCGTCTGGGACGGCGGCAACAACGAACTGCCGTTCTTCGTCCCGGACGTCCACGTCGTCGTGGCCGACCCGCACCGCCCCGGCGCGGAACTTCGATACCACCCGGGCGAGACCAACCTCCGCCTCGCGGACTACGTCCTCATCAACAAGGAGAACACCGCCGACGTCGCGGGCATCCAGGAAGTCGAAGCCAACGTCCGCGAGACGAATCCCGACGCCGAGATCGTCCACGCGAACTCGACGATCACCGCCGACGGCGACGCCATCGCGGGCAAGCGCGCACTCGTCGTCGAGGACGGGCCGACGCTCACCCACGGTGACGCCACCCACGGGGCCGGACTGATCGCCGCACGCAAGTACGGCGCAGCGGAGATCGTCGACCCCGAACCGGCGGCCGTGGGATCGCTCGAACGCGTCTTCGCCGCCTACGACCACCTCGACGCCGTCCTCCCGGCGATGGGGTACAACGACGCACAGATCCGAGACCTGGAGGCGACGATCAGAAACGCCGACCCGGAGGTCGTCGTCTCGGGCACGCCGCACGACCTCGGCCGGGTTCTCGACGTCGACGTGCCGATCGTGCGCGTTCGCTACGAACTCGAAGAGAAGAACGTCACGCTGGACTCGATCCTCGATCGCCACGCCGAGACGCTTGGGCTTTGAATCGCCGGCGCCTCCGGGGCGCGCCACAGGTCCCCGACTCACCACCTCTCCTAAGTATCGAGGCGTCCTCACCACGAGTAACGCGTGAGTGACACATTCATCGACCGGATGCGAGCACGGCTCGAAGGGGTGCAGATCTTCGCCTCCGAACGCACCCGACGGCGCTTTCTACTCCACCTCGCCGTCGCCATCGTCGTGCTCGTCGCGCTCACTCTCCTCGCCCGTCCCCATCTCGCGCTTCTGACCGACGCGCCCGCCCTCCGCGCGTTCATCGCCCAGTACGGCATCTGGGCCCCGCTCGTACTCATCGCGCTGCAGGCCGTGCAAGTCGTCGCCGCACCGGTCCCGGGGCAGATCCTGGCGGTCGTCGCCGGCTACCTTTTCGGCGCGTGGTGGGGGACGCTCTACAATATGGTCGGCATCACGATCGGGAGCACGATCGCGTTCTGGCTCTCCCGGCGGTTCGGCCGGCGGTACGTCGAACGTATGGTTCACGAAGACGCGCTCGCCTCTTTCGATTCGATCAGCGACGACTACGCCCGCCTCGGGCTGTTCGTCCTCTTTTTCATCCCGGGACTCCCCGACGACGTCATCTGCTTCGCCGGCGGCCTGACCAGACTACCCCTGTGGCAACTCGTCGCGCTCGCCATCGTCGGCCGGACGCCGGCGTTCTTCCTCGCGAACGTCGTCGGCGACTTCCTCGGGACCGATCAGTTCGTGGCCGCAGCCGTCCTCACTGCCGTCATTCTCGCCCTGTCGGCGCTCGGATACGCGAACCGCGATCGGATCGTCGGTCTCTTCGAAGACCGGTCCTGACGGTGCCGCCCGCGAGGCCGCCGGACGCGTCGCGGGAGCGCCGTCTTCCCGTCCGCTTTTGGTCTTCGACCGCCGTCCGGTAGGTATGGAAGGCGCGGAGTCCGACGCGAGCGACGGGGCCGGAGAGCACGCCGAGGAGACGGCTGCGGCCGGCACGCCGTCGCAGTCCGACGACGGGTCCGAACGGCGCCCGGAGGGGCCACCACAGAAGATGCTCGACCGTCGGGAGGAACTCACGCCGATGCTCTCGCAGTATCTCGAACTCTGCGAGGCGCACCCCGACGCGATAGTGCTCTTTCAGGTCGGCGACTTTTACGAGGCGTTCTGCGAGGCGGCCGAGACGGTCGCCCGCGTCTGTGAGGTGACGCTGACCAAGCGCGAGGACTCGACGGGAACCTATCCGATGGCGGGCATCCCGATCGACAACGCCGCGTCGTACCTCGAATCGCTCCTCGACGCCGAGTACCGGGTCGCCATCGCCGACCAGGTCGAGGACGCCGAGGAGGCCTCGGGGCTGGTCGACCGCGCGGTGACGAACGTCGTCAGTCCGGGTACTGTCGTCGACGACGAGCTGCTCGACCGCGCGAGCGCGACGTACCTCGGCGCGGTCGTCGGTCTCGGACGCGACGAGGAGCGCGTGGGCGATACGACCGAGGCGGCCGACGCCGAGGCCGCACTCGCGACGCTCGACGTCTCGACGGGGGAGTGTCAGGTGACGAGCGCACCCGCCGACCGAATCGACGACGAACTCGAACGCCTCGCACCCGCCGAACTGCTCGTCGCCCCCGACGCGGGCGTCGAGCCGTCGACGCTCGGCTTCGAGACGATGCGCACCGAACACGACCCCGCCGCGTTCGCCCTCGATCGAGCAGACGAGACGCTCGAAGCGTACGTCGCCGAACCGACGGCCGTCCTCGATTCGTCCACCGAACGGCGCGCCGTGGGTGCGCTCTTAGATTACGCCGAGTACACGCAGGGCGGCGACGGCGCGCTCTCGTACGTCTCGCGCGTCCGCCGCTACGACCTCCGACGCTCGCTCAGACTCGACGCGACGGCGATGCGGAGTCTCGAACTGTTCGACTCGCGGCACCCCGGACGCGGGGAGACGCTGCTCGACGCGCTCGATCGGACCGCGTGCGCGCCCGGCCGCCGAAAACTGGAGTCGTGGCTACGACGGCCGCTGCTCGACCGGGAGCGCATCGAGCGCCGGCACGACGCCGTCGCGGAACTGCTCGACCGGCCGATGGCCAGAGAGACGGTTCGGGACCACCTCGAACAGGTGTACGACCTCGAACGCCTGGCCGCCCGCGTCTCCCGAGAGCGTGCGAACGCCCGCGATCTGCGCTCGCTGCAGACGACTCTCGACGTCGTCCCGGACGTCAAAGCCGCCCTCGAAGACGCCGAATCGGAAGCCCTCCGTGACCTCCGAGGGTCGCTCGACGAACTGGCCGACGTCCGCGACCTGATCGAGCGGGCGATCGAACCCGACCCGCCCCAGGAGATCACGGAGGGTGGCGTCGTCCGCGAGGGCTTCGACGACGAACTCGACGAGATCCGCGCGACCGAGCGGGAGGGCCGCGAGTGGGTCGCTTCCCTGGAGGAGCGCGAGCGCGAGCGGACCGGCATCGACTCCCTGGAGGTCGGCTACAACCAGGTCCACGGCTACTACATCGAGGTGACGAACCCGAACCTCGATCGCGTCCCCGACGACTACACTCGCCGGCAGACGCTGAAGAACGCCGAACGCTTCTACACGCCAGAACTGAAACGCCGCGAGGACGAGATCCTCTCGGCCGCCGAGCGCGCCGACTCCTTAGAGTACGAGGTGTTCTGCGAGGTTCGCTCGCGCGTCGCCGACGAGACCGAGCGGATCCAGGCGCTCGCGGACGCGCTCGCCCGCCTCGACGTGCTGGCGTCGTTCGCGGCCGTCGCCGCCGCCGAGAACTACGTCCGCCCCGAGATGGGTGCGGAGACGCTCCGGATCGACGCCGGGCGACATCCCGTCGTCGAGCGGACCCAAGCGGAGTTCGTCCCGAACGGCGTCGACTTCGCGGACGGTCACGTCGCCGTCATCACCGGCCCGAATATGAGCGGCAAGTCGACGTATATGCGGCAGACGGCACTCATCGCGCTACTCGCGCAGGCCGGGAGTTTCGTTCCGGCGGACGCGGCGATATTGCCCGTCCTCGACCGCATCTTCACCCGGGTCGGCGCCTCCGACGACATCGCTGGCGGGCAGTCGACGTTTATGCGCGAGATGGCCGAACTCACCGACATCCTCCACGACGCCACCGACGATTCGCTCGTACTCCTCGACGAGGTGGGCCGCGGTACCTCTACCGCCGACGGCCTCGCGATTGCCCGCGCGACGACGGAGTTCATCCACGACGAGATCGGCGCGACGACGCTCTTTGCGACACATTACCACGATCTAACTGCGCTCGCGGACCACCTGCCAAACGCGTTCAACCTCCACTTCACGGTGAGCAAAAGCGCGGACAGTGACTCCCCGTCGGACGACGCGAGCGAGTCACCCTCTGAGCCCGACGTGACGTTTCTCCACCGCGTCGCGCGCGGCGCGTCCTCGTCGTCGTACGGCGTCGAGGTGGCGAAACTGGCCGGCGTGCCGGACCGCGTCGTCGCCCGGGCCAGAGAGCACCTCCACGCGTCAGCCGGAGACGATACGGATTCGGAGCCAGCGCACGCACGTCTCCAGCACGACGACGCATCGCACCCGGACGACGGGACTCGCTCGGACTACGAGCCCCACTCGGATGAGCCGACGCCCCCCACGTCGACCCGGGCGACGAACGGCGAATACGACGATCCTGCAGCCGACCGAAACGACACGCTCGCGGCGTACGTCGACGGCCTCGACGCGGCGGGTGACGCCGGCCCCCCGGACGACTCCGACCGCTCGGACGACCCGAACGACGCCGTGCCGACAGACGCCGCGCCGACGGATGCCGAGCGCGCCGTCCTCGACGAACTCCGAGATCTCGACGTCGCCCGAACCACCCCGCTCGAAGCGCTCAACACGCTGGAAGCCCTACGACGGCAACTAGATGAGTGAGGAGCGCCCGGAGTCGCGCGGCGACCCCAACTCGGTCCGTCGACTGGACGACGCGACGGTCGCGAGCGTCGCCGCCGGCGAGGTGATTACCCGCCCGTCGGACGTCGTCGTCGAACTGCTCGAAAACGCGCTCGACGCCGGAGCCTCGCGGATCGACGTCGCGGTCGAGGGAGACGGAACCGACCGGATCCGCGTCCGCGACGACGGCGGCGGAATGAGCCGGCGGGACGCCGAACTCGCGGTCGAGCGGCACACGACGAGCAAACTCGCCTCCGGCGAGTCCCTCTCGGCGGTCGAGACGCTCGGATTCCGCGGCGAAGCGCTCGCAAGTATCGCGACGGTCGCCGCACTCGAAGTAGTGACGAACGACGGCGGGCCACGAGGCACGCGCGTCGTCGCGTCCGACGGGCCCGGCGCGGATCACGTCGAACCCGCTGGCCGCGCCTCGGGAACGACAGTCACCGTCCGCGAACTGTTCGCAGAGACGCCCGCGCGCCGCGAGTCGCTCGCGGCCGCCCAGACCGAGTTCGCGCGCATCAGCGACGCCGTCTCCCGGTACGCGCTCGTCCGCCCGGACGTCGCGATCACGCTGGGACACGACGGCTCGGAGGTGTTCTCGACGGCCGGAACCGGCGAGTTCGCCGACGCGCTACTGGGCGTGTACGACCGGCAGGTCGCCTCGCGAACGACGACGTTCGATGCCGCCCAGCGCGTCGGTTCCGGCCCAGGAGGCGGAGGCGCGGGGCTCACACTCGACGGGGCGCTCGTCCAGCCGTCGATCAGCCGCGCGCGGCGCGATCACGTGTACGTCGCCGTCGACGGGCGCCCCGTCCGCAACGCCCAGTTGCAGCGTGCTGTCGTCGAGGGCTACGGGGAGCTGCTCGCCGACGGCCGCGCGCCAATCGCGGTCGTGTCGCTATCGCTGCCGACGTCGTGGGCGGATCACAACGTCCACCCGCGCAAGCGGCGGGTTCGCCTCCGGTCGGGCGACGAGGTTGCGAACGCGGTCGCGGGCGCTGTCCGTGACGCGCTCTCGACTGCCGACCAGCGGCGCGCGGCCGACCTCTCGATGGACCTCGACGACACGCTGGAACCGCTGTCTGACACCGAATCTGCCTTCGAAGACGTGCGCGTGCTCGGGCAGTTCCGCGATCTCTATCTCCTCTGTGAGTTCGCGGACGAACTGCTCGTCGTCGACCAGCACGCGGCCCACGAGCGGGTGAACTACGAGCGTCTCCGGGCCGCGATCTCGGGCGAGACTCCGACCGCATCGATCGATCCCCCTGAGAGCGTCTCATTGACGCCGGGGCAGTACGCGGCCGTCGAGTCCCACCGTGAGGCGTTGGCCGAACTCGGCTACGACTTCGACGTCTTCGGCGAGACGGCGGTCCGCGTCCGTTCGGTACCGGCACCGATGGGCCGGGCGGCCGCCGCCGAGAGCGCCCGCGACGCCGTCGACGCGCTTCGGCACGGCGAGACGCCGGAGGACGGCCGCGACGCACTGCTAAAAGACCTCGCGTGTCATCCCTCGCTGAAGGCCGGCGACGGACTGAGCGACGCGGAGGCGGCGGCGCTCGTCGATCGACTCGGGTCCTGTGAGAACCCCTACGCCTGCCCGCACGGCCGCCCGACGGTGCTCACGATCGGGGAGGACGCGCTCGTTCGAGGGTTCGGACGACGCGGCACCCGAATGGATTGAGATACCGCGGTCGTCACCGGAGCAGTCGTGTCGAATCTGAGCGAGCCTCGCTGGTGCGGCGACCGGCGACGCTAGTGCGGGATGTCGAAATTCTTTACAACCGCCCTCACGAGGCTTCGGCAGTGCACGTCCGTCCCACCGATCACCCTGAACATCCTCCCCGGGAGCCGATACATCGATGACGTTCCTCGGCTCGATCGGTCGGGAAGCCAGGGCGCTCTGGGACGACGGCAAGGGCCGTTCGCTGGTCGTCATCGCCGGCGGCTGGGGCTTCCTCTTGGGTACGCGGATGATCTACCCGGTTCTCCTGCCGTACTTCCGCGAGACCTTCGGCCTCAGTCTCTCGGTCGCGGGGCTGCTCGTGACGATCCTGTGGCTCGGGTCGGCGATCGGACAGCTCCCCGGCGGTATTCTGGCAGACCGCTACAGCGAACGCCTCGTGATGACGGCCGGTGCCGCTGTCGTCGCAGTCGGCGTCGGGGCGGTCGTCGCCGCACCCACGGCGCTGGCGCTGTTCGCGGCGACCGCGTTCGTCGGCCTGGGCCAGTCGCTGTACCCGATCGCGCGGATCACGATCCTCGCGACTATCTACCCCGACCGGATCGGGAGCGCGCTCGGCGTGACGATGGCGACTGGCGATCTCGGGCAGACCGTCTTCCCGCCGGTCGCGGGCGCCCTGGCCGTCGCCGTCGCCTGGCAGGTGGGGCTCGCGTTTATGATTCCACTGCTCGTCGTTGCGGCCATCGCGCTCTGGGTATTGCTGCCGCGACAGACTGACTCCGACAGCGGTATCGACGAACTCTCCGTCGATACGGCGCGGCACGTGCTCGCCGAAATCCGCGCGAGCAACGTGATGTTCCTCGCGTTCATCCTCTTTCTTTACATTCTCGTCTGGCAGGCGTTCACCGGCCTGTACCCGACGTATCTCGTCGAGGAGAAGGGACTGTCTTCGTCGACGGCCGCGCTTCTCTTCAGCCTCTTTTTCGCCATCGGCGTCCTCGTGAAGCCGGTCGCCGGAGCGGCCTACGACCGGATCGGCCTTCGCCGGTCGCTCGTAATCGTCCTCTCTGGCCCCGTCGTCGGCTTTGCGCTGCTCCCGGTCGTCGACAGCCTCGCCGGACTGGTCGGAATCACGGCGCTCGTGAGCACGATGCTCGGCTCCGGCGCGATCACGCAGTCGTACTTCTCAGACGCGTTCTCGGAGGAGATCCGCGGCACCGGATTGGGTGTGGTCCGTACCACGACCGCGACGCTCGGGGCTGCCGGTCCGGTCCTGTTCGGCGCGATCGCCGACCGCGGCTACTTCGACGAGGGGTACTGGCTCGTCGCCGTCGTGCTCGCGGTCGTGATCCTCCTCACCCTCCGCGTCTCAGAATCGTAGGCGGTGACCGGCCGGGAGCGATACAGGACCGGCCTGCGGCTGTCGGCTCACCAGTCTTTGCAGTCCACACAGACGTGTCGGCCGTCCTGCGACCAGAGTCGGTCGGCGACGTTGCCACAGGCGGGACACTCGACGCCGTCGGGATCCCAGCGGTACGTGGCCGTCGCCGGCTCGACATCGTCGCTGTGAGTTTCGGTGTCGTCGGCGTCGTCGCTGTGTGTTTCGGTGTGGGCCTCGGTCTCGTCGTCGCCTGACTCCGTCTCGGCGCCGCCGTTTTCTGACTCCGTCTCGGGCTCGTCCGCTCCCGATTCCTCTGCGGCGTCGCCGACGAACTCCTCGAGGGACCGGTCCCGCTCCATACGAGTTTCCAGTGGCGGCGTCGGCTTAGCGGTGGCGACTCGCCGCGCGGAGTTCCGCACACACATATACGATGAGGACGAACCCCCGGCTATGGTCTCGGTCATCGACTTCATCGTGCAGTTGGTCACGAGCATCGTCACTCTCGTCAGGACGTTCCTCTTCGAGGTGTTCCTCGGCGTCGATCCGCTCACCGCGGTGCTGTTCCTGTTCGGCGGCGGGTTGACGACCGCAGCGGTGCTGTACTTCACCTACCTCACGCTCGGTGCGCTCGTGAACCAACTCACCGGCCTGGGATCGAGCGCCCGCGAATCGTCGCCCAACCGACCGGCACAATAAGCCGCACCGCGCTTTTGTTTCACTGTACGAGGACCGAGCCGAGCTACTGCGCCTGCTCGAACGCGTCGGCCGCGAGTTCGATCGCCGTCTCGGGATCCGGTCCGAGCGGCGATCCCACGACGATACCGTCCGCGTGATCGAGGAGTGCGCTCATTCGCTGGACGGCGTCCGCGGGTGTGCCGGCGATCGAGAACGCGTCGATCATCGCCGGCGTGACGTGCTCGAAGGCCTCGCCGAACGCGCCCGCACTGATCTGCTCGCCGATCTCTTCGGCCAGCGACGCGTCGATCCCGTGTCTGTCGAGCACCGGTGGTGCCGCTCCGGCGACGATGAACGCGACCGGTGGCCGGGCGGCCTCGCGCGCCGCCTCGGCGTCGTCGTCGACGCTGACGCTGGCGTACGCCAGCAACTCGAAGTCGCCGCGGTGGTCGGGGCGGTCTTTTCTGCCCTCTTCGACCCGGTCGCGCGCCCACACGAGATCGTCCGGGTGTGAGCCGTTGTACAGCAGTCCGTCGGCGTGTTTGCCCGCCATCCGGCACATATGCGGTCCCTCGCCGCCGACGTATACCGGAATATCGCCGGGTACCTCGAAGTTGAGTCCGGCGTCGTGCGCCTCGAACGTTCCGTCGTGGGTGACGCGCTCGCCCGCCCAGAGGTCCTGTGCGACTTTGAACGCCTCCAGCACCGACCGCAGGCCCCGCTCGTCTTCGAGGCCGAGGTTTCGGAGCGTCGAGGGGTCGCCCGGGCCGATCCCGAACGCCGCCCGGCCGTCCGACAGTTCCGCGACGGTGGCGGTCTTCGAAGCGAGCGTCACGGGGTGCAGTTCGTAGGGGTTCGCAATTCCCGGGCCGATCCGCATCGTCTCGGTCTCGCCCGCGAGTCGCGTCAGAGCTGCGAAGGGGTCGCGGTTGTTGTAGTGACACGTCACGAACGCGACGTCGTAGCCGACGGATTCGGCGGTGACGCCCTCGGCGACGACCGCCGAAATCTGCTCGTCGGGCACCAGTTCGATGCCGAGCGTGGGTCCGTCGTCAGCCTCGCTCTCGTCGTGAGGCTCGCTTCCGGCATCGGTCGCGTCGTCACTGAGCATACGACCACCCCCGGACGGCCTGGCGGACGAAGTCGGTCTCGATTTCTCGGAAGTGCGCGTCGCTGCCGCCGTGGTCGCCCCACTCGAAGTCGCGGACGACGACCGCGGGGGTGCCATCGTCGCCCTCACCAGCCACTAGGTTCGCGGCGGCGGCGAGCTCGTCGACGACGTTCTCGACGGTGACGCCGAGCTCGCGCCCGTCGCGGTCGGTCTCGCCGCGCCAGTCGCGGGACGCCGAGAGTCCGGCCCAGCCGATGGCGACGCCGCGCTGGCCGTGCCGAAACGGTCGCCCGCAGGTGTCGGTCACGACCACGCGATCGGCGGGAAGGCCCTCGCGGATCCGTTCTGCGCTCTCTGTGGGGCGCTCCGGGAGCAACAGCAGATCGCCGTCTGGGACGTTCGAGCGGTCGATGCCGGCGTTGACGCCGACGTGGCCGAACCGCGTCTCCGTCAGGAGAAAGGGGGAATCCATCAGGATCTCGACGCTCTCTTCGAGGACGGCCTGTGCGAAGCGCGGGTCCTTCTCCTCGCCGGTGTGCTCGGCGAGCGAGTCTGCGATCTCGCGGGCTCGTGGCCCGGCCGGGAAGTCAGACAGATCGGCGCTTCGCCCCTCCGCCTTCGAGACGATAGTCGAGGCGACGCAGACGACGTCGTCGGGGCGGAGATCGACGCGCTCGCGGATCAGCGCCGCGACGTCGTCGCCTGCCCGTACCTCTGGCAGATCGGGGACAGCGAACAGTTCCATACAGAGTGAGCGTGCGCGGCGGTAAAAAGCGAACAGGTGATGGCTAGCGTCTCCGGTATACGGCCGAGTACCACAGTTTTGCGACGTGTGCGAGTTCGGCGACCAACGGTGTCTCGGTGACCCACCGAAAAGACGTTTCGCCCGGCGTGCGAACTACTGGCAATGGCACACGTAGTCACTTGCTTCCTCAGAAACCGCGGGGAGATACTCCTCACTCGCCGCAGCGACGCGGTCGGGACTTACCGGGGGCGCTGGGCGGGCGTCTCGGGGTACGTCGAGGGCGGCCCGGCCGACGCCGAGCGCGACGCGTACCGGGAACTCCGCGAGGAGGTCGGCCTGACGGACGCCGACCTCGAACTCCTCCGCGCTGGCGACGCACTCGCAGTCGACGACGAGCAGGGCTCGTTCACCGTCCACCCGTTCCTGTTCGAGACCGGGACGCGCGAACTCACGACCAACGAGGAACTCGCCGCCGTCGAGTGGGTCGACCCGGCTGTGATCAGAGACAGATCGACGGTCCCGCGCCTCTGGGAGACCTGGCGGCGAGTCGCCCCCACGGTCGCGGACGTGCGAGACGATCGGACTCACGGCTCGGCGTGGATCGCCGCACGCGCGCTCGAAGTACTCCGCGACGCCGCAACCGAGGCCGACGACTGGGCGGCGGTCGCGGAGGTCGCGCGCAGTCTCCGCGACGCGCGACCGGAGATGTCTGCCGTCCCGAACCGCGTGAATCGCGTCGTCGCCGAGGTGTGGCAGGCCGCGGGCGACGGCACGGCACCCGATCCAGACGCGGTCGCAGACCGGGCGATCGACGCGATCCACGACGCCTTCGAGGCGGACTCCGGCGCGGCGACGACGGCCGCGACCCGCCTTCGCGACGCCGACGCGACGGCGGTGGCGACGCTCTCGCGCTCCGGGACCGTCCGCGAGGCACTTGCGGCCCTGAACCCCCCGACGGTCGTCGTCGCCGAATCGCGCCCCGAATGCGAGGGCGTCGGCGTCGCGGAGTGGGCGGCGGCGGAGACGGACGCCTGGGTGACGCTGACCACGGAGGCCGCGCTCCCGACGGCGCTCGACGACCGCGACGTCGACGCCGTTCTCGTCGGGGCCGACGCGGTGTTCCCGAACGGGGACGTGGTGAACAAGACGGGGACTCGCGTGCTCGCGCTCGCCGCGCGCGACGTCGGCGTTCCCGTCTACGTCGTGGCCGCGCGGGATAAGATCCGGCCGGCTGAAGATGGTGCCGCAACGGTCGACGGCGAGCGCACCCTCACGGAAGTATCGCCCGCAAGCGCCGTCTACGACGGCGACGCCGACGTCGACGTCCACGCGCCGACGTTCGAGGTCGTTCCCGGAACGCTCGTCGACGGCGTCGCCACCGAGGTGGGGCTGCTCGGCGAACCCGACGTACAGGCGGTGGCTGACGCCCACGCGGCGAACGCGGCGTGGGACGCGGAGCACACAGACTGATACTGTCGGACAGCACGAGGGGCGCAGCGAGCGCGGCGAGGAACAACTGCGGCGGCCGGACGGAAGTACGAGAAGCGAGAGGTTCTTCACTCGCGCGCGCCGATCGTCTACCGGTGGCGATGACGAGGGTTACCCCCACTCAGCCCCTTGTGATGACGCCTCTTTACTGAGCCACCGTTTCCGAGACACGCACCCGAGTAGCAACGCCGCTCAGCTGACGAACTTCAGGAGGTCGTCGCGCTTCTGCTCGTGGAACTGCGTCCGGAGCGCCTCGTTCAGCGCGTCGATGTCGCCACGCTTCGCGCTGATCGGCGCGATCGTCTCGCGCCACTGCTTCCAGGGCGGATGCAGACCGAGTCGGTCACAGAGCGCGTCGAGTCGCTCGTCGCGGTCGCCGACCTTGTCCATCTTGTTGACGGCGACGACCGTCGGCACCTCGAGTTCCCACAGGAAGTGGAACAGTTCGACGTCGTGGGGGATCTCGTCGGGGCCGGAGTGCCGGTCGATGATGTCGATGACGCTCTTGCCGTCGACGACGAGCACGGCCGCGAGAATGTCGTCGGCGTTGGACTCGATGTACCGGACGACGTCGGTTTTGATCTGCTCGCGCCGCTCCTCGTCGACGCCGGACATGAAGCCGAATCCGGGCAGATCGGTGAACATGAAGTTCTCCGAGACCCAATCGAAGTGGTTCGGCGACCGCGTCACGCCGGGCTTCTGTCCGGTCGTGATCTTCGAGTGCCCGGTCAACTCCCGCATCAGCGTCGACTTCCCGACGTTCGACCGGCCGACGAGCACGACCTCCTCGCGGTCCGGGCGATCTTCGAACATACGCGAGCGGAGGCCGTCGCCGCGGTTAACGCTGACGCTCACACCCCGAGCCCGGGGTCCCACCCTTCGGACGCGGCGCTACAGCAGTCCTTCCTCGCGAGCCAGCAGCACGCCCTCCAGCGTCGCGTCGTTCGTCGGTTCGGCACGGGCGACGTCGATGGCTTCCTCGACCGGCACTGAGTGGACCGAGAGGAACTCGTTGTCGTCTAGGTCGCGCTCGACCGGCGTGGGGTCGGTCGCGAAGACGAAGCCGCGGCGGTGCCGCAGCACACCCGTCGAACACCAGAAGTCCTGCAGGAGCGCCGTGCTTCCGGCCTCGAAGCCCGTCTCCTCGCGGAGTTCGCGTGCCGCGGCGCTCGTGAACGACTCGCCCGCCTCGACGATCCCCGCGGGCAGTTCCAACTGTGTCTCCCGAATCGTCGGCCGGTACTGTTCGACGAACACCACCGAGCCGTCCTCGACGGCGACGACGACGACGGCCGTGGCGAGTTCGGCCCAGTAGTACCGCTTCGTCGTCCCGTTCGGCTGTTCGACGAGGTCGTAGCCGCCGGTGTACCAGCCCGTCTCGTACTCGGTCTCGGACTCGCGGACGGGCCACTCTGGCTCCGGTAACGGCTCGTGTCTGCGTCCGTCGTCAGTCATCACCCGACAGTCCGGGGGGACGCGGCTTAATCGTGGTTACTCGGGACCGCTCGTGTCGGTATCTGTGTCGCTACCCGTGTCGTTCGTCTCATTGCCTACGTCGATCGCCTCGCCATCTGTGTCTCCCGTCTGGTTCTCGTCGCTGTCGCCCTCGAACTCCGATCGATACAGCCGACTGAACGCCTGCTTGCGGAGCGTCCCGACCGCAGCCTCGCGCTCGTTCTGGAACGTCGCCGCGACGACTGTCTCGGCGAACGGCGCGGTGTGCCAGGCGACGCGGTCGACGTCGTCGCTGCCGAGTGTGATCACTTCGTAGTCGGGATGCTCGTCGACCCACGCGTCGAACTCCGCGCGCGATCCGACGGTGACGGCCAGCCGATCAGCAAACAGGACGTTTCGCGCCCGTTCGACGACCTCGCTCGTCACGCGCTCGCGGTACTCCTCGCGGTCGAACGCCATCGCCTTGGCCGCCTCCCGAACGACCTGCTTCGCGGTCGGGCCGGCCGACTCGAACTCTGCCCGCGCCGCCGCCAGCGACTCCGGCGAGAGGGTTCCTTCGGTCTCCATACGCGTCCGTCGGCCACTCGCGAACAAACGTTTTCGGTCTCGTCAGTTTCCCGGCGCTACCCGTCGTCGGCTTCGCCCGCCACGCCCGCGTCCAGATCGGGATCGGGTTCGGCCTCCTCTGCTTTTCCGTTTCCCTCCGCGTCCGCGCCGTTCTCCGCGTCCGACTCGATCATCTCGGCGGTCATCTCCCGCGCCTCCGCGAGAATCGAGCGGGCCTCCTCGTCGAGAGCGCCCTGACCTGCCGCGGCGGCCGCTTCGGGATCGACCGCGCCCGGACCGGACTGCCCGTGCTGGTGCCCGTGCTGCTGGCCGTGCCGGTGCGTGTGCCCGTCGTGTCCGTGCGCGTGGGCGGTGTCTTCGAACACCTGTTCGTACTCCACGTCGTCAGCCAGTTCGGCAACCTTCGGGGCGAGTTCCGCCTCGCCGTGCTCGGACCACTTGGGGACGTGCTCGTCGAGCCACGTCTCGTGGTCGTCGTTGTTGACCATCGCGGTGAACGCGAGATGGTTCGCGAGGTGGGTCGCATCTTGCTGCGGAACCTCACAGACCGGACAGGCGAAGCCCATACCCGCGGGTACGGCCTCGGAGTACAAGGGCGTGTGGTTCCCGGTCCGGTCGGGCGTCGCCGTCGCGGACTATCCGTCGCTGTCCCGGCTCTGGAGGTCGACGACGAGCAAAAGGGCGTCCTCGCCGTCGGAGTAATACTGTGGAATCCGCCGGGTCGGTTCGAACCCTTCCTCGCGGTACAGCGACCGGGCGACGTCGTTGCTTTCGCGGACTTCGAGTTTCACGACCGCGGCGCCCGCGAGCGAGAGTCCGAACAGCGCCTCTCTGAGAAGCCGGCGACCGACTCCCTCTCCGCGCGCGTCGGGACGGACGGCGAGGTCTTTGACGTGGCCGATGTCGTGGCCGTGATTCGGCATCACGTCGCCGACGACGTAGCCGAGAATCTCCTCGTTGCTTCCGACGGTCTCTGTGGTCCGGACTGCAACCAGAAACGCCGGCGCGTCGAGCACCGACTCGAACGCCGCGTAGGGCCACGGCTCCGAGAAGGACGCGCGCTCGATGCCGAGAACGTCGAGCAGATCGGCGCGGTCGACCGGACGCACCCGAACGTCGGGTGCAACAGTCGATCCGTCCGCACCGGATTCCGTCTCGTCCGTCCGGTTTCCGCGGTTACTCTCGGAGTCGCTCACGCGAGTGGGTTCGACAGTGAGAGGCAAAAATCCGCTGGCTCGGGGCGATTCGACTGGCGATGAGACAGGAGTGTCGCGATCATAGCTCCGCAGCCCAGCGACGCAACGCTGCGGCTGCTGTGGCTCCGAGTCGATCGCAACGAAAGAAAAATCGCGCTGTCGAGAGCGTCGACGGAGCTGACCCGATCAGTCGTCGGCGGGGGCTGCGCCGCTGCCGTCCTCTTCGTACTGCTCCTTCGTGAGACGGAGCTTGCCGCCGGCTTCGAGGATGCCGCGCTCGCGCTCGGAGGCGTCGAGTTCCGCGGTGGCCTCCCAGTCGTCGTTCACGCGGATGGTGAACTCGGTCTCGCCGGACGCGACGGCCTCGGCGACGTCGGTGACGATCTCGACGTCGTCGCCCTGCTCGATGTCCGCGTAGGTCTCCTCGTCGATGGAGAGCGGGACGATGCCGAAGTTGAACAGGTTCGCCTTGTGGATGCGGGCGAACGACTCGGCGAGAACGGCCTCGATTCCGAGGTACTGCGGACACATCGCCGCGTGCTCGCGCGAGGAGCCCTGGCCGTAGTTCTCGCCCGCGACGAGGACGCCGCCGTCCGCGTCGAGTGCGCGCTGTGCGAACGTGTCGTCGACGCGCGAG